>Ga0073928_10008723_pt1 | contig 12608 bp, 14 predicted proteins | sample PaiPotPPA55metaG_FD_76969 | JGI IMG/M metagenome (GOLD analysis project Ga0073928, IMG submission 76969) | Iron sulfur acid spring bacterial and archeal communities from Banff, Canada, to study Microbial Dark Matter (Phase II) - Paint Pots PPA... ...
CTCGAGGCGGCTCTGGCCAGGCGCTCCGGGTAGTGCCGGCTTAGCGCTCGGGATTCTGTTCCGGCGGAGCTGGTTCGGATATTTTGACTGGGCGCAACAGTGCCCACCCGATGAACACGATTGCCACGCCGATCAACCCGAGGCCCACCCACCAGTTGGCATCGGTGCCGACATACAGGTCGACGGGGTTGTTCCCCGCGCCCTTGTCGTGCTCTCGGAGCAGTCCCGGGGCAAAGCCGGCGATGGTCAGCACGACGCCATAGATTCCCAGCAACGCGCCGACGATGTTGCGAACGTCGAACAAATGCCGCATCACAGTTCCTTATCCGATTCCTTGTCACACTCGGGGTCCAATTCGGTGCACTCCATCTCAGTGGAAGACGACGTTGAGGACGATGGTCAGGGTGAGCGCGACGGCGGCCAGCGGAACCGGCCGGTAGTACCAGGCCTTTCCGGCGCTCTCCGGGTCGGCGAAGACTTCTCTCGGTGTCTCGGAATACACCAGCCCAACCAGCTCGGTAGCCGGCTTTGGAGTGGTCACCATGGTGACCGCCACACTGACAATGATGTCGACGACGAACGCGGCGGAGGCGGCGATGAACGGCGTGCCCTGGCCGGGAAGGCTGATCACACCGGCCTTGGACAGAATGAAAACAAAGACCGCGGAAAGGGTTCCGGAGACCAGCCCGGCCCACCCGGCCGTCGAGGTCATTCGCTTCCAGAACATGCCGAGGATGAACGTGGCGAACAATGGCGCGTTGAAGAAGCCGAACAGCGTCTGCAGGTAGTCCATCAGGTTGGAGTAGCCCGCAGCGATCAACGCCGTGAAGATGGCCAGCACCGTCGCTGCCAGGGTGGCGATCCGGCCTACCAGAATGTAGTAGTGGTCGGGCCGGTCCTTTGCCACGTAGTCCTGCCAGATGTCGTAGCTGAACACGGTGTTGAACGCAGAGATGTTGGCTGCCATGCCCGCCATGAACGAGGCCATCAGACCTGCGACGGCGACGCCAAGCAGGCCGTTGGGCAGGATGTCGCGGATCATCAACAGCATCGCGTCGTTGTAGGTGATGTCGCCTTTGCCAGTCGATTTCAACCGGATCATGTCACCGATCGCGGCTGCGGAGATCATCCCTGGCACGATGACGACGAACGGAATGAACATCTTCGGAAACGAGCCGATGATCGGGGAGCGACGCGCCGCGGACATCGAATTCGAGGCCATTGCCCGCTGCACCTCGACGAAGTTGGTCGTCCAGTAACCGAAGGACAGCACGAACCCGAGCCCGAACACGATGCCGATCACCGACCACACCGGGCTGTCGAAACCGGACAGTGCCTGACCTGGCCATGTGGTCACTTGATCGTGCACCGACGCGGTCACCTTGCCGTTGGACACGGTGTCAATGACCTTGTCCTTCAGCCCGTTCCAGCCGCCCACCCTGATCAGCCCGAAAACCGTCAGCGGAATGAGCGCCGCCAGGATCACGAAGAACTGGAGCACCTCGTTGTAGATCGCGGCCGACAGTCCGCCGAGCGTGATGTAGCTGAGCACAACGACTGCCGCCACGATCAGCGACACCCAGCGCGGCCAGCCGAGCAGCGCGTTGATCACCGTGGCAAGAAGGAAGAGGTTCACGCCGGCGATGAGCACCTGCGCGGTGGCGAAGCTGATGGCGTTCACCAGGTGGGCGCCGGGGCCGAAGCGGCGCCGCATGAACTCGGGAACGCTGCGTACCTTCGAGCCGTAGTAGAACGGCATCATCACCACGCCGAGGAACAGCATGGCCGGGATGGCGCCGATCCAGTAGTAGTGCATGGTCGACAGGCCGACCTGGGCGCCGTTTGCCGACATGCCCATGATTTCGACGGCGCCAAGGTTCGCCGATATGAAGGCAAGGCCGGTCACCCACGCCGGCAGCCGGCGGCCGGACAGGAAGAAATCCAGGCTCGTCGAGATCTGGCTTCTGGCGATGAAACCGATGCCGAGAACGAAGACGAAGTAAATCGCGACAAGCACGTAGTCGAGCCAGCCAAGGTTGAGGCGCAGCACGTCGGATGCGGCCAAGGTGGTCGTCGTCATCAACTCCCTTATCGGAGTCCCCCCGGGAGGGCCCCAGCTTGCGAGGGGCGTGCCCCCAAGCACATGTTCCAACAGAAGCAACCAGAAACTAACAGCATCCGGGCGCGTTGAGCGGTAAACTCACCAAAGTTTGTTTGATATTGTGCGTTGCCATGCTCGCTGCTGAACGCCGCCATGCGATCTTGCGGGCGCTGAACGCCGGCGGTGCGGTCCGGGTCGCCGACTTGGCGGCCGACCTGGATGTGTCCGAGATGACGGTCCGTCGCGACCTCGACATGCTGGATGCGCAGAACCTGCTGCGCAAGGTGCACGGCGGCGCGGTGACTGGCCGCAACCGCGGAGAAGAACCGTGGTCGTCGGTGAAGGCTCATCAGCAGCGCGCCGAGAAGGCTGCGATCGCGCAGGTGGCGGCCGAAACCGTCGAGGACGGCATGACGATTGCGATCAGCGCGGGCACGACCACAACCGAACTCGCCCGCCGACTGCGCCACCGGTCATCGATCACCGTGGTGACGAACTCCATCAGCGTCTTCGAGGTGCTGACCGATCCCGGTGCGGATGCCGCGGACGCACCGCAGGTGTATCTGTCCGGCGGTGTCCGCACCCCGTCGGATGCGCTCGTCGGATCGATCGCCGACACTGCGATCTCATCGTTCCGGGTGGACGCCACCTATCTCGGTGTGCACGGCTTTGATCCGCTGGTCGGCCTGACCACACCCAATATCGCCGAGGCACAGACGAATCGGACACTCATCGGGATCGCAGCGCAGTTGACTGTGCTCGCCGACCACACCAAGTACCGCGAAGTGGGGACCAATGTGTTCGCCCGGATGCGCCGGGTGGACAACCTGATCGTCGACGACGGGTTATCGGTCGGTGACCGCGGCATCATCGAGGAGTGTGTCGGACGCCTGACCATCGCGGTGGTGATGCGACAGCCATGACCGCGACCCGGTGGACGCTGGCCGACGGCCGCGACCTGTTGCTGTTCGCGCTGCCCGGGCATGTGCCCGCACCCGTGCCCGACCGGCGGCCGCTGCCCGAACGGGGAAACCGGCAGACGCAGTTGCGATTCGACCGCCAGACCGGTCAGTGGGTGATCATCGCGGAGCTGCGCCAGGACCGCACCTACAAACCGCCGCCCGACCAATGCCCGCTGTGTCCGGGGCCGTCCGGGCTGACCAGTGAGATCCCCGCGCCCGACTACGACGTGGCGGTCTTCGAGAACCGGTTCCCCAGCCTGTCCGGCGCGGGCAGCTCGCCGTTTGTGCTCCCGACCGTCAACGGCGAACTGTTCCTGTCCGCCCCTGGACACGGCCGGTGCGAGGTCATCTGTTTCTCCAGTGACCACACCGGGTCGTTCAGCCAGCTCGAACTGCCGCACGCGCGCCTCGTCGTCGACGCGTGGCGCCACCGCACCGCCGATCTGATGGCACGCCCCGGCATCGCGCACGTGTTCTGCTTCGAGAACCGCGGCGAGGAGATCGGCGTGACGTTGACGCATCCGCACGGGCAGATATACGGCTATCCGTACCTGCCCCCGCGCGCAGCGCTGATGCTGCGCGAGGCGCGCGCCCACGCCGACCGCACCGGCCGCAATCTGTTCACCGACATCCTCGCCAACGAGGTGGCCGACGGCAGCCGGGTGATCGCACGGACCGAGTTGTTCACCGCATTCGTTCCGTTCGCGGCGCGGTGGCCGGTCGAGGTGCACATCTATCCGAACCGGTTCGTGCGCAACCTCGTTGACCTTTCCGATGCGGAGCTCGACGGGTTCGCGCAGATCTACCTCGATGTGCTCGGCCGGTTTGACCGAATGTATCCGACTGCGCTGCCCTACATCTCCGCGCTGCACCAGTACGCCAACACCGACGGACAGCGCGAAGGCTACTTTCACGTCGAGTTGATGTCCGTGCGGCGCAGCGCGACCAAGCTGAAGTTCTTGGCCGGATCCGAATCGGCGATGGACGCGTTCATCAGCGACGTCACCCCCGAACGCGTGGCGCAGCGCTTGCGAGAGCTCAGATGATGGCGATCAGATACGCGGCGCCGGGCCGGATCAACCTGATCGGCGAGCACACCGACTACAACCTCGGTTTCGCCCTGCCGATCGCACTGCCCGAGCGCACGGTGGTGACCTACCTGCCCGACGACAGCACCCAGGTCGCCGTGCGCAGCGACCGGGAGGACGGCGAGGTACGGATCCCCCTCGACACCGCTCCCGGCGACGTGGCCGGCTGGGCCGGGTATGTCGCAGGGGTGATCTGGGCGCTGCGCGCCGCGGGCCGGCACGTCAAGGGCGGCACGATGTCGATCGCGAGCGACGTCGAGATGGGTTCTGGGGTGGCATCTTCGGCGGCGCTGGAGTGTGCGGTTCTCGGCGCGCTCACCAGCGCCACCGGCCTGCGCGTCGACCGGATCGAACTCGCGCGTATCGCACAGCGGGCCGAGAACGACTATGTCGGTGCGCCGACCGGGTTGATGGACCAACTCGCCGCCCTGTGCGGAGAGCCGCGCAAGGCGTTGATGATCGACTTTCAGGAGCTGACCGTGCGGCCGGTGGCGTTTGACCCGGATGCCTCCGATGTCGCCCTGCTGCTGGTCAATTCGCGCGCCCCGCACCGGCATGCGGGCGGGGAGTACGCGTCGCGCCGGGCGTCGTGTGAACGCGCGGCCGCCGACCTGGGGGTGTCGTCGTTGCGGGAGGTGCAGGACCGTGGCGTCGAGGCGCTCGCCGCGGTGGCCGACCCGGTCGATGCGCGACGAGCCCGCCACATCCTCACCGACAATCAGCGGGTCCTCGATGTGGTTGCCGCACTGGAGAAGTCAGACTTCACCACGATCGGAGCGCTCTTCAACGCATCGCAGGCATCCATGCGTGACGACTTCGAGATCACCACCGAACACATCGATCTGATCGCCGAAAGCGCCGTGCGGGCCGGTGCGCTCGGCGCACGGATGACCGGCGGCGGCTTCGGCGGATGCGTGATCGCGTTGGCTCCGGTCGAGAAGCTCGACGCGATCGCCGGCCGGATACGCAAGGCGGTCGGTGACGCCGGCTACCACCCGCCCACGATCACCCGCACGCGGGCCGGCCAGGGCGCCGCACTACTGCGGTAGCGGTGCCTCCGACAGCGCGGCCCACATCAGCCGGGCCGCCTCGCGCGTGCGATCGTCCGGCGTGATCGGCGTTCCCGTGTCGGGCTGTTCGGCAGGGGCGCCGCTGATGTGCTCGACGAGCGCGACCGCCAGCTCCCGCAGTTTCACGTTGAACTCCTGGCTGGCCCGGCGCAGGATCGCCCATGCGTGTTCGGCGTCGCAGCGAACCAGGCCCATCAGCGCGCCCTTGGCCTGTTCGATGGCGCCCCGGGACTGCAAGACCGTGATGATGTCTGCGATGGCCGAGGCGTTCTCGGCCGCCGTGGTGATCAGCGCCGCAGAGACAAGCTGTTCGTAGTTGATCAGGCTGGCCACCGTCGCGGCGCTGGCCGGCTGGCTCAGTGTGCAGCAGACGACAACGGTCGCTTCGTCGGCCCAGACACCTGGCACGGCCGCGGCACCGCGAACCTGTTCCCAGCTCGACTCGTGTTGCGGTACCCGTTCGCGCATCGCCGCCAACGTCAGCTCGGGCCACCGATCGTCGGTCCAGAGGTCAAGGCTAAGCACCGGCACCTGATAGCCAAGCGCGTCGGCAACGGGTCCACCGAGGCCCGACAGTTGGGCATCGACGAAATCAGCGCCAACCCCCAGCGCGGCGACCACCGATGGCGCCTCGTCATGGCGCTTGTCGTGAACGGTGATCGCCAGGCCGAGCGCATCGAGCAAGTCCGACTGCATGCGCTCGATGATGCGCAGCATCAGCGCCATCAGCTGAGGGTGCTGGCGCGGCTGAAAGCGGGGCGCAGCCATGATCAGTCGCGGGCCGTGACGGTCGCGACGCGGTCGAGGCCGGAGATGCTCAGAAGCGTCATGATCGGTCCCGTCGCAGGCACGATCAGCGCGAGTTTGGTCGTCGCGGCGACGGCGAACAACGCGCGCACGGCGGCGCTGTCGCAGTAGGACACGCCCAATAAGTCGACCGTGATGGCGTTGCTGTCGGCGGCCGCCCTGTTCAGCACATCCTGGAACTCGTTGACGTTGGCCAGGTCGATGTCGCCGGTCGCGGTGACAACCGGTGGCTGCTCGGCTTCCGCAGCGGACAGCCCGAACTGGCTATTGGTCATGGATGCAGCTCCTTGCGCATTTCCACCGTGGTCCCCTGCGGGGTTGGTGTGATCGTGACGTGGTCCACGAGGGCGCTCATCAACCTGCAGCCGTGTCCGCGACGGCCAGGCGCACTCGGCTGCGGCGCATGCCAGCGTCCGTTGTCCTTGACCGTCAGCGCAAGACCGGTGTTGGTCGCCCGTGCCGTGACCTCGAGCTCGACGTGACACATGGCGCCCTCGACGGCATGCTCAACGGCGTTGGCGGCTGCCTCTCCGACGGCCAGCAGGACGTCGGCGGCGGTGGCGGGATTGACCGCGACGGTCGGCAGCCAGGTGCGCAGGTGCGCGCGAATGACGGCAAGGCTCGCTGGTACCGCGGGTAGCAGGATATTCAACGGGGCCGGTGCGCCCGCATCGGTGCCGGGAGCCTTTGACACCAGCACCTCCGGACTCTAGCGGCAGGCCCACCTGGATGGCCGCGTGAATAAATCCCCCGCAACGGCTGCCTGTGCTCGACAGCTGCAATTGTCGTTGTTGTCATATCACGTGGACGTCCGGACCGTCTGGCACACGGCCTTTTCCGAATCCGAACCGCATACCGACGGTGGTGCCCGCCGCCGTTCCGTCGAGCTCGACCAGGTCGCTCAGCGCCCGCATCAGCAGCAGTCCCCGGCCCCGCGTACCGGGGTCGGCGGGCGGTGTCTTCCACGAACCCGAGTCGGCGACCTGGACGGTTACCTGGCGCTCGTCGATACTGGCCTCGATGCGCATCGTCCCCGGCTCTCGCCCGCGATACGCGTGCTCGACACTGTTACTACATGCCTCGTTGACCACCAGCACGATGTCCGCGGTGAGCGAATCGGGCACATTTTCGCTCCGAAGCCACTCGGCGAGCCGGTGTCTGACGTCGGTCAACCGCGTCGCGATCGCTTCGTTCTCGATCAGAAGCGCGCAGCCCGGATGGCGGTACAGCACGATCGCGACATCGTCGTCGTATCCGCTCTCGGGGGCCAATCTGTCGAGCATCGCGTCGGCGACCGCGTCGACGGGCAACGCGATGGTCTGCGCCATCACCTCGGTGACGCGGGCGATTCCCGCATCGATGGGTTCGGCGCGCCGCTCGACCAGCCCGTCGGTGTAGAGCAACAGCGTCGATCCGGCGGCCAGTGCCGCGGCGGCCTGTGGCCGGGGATCGTCTCTGTTCACCGCCAGCGGCACCGAGCGCGCGTCGGTCAACAGTTTCGGCGGTGACTCCGGCTCGGCGAGCACACCGGGGACGTGTCCGGCACTGCTGTAGGACAGCGTTTGCGACCGGGTGTCGAGGATGGCGACAAATACCGTCGTGCAGAACGCATCGGGGATGACGGCGGCCACCGAATCGAGCTGTTCGAGCAGGGTCGCCGGCGATGCTCCGGTGAGCAGCAGCGCGCGGGCCGAGGCGCGGAGCTGACCCATCACCGCCGCGGCGGACAGCCCGCGACCGACACAGTCCCCGACGATGATCCCGATGCGGTCGTCGCCGACAGGCAGCACGTCGTACCAGTCGCCGCCGATTTCCAGCGGCGACACCGCGGGCTCGTACCGCACCGCGAACCCCGCGGGCAGTTCGGTCGGCGCAAGCATCGAACGTTGCAGCGTCAACGACGTGTCACGGGCCAGCTCGAACTGGCGGACATGCTGCATCGCGAGGCTGAGATGCCCGACGATGGCGGTGACGAGCTGCCTGTCCTGGGAGCTGACCCTGCGGGGTTCAGCGAACTCGAGCCACAGGGTGGCCTCGCGCGAGAGCATGGCCACGATGCCGTGCGAGCTGTCGCCTCCGGGTACCCATCCAACCGGTTCGACGGACAGCGGCAGCCAGGCGCGGGCGTCATCCAGTGACCGGCGAAGCCGCGGGTCGAGGTCGGGCCATGTCACTGCCGGTGACGTTCCCGCAAGGTGCACGGTCGGGTCCTGCTCGCCCGTCGGCCACATGATGGCCGCGACGCGCCGCAGGCCAAGCGTGGTGCGGCACTCGTCCAGCGTGGTCGACAGCACCTCGCCAACGCTCTTGGCCACGCTGACAGCCGTGGCGAGGCGCGCGACCGCCCGCTCCCGTTCGGCCGCGGCTCGCGCGGCGGTGATATCGCGAATGGTTCCGACATAGGTGTCCTCGCCCGCGCTCGGCGAGGTTACGGCGTTGACGCTCACCGCCGCCCACACGAGGTGGCCGTCCCGGTGCCGGATCGGTGCCTCCGTCTGCAGGGTGCCCTGCGCGAGCAGCCGGGCCAATCGCTCATTCGACGCCCCCTCACCGGCCCTCCACGGATGCGGCCGCGAGTAGGGCAGACCGTCGGGACCGTAGCCGGTGATATCGGCGAACGCATCGTTGATCTCGGTGACCGCCCCGGTGCGGTCGGCGACAAAAAAGCCCTCCTGCAGCGAGTTCACCAGCGCGGTGCGAAACTCGTCACGGTCGGCGAGATCGTCGGCGCGGGCCCGCTGCTTCTCGTATCGCTTTGTGCCGTCCAGATATCCGCGCGTCACCACGTCGAGTGCCGCCAGCGTCTGCAGCAGGAACTGCAACGCGGCCGCGGTGTCGATGCCGGAGTCCAGGCCGTCGACCAGATGGGAGTGGTTCTCGACGATCTCCAAGATGCTGATCTGTTCCTGCAGGGCCCGGCGTCCGAGCTCATGCCCGACGGCCAGGGTGTCCTCGCCCTTGGCCGCCAGGTAGGCGCGCAGCGCGGCAGCATAGCTGGTGTGGAAATCCGCGGCACCGGTCATGACGAGGCACCCCGATGACGCGCGGCGAGCACAATCGCGTCATCGGATTCCTTGCTGTGGGCGGCCAGGATGTGCCCGGCGATCACCGTGGCCGGTGCCGCGAAATCCACCGTATCCAGGTAGCCGTCGGAGATGCCGTCGCTGGTCATCACCACCAGGTCACCGTGGCTCATCGAAACCTCTTGGGGCACAGTGCCGTCCGGTATCCGGAAGCCGATGATACCGCCGGCTAGCCGCACCGAAGAACGGACCTCGACGCCGCCGGGCCGTTTGGCGATCAGATTGGCCGTCACGTTGCCAACGCCGATCCAACTGAGCGTGTCCGTGTCGAAGTTGATGCGGGCCAATGTGATTGCGGCGCCCCTGGTATCGGTGAGCGCGCGGTGACACAGCTGCATCAGGTCGGCGAGTGGTTCGGTGGGCGCGCCATCGACCACCTCCACCGCAGATGTTGCCGCGGCGGCTGCGTGCCAGCCGTGGCCCAGCCCATCCACCACGCCGAACAACGCGCCGTTCGGCCCGGCGCTGATTGCGATCGAACGGTCACCGGAGACCACCTCGCCCGGTCGCGGCCGCCCGACCGCCGCCCACTCGATCGGCCCGAGCCAACCGTGCTCATCCATCGGGCGGAATCCATTTCCACATCTCGACGATCGTGCCCCTACCGGGCGCCGAGTCGACGATCAACCGATCCATCAGCCGCCGCGCGCCGGGCAGCCCGAGGCCCAACCCGCGGCCGGTGGAATAGCCGTCCTCGAGCGCGCGCTCGATGTCGGCTATGCCGGGGCCGTCGTCCTCCGCCCGCACCACCAACGCCTTGCGGCCATCCCGGTACTGCACTCCGACCCGAACCTCGCCCCTGCCCGCGTAACTGGTGATGTTGCGGGCGATTTCAGAGATTGCGGTAGCGATCATCGTGACATCGGTCAACGAGAAGCCAAGCTGACGGGCAAGTTCGTGCCCGGCCTGGCGGGCGATGACGATGTCGTCGGAGTTGTTGACGTCGACCACGAAGTCAGTCGTCACCATCGCGCCTGATCGTCGGCCTTCGCGATTCAAGTCGCCGATTCAGTAGCGCAAGACCTTCTTCCAGGTCCAGCGCCGTTGACATGTCATCGAACATCAGGCCCAGCTGGACCATCGCGAAGGCCACCTCGGGCTGCAGGCCCACGATCACGGTGTCCGCGCCCCGAAGCCGCGTCATGTGCGCGATCGTGCGCAGCGACCGGGCGGCGAACGAATCCATCACGTCGATCGCGGTGACGTCGACGATGATGCCCTGTGCCCGGAAGCGGCTCACCCGCTCCATCAGATCGAGGCGAAGCCGCTCGGCGTCGGAGTCGGTGAGCGCGGCCTGCACCGAAGCGATGAGGATCGCGCCCTGTTTCAGGATGGGTACTGGCATGAGACGGTCGCGCTAGCGCCCCTCATCCGTTCGGTTCGCCGGTACGGGTCACTTCATAGCCGAGGAGGCGTTCGGCCTCCTCGATGCCGCCCTGCAGGTCGCCGACCGCATTCATCTTCGACAGGTCAAGGCCGATCGTCACCAGGGTCAGCGCGATGTCCGACGACAGGCCGGTGATGATCACGCTCGCACCCATCAGGCCCGAGGCGTCGACCGTCTGTACCAGGTGGTTGGCCACCGTGGAGTCGATGGTTGGCACACCGGTGATGTCGATGACGACGACCTTGGCGCGGTTGGCGCGGATCGCGCGCAGCAGCTGCTCGGTGACCTGGCGGGCACGCTGGCTGTCCAGCACGCCGATGATCGGCAGAATCAAAAGCTGTTCGCGCACCTGCAGCACGGGCGTGGACAACTCGCGGATGGCTTCCTGCTGCTGCCGGATGATGCGTTCGCGTTCCTGCACGAAGCTGACGGCCACCGTGTTGGCGATGCGGTTGGCGGCAGGCTCGTAGGCGTCGAGCACCCGGTTCAGCAGACCGAACTCGGTCTGATACTTCTCGAACAGCGACCGGGCGAGCACGTCGCGCAGCAGCAGCACGATCCCGATGACCTCGTCGGTCTCCACGCCACGGGGGATGATGCGTTCCGAGAGGTCGCGCGCGTAGGCCTGCAGGGCCTCGACGCTACCGGTCTCGAGCACCTCGACATAGTTGTCATAGACCGCGGTCGCTTCGGAGAACAACTCCTCTGGTGTCATCGCCGTCAGCAGTTCCGCCACGGTGATCCGGCGGGCCCACTCCTCGCGCAGGACGGTCCGGTTTTGCCGCAGGTGCTGCACGAGCTGGGGCAGCAGACCTTCGCCAGTGGTCTCGGGGGTCGGTGTGGCGGCGGTGCTGGCGAAATCTGTCGACGATTCAGACATACGGCCTCCCAACTCCACTCGTGCCGGGGTGGTGGTGCACGAGTCCTGTGCCGACACTAGCGCCAGCCTCGGGTCCGCAAGCATCGAAGTTAGCAATCTCCAACCGCGATCGACGGCTAGGCTCGGCCCATGCCCCCAAGGGCGCGAGACGGAGGACGACCGTTGTCAGACACGGATGCGATTGCCACCGCGCTCGCCTACCAGAACGGGATCGCGGTGCTGAAGGTCGCTGGCGACATCGATCTGGCCACGGTCCCTGCGCTGGACGCCGCCATCGAGGAAGCGCTGATGCCCAAGCCGACGGGTTTGGTCATCGACCTGTCCGAGGTGGGGTTCCTTGCCTCGGCGGGCCTTCAGACCCTGGTTGCAACACACAACACCGTCAGCCAGTCCGCGCATTTTGCGGTCGTCGCGAACAGCGCATCAACTTCTCGACCAATACAGCTGACCGGCCTCGACCAAATCTTCGCGCTGTACCCGACGCTGGCCGAGGCGCTGACCGCGGTTCAGATGAACACGAAATAGTCTGTCCGACAGTCGGTTCCGCAGACCGGTCAGGGTACCATCCAGGACAGCACTGACGACTGCAGGGCCGCCAGCACGCACAGCAGCGCCAGGAACACCACACTCCATCCGATGACGCGGCGGAAGATGTCGCCTTCCTTGCCGTCCATGCCGACCGCGGCCGCGGCGATGGCGAGGTTCTGCGGCGAGATCATCTTGCCGAGCACGCCGCCCGAACTGTTCGACGCGGCCATCAGCACGGCGGACAGCCCGGCCTTATTGGCCGCCGTCACCTGAAGGGCGCCGAACAGCGAGTTCGACGACGTGTCCGAACCGGTGACGGCGACGCCGAGCCAGCCAAGCACCGGCGACAGCAGCGCGAACGCCCCGCCGGCACCGGCCATCCAGGTGCCCAGCGTGATCGTCTGACCCGACAGGTTCATTACGAACGCCAACGCCAGCACCACCATCACGGTCACGATCGCGAACCGCAGTTGCACCAGTGTGGCGCCGTACGCCCTGACCGCGCGGGGCACCGACAGCTTGAGGGCGATCATCGTCAACACACCGGCGACGAGCATCTGGGTGCCCGGTGTGGTGAGCAGGTTCAGCGTGAACTCGGTGAGCGAAACGGGCTTCCCCTTCGGGCTCACGACGTGCAACCCCGGCCAGTGGAACTTCAGCGTCGCCTCGTCGAGCAGATTCTCGACGACGGTGATCTGACAG
>Ga0073928_10008726_pt1 | contig 12605 bp, 12 predicted proteins | sample PaiPotPPA55metaG_FD_76969 | JGI IMG/M metagenome (GOLD analysis project Ga0073928, IMG submission 76969) | Iron sulfur acid spring bacterial and archeal communities from Banff, Canada, to study Microbial Dark Matter (Phase II) - Paint Pots PPA... ...
ACTCGTCGATGCCAGCCGGCATGAACATTTTCCCTTTGAAATGTTTTGCCTATGCGCTAACCTGATCTCGTCGGCATAGGCCGCCAGGGAGAACCATGACGCAAACGCAACTCGTTCAAGCATTGGCAGAGAAGTGCGAGGTAACCAAGAAAGTCTCGCAGGGCTTGTTTGCCGCCCTGTCTAGCACGGCCATCAGTGAGGTCAAGAAAAATGGCATATTCGTGTTGCCAGGCATAGGGCGACTGGTCCGCGTGGATCGCAAGGCACGCATGGGACGTAACCCCGCCACTGGCGAAGCCATCAAGATCGCCGCCAAGAAGGTGGTGAAGTTTCGGGTAGCCAAGGCCGCGAAGGACGCTATCGTGCCGTCGAAGAAGGCGAAGGCCTGACAGAATGCCATGCGCCGCGAGCGCGATCTCGGGCGTCGCCGTCGCGCCGCCGGCCAAACGCACATAGCCAGAATTAGCCGCGGCCATGCGCCATGCCCTGCGGAACGCGCCCCGCCGGCGGTGCGCGCCGGGCGCCGAGGTCCGCCGCGCGCCGGGGTGCGGGAAGTCGCTCCCCCGGAATCCGATGGCGGTTAACTGCCCCCGGTTCGCGTGGCCATCCAACTGCGGTGACGCGATGGAAGTACACGACAGCCATCTCGCGGGTTTGTGATCAGCATCGAGCAAGGAACTGGCCTAATACGAAGAGAATTTCATGAGCGAGCCTTACCTGGGTCTCCTGATTGGCGCCGCGCCCGATCTGCCGCCGCTGTTTGAAAGCCACTCGGACGATCTCGAATGGATGGTCGTCCAAACATCCAGTCTTCCGATTGCACTTAACTGCCTGCGCAGGCGCACGTACCATCTGGTTATCGCCGAACACCAGCAGCCTTCCGGGGCCGGCAGCGAACTAGTGGCTGAGATCCGCGAAGCCCAGCCCGGCGTGAAGGTGATAGTGATCGGCTCTGTCCCCAGTAATGCCGAAGTGATCGAGGCGATGCAACAGAAGGCTTTCAGCTATTTCAGCAGGCCCTTTGACCCCGCCGCCGTGCGGGACATGATGCGGAGCGCCGTCACCGAACTTTGCTGGGACGATGGAATTCGGGTTCTGTCTGCGGAGCCCGAGTTCCTCACTCTCCAAATTCGGTGTAACATTCCGACGGCCGACCGCTTGCAGCATTTTTTCGAGGAGTTAAAGAACGACCTCGACCCGGAAGAGCGCAGCCGGGTCGCCATGGCGTTTCGCGAGATGCTGCTGAACGCCATAGAGCATGGCGGCAAACTTGATCCTAGCGAGTGGGTCCGCGTCTCACGTGTTCGCAGCCACCGTTCGCTGGTCTACCACATGGAGGACCCCGGTGCGGGGTTCTCTCGCACTGCGCTCGACCACGCCGCGGTTGCCAACTCCGAGGAGTTGCCTCTGGAGCACCTCGAAATCCGCAAGGCGGCAGGAATGCGCGTGGGCGGCTTCGGGATGCTCATTGCGAAAAAGCTCGTCGACGAAGTCATCTATAACCAAAAGGGCAACGAGGTCATTCTGGTCAAATACTTCGATTGATCTTCCGCCGGCGCGGCCTCTAAACAGGGAGTTCTCCTTCAAGCCTGTCGATTTCATGGCGAAGCCAGCGCTTGAGGACCTCTTCGGCCTCGGTGGCATCCAGCGTGGCGATAGTTCTGCGTTCCTGATCGAGCGGAATATGGTGACAAGGAATATCTTCGCTTTTGCGGGACTCGGGGACGTACTGCATGAGACTGCACTCCGCGCACGGATGAGGACGTGCCGGATCGCCGAAATTGAGACAGGTCAGCGAGTCTTGAAAAGGAGATGTAGATTTATGTGGCGTACGAACCGACCGGCCGTATCCGCCCTCCTCGACGAAGGCCAATTCGAATTTCAGTTTCTCTAAAAGCTCGCGGTTCTCTTCAGACATAGTAGTTCTCTTTCTATTCAAGGAGACTGTGTAATAGCTGTCCTCGGCTTCGCGCTCGGCGGCAGTACGATCGGCCGCCACAAACACGCTGCTCCTCGCGCTCTCATCGGCGCTCGCGTTCGAGGCCTCATAAGCAAGCCATAGCCCAAGAACAGGGAACCCCGCGATTTCATGCAGAACGCGGTCCGTGGGAGTCGTGCCCTATATTCACCAGATCGAAGTGCAGAACCTGTGCGCTCGTCGCCACCGCCGCATTGTGGCCGGCGACTGAGGCGGGCGCGTGTACATCCTGCCGCGAAACATGGTGCCGCGAAACATGGGCGACCGGCAGCAGGTTCAAGCGCGATAAAGGCTCGCGCGAGGCTGTCGCCCAGGCAGCGGTATTTTCTGTTGACGGGAGCGAACTACATGGGCTTCGGGTAACCATACTTGGTCACTTGACCGCAGGCGGTCAGTCCCGGGCCCGGAAATCCTGGGATTGTGCCTCGCGGCCGGGGCGCGCACAAAGGGCCGAAGACTTGCTCCCCCAGGTCAATGACGTACCCAAGCAGGAAGCGGAACTGCTAAAGCCGACGCAAACGTAACCGCCTTATGAACTGAAAGGACAGCTACAATTATGAAAACTGCCATTAGCCTGCTCGCCACACCACTGCTGCTGCTCGTTCTATATGGCGAAGTGCCAGCGTACGCAGCCGGTCCGGCGAAGGTAGACCTTGGAACGGCCGGCCATTTTGTGATCCTGTCAAAATCGGGAATTACAGATGTTCCGACTTCGACGGTTACAGGAAATGTTGGGACTAGCCCAATCACCGGCGCCGCCGATCACCTGACCTGCACGGAAGTGACTGGAGGCGTCTACTCGGTCGACGACGCAGGCCCCAGTTCATGTAGTGTGAAGACCCCTCATAAACTCACCACCGCCGTTGGCGATATGCAAACTGCCTATACGGACGCCGCTACGCGGCCCAACCCCGATTTCTTTAACCTGGGTGCTGGAAATGTTGGCGGACTCACTCTCGTTCCTGGCCTCTACAAATGGGGGACTGGCGTTATCGCACCAACCGATGTGACTATCTCGGGTGACGCAAACAGCGTCTGGATCTTCCAGATATCGGGAAATCTCATAGTTGATGACGGTGTTGCTGTTCGCCTGAGCGGGGGCGCACAGGCCAAGAACATTTTCTGGCAGATCGCTGGCAGAGCGGTCCTCGGCACCACGTCACAGTTTGAGGGAATCATACTGTGTAAGACATTGATCAGTGTGAAGACCGGCGCATCCATCAACGGCCGGCTGCTGGCACAGACCGCAGTTACATTGGAGAAAAATACCGTTACCCGGCCCAAACAAATATTCCCATTGAGGTGAAGCACCACGTTGCTGGTGGCCGAGCGCGGCCACTGGCGCCGCCGTCGGCCAAGTCGCGCGCGGCCGGGGACCGAAGTCGCCGGCCCTGCGTTCTGCGCCGCGGAACGCGCCCCCCGGCAGTACGCGCCGGGCACCGAGGTCCGCCGCATGCCGGGCGTGAGGACTGCCGCGCGGAAAGGCGAAGGATCTGAGCCGGGCCGGCGCGTTCCGCCGGAGGAAGCCACGGCGCGTGGTAGCATGGCGCGGCTTGCGAGCCGAATGCGCCGGCACCGCCGCCGGCCCACGCTCGCGGCCAGCGCTGGAACCGGGGCCCTTGTCACCGCCATGCGTCGCCGAACGCCCCCTCCTGGCGCGCGAAAACAACACGCGTTAGGTGGGGCTTTGGGACCGGCCTCTCCAAGGCGGGGAGGCGAGTCATTGGCAAAAGGCAAGCACCGGTATGGTACCTGCCTCCGGCGAGAATCTTAATTATGCCTGCGCGCGGAGTGCCCTTCACGGCGTGATCTCGTACACGGTGCCGTAGCCGAGTCCACCGAACGTCGTCGTTCCGTACAGGTTGCCGGCGGAGTCGCGAATCAGGGCTGACTCGGGATACTGGCCGTCGGCGCCGCCCGTGAAGCTGTACAGCACCGTCTCGTTGTTTTTCGAGGCCAACTTGTACACGATCCCTTGCCCGCCGGTTCCACCGAAGGTGGTCGCGCCGTAGAAAGTACCCCCTCCGCCCGCAAGCAATCCGGCGAAGGGAGTCAGCCCGTCCGGCGGGATACCGGAGAAGCTATGCAGCACAGTCTCGTGGCCGGAGGGGTCGACTTTGAACACCACGCCTTCCTGCCCGGCGCCGCCGGCGATCGCGGTGCCGTAAAGGTTGCCCTTCGCATCGCGCAACAGACCCGCATAGGGATGCGCGCCGTCCGCATATCCGGTGAAGCTATAGAGCACGGTCTCGTGGCCGGACGGATCCAGCTTAAACACTGTGCCCCAACCGAGGCCGCCACTCGGGGCCGCACCGTACAGGTTCCCGCTCGAATCGAGAATCACACCACACTGCGGAGATGAACCGTCCGCGTATCCAGTGAAGGTGTAGAGCACGGTTTCCTTGCCGGCCGGATCGACCTTGAACACCACCCCGGCTCCGCCGGTGCCTCCTGCCTGGGTCGTGCCGTAGAGGTTGCCGCTGGCGTCCCGATGCAGGATTCCAAACGGAAAGGCGCCATCCGGACCTTTATCGTAGGCGCCTGTGAACGTGTACAGCACAGTCTCCTTGCCGCTCCGATCTAGCTGGTAGACCACGCCGCAGCCGGTCGGGGTGCCCGCCGGGTTGCAGTTGGAATCGCCGCCCCCGGTGGTCGCGCCGTACGCGTTGCGCTGCGCGTCGAAGATCAGCCCGCTATAGGGATTGGCGCCGTCAGTCCCGCCGGTGAAGTTATACAGAATCGTTTTGACGCCGCTCGGGGTTAGCTCAAAAATCGTCCCATAACCGAAAGCGCCGCCGCCATCGGTTGTACCGTAGAGATTGCCCTGCGCGTCGCGAGCCAAGCGGTCATACGGATACGCACCATCGGCGCCACCTGCGAAGGCGTAAAGCGATTTGAAGGACTGCGCGTGAGCCGGCTGGAGCACACCTGCAATGCCGGATAACGCCACCACCGCACTCACCGCCTGCAGGCGAATTCGAAGTTTGCCAATCATAGTAGCTCCTTATTTAAACGAGCGCCAATACATCCTTGGAGCGCTCGGACTTCAGGTAGGCGTTGGGATCGTGATAGAGAGCACCCTCGGGAAGCCAGTCCATCAGCGGTCCGAGATCCTGACGCACTATGTCCTTGTAGAACTGGGGAAGCACGCTGCTCTCTTGCTCGAAATATGGCGGGAATTGCGGGTCTGCGTCCAGGCGATTGCGAATCTCCTGGTGGTACCTGGCCCTTCCGAAGCCCTCCGTCGAAACCGCGCGCACCAGGTTCATCCAACGGGCGGTCACACCTTGCGTCCCCAGGAAGCGGCGGCAGATCGCGCGCGGGGAGAAGGAATACCGGGTCAGGTCGATGATCCGATCATAGAAGGTCTGCCAGGAGTAGTTTGCCGGCTTGACGTTCATAGCGCCGTTGTTGTTGAGGAAGTGGAATGGGAAGGGCAGCACACGATTGGATCGCTGGTATTCCAGGTTGAGCGGCGCGGCCCGGCCGAATGCGGAGAGCAGCGAATAGGCCGGAAAGGCCCCCGGGGTCAGGTCCAGGAAGCGCTTGGTGAGTTCAAAAGGATCGGGCCCTTCGTCAGTATCGAGTCCCAGCACGAAGTTGGTTTGGATGTAGGGTATGTACTGCAGGATCAGATTGACGTGTTCGGATACCTGGCGAACCTTGGCCATTCCGCGTAGCGCACCGGTCTTCGATTTGTCGCCCAGGGCGAACCAGGATTCGATACCGGGAAGCACGCCTTTGAATGAATTGCTTTTGAGCCGCTTGAGGTGCGGTTCCGAAAGCAGAGACAGACTGCTTTCGGCGACGAAGTCGATGCTGCCGGAAGGCACCGCCTCCTCGATCATGTCCATGTAGTCGTCGAAGCGGACGCCAAAATTGGGATCGTGCCAGGCTACCAGGGGCCGTTTGAACCTGGTCAGTAGGAACCGGAGATCCGCGCGGAGTACCTCGAAGTCCATGGGTTGATAGGGCACCGTGGAATCGATACAAAAGGCGCAGGTGTACGGGCAACCCAGGCTGCCGAGCATGGGAACCATCTTGAGGAGAGGCGCTTTCCGGAGCGTCGGTTCGATAAACTGCCAACGCTCGCGTACCCCAGGGAGGCTTCTGGGCTGCTGGGAGGCCCCGAGTTGGGCACCCGTGGGCCGGTGTTGGGAGCAGTCCCACAAGACGTCACGGAGGGTACCCTTATCCGTGAAGCCCAACACATAGTCGAAATAACGTGCGGCGTCTTCGGGGTAACAGCGGGCATGCGGCCCTCCAATCACGGTGATCGCCCCTCTCCCACGAAAGAGATTACTCAGGGAGTACGCCGTGTGCGCGGCTTCCGTGAACGCGCCGATGAAGACTACGTCAAAGTTTTCCGGCAACTCCGTCAGCAGATCTTCAAAGCCGGTGTAACAAACGAAGGTAACCTCGTGGCCCTCCTCTTTGCACCAGACTCCAATGACCTGGGGCATGATACTGGCGAGGCTGGCGTTCATTATGCGCGCATACAAAGCCCGAGTCGGACCCCTGGTGACAATGTCGATAATCCCGATCCGCAGCTTTTTCATGAGACGACTATGGCAGCCTCCACGCCTTATGATGTTCGTTTCTGAGTGAACCCGTGGCGCCCCCGATCTACTTGCTCTAACTCTAAAACATATAGCAACATTCTGCAGTGTTCACAAGAGTCTGCTTCCCGCTCTGCTTCCCGCTCTCGATGTCCAAGGCGTAGTAGCTCATCACAGTGGTAGTGTCGAACACTGCAAAGTCGGGATCCCCGTGTAGAGTACCCAAAACCACCTTATGGCGACCATCCTGTGTGAGCCGCCGAACAATACCCGTGGGCTGACCGGTAGCAGGAGAGAGAGGAATCAGATAGAGATCGGCGAACCAGCTTCCGACCTCGACCGCCGCAGTGCCTGTGGCACTCATGCTGTAAGCGGTTTCGTTCAGCGTTCCAAACGTGGGGCGCGGATTGCGCCGCGCAGATGAGCGAAGAATCTGCGCCGGCCAGGCCCCGCTGCGGACGGGCAATTTGCCGCCGACCGCCGCACCGTGGCCGGCGACGCAGGCGTCGGCCCGCACGCGCGATCCCCGCCGCGCCGTGGCTCTCCGCCGCCAGGGCCGAACGCGCCGACCGCCGGTGCGATCACGCGTGCTACGGGCGCGGGCGGCGCCAGGACACTCGTGAGCTTACCACAACCGGGCTTCCGACTAGTCCCGACCACCGCAGTTCCGCGGGTAGCGCGTTACGCGGTCGAGTGACGACATAGGGGCCTTCCGGCACGCAACCCGCCTCCGGAGCCGCAATCGTCGATGCGCGACCAAGAGCGCTCTAGGGCTGAAGATGGGCATGAAAGAAGGCCGCGATGCGGCGGCAGGCATCAAGGGCAGCCGGCTCGTTGTACGCGATGCCGGCGAAGCGCAGGGCCTTGAAGAACACGCTCTGGTGATTGTTCATGAAGGAATGGCCGGCGTCCGGGTATTCCTTCACGTCGTGGGCGATGAGGGCGCGTTCCAGCGCGCGCAAGCTGGTCGGCGACACCTTGGTTCCAGCGGTCCTTCGCCGTAGCTGGCGACGATGGGGCAGGCAGCAGCAACGAAGCTATCAATGTCGGCCGGCAGTTTACCTCCATAGTTGACGCTGGAGGCGGAGAACCCGCGGTCTGATGCAAGCAGCAGAGCAAATGCGCCGCCCATACAAAATCCGATGATGCCGACGCACCCGTTGCACACGGGTTGCGCCGAGAGCCAAGCCCGGGCGCATTCGATGTCAGCGCAAGCGATCTGGGTGAAGGTGGGTCCGCGGCGCACGATGAAGTCGTGGAAGATGGTGCGGATACAGAAGGTAAGGCCGCCACGGTAGTAGAGGTTGAGCGCAACGGAGAGGAAGCCCGCCTTTGATCGCCATGCTCGCTGCCGGCGCGGGCCCGATCCCTGCTACGCGGGCGCCGGCTGCCGGAGCCGCGCCGCCCGCCGCAGTTCGCCAGGCTGGGAAGCTCGCGTTGCATCAGCCGGTCGAGCGGGAGTTGGGCCCGGGGCAGACGGACGTGTTCACGGTGGACATTGCTGCCGGGCAGTTCGTGCACGTGGTCGTCGAGAAGAAAGGCGTCGATGCGGTCCTCGTACTGGCGGACGAGCAAGGCAAACCGCTAGTCACCGCGGATAGCCCCAATGGCGCGTTCGGCCTGGAGCCGGCATCGCTCATCCCCGAGCGGGGCGGCGAGTACCAGATCCAGGTGGCGAAGGCTCCGCGCAGCTCGGAGAACGGTCGGTATCGCAACGCAATCGAACTCCTACCCCCGGCCGACTGCTTCTTCAAACGAGATTTGGGCTGCGACACCGCGCACTTTCTGGCGCCGGATGCGGAACTCGGTTCCCGGACGGTTTCAGTTCTTCGACCGCCAACCACGCTCTGGCCGCGTTGGTGCGCACCGGCCACCAGAAGGGCATTCGCTTTTTCCTGGACGTTGTGATGGCGTTCGCGCGGCACGAGCCGTAGCAAACCCTCAACCTGGATGACTTTTACATTACCGATCCCAAGGCAGATCTGAGCGACCCCGATTCGCACACCTCGCGCGGCACAGGACCGAATAGCCTGCGCGATGGATTCGGCAGCGTGCTGTTTCGCTACGCCAAGTTCGTGGATGCCTACGATCCCATCTCGGGAACACAAATGGCCCTGTCGCCGGCGCGTCAACTGATGTTCAGCTACATCACGCGATGGATGCGCGACTTCCGCATCGACGGAATCCGGATGGACAGCGTGGAGAACTTGTCTAATTGGGATTTCGTGGGAGGATTTAAGGATCGTGCGCGGGCGCTTTTCCAGGAACGATGCGCGGCCAGCGGCGTGAGCGCCTCGGACGCGGATGCGCGCTTCCTGGTGGTTGGCGAAGAACTCAGCCTTCCCATGGCGCTGCTGACGCAGGGCCGGCTCGACGGTCTATGGAATGACGCCTTCCGCGCGCTGGTCCGTTCGGTCATCCTGGGCGAAGGCGATAACGTCGCCTTTGAAGCTAATGTCCGCCAGATGGTGGACTGCCGCAGCCTCGGTTTCACTGATGGCTCACAGGCCGTCAACTATATCACCAGTCACGATGTGGAAGGATTTCGTCGGGAGCGGCTATACAACTTCCTGCTAAACAACAGCCTGTCGGAACTCGACCTGGAGAAACGCTGCAAGCTAGCCTTCGTTTGCGTGTTGACTTCTGTAGGCGTTCCCATGATTCTGGCTGGCGATGAATTCACGGATGAGCATTCGCGCTTCGACCAGTTCGGGCATGTTACGCAGAATGGAGGCAAGCAGGTGGATCCGGTCAACTACGGGCGCCTGGAAGGGACCGATCCCACCGCCCAGATGCGGCAACGCATTCTGGCCTACGTTTCGCGCCTTGTGAAGTTCCGGACGTCGTCGCCCGCGTTGGGCTTAAACGACAACAATTTCATTCACGTCGACTTCAACGACAATAAGCGCGTGCTGGCTTGGACGCGCGGCGCGGCTGGAATGGATCCGGTGGTGGTGCTGGCCAACTTCTCCGATTTTGTCAGCACACCGAACCGCATCGGCGCCGGCGGAGTATGTGGTTCCCGGATGGCCGGCCACCCCGGCGGGAAGGCAGTGGCATGAGGTGACCCAGGACCGGGTGGTTCCGCTAGACTGGGTCGGCCGTGAGCCGATCTTCCCCTGGGAAGCAAAGGTGTATGCAACCTTTTCGTAAGCAACCACCAACATTATGTCGTCGCCCCACCGCCGACGCAACGATCTTGGTGTGTGCTGACATCGGGACCAGCGTTGTGCAGACGTCTTGCGGCATTTGTGTGGGATTCTGGCACGATCTAGCGCGCCAGAACGCGCGGCGCGCGCTATCCGTGCCAGGTGGCCCTTACACGTTCTGCTGGCGGGAACCGCCACGCCGCTCCGCGCCTTTCAGCCACGGAAAGTGTGTATCCAGCATGGCGATAGCCTGCGCCGTGGTCTCGACCGTTGGCAGTATCGCGAGCACCGGGACCGGCGCCACCAGTTGGGCGGCCGGCAATTGCGGGCGCAGGCGCGACCACCCATGGCTCCGATGCGCCGCAGGTCTTCAGTCGTTTTATGGAATAGGATCGGACGTTCTGACATGACACATTCATGTCCTGGGACCCGCCCATGATGCAAGCAGAAAATGCGCCACGCGCAAATTTTCTGGCGATGGGAAGGCGATGGGTCTTCCGAAACTAGCGTTGGCCTGCTCCACGTTACTATCATGGAGCTATGGCCGCCGCCCACCCACCGTCGGACAGTGCTGGGGAAAAGCCCCGACAAGCTCGGCGCGGCCTTGCGGACCCTACGGCCCATCGAAGAGAAGGTAGTGCGATTGAGTTATGGGATTGGCTGTCAGCGCGCGCATTCCGCCGCGGAAATCGCGGCTGAGTTTGGGGTGGGTGTGGACTTGGTGGAGGCGATTCTGGAGGAAGCCGAGCAGCGCCTAGCAGAACAAGGCGTGCCACGCCGCCAATTGCTGCAGGCCGGACAGCAGTTATCGGGCAGTCGTCATCGTTGCGGTGCTCGTTAAAGCCAGATTTGTATAGCCATCGCGGCGGACCGTAGCGCTCGGCGAACTCTCGCTGGGGCACAATCGTCTGATGCTCGCGCTGTTCTTCGGTGCTGACGCGGAGGTAGAGGGCGACGGACATGCAGACCCATTGCTGGCTCGGCGGGGGCGGAAAAGCAAGTCGATGAGTTGATGCGTCGATTGTGTCCATGCGGGGGGGGGGCTGAAAGGCCAACATGACCGGCGCCTGCATCCTCCAGATCATGCACGGGCAGGCTGCAAACGGCGCGATTGGCCACCTGCCCATGGGCCCATGGCCGGAACTAGGGCACCGCCGTGGATGTCGATTCGCACGCGGAAACGGTCCCGCAATACGCATGGGCAACTACCGGAACGGTAGGCGTTTGAGCTGGAGGCGCGGGCTTCTCCTCCAGCACCGGCGCTGATTACGCAGCATGGCCGCGACCAGTTGCCAGGTTGGGCCGGGCGTGTCGCGCCTACGGAGCCGGAAGGGCAATCATGCAGACCTCCGCAAAATCCGGATCGAAGCTGAAAAACCCCGCCTACCGCCGGATTAGCTGCTGCCAATCGCGACCGTGGCGACCCGGGTCGCCGTCTGCTCTCGATCACGGTTCTGCCCACGAGGTGGGCGACGTACGCGGGACGCGCACCCTGAAACGGCAACCGTACGTCCGATGGCCGGTTTGCGGGACAATGGAACGAAATGGCCGGCGTCTCCACGCGCACACGATTCGCGTCCTTGCAGAAAGTATTCGCGCAAGGCCGCTCGCCGCTGATGGATGGGATTGCACAACTGTCGGTGCTCTATGAGGATCTGCGCATAGAGACCTTCGCCCTAACTGCCTCCGACGAAGCGGTGAAACGTCTCGACTGCCTCGATAAGCGATATCGTGTGCATTACTTCCTCCGACGCTCGATAGCCACCCTTTTCGAGTTCAGGGGCGCGCTGATTAAGACTTGGAAAACGGATGAATTCAGAACGGCGCACGCGGCTGCGACGAACGCTAACGCGCCACTGTCCTTGAAATCGCAGAAGGTGCTATTCGACACAATTGCGGAGTCACTCCGGTTTTTCGAGCGTCATCATCCGCTGATGAAGGCACTGCGTAATGCTGTGGGAGGTCACTTCAATGATGATGCCGCGGCGTTAGCGACCAGAAATCTTCATCCAGACGCGACGAGCAAGCTTGAGGTCATATTTCACCCGTCTGGAAGGGGTGGAGGTCCCAAACTGCACTATGCCGGCGAGATCGCGGCGACCGCATTTGCAAAGACACTGCCGGGACTCAAGCCGCGCGCCGAAGAGATTAGCGACACCATCCAGATGATCCGTGATGCATATTCCCACGCGACTCAGGCCATGCACGCACTGATCGTGCTCTTTCTTTGGGACCGTTTCGCGTAGACGCAGAGGCACACGGGTCGCCGTTAAGACGCTGACGAAGGGTCCTGGCGAGGACGGTCCAGCCGGGATCATTGCGTATTTGGGAACACGGATTTGGCAACCGCTGCCCCGCGCTGTGTCATCCTTTTGAATGTGCTGAACAGCAAGGGCGCTGCCCGGTTCATCGAGCCGATGCTGCTGTTGCGTACCGACGACCTACCCGAGGGCGTCGGCTGGCAATACGAGGTCAAGTTCGACGGCTATCGTGCCTTGGCGATCAAGAGCAGCGGCCAGGTCCGGCTCAGATCCCGAAACGATAAGGACTTCACCAAGCATTATCCCGGTGTTGTGGCGGCGCTTTCCGAGATGCCGGACGAAACCGTGATAGACGGAGAGGTAGTGGCGCTCGACGGTGCCGGTAAGCCAGTGTTCAGCCTGCTCCAGGACGGCGGCACGAATGTCCACTTCTACGTCTTCGATTTGCTGGTGTTGTCCGGCAAGGATGTAACAGGCGAGCCGCTCATCAAACGCCGCGATCTGCTCGAAACTCACGTGCGGCCGAGGCTGGCAGAGCCAGTGCGGTGCTCGCCAGTGCTGGACGCGAGCTTGCCAGACCTGATCCAGTCCATAAAGGCACAGGGCTTGGAAGGGCTTGTCGCCAAACGCTCCGCCAGCAAGTACGAGCCGGGGCAGC
>Ga0073928_10008727_pt1 | contig 12604 bp, 15 predicted proteins | sample PaiPotPPA55metaG_FD_76969 | JGI IMG/M metagenome (GOLD analysis project Ga0073928, IMG submission 76969) | Iron sulfur acid spring bacterial and archeal communities from Banff, Canada, to study Microbial Dark Matter (Phase II) - Paint Pots PPA... ...
ACCTTCAAGACCCAGAGTGCGTTGGCCTCGGCATAGCTGAAATCATAGGGCAGGTGGCTGCGCTCCACCAGAAAGGCGCCGGGCCGGCAGCGCACCTCCTTGCCCTCCTGCGCGAAGGTGACCTCGGAGATCTCCGGTACGGTGATGAGAAAGTTCTCTTCGGTCTCATTCAGCAGATGCCGCTCATGGCGGCGGTAGATCATGCCGTCGGAGACATTGCGCGAGATCGACACGTTTCCGACCGACCACACATCGAGTTCCCCGGAGAAGCCCGGTGCACTGCGGAAACCAAGCTCAAGCGGAAAATAAGTGCGCGCGATGGCCCTGTTCCAATACCATTTGCGCGCCGCCGGGGCAGCTTGCGCGGTCGAGTAGCTGACTCGCATGTTCAACCTCCCGCTATCGAAGCTTCGCTCTTGCTCGTCACGACCTCGTGGAGTGGGCGATAGCCTACGCCGGCGTAGGCCCTATTGAAGAGGGTTTCCCGGCAAACCGCTAGTCGCCCAGTGCGCACTATTTTGTGGCTGAGCGCAATTGCTGCTTAATTCAAGGGCATAACCACCGGTCGTATCGATGCGCCCGTCGAGCTGGCGTTGCGCACGCGTGGCGTCAAACCCTTCGGTTGAGTTTCGCAAGCACCCCCCCAATAGGGTAGCTTTGCACGCTCTGCTGGAACCCTAAGGTTAGCTAAGAGGCCGCTTGGTAGTTGCGGTTTGTCGGGCTCGCGACCAGGGGAAAGACCATGAAAAAGTCATCTCGTTTATTGAGGATCGCTGCGGGATTGTCCTGCGTCCTGGCCTTGATGGGCGTCTTCACCGCCGCATCCGCTCAGGCCAAGGACCAGATCGTCCTTTGCACGATCGATGATCTCTCGGGCGATTTCTCGATCATGTCGACGCCGAAAACTTACGGCTATCGCCTGGCCGTCAAGGAAATCAACGACGCCGGCGGCATTCAGGTCGATGGTGCAAAGAAGCTCATAAAACTCGTCTCTTACGATGGGCAATCCGACGTAAAGCGCTACCAGGAACTTGCGCAGCGCTGCGTCTTCAACGACGAAGCTCAGGTCGTCATGGCCGGCTACACCGGTGCCGAACGTGAGGCAGCGCGCAAAGAGGTCGTGCGCAACAAGGTTATCTTCTGGCACAATAACCAGGGCGAAGGCGGTATCGCCGACAAGTACTCCTTCTTCTCTGGCCCGACGCCGGAGCAACAGGTCCTTCCGGCCTTGAAATACATGATCAAGGAAATGGGTCCGCGCATGACGTTTATCGGCGCGGACTACAACTTCTGCCGCGCCATTGGCCAATGGGTTCGCGTCGCGGCTGGTCTCTACGGCGGCAAGATCGAAATGGAGGAATACTTTCCGTTCGGTGTCTCGCAATGGCAGTCGACGATCGACAAAATCAAACGGGTAAAGCCGGACTTCCAGGTGCATTGTCTGGTGGGCGCCGAGCACGCGCAGTTCTATCCGCAAGCTCAAGCCGCCGGCCTCGTCACGCCGATGTGGTCGAACGTGACGATTTCCGATGGCTATGAGCACAAGCGGTTTGCACCTCCTTCGCTTGCCAACATGTACGTTCCGCCAGGCTATATCGAGGATGTGCCCGGCGAAGCCAGCAAGGCTTTCGCCACCAAAATCCGAGCCATGTTCCCGGATACGGTTTATGTCAACGAGCATGCGGCGTTCGGTTACGTAGCCGTCAAGGCGATGGCCGAAGCCTGGAAGAAAGCCGGGACCACGGAAACAGATACCGTGATCAAAGCCCTCGAGAGCGACATTTCCCTTCCCGAGGCACCCGGCGGACCCTGGACGCTGCGTGGTTCGCAGCATCACGCGGCAATGCCGACCTATCTCTTCAAGGTCGATGACAAGCACAAGCTCAGCCTCATCACCGAACTGGGCGTCACCGAACCCACATTTCTGACCGATGTCGGTGTTGACATGACCAAGAAAGCGCCAGGCCGGCAGTTCCTGCCGCCGGACAACCCGAAGTGGAAGAATTTCTTCCCCACCAACTGAGGAAGCGTATGCCGCGACCACTTCATCGTCGCAACCCATTCCGCGCTTCGCAGTTGGAAGGATCTGCGCCGTGGAGATCGCGATGGATATGACGGATATCGCCGGCCAAATTGTCAGCTACACGTACCAGTATTTCGACAATTTTGGCTTTCTGCTGTTGTCCGGAATTGGTCTGATTGTGATCTATGGCGTCATGGGCGTAATCAATATGGCCCATGGCGAACTGATGATGATCGGGGCCTATATTGCGGTCAGTACATTCTACGCCGGGATTCCGGCGGCGCTCGCGGTGATGCTGGGCGGAGTGGGCGCGGGCCTTGCCGGAATGATCATCGAACAGCTTGTCATTCGCCATTTTTACAATCAGCTCTTGTCCTCGCTGGTAGTCACGTGGGGCGTCAGCCTTATCATAAGCCAGGGCACGCTCTTGGTACTTGGACCCTCGATCATGAACATGCCGACCCCGCTCGGCAGCTTCAGCGTCGGACCATTTGCTTTCGGGATCTACCGCCTCGTTATGTTTGCCACGGCCATTGGCCTCATCGCTGGCGTCTGGGCTATCTTCCGCTGGACCAAGTTGGGCGCGCAGGCGCAGGCGACGATGGAAAACCCCACGATGGCGAGCGCTCTCGGCATTGATACGCGACGCGTTTACACCCTTACCTTCGGCCTTGGCTCTGCGCTCGGCGGCGTCGCCGGCGGCATGTTCGCGATGACGGCGACGATTTCGCCCTTCTTCGGACAGAACTATACACCGATGGCCTTTATCACGGTTGTCGTCGGCGGCGGAGCTAACCCGATTCTCGGTCTCGCTTATGCGGGACTGTACCTGGCGGGCGTGCAGACTATCAGTTCAAATCTGGTCAACGAGTATATCGGCTATGTTTCAGTCATTGCCGCGGCCTTCCTCGCGCTTCTTGTTATGCCATCTGGTATTTCCGATTTCTTCGCGCAGCGACGCACGCGCCGGATGCAGAGGTAACGATGCGGCTCTTCGTGAATCCCCTTATGCGGGTTGCGCGGTCATTCACGGGTCCACAGACCCTTGGAAACAGCCGGCTGTTCTGGATCTGCTGGCTCGCAACGGTCGTCCTTCTGGTCCTGCTGCCGTTTTTCGGGTCGCGGTATCAGATCATAACCGCCAGCAATTTTTTGATCTCGGCAATTCTCGCGATGAGCTTGTGCCTGATATGGGGATATTGCGGCATTTTGAGCCTGGGGCAGGCGGCATTTTATTGCATCGGAGGATATGCCTACGGGATCGTCGCAATGAATCTGATCGACCGCCAGGGCAACACCGATCTGGCTATTGTTGCCGGAATCGTCGTGCCCGCCGCTTTCGCCGCGCTGATCGGCGCGCTGATGTTCTACAGCCGCCTCAAGGGCGTCTATGTGGCGATTCTCATGCTGGTTACCTCGCTGCTTCTTGGACTATTCATGCGGCAGACCGCTGACCCCAGCTACACGATTGGCGCAGCCTATCTCGGCGGTATGAACGGCCTTGCCCCGGCGAAGGCGTCGGATCCGTCATTGCCCAGCATCATCCTCGGCTTCAGCGGGATGACGTTCGAATTCGACGGCCGCGGCCAATCGTTCTATTGGCTGGTCCTCGGCGTGGTGATCTCGATCTATCTGGGTCTGCGCTGGATAGTGAATTCAAGCTTCGGCTACGTACTCGTTGCCCTCCGCGAGGATCCCGAGAGGACCGAAACGTTCGGCTATGATGTGCGCCTCATGCAGCTTGGCGCGTTTTGTTTGTCGGCGGCTATCGCCGGCCTCGCCGGTACACTTTACACGGCCTGGGGAACCTACATACATCCCGACGGCTTCAGCGTGGCGGCCAATATTCTGGTTGTCATCTGGGTTGCGGTCGGTGGGCGCAAGGATTTGACTGCGGTCGTTGTCAGTACCGTGGCGCTGAACTGGATATCGATCGAGCTGGCGACTTGGGGAGAGATTTCTATGCTCATGCTCGGATTTATTTTGGTCTTTGCCATGCTGATCGCCCCCGAGGGTGTGTTCACTGGCATTGGTGCTGCAATCGGAAGGCTCGCGCGCCGACGCGAGTCGGGTGGCGCGCTGGACGTCAAACCTCCGCCGGCGGTTTCCAATATGATGCCGAAACGATCTTGATGAACGCACAGCACGTTTCGCGCCCCATGACCGATGTCGGGTCCGCTGCTTCCGTTGCCTCGCCGATTCTGGAAGTGCGGGACGTATGCAAGGTGTTCGGTGGCGTGAACGCGCTGGATGGGTTGTCGCTGACGATACTCGACGGTGAAATTCACTGCGTACTCGGTCCAAACGGCGCCGGGAAAAGTACCTTGTTCAAGCTTCTGATGGGCACCGACCGGCCGACCTCCGGCCACATCTTGTTCAGGGGAGGTGATGTCACGCGGCTGCCCGCTTTTCGCCGGGCCAGACTTGGCCTATCGGTCAAATTCCAGAACATTCGCGTCTTCGCCGAACTGACGGTCTACCAAAATCTGTTTATTCCGCTGCGGCGGCACCACGATGTCCGCGATATTCCCGACCGGGTGAAGTCGCTGCTCGCCCAGATCGGCCTGTCCGGCGGCGAACAGCGGCTGGTACGCGAATTGTCTCACGGCCAACAGCAATGGCTCGCCATTGCCATGTCGATGTCGCTGGACCCGAAGATACTGCTGCTCGACGAGCCGACCGCAGGGATGTCGGTCGAGGAATCCAACAAGACCGCGGATATCATACGTCAGCTCAATACACAGGGCGTGACGGTCGTCGTGATCGAGCACGACATGGGTTTCATACGCAATCTCGATACCCGCACCAGTGTCTTGCACTACGGCAAGCTGTTTGCTCAGGGCAGTTTCGCGGAAATCGCGACCAATCGGGATGTGCGACGCGTTTATCTCGGTGTCTTGTGAGGGATGATTGATGCAGCTTAACATCTCGTCCCTGATGTCGGGTTACGGCCAGGTTCGCATCGTTAACAACGTATCTCTGACCGTGAAGCCGGCCGAGATAATCGCGGTCATTGGCCGCAATGGCGTCGGCAAGACCACGCTGATCAAGACGATCATGGGCATCTTGCCGGCAATGACAGGGACGATCGCATTCGGCGACACCGACGTCACTCGCCTTAGTTCGACCGCCAGGGCCCGCCTCGGCATCGGCTACGTGCCGCAGGGGCGCGGGATATTCACGCGGATGACAGTCGGAGCCAATCTTGCTCTTGGTGCCGGAATCGGCCTCGCAGACCGGCCGGATCTAAAGAGGGTGTTCTCGTTCTTTCCGATCCTCGAGAGACGCCTGTCCCAGCTCGCGGGCTCGATGAGCGGTGGCGAGCAACAGCAGCTTGCAATCGGGCGGATCCTGGCCGGAAGGCCAGACATTGTCTTGCTCGATGAACCCTCCGAAGGCATTCAGCCCAATATCGTCCAGGAGATTGGTCAAATCGTTCGCCGTCTGCGGGAAGAGGAGGGGCTTACGATCATGCTGGTCGAGCAAAATCTAACCTTTATACAGGCTGTGGCCGATTACTGCCTGGTGATGGACAAGGGCGCGATCGTGGCTCGCATCTCGCCGGACGAACTCGCCGATCCCGCCGTCGCGCAACGCTATCTTGCAATTTGAATTGGCCGAGCAAAACGAGCTTAAGCATCGCAGCATAAGATGCCTCGCGGATACGTCGACTGGCCGATGCTCCCGCAGAGTGCCGAACGAACCCCTCATATCAGGCCAAGATGTACCGCCTTGGCGATCGCCTGAGAGCGATTGGTGGCGTTGAGCTTGGCAATAGCGTTTTTGATATGCAGACGTATTGTCTCGACCGAACGGTCCAGGATGATGGAAATTTCGCTGGATGTCTTTCCGGCCGAAGCCCAGCGCAGGCATTCCCTCTCGCGTGGCGTCAGCTTGGCGGTGCAGACAACTTCGATCTGACTCTCCAGTTTCAGTTCATGAATAATCTTCGTGAAAACGTGCATCAGTCGGAACAGCGGCTCATGCGAGCGGTCCCGGATATCGTCCCAGTTAGCGCAGGACCGATCGACAATGGCGCTCATCACGGCAAAGCGACCGAACGGCAAGTGCACGGGAATGGTGGTGCCACGGGAAAGACCGAAATCGCCCAAGTAGGAACATGCGGCGCGCTGCGACGGGCTGAGCTGTTCACTGGCCTGAACATCGTTCCAGTCGATCGGAAGCGTTCCATTGAAGCATTCCCGGTAATAGGGATCCACCGTCATGAATTGCTTCCAGCCTTCTTCCCAGCCCTTCGGAAAATTCCGAACATTGAGCTTAAGCGGCAGCCACTCTCCGCTCGGGAGCTGTGGTCGCACCGGCAAATAGGCGTAGAGAACCTGGGTAAAACCCAGATCGCTGGTGAGCTCCATCAGAAGGTCGAGCGCGTCGCTGAAATCCGACGCGCCTTTGATCCGTTCTTTCAAGTTTTCGGGCAAAGACCCTGCATGCATCTCCATCACAACGCAGCCTTCCAGTTACAAGGAGACTACTCATCCGACGACTGGCTTGGATCAGCGCCATATCCAATGCAAATACAGTGCCAGCATACTGCCGTTCCAAGATAAGACGGTCAGCATTTTCGAATAGGTCGAGCTGGTTTCCCCGCGATATGAGGTCGCAGTACGGCCCAGCACCGAAAAATAGCCTCGTGGCATGCCCACGCTTCGCTGGCCAGGATGCGGCAGATAACAATATTGCCCATTCGAGTGGCACCGGAGGTCGTGATTTCGCAATCCTTCATCGCTCCTTCAAGGGTCTGTTCGATGTCGCGCGGCAGATCGCTTCCCACCGCGACGACGGTTGCCAGGTGTGAGGCTCCTCCCCAAAGCCGGCGCAGCGCATTGATCTCCTCGGGATCCTGCGCAATCAGGCGATCGAGCAAGACGGTTCGACCATCGACTTTTATTTCAAATTCGGATCGCAGGGCCTTGAACATAAAGGCTTCTCCGGCCCTGTAGTGGATGCGGCCGGCTGCGATCATGTCAGTGGCGAACAGGCTTGCAGTTGGATGAAGTTCAATCAGCGTTCGCCGCTCGACGTGTGCATTCGCAAATATGATGGCTTCGTCGGGATAATATTCCAGCAGTGCGGCGGGGCCAACCTTCAGGCTGATCGTCTCTCGCGACGTTGCGCCTTCCGGACACTTGTAGAACTTGCTGGCAGATGTCGTGGTGATGAGCGCCCGCGTGGCGGGCTCCATCGTTGCGTAAAGCTCAGCCATGTCGCCTTCGACGAATCCACCGCCGCTGTTAATCGTCAGCAGAAAGGGCTGATCATCGTTATCCTGGTAATGACATCCCTGCCATTGGTAGGGGATGCGCCAGCTCTTTGGATCGATTTCCGTCCGTCCATTTCGCCGCACGGCATGCAGATTCATCAAGGCGTGCTTGCCGATGACCCAGTTACTGTTGGGAAGGACAACCTGCATGACTGCTCGCCTCAGGCCGCGTCGGACATCAGGACAGCATGCTCGATCCAGGTGATCACCGCTTCAAGTCCGGCCCCGCTCTTCATGTTTGTGAAGATGTAAGGTTTCATGCCACGCATGCGCCGGGCATCACGATCCATCACCGCGAGGTCGGCGCCCACATAAGGCGCGATGTCCATCTTGTTAATCAGGAGCAGCGGAGAGCGCGTGATACCGGGACCACCTTTGCGTGGAATTTTCTCGCCCTCGCCGACGTCGATCACGTAGATATGGCTGTCGGCAAGCTCCGGGCTAAAGGTTGCCGCCAGATTGTCGCCGCCGCTCTCAATCATGATGAGATCAAGATCCGGAAAGCGCCGGACCATTGTATCCACCGCAAACATGTTCATCGAGACGTCTTCCCGTATCGCGGTGTGAGGGCATCCGCCGGTCTCGACCCCGATGATGCGGGCGGGATCGATGGCGCCGCTGCGCGCTACGATCTCGGCGTCTTCCTGGGTGAATATATCGTTGGTGATGGCGGCGATTGAATAGTGCTGCCCCAGCTCGCGGCATAATTGTATGAGAAGCGTTGTTTTGCCCGAACCGACGGGGCCGGCGATGCCGAGGCGAACTGGTTTGCGCATGGGTCACCTTCTTGAGATGTGTATGACGCGTACGGATTGGGTCAGGAGATGCAAAGGCGCGTGTGCAGCCGCTCATGCCGCATCGAGGCAACGTCGAGAGCTGCGAGCGACGCGGTCATGGTTTGCAAGTCCCGCATTCGGGCGATTTCGGAACAGCGATCGATCAGGGGACCGGCGTCGGCAATGATGCGTTGGGCTTCGGTTTGACCGAGCGGCACCAGCCGTTGCACGACGCCGACCAGGCTGGAAAAGCCGGTCCAGAGGAAGCTCGTCACCGTTTCGCGTTCAGTGAGACCGAGACCGACGGAGAGTACGCCGTAGACGACTGCATGGTGACCTTCGCACTCGCCATTTCCGATCATATCGGCGAGTCGCGAGATCTGCGATAGTCCGAAAATATCGCGTCCCGCGGCGATAAGGGCGGCCCCGGTCATCTTGGAAGCGCCGCGCGATTCCCGGCTGAGCTTGATGGCGTTAAGCTGTTGGTCGATTTCGGCGATACACGACATTTCGTCGTGCAAGGTACCGCGATACGAGAGCACCGCGGCGACCGCATCGCAGGTCGTGAGGTTGAAGCGCAGCCAATCCAGGCACTGCTGTTCGGCGTCGGCGCCGTTCTTGACAGTGCCGTCGTCGATCCAGGTCTCGAAGCCATAAGAATGCGTGAAGGCCCCGGTTGGGAACGCCGCATTTGCCAATTGCAAGAGTGTAAGCAGGCGTTCGCCGCCGTTGCTGTTCGAGCCGCCAGCTGTCGTCGGCCGTTCAATGGTCATGGCCATGGGCGGCGTGGCTATGACCATGGGCCGCTTCGTGATCCTGCGCGTGGTGGTGATGTGCGCCGGCGGCGCCGAACCTGCGCCCGACAAAAGGCTCCCGAATCCGCTCGACGGGTACGCCCAGACTACGGATAATCTGGAGCGCCATCGGATCATACAGCGTGAGGATCCCATCTTCGCGAAAGCGGGCGGGGCGGTGGAGATTGCCAAGCTGGTAACAGGCGGCCCACCAGGCGATGCGATCGGAGCCAGGTTTGATGAGGAGGAGATCTTCCGCCTTGGCCTTGACGACCACGGCGGTATCGCCGTCCAGGGCAAGAACGTCGCCGTCCTGGAGTTCTGTACCCCTGGGAAGCGACACGCGTAGCTGACGGCCAGAAGCTGTCTCAGCCACGAAGTGTGCGCCGGCCCGCTCCTCCGAAGTCAATTCGACCGGATCGATGCTCGCCGTCAAGGCCAGGTCCGGCAGGCGCCCTGCGATGGCTGTGATGATGCCCACGCCGTTCATCGGAAGTAGAAGAGCTGCGTCAATGGCAGCGTCTTGGCCGGCTTGACCGTGATGCGTTTGCCGTCGACGTAGACATTGTAGGTTTCCGGATCAATCTCGATGTTTGGCATCGAATTGTTGTGCACCATGTCGCGTTTGGAAATCGTGCGCGTGCGCTTGACCGGCATCAGCGTTTGATGCGTGCGAAGCCGCCCGGCAAGGCCCGCGTCGATTGCGGCCTTGGTAACAAAGGAATAGCTCGTTCGGGACGGATTGGCCCCGAGCGAACCATATTGCGGGCGGTATTTCAGCGGTTGGCAGGTCATCAGCGAGCCCGCGGGATCACCCATCACCGCGTGCGAAATGAAGCCACCCTTCACGGATGTTTCCGGTTTGGCGATGAAGAATTTCGGCCGCCACAGAACCAGGTCGGCAAGCTTGCCCGGTGCGATCGATCCGACGTAGCTATCGACGCCGAAGGTGATGGCGGGGTTGATCGTGACCTTCGACAGATAGCGCTTGATGCGGAAATTGTCGTTGCCGAGGCCGTCTTCCGGCAGGCGGCCGAAACGTACCTTGTTGACTGCCGCCAGCTGAAAGGCGCGCTGTGCGCTCTCCGCCGCGCGGCCCACGCCCTGACTGTCGGAGCCGATCATGCTGATGGCGCCCAGATCGTGCAGCACGTCCTCGGCCCGCATGGTCTCGGCTCGCGCGCGGCCCTGGATGAAAGCCATGTCGGTCGGAACCTGCTTGTTCAGGTTGTGGCAGGTGATCAACATGTCGATTTCTTCATCGTAAGTGTTGATCGAGAACGGATTGGTCGGATTTGTCGAGCTGGGAAGACAGTTCGGCTCCATGACGCAACGCATGATGTCGGGCGCGTTGCCGCCGCCCGCGCCTTCGGCGTGGTAGATGTGCATCACCCGGCCGTTGATCGCAGCGAGCGTATCCTCGTAATAGCCGGTTTCGTTGAGCGTATCGGCATGAACCTGGACCTGGAAATCCAGCTCGTCGGCGAGATCCATGCAAGCTTCGATCGCGGCCGGCGACGACGACCAGTCCTCGTGGATTTTCAGTCCGGTGGCGCCGCCGATAATGATCTGTTCGGCCAGCGCGCCTTTGGTCGCGGCGTTACCCTTGCCGAAATTGCCGAAATTCAGCGGAATATCCGCCATCGCCTCCAGCATGCGATGCAGGTTGAAAACGCCGGGGCATTCGATGCCGACCGTCTTCGGTCCGGAGCCGCCCCCGATCACCGTGGTAAATCCCGCGCTCTGGTACTCGTAAAGTTGCTGGACCGAATCGAAGTGCGGATGAATATCGACAAAACCTGGTGTGACGATCATTCCCTCCACCGAAAGAATGTCAGTATTGGGTGAGACGATCAGGCCGGGAGTGATGTTCATGGTGTCGGGGTTACCGGATTTGCCGATGCCCACGATCAGCCCATCCTTGATGCCGATATCAGCCTTTATCACGCCGAGCACCGGATCGATGATGACGGCATTGGTGACGACGAGATCGAGCGCCCCGTCGCTGGCCTTCCACTTGGAAGCCTGCCCCATGCCGTCCCGGATGGTCTTGCCGCCGCCGAACACCATCTCGTCGCCGTAGGTCGTGCAATCTTTTTCGATCTCGGCAACCAGACCGGTGTCGGCCAGGTGAATCTTGTCGCCCGTCGTCGGGCCATATTGCGCCGCATATTCTGGTCGCGACACCTTCATGCTCATATCCAGCTCTCCGTGCCGTCTCGGGTTGGATCGTTATGGTTTGGCTTTGTTGGCGCCGTATTGCGCGTCGGGCGGCGTATTGACGGCGAAGCGTTCGTTCTCGAAACAGAATCCGTGGGCTTTGAGTTTGAGGATGGCCTGCTGTTTGATGATCTCCGAGCGCAGCGAGCCGTTGGTCATATTGTTCATGCCGAAGGCGACCTCGCGTCCGACGTAGGTGGTAAGTTGGACCTTGCGGCTTTGACCGGGCTCGAAGCGCACGGCGGTACCGCTGGGAATGTCGAGGTGCATGCCGAAGGATGCGGCCCGGTCGAACGCCATCGCCCTGTTGCACTCGGCGATATGGTAGTGAGCGCCGATCTGGATTGGCCGGTCGCCGGTGTTGATCAAAATCAGTTCCAAGGTGCGGCGGCCCGCATTGATTTCGATCTCGCCTTCGGCGAATTCAATCATACCGCATTTGGCGGGTTCGCCGACGTCGAAGGCTTCCGCCGCGATGACGGATGTCGGAAGGGGAGGCCTGGACCATTTCACGGTCATCGTATCGCTCCTTGCGGCTATTGCAGGATATTGAAGGCGGGATGGCTGTTTCCATCAATCGCGGATCGGACTCATAACCGTCACCAGCTTGGTTCCGTCCGGAAACAAAGCTTCCACCTGCAGGATCGTCAGCATGTCGGCCACACCATCCATGACGTGTTCCCGTTTGAGGATGGTGGCACCATATTCCATCATGTCGGTCAGCATTGGGATGCTGCCTTAGCGTGCGCGCTCCAGGATCTCATCCGAGATCACGGCAATGGTTTCGGGATAGTTGAGCCGGAGGCCCTTATCCAGGCGGCGGCGGGCCATCTCGGCGGCTGCCCAGATTTGAATACGCTCTTCTTCGCGCACAGTCAGATGCATGGATTTTACTGCCCTTGCCCGGTGACGAATGCGGGATGCCCTCACGCCATGTCGGCACGGGCAGACCCCAAACTGCGGTCCATCTTAAGAGGGCGCGACGCGGTCCTGTATACCTACCTGTCCGGGTAGGGTGACGGCATTCGCGGTCTCTGTTTTGCTGACGGGGTTGGCTTCATTGGCGGCGGGAATTTCACCGTTTGTCAAGCAGGACGATGCTGGCGGCGCGACCGTCGCTCCACGAAGGTTCGAGAGGGCAGCATGAGCGTCAATGGTATTGACCCCGATGGTATTGACCCCGATTCGGGCGAGCCGGAGCCGATTGCCCGCCTTAGTCTGTTGGCGAGAGTTAAAACAGCTAGTCATCAGGGACGATGCAACCCGGGAAGGTCTGCTGCCGACGGATCCTTTTCTGTCCGAAACCAACTTGCCCAACAAACCAACTTGCCCAACTATGTGTGGGTCTGAGTGTTGTTACGGAAGCAACGACATGGATTTCTCGACTTCAACACTGGCGGAAGGGGTGTCCGATTGTGCTTGTTCGTGCCCGTTCGCCACTATCCGAGATATGCCTATAAACATGTGGTTTATCGAATCTGACGTCCTTGTATGTTCGCCGTCGTCCGTC
>Ga0073928_10008728_pt1 | contig 12604 bp, 12 predicted proteins | sample PaiPotPPA55metaG_FD_76969 | JGI IMG/M metagenome (GOLD analysis project Ga0073928, IMG submission 76969) | Iron sulfur acid spring bacterial and archeal communities from Banff, Canada, to study Microbial Dark Matter (Phase II) - Paint Pots PPA... ...
CCGCAGCGCGGCATCGAGGCCTATGAGCGCTTCAAAAGCGAGGGCGCGGTGCTCGTCGACTTCCTGAGCACGCCGGTGTCGCGCGCGGTGGTGCCGCGCGCGCTGAGCGACGGCATGAACGTCGTCACCATGTTCCACGGCCGCTCCGACGCCGCCGACGGCAAGGTGTTCCCCACCATCTTCCCGATGACGCCGGCCTATTGGTCGCAGGCGACGGCGATCATCCAATACATCGAGAGCCACGAGAAAGGCGGCCTCAAGGGCAAGAAGGTCGCGCTGGTGATGATCGATTCGCCGTTCGGACGCGAGCCCGTGCCGGTGTTCGAGGAGCTCTCGAAGCGGCTCGGCTACGAGTTCGCAACCTTCCCCTACCCGTCGCCCGGCAACGAGCAATCGGCGACCTGGACGCAGCTGCGCCGCGACAAGCCGGATTGGACGATCATCTGGGGCGCCGGCGGCGGCCAGCCGGTATCTGTGCGCGAGGCCATCCGCAACGGCGTGCCGCTCGATCATCTCGCTTCCGTCATTTGGATGTCGGAAACCGACACGACCATCATCGGCGCCGACCAGACCAAGGGGTTGCTGCGCTTCGAGGGCGTCGCCTCCGGCAAAGACCCGGCGGTGATCAAGGCGATCCAGCAGGAGGTGGTGGCCAAGGGCAAGTCCGCCGGCCCGGCCGAGAAGGTCGGCAGCACCTATTACAATATCGGCGTCGCCAGCATGGCGCTCTTCGCCGAGGGCGCGCGGCACGCGCTCGACAAGGAGGGCGAGCCGCTGACGGCGGCCAAGCTCAAACACGGGCTCGAGAGCATCAAGGACTTCACCGCCGACGGCTTGCTGCCGCCGGTGACCATCACCAGCGAGGATCATCAGGGCGGCGGGCGCGGCCGCATCGCCGCCTGGGACGGCAGCAAATGGACGGCCAAGAGCGACTGGTCCGCCGCCTACCAGGACATCGTCTGGACCCTCGTCCACAAGAGCGCGGAGGAGTTCAAGGCGTCCGGCAAGTGAATGCAGTGATGCTGTCGCTCGGCAATGTCGAGGTCGTCTACGACCGCGTCTTCCTGGCGATCAAGGGCGTGTCGATCGAGGTCGCCGAGGGGGGCATGGTCGCCCTCCTCGGCGCCAACGGCGCCGGCAAGAGCACGGCGCTCAAAGCGATCAGCGGCCTGCTCAAGCCGGAGCGCGGCGAGGTGACGCGCGGCGAGATCCGCTTCAAGGGCGAGGACATCGCCGCGCTGTCGCCGCCCGACCGCGTCCGGCTTGGCATCGCCCATGTGCTCGAGGGCAGGCGCGTGTTCGAGCATCTGACGCCGGACGAGAACCTCATCGCCGCGACCTCGATGCATCGCGACCGTCACCGCATCGCCGAGCTCAAGGACAGGGTCTACGGCTATTTCCCGTGCCTCACGGACCGCCGCTCGGCCAAGGCGGGCTATCTCTCCGGCGGCGAGCAGCAGATGCTGGCGATCGGCCGCGCGCTGATGACCGCGCCCCAGCTGCTGCTGCTGGACGAGCCGAGCCTCGGCCTCGCCCCCTTCCTGGTCGACGAGATTTTCGGCATCATTCGCCGGCTCAACCAGGACGGCGTCGGCATCCTCCTGGTCGAGCAGAACGCCACCGCGGCGCTCGACATCGTCAGCGACGCCTACCTCATCGAGAACGGCCGCATCGTCATGAACGGCGCGGCGGAGACGTTGAAGCAGAACCCCGACATCCAGGAATTCTATCTCGGCGGCGCCGGCCACAAGGACTACCACGCCGTCAAGCACTACCGCCGCCGCAAGCGCTGGCTGGCGTGACCCTTCGAGACGCCCGCTGCGCGGGACAACCCGGCGGGCCTGCGACGGCCCGCCCCAGAGGGTCCGATCGCGGAGCGATCGGACGGGTTGTCCAGGGTGAGGGCAAACTGGATGCCTCACCCTGAGGAGCGCCCGCAGGGCGCGTCTCGAAGGGCGAGTCAGAGAGCCACGCCAGATCGCAAGGAGATACGCATGGCCGATGTTCGCTACTACGACGCGCTCGAGACCCGCGATCCCGAGGTGCGCGAGAGCGCGTTGATGGCGGCACTGCCGCAACAGGTCGCGCATGCCAGGCGCCACGCGCCGTATTTCGCCGCGGTGCTGCGAGACATCGAGCCGCACGCGGTGAACAGCCGAGAGGCGCTCGAGGAGCTACCGGTGACGCGCAAGAGCCAGCTGATCGCGCTGCAGAAGCAGGCGCCACCGTTCGGTGGGCTCGCCGCTACCGCGCCCGGAGCGCTCGCGCGCGTCTTCGTGTCGCCCGGCCCGATCTATGATCCCGAGGGGCGGCGGCCCGATTATTGGCGCATGGCGCGCGCGCTGTTCGCCACCGGCTTCCGCGCCGGCGATCTCCTGCACAATTGCTTCTCCTACCACCTGACGCCGGCCGGCGCGATGATGGAGACCGGCGCGCACGCGCTCGGCTGCGCCGTCATTCCCGGCGGCACCGGCCAGACCGAGCAGCAGGTGAAAGTCATCGCCGACCTCAAGCCCGTCGGCTATGTCGGCACACCCTCCTTCCTGCGCATCATCCTCGACAAGAGCCGCGAACTCGGCGCCGACCTCTCCTCGCTGAAGCGCGCGCTGGTGTCGGGCGAGGCCTTCCCGCCGGCGCTCCAGAACGAGATCGCCGGCTACGACATCGCTGCGGTGCAGGCCTACGGCACCGCCGATCTCGGCCTCATCGCCTACGAGACCGAGGCGCATGAGGGGCTGGTGATTGACGAGGGCATCATCCTCGAGCTGGTGCGGCCCGGCAGCGGCGATCCCGTCGCCGAGGGCGAGGTCGGCGAGGTGGTGGTGACGACGCTGACCGCCGACTACCCACTGATCCGCTTCGCCACCGGCGATCTTTCGGCGATCCTGCCGGGGAGGAGCCCGTGCGGACGCACCAACACGCGCATCGCCGGGTGGATGGGCCGCGCCGACCAGACCACCAAGGTCAAGGGCATGTTCGTCCATCCCGAGCAGGTCGCCGAGGCTGTGAAACGCCACAGGGAGATCGGCCGCGCCCGCCTGGTTGTCAGCCATGACGGGCAGAACGACGTCATGACCTTGAAGGCCGAGGCGCCCGCCGGCACCGACCCGGCGCTCGCCACCCGCCTCGCCGAGAGCCTCGCTGCCGCGACCAAGCTCAAAGGCGTGGTGCAGCTGGTTCCGCCCGGCACCCTGCCTAATGACGGCAAGGTCATCGAGGACGTGCGGACCTACGAGTGACCGCTTCCGACGGTCCGGGAAAGCCCAAACGGCCGCGATACGCAGAAATCACCGTTTCGCCATGATTCGAGCGAATTCGAGGCGCATTCCCAGCGTCTACTTAGTGGGCGCGAGACGATAATCGGCTCGTCTCCGTCCTTCGCAGCGGTCTTCCCCTGACCGCTTCATCAGACGGCCCCGGTCTTCCCCCACCGGGGCCGTCGCCTTTTTGGCGCGCGGGCGTGGGGTCGGCCATGGCATGATCGCCCGCCCCTCGCTCCCACCCGGCCGGCATGCCCGCTCCACCGTCGCCCGACCTTCCCGCAAGCGGCTTCGCCGGCCGTGGCGTCGCCTGCCGCCGCGGCGAGCGGCTGGTCTTCGCCGGCCTGTCCTTCCTGGTGCCGCCGGGCGGCGCGCTGGTGCTCACCGGCCTCAATGGCAGCGGCAAGTCGAGCCTGCTGCGGCTGATGGCCGGGCTGACGCCGCCCGAGACGGGCATGCTCGCCTGGGACGGCATGCCCGTGCGCGACGACCCCGCCGCCCATCGCGCGCGGCTCCACTTCATCGGCCATCACGACGCGGTGAAGCCGGTGCTCACCGTCGCCGAGACGCTGGCGTTCTGGGCAGGCATGCGCGGTGGCGCGGCGGTCTCTCCAGCGCTCGAGCGCTTCGGCCTCGCCGCGCTGGCGGCATGGCCGTGCCGCCTGCTCTCGGCCGGGCAGCGCCGCCGGCTGGCGCTGGCGCGGCTCGCCGCCAGCCCGGCCGCGCTGTGGCTGCTCGACGAGCCGCTGACCGGCCTCGACAGCGACGCCATCGCCGACCTCGCCGCCGCGATCGCCGCGCACCGCGCCCAGGGCGGGCTGGTCGTGCTCTCGACGCATGCCGTGCTGCCGCTCGAGAGCGCCGAGACGCTGTCGCTGACCGATTTCGCCGTCAGGACGGCCGCATGACCGCATTCCGCCGGCTCGTGCTGCGCGATTTGCGGCTGGCGCTGCGGCAGGGCGGCGATGCGGCAATGGTGGTGGCGTTCTTCGTGCTCACTGTGATCCTCTTCCCGTTCGGCGTCGGGCCGGAAGCGGAACTGCTGGCGCGCATCGCCGCCGGCATCCTCTGGGTGACGGCGCTGCTGGCGGCTCTGCTGTCGCTGGAGCGGCTGTTCCAGGCGGATTGGGAGGACGGCAGCCTCGAGGCGCTGGCGCTGATGCCGCTGCCGCTGGAGGCGCAGGTGCTGGCCAAATGTCTGGCGCATTGGCTCGTCGCCGGGCTGCCGCTGATCGTCGTCGCGCCGCTGCTGGCGCTGCTGCTCCATCTCGACCGCGCGGGATATCCGGCGCTGCTGCTGGGCCTGCTGCTGGGCACGCCCAGCTTAAGCCTCATCGGCGCGGTGGGCGCGGCGCTCAGCCTCGGCGCGCGGCGCGGCGGCGTGCTGCTGTCGCTGCTGGTGCTGCCGCTCTACATTCCCGTGCTGATCTTCGGCGTCGCCGCCGTCGAGGCCGCCATCGGCGGTTTCGGCGCCCGCCCGCATCTGCTGCTGCTGGGCGCGCTGCTGGCCGGCGCGCTGGCGCTGGCGCCGCTCGCCGCGGCGGCGGCGCTGCGGCAGGCATTGGAATGAGCGCACTGTGTCCGCGACGACATGGCGCCTGACCCTGGATTTGCGCTAGAACGGCCTCATGCAGCGCTTCGCCAACCCGGCCCGCTTCATGCGCCTCTCGGCGGCGATGCTGCCGTGGTGCGGCCGCGCGACGGCGCTCTTGCTCGCGGGCGGCCTCTACCTCGCGCTCTTCGTCGCGCCGCCCGATTACCAGCAGGGCGAGGCGGTGCGCATCATGTTCGTGCATGTGCCGGCAGCGTGGATGGCGAGCGTCGTCTATGCGCTGATGGCGCTGGCTTCTGCAGTCGCGCTGATCTGGCGCCATCCGCTCGCCGACATCGCCGCGCGGAGCGCGGCGCCGCTCGGCGCCGGCTTCACCCTGCTCTGCCTCGTCACGGGATCGCTGTGGGGCGAGCCGATGTGGGGCACGTGGTGGGTGTGGGATGCGCGGCTCACCTCGGTGCTGGTGCTGTTCTTCCTCTATCTCGGCTACATCGCGCTGGTGAACGCCTTCGACGAGCCGACGCGCGGCGCGCGCGCCGGGGCCATCCTGGCGCTGGTCGGCATCGTCAACCTGCCGATCATCAAGTTTTCCGTCGATTGGTGGAACACGCTGCACCAGCCCGCCAGCGTGTTCCGGCTGGGAGGTCCGACCGTCGACGCGTCGATGCTGTGGCCGCTGCTGATCATGGCGCTGGGGTTCACCTTGTTCTTCGTGACGGTGCTGCTGATCCGCATGCGCACCGCGCTCATCGCGGCGAAGATCCGCGCGCTGCGCCTCGCCGAGGTCGAACGCGAGGCGGAGCGCGCCGCGCTGCGGCACAGGGCGGCGTCATGAGCGGGGTCGACGCGTTCCTCGCCATGGGCGGCTATGCCGGTTACGTGTGGCCGGCTTACGCGGCGGCGGCGATCGTGCTCGGCGGCCTGCTGGCGTGGAGCCTCGCGGGATATCGCCGCGCCCAGCGCGAGCTCGAAATGCAGCAGCGGACCGCGCCGGGCGCGCGGCGGCCGTGACCCGCAAGCGCCGCCGCCTGCTTGCCGTCCTCGCCGGCCTCGCCATGCTCGGCGTCGCCACGACGCTGGTGCTGCTCGCCTTCAACGACAATCTCGTCTTCTTCTACAGCCCCAGCGATCTCAAAACGAAGCACGTCGCCGACGGCCGCCGCGTCCGCATCGGCGGGCTGGTCGAGCCGGCGAGCGTGACGCGCGACGGCACGAGCATCGAATTCCGCATCACCGACGGCGAGAACGCGGTGCCCGTGACGTATAGCGGCGTGGTGCCCGATCTCTTCCGCGAGGGACAGGGCGTCGTCGTCGAAGGCAGGCTCGACCGCGCCGGCCTGGTGCGCGCCGACAGCGTGCTCGCCAAGCATGACGAAAAGTACATGCCGCGCGAGGTCGTCGACGCGCTCAAGAAGAGCGGGCATTGGCAGGAAGGCCCTAAGACACAATGATCGTCGAGCTCGGCCATTTCGCGCTCATCCTCGCACTCCTGTTGGCGCTGCTGCAGGCATCGCTGCCGCTCGTCGGCGCGGCGCGCGGGCATCTCGGCTGGATGGCGGTCGGGCAGAGCACGGCGGTGGCGCAATTCGCGCTCGTCGCGCTCGCCTTCGCGGCGCTGGTCCACGCCTATGTCACCTCGGATTTCTCGGTCGCCAACGTCGCCGAGAACAGCCACTCGGCGAAGCCGCTGCTCTACAAGATCACCGGCGTGTGGGGGAACCACGAGGGCTCGATGCTTCTCTGGGTGCTGATCCTCAGCTTGTTCGGGGCCGCGGTGGCGTGGTTCGGCGACAATTTGCCGCCGGCGCTGCGCGCGCGCGTGCTCGCGGTCCAGGGCATGATCGGCGCGGGCTTCCTGCTGTTCATCCTCTTGACCTCGGACCCGTTCAAGCGGCTCTCGCCGGCGCCGCTCGACGGGCACGGCCTCAACCCGATCCTGCAGGATCCCGGCCTCGCCTTCCATCCGCCGTTCCTCTACCTCGGCTATGTCGGCTTCTCCGTCGCCTTCGCCTTCGCCGTCGCCGCGCTGATCGAGGGGCGCGTCGATGCGGCGTGGGCGCGCTGGGTCAGGCCGTGGACGCTCGCGGCCTGGTGCGCGCTCACCATCGGCATCGCCATGGGCAGCTGGTGGGCCTATTACACGCTGGGCTGGGGCGGTTGGTGGTTCTGGGACCCGGTGGAGAACGCCTCCTTCATGCCATGGCTGGTCGGCACAGCGCTCGTGCACTCGGCGATCGTCGTCGAGAAGCGCGACGCGCTCAAGAGCTGGACCATCCTGCTCGCCATCATCACCTTCTCGCTGTCGCTGGTCGGCACGTTCCTGGTGCGCTCGGGCGTGCTGACGTCGGTGCACGCCTTCGCCGTCGATCCCGCGCGCGGCACCTTCATCCTGTTGCTGCTGCTTGCTGCCATCGGCGGCTCGCTCACGCTCTACGCCGTGCGCGCGCCGGCGCTCAAGGGCGGCGGGCTGTTCGCGCCGGTCTCGCGCGAGGGCGCGCTGGTGCTCAACAACCTGCTGCTGACCACCGCCGCCGCCACCGTGTTCCTCGGCACGCTCTACCCGCTGTTCCTCGACGCCGTCGGCGGCCCCAAGCTCTCGGTGGGATTTCCCTTCTTCAATCGCACCTTCGTGCCGCTGATGGTGCCGGCGCTGATCGCCGTCGCCGCGGGCCCGCTCTTGGCGTGGAAGCGCGGCGACCTCCTCGGCGCACTGCAGCGCCTGTGGCTCGCCTTCGCCGCGGTGATCGCCGTCGCGGCGGTCGGGCTCTATTTGACGCGCGGCGGGCCGGTGCTCGCCATGCTCGGCCTCGCGCTCGCCGCCTGGGTATGCGTCGGCGCGCTCAGCGAATGGGCGGAGCGGGTGAAGCTGTTCCGCGCGCCGCTGCAAGAAAGCTTCCGGCGCGCGCGGAGCCTGCCGCGCGCCGCGCATGGCATGACGCTGGCGCATCTCGGCCTTGCCGTGGCGGTCGCGGGCATCGCCGCCTCGGCCTTCGAGAGCGAGCGCATCGAGGTGCTCCACCCCGGCGAGGCGCTGCCGATCGCGTCCTTCGTGCTGCATCTCGACGGCGTCGCCAAGGCGCAGGGGCCGAATTTCAGCGCCGACCGCGCCACCATCACCGTCTCCCGCGGCGGCGAGCCCGTCGCGGTGATGCATCCGGAGAAGCGCTTTTTCCCGGTGCAGCAGATGCCGACCAGCATGACCGCGATCCACACCAACCTGCTCGCCGATCTCTACGTCGCGCTGGGCGACAGCGACGGCAATGGCGGCTGGACGGTGCGCGCCTATTGGAAGCCGCTGGTGCCGTGGATCTGGCTCGGTGCGGTGCTGATGGCGCTGGGCGGGTTGGTGAGCCTCAGCGACCGCCGCTGGCGCGTCGGCGTCGCCGCCCGCCGCGCCCGCACGGCCGGTGCGGCGCAACCGGCGGCGGAGTGACGCGCGGCGGCCGCGTTCGCGAGGAACGGTCATGCCTGGTTTCATCGCCCTGCTGCGCGGTGTCAATGTCGGCGGCAATACGCTCAGCATGGAGCAGCTTCGCGCCGTGTGCGCCGAGCTCGGCGCGGAGAATGCGCGAACCTACGTGCAGAGCGGCAATCTCGTCTTCGCGGCGCCGGGATCCGCCTCGCGCTGGGCGACCGCGCTCGAACGGAAGCTTGCCGGCGAATCTCGCCTTGCCGTCTCGGTCATCGTGAGAACCGCCGCGAAGATGGCGAAGGTGGTCGCCGGCAATCCCTTTGTGAAAGAGAAGGGCATCGACCCGGCCAAGCTGCATGTCACCTTCCTGCAGCAAGCGCCAGTGAAGGCCGCGCTGAAGAAGCTCGACTCCCTCAGCGCCGGCGCCGATCGCTTGAAGCTCGCCGGCAAGGAGATATACCTCCACTGCCCCAACGGCTATGGCCGGACCAAGCTCTCCAACAACGCGCTCGAGAAAGCGCTGGGCGTCCGGGCGACGACGCGCAATTGGAACAGCGTCAACAAGCTCTGCGACATGGCGGCCGAGTGATCTTTGCTGGGGTTTAGGGTTGCCTTTGGGCGGCCTCGCTAATTCCCGCTTGCAAAATAACTAACCGTCCGGGAAGTTACTTTCCATGCCAAAGCCCAGCCCTATCCCTTCGACCCGCTGGCGCCGCCGCAAGGAGGCGCGGCCCGGTGAGATCCTCGACGCCGCGCTCGCCTGCTTTGCCGAGCGCGGCTTCGCCGCGACGCGGCTCGACGCGGTGGCAAAGCGCGCCGGCATCACCAAGGGCACGCTCTACCTTTATTTCCCGAACAAGGAGGAGCTGTTCAAGGCGGTGGTGCGGCAGTCGATCGTCGCCACCATCGCCCGTGGCGAGGCGCTCGTCGCCGAATCCGCCGCGCCCGCGCCGCTGCTGCTCGAGCGATTGATCCAGCATTGGGCGGAGCTGATCCCGACACCGGCCAGCGCCATCCCCAAGCTCGTGCTGGCCGAGGCCGGCAATTTTCCCGACCTCGCCCGCTTCTATCTCGACGAGGTCGTCAACCGCGGCCGCGACCTCATCCGCGGCGTCATCCGCAAGGGCGTCGCGCGCGGCGAGTTCCGTGCCGTCGATATCGAGAGCGGCACCTATTGCGTCATCGCGCCGATGGTGCTGGCGATGCTGTGGCGCCATTCCTTCGCGCCTCATGACAGCGAGCCGGTCGATGCAAAGGTGCTCGCCGATGCCCATCTGCAGTTATTGCTGCGCGGCCTCGTCGCCGGCGAAGGCCGTGGCGCACGGCCGAACGCGATCCCCGGAGCCGCCGACGACGCGCCCCCGACGCGCCGAAGGGGAGCCTCCCGATGAGCCCGCGCGATGTGCCGGTGGCGGAACAGCCCGGGCGTCCGCAGCGGCCGGGCCAAGTGCCGCCGCCGGCGCGCCCGCCCGTCGCCGAGCCGCGACAACCGCGCCTGCGCCGACCCATGGTAATGCTGGCGGTCGCGATCGCGGCTCTCGTGGTCATCATCGGCGGCGTGCTGTGGTGGCTCGAGGCGCGCCGCTACGAATCGACCGACGACGCCTTCATCGACGTGCACATGACGCGCATTGCGCCGCAAGTGGCCGGGCGCGTGCTGCGCGTGGCGGCCGACGACAATCAGGAGGTGAAGCCCGGCGATCTCCTGATCGAGATCGATCCCGCCGACTACCAGTCGCGCCTCGATCAGGTGATCGCCAACCAGGCCACGGCGGAAGCCAACCTCGCCCAGACCAAGGCGCAGCAGGTCGTCGTGCAGGCGGATGCCGAGCAGGCGCGCGCGCAGGTCGGCGTCGCCGAGGCCAATGCCACCAATGCGGCGGCCCAGTTGCGGCGCGATCAGCCGCTGGCCGAACGCCAGGTCATCTCGCGCCAGCAGCTCGACAACGACATCGCCAACGCGCGCAGCACGGCCGCCACCCTCGTTGCCGCGCAGAAGCGGCTGGCCTCGGCGGAAGCGCAGCTCTCGGTCGCGGCGGCCCAGGTCGCGGCCGCGGAAGCGTCGCTGAAGGCCGCGGCGGCGCAGGTGGCGCAGGCGCAGCTCAACCTCTCCTATACGAAGGTGGCGGCGGCGGAGGGCGGGCGCGTCGCGCGCAAGAACGTCGCCACCGGCGATTACGTGCAGGTCGGCCAGAACCTCATGGCGGTGGTGCCGTCGGCGGTGTGGATCACCGCCAATTTCAAGGAGACGCAGCTCGACCTCATGCGTACCGGGCAGCCGGTCGAGATCCGCGTCGATGCCTGTCCCGAAAAGACCTTGCGCGGGCATGTCGACAGCTTCCAGCCCGGCAGCGGCGCGGCCTTCGCCCTGCTGCCGTCGGAGAATGCGACGGGCAACTACGTCAAGGTGGTGCAGCGCGTCCCGGTCAAGATCGTCTTCGACGATTCCCCTGGTCCGAGCTGCCCGCTCGGCCCCGGCATGTCTGTGGTGCCGAGCGTCAAGGTGCGGTGATGGCCGCTACACCCGCGGCATTGCAGCCCGTCAACGGGATCGGCAGATGGCGGAAATAACCTTGGCCCCGGCAGCGCCAAGCGCGCCCGCCGCCAACCCGTGGCTGGTCGCGCCGACGGTCGGTCTCGCCGCCTTCATGGAGGTGCTCGACATCTCCATCGCCAATGTCGCGCTGCAGCACATCGCCGGCAGCCTGTCGGCGACGCCGGACGAGGCGACTTGGGTGTTGACCTCCTATCTCGTTACCAACGCCATCATCCTGCCGATGAGCGGCTGGCTCTCCGCGAACATCGGGCGCAAGCGCTATTTCCTCGGCTGCATCATCGGCTTCAGCATCACCTCGCTGCTCTGCGGCCTGGCGCCGAGCCTCTGGCTGCTGATCCTGGCGCGCGGCCTTCAGGGCATCACCGGCGGCGGGCTCCAGCCCGTGGCGCAGGCGATCCTGGCCGATGCGTTCCCGCCGCAGAAGCGCGGCCAGGCCTTCGCCGCCTACGGCATCGCCGTGGTCTTCGCGCCGGCGATCGGGCCGACCCTGGGCGGCTGGATCACCGACAATTTCGACTGGCGCTGGGTCTTCCTGGTCAATGTGCCGGTCGGCGTGTTCCTCACGCTGCTGGCGACCCGCGTCCTCGCCGACGCGCCCGCGGAGGTGGCGCGGCGCAAGGCGCGGCTCGCCGGCGGCATCAGCCTCGACTATGCCGGATTCGCTCTCCTCGTCATCGGCATGGGCGCGCTCCAGATCGTGCTTGACAAGGGCCAGGAGGACGACTGGTTCTCGTCACCCTTCATCACCGGCTTCGCCGTGGCCGCGATGGCGGGCCTCGCCGGCTTCGTCGTCTGGGAGCTGCGCCGCGCCGATCCGATCGTCGATCTGCGCTTGCTCAAGAGCCCGAACTTCGCCATCGGCAGCGTACTGATGTTCGTGCTGGGCTTCATTTTGCTCGGCAGCACGGTGCTGCTGCCGCTCATGGTGCAGACGCTGTTCGGCTACACCGCGACCGATGCCGGCATGGTGCTCTCGCCGGGCGGTTTCGCCATCATGCTGCTGATGCCGGTCGTCGGCAATCTCGTCGCCAAGGTCGATCCGCGCTGGCTCATCGCCGTTGGCCTCGTCGCGACGTCGCTGGCGCTCTCGCACATGACGAATTTCGATCTCGATATCGACTACGGCACCATCGCCTGGGCGCGCGTCTTCCAGTCCTTAGGGCTGGCGTTTCTCTTCATCCCCATCAACACCGTCGCGTTCCTGGGGGTGCCACAGGAGAGGAGCGGCAACGCCTCCGCCATCATCAACATGATGCGCAATATCGGCGGCAGTTTCGGTATCGCGCTTGCGACCACGCTGGTGGCGCGCCGCGCGCAATATCACCAGAGCGTGCTCGTCGAGCATGTGACACCCTTCAGCAGCCAGTACGACGCGACCATCCAGCGCATGCAGCAGGCTTTTCTTTCCTCTTCGGCCAATGCCGCCGACGCGCTGCAGCAGGCGCAGGCGCTGCTTTATGCGACCGTGCAGAAGCAGGCCGCGATGCTGTCCTACATCGACAGCTTTTGGGCGCTGGGCGTGCTCGCGATGGTGCTGGTGCCGCTCGTCTTCGTCATGCGGAAGCCGCAGCCCGGCCCCGCTGCGCCGCCGGCGCATTGAGCCGCGCGCAGGTAATTTGCCATACTGGGCGAGGCGCGCTCGAACGGAGTGAGAAGGTGCCTGACCCTATCCGCCTGGGGTTCACCCCCCTCCCTTCCCTCAAGGGGCTATCGCATTCACACATCTCGGTTGCAACGCGAGAGGAAGGCTGATTCCGTGTGTCATCTGAGGATTCACGGAGGGGCGGATGAGCGGGGTGGCGTACGGGCTGGGGCGGTTTGGC
>Ga0073928_10008729_pt1 | contig 12598 bp, 7 predicted proteins | sample PaiPotPPA55metaG_FD_76969 | JGI IMG/M metagenome (GOLD analysis project Ga0073928, IMG submission 76969) | Iron sulfur acid spring bacterial and archeal communities from Banff, Canada, to study Microbial Dark Matter (Phase II) - Paint Pots PPA... ...
AATCCGTCCTTGCTTTGCCCACGGGCGCGACGCCTCTCGGTCTGTACGCGGAACTGACTGCAAGATCGAAGACCGGCACGGTGAGTCTCGACGCGGTGCGGATCTTCAATCTCGACGAATACTGCGGCCTGCCGCAGTCCGATCCGCATAGTTACGCCGCCTTTCTTCATCGGCACCTGATCGCACCCGCGGAGATAGCCGCGGGCCAAGTGCGTCTCTTGCGCGGCGACGCCGCGGATATGGACGCGGAATGCCAAGCCTACGATGCAGCGCTGGCAGATTGCGGCGGCATCGATTTGTGCGTCCTGGGTTTGGGAGTCAATGGCCATGTCGCCTTCAACGAGCCGGGGTCCCCGTGGGACCTTGGCACCCATGTCGTTCATTTGTCGCTTGCCACGCGGGCCGCTCACGAGCGGCAGGCGCAAACCCCCTGGAGAATCCCGGCGTGGGGCGTGACCATGGGAATCAAGACCTTGCTGCAGTCTCGTCATGTCTTGTTGCTGATTGCCGGAGAGGGCAAAGAGGCGGCCAGAGCGGCCGTTCACGCCGGCGTGGCGGACGTGAGCTGGCCGGTGACGAGCTTGGCTCGGCATCCCGGCCTCACCGTCATTGAGCTTTGCGCGCCCGCTGAGAGTCGATGACCTCGACCGCTTCGACGAAAAAAGTCGGGGCGGTTTCGAGACGGAAGGCGAAGGATTTAGCGACGAACACCATGCGAAAGGCGTCGATGGGTTGGTGCCGCGCCGAGAAACTTACGCCGGAAACCTCGACCACCCACTCGAAACTCATGAGGTCGAGGAGCTCGTGTTCGCGGGTGAGCGCCGGGCGCGAGACCAGCGTTTGTTCCTCGCGGGCCTCTTTGAGTCCGTAGACCTCGTCGAGCAGGTCATACAGCGAGCGTTTGTCCGATCCGTTCAAATAGCCCGCAAGATCCGGCGCCAGGATCTTCGGAATCACCGATGACTCCCAGATCATCGGCTGTTTGTTCAATAGGCGCAGCCGCGAAACTTCCCAGACGGTCGCGGCGGCCGACAAGCCCAAACGCTTGGCCTCTTCCTCGGTGGAGGCGCGCGCCTCGCAGCTCAACACCCGAGTCTGCAATTTGGAGCGGGCGTCCAAGTGCAGGCCGTTGCGCAACCCGCCGATTTTCGTCGTCTCTGCTTTGACTCGCGGCCGCGCGACAAAGGTGCCCCGGCCCTGCTCGCGCCGAACCACGGCTTGCGAAGACAGTTCGGACAGGGCCCGCCGCACCGTGACCAGGCTGACTCCCGCCAAGGCGGACAACTGTGCTTCGGTGGGCAGTTGATCGCCCTCTCGCAATTTCTGTTCGTCGATGTATTGCAGGACGAAGGCGATGGTTTTCTCGTACAGCGATTTCACCGCGCGAATTCTACGTTGATTCGGGCGAAACGCGATGGTCTTGGGCACGGTGCGGAACCTCCCCTTGGATTGAGTATGTTATTGCAATGAATTATAAATGAGATTACATTCAGAAGAGGCGACGACGGGGGAGCCGTTGCCGGGGTGCGGGGGACGTACGCGCCATTTAAAAGAATGCGGCTGGCATTCGCATGATCTAAGAAATGGGAGACTCGTATGAACCGACTCTTTGCCAGCTGGGTTCCCGGCTGTTTGTTGATGATCCCCATCGCCGGCGCCCTGGTGGCGGGCGCCCCCGCCGGCGCCGCGGATGCCGGTGGGCCCACGCGCGGGTCACAACCTGAGGCCACATTGGAAACCATCGTGGTGACCGGGTCCTATATTCGGCGCACCGATACCGAGTCGCCTTCGCCGGTGGATGTCATCACGGCGGACGACATCCTCAAGCGCGGTATGACCAATATTGCGGACGTGATCCATTCCCTGTCGTCGGACAACAGCGGCACGCTGACCCAGAACTTCAGCGGCGCCATGGCGGGCGGCGCCAGTGGTGTCTCGCTGCGCGGCTTGACCGTGGATGCCACCCTGGTATTGGTCGATGGACATCGCATGGCCACCTACCCGCTGGCGGACGATGGCCAGCGGCCTTTCGTCGACATCGGCTCGCTGCCGCTCGGAATCGTCGATCGGGTGGAAGTGCTGAAAGACGGCGCCTCGGCGATCTATGGATCGGACGCCATCGCCGGCGTCGTCAACATCATCACCAAAAAGAATTTCACCGGCCTCGACGTGTCGACGAACCTGGGCTCCTCGTACAAGGGCGACGGCCTGGAGCAGCGCCTGTCGGCGACGTACGGATTCGGGAACCTGTCGAATGACGGACACAATGTCTACTTCAATGTTGAGTATCGGCACCAAGCTGAAATCAAACAGGAAAATCGGGGATCCTATTTGAACCAGCTGGATCTTCGCCCCTACGGCGGCGGCGATCTGCGCGGCGGAATCGTGCAGCAGGCTCCGCCGAACAACGGCACGTATACTGCGGTCGGACAAGTGGCGCCCCTCGATCGCACCGCGTCGCCACCGCAACTCGATCAGTTCTACTTGCTTCCGGGCTGCGCACCGCAGAATCTGAACTATTCGGGCGGCTGCACCTGGGACCCCAATCTTTACAAGAAGATTCAGCCCCGCTCCGCGGGCCTCGACGTGACGGCCAAATGGACTCAAGCCTTGGGCGACCGCTGGCAGAGCAGTTTTGCCGCCTCATTTTTCCGTTCCGAATCCGAACAGTGGCGGCAACCGAATCAGTACCTCGATGGTACGGCGACCGTGCCATTCACTTGGGCGGGCGCCAACGGCACGCTGGTGGACCAGACAGACCCGCTCACCACGCAGATCGTCCTGCCCGCGAATCATCCGGACAACCCGTTCAATCCGGCAAGTCCCTACTTCGCGGGAGCGCAGGCCTTCTACGGCGCCGCCGCCTTCGCCAACTACATCGGCAAACCGGCACTGTTCTACGGTGCGCTGACCGACATCCCGGTGCAGATCACCAAGTATCAAACGGACGTGATTCGGCTCGTGGAGGACCTGAACGCCCAGCTCGGCGCGTGGGATACGAGCTTGAGCGCCGGCTTCGTGCGGGCGGCGACTCGGTCGACCTACACCGGCTTCGTTCGCGCCAGCGCATTGAATGCGGCCCTGGCCAGCGATGAATATCGAGTCGGCCAGAATGCCTATTTGAATCCGCCTTCGCTGTACCAGACTCTGGCGCCGGAATTGCACGACACCGCGACCTCGACGTTGAGTTTCTTCTCCGCCACCGCATCGCGGCCGCTGGCCCCGTTGCCGGGCGGAGACCTCGCGCTCGCCGTGGGCGCAGATGCGCGCTTCACGCGCCTCGACAATCCCGGCGAGCCCTATGCGACCTTGGGCGATATCTTGATGGACGGCAGTTTCTATGCAAAAGGCTCCCAGGACGTGTATGCGGCCTTCACGGAACTGTCGGCGCCGATCACGCATCAGTTGGAACTGAGCGCGGCGGCGCGCGTGGATCACTACAACACCGCCGGCACTGCCTTTACGCCGAAGTTCGGCCTGAAATGGAAGGTCATTCCGCAATTGGCGTTCCGCGGCACCTTCGCTCGCGGCTTTCGCGCACCGGGCATTGCCGAGAGCGGCAACAGCAGCGCGGCTTCCAGCACCACCGCCCCCCTGGACCCGGCGCGTTGCGGCCCCAACCTCGCGAACAAGCCTTCCGATTGCGGCGCCGGCTACGTGGCAGTGTTGTCGACGGCCAATCCGAACTTGAAGCCCGAGCATTCGAGAAGCTATACGCTGGGGGTCATCGTGGAACCCATCCGAGAGATCAACCTCACGGCGGACTACTTCAACATCAAGCGCACCAATGAGATCGTCGGCTCGACGCTTGACCCCACCGTCAATGCCGTGCGCGGCGCGCAACAGCCGGGTACCACCTATCCCGGCCCTATCATCTATTACGCAACGCCGTACATCAATGCATCGGAGTCCAGGACCTCGGGATTTGACGCGGAACTGCACACCGTTTTCCCGCTGGGTGCCTACGGCGCCTTGACCGCCAAGGCCGACGCGACCTACTTGATCGAATCCACGCAAATCATCCAGGGCTCGGAATATCACTATGCTGGTACGGTCGGGCCCACCGCCCTGAGCGGCGCCACCGGCACCCCCCGAACGCGAGGTACGTTCACCCTCGATTGGACCTTGAAGCCGGTGTCGATCGGCGCGACGCTCAACTATCGCAGTCACATGTACGGGGTCGATCCGTCGAACGGTCCTGCCTGCATTCAGCTGACCGATCCGAATCCGCACTGCTACGTTGCTTCGTTCACCTATCTCGACATGTACGGCCAATACGAATTCTCTCCGCAATTGCGGATGACTGCGACCGTCACCAACGTCACCAACCGGCTGCCACCTCTCAATACGGCAACCTACGGTGGGACCAACTACAATCCATCGCTGGATCAAGCCGGCGCCGTCGGCACCTTCTTCGAAGTGGCCGTGAACTATCGTTATTGAGCCCATCCACAAGTTATTGAGTTCATCCACAAGCGACCCAATCGACGAGCGAGCGCAACGTATGCCGATCACCAATCGACGCCCGACCCGTGCTCCATGGATTCCCCCGCTGTGGGTGTTGGCGATGATGGCGCTGGAAACGATTCGCTGTCAGGCGGCTGCAGCCGCCGCGCCCTCGGCGACCATCGAGGTGGATGCGCGCGAAGCGCCACGCGGCATCATGACCGCGCATCTGCGGCTGCCGGTGAACGCCGGGCCTCTGACGCTGGTGTACCCCAAATGGCTGCCCGGCCGTCATAGTCCGGCGGGCCCGCTCACCTCTCTCGGCGGCCCGCGATTCATCGCCAACGGCCGGACGCTGCCTTGGCGCCGCGATGCCGTCGACCTGAACTCGTTCAGCGTCGACATCCCGGCCGGGGTGACGAGCCTCGAAGCGGATTTGGAAATTCTCACGGCGCCTGCGCCGGACGGCGTCGTTCAGGGCTTGGAGTCTCCGCGCACGGCGACGGAGTCTCTGTTGATTCTCGAATGGCATCAGCTGATGTTGTACCCCGCCGGCACGCGCAGCGACGATTTGTCTTATCAGGCATCGGTGCATTTGCCCATGGGCTGGAAGTTCGCCACGGCATTGCGGACGACGGGCGCCACTGCCGACGGTGCGCAGTTTGCGCCGGTCTCGTTGACGACGCTGCTCGACTCGACTCTGCTTGCGGGCCGTTATTTTCGCGACATCCCGCTCGGCGGCGCGCCGGCAGTGAGTCTGCACATCGCGGCCGACACTCCGGTCGCCCTGAACATGAAGCCGGAAACGCAAGCGCACTACCAGCGCCTGGTTCGTGAGGCAGTCGAGCTTTTCGGCGCAACCCATTATAATCAATACGATTTTCTATGGGCCCTGACCGATCAAATCATGCCCGATGGCCTGGAGCATCATGAGTCGAGCGACAATCGCTCGCCGCTGCGCACCTTGCTCGACGATCCCATTCGCCGCGCGGAAGCGAATCTCCTGCCGCACGAATACACCCATTCATGGAACGGAAAATATCGGCGTCCTGCAGGTATCGCCACGGCTGACTATCAAGCTCCCATGCTCGATGAAATGCTCTGGGTCTACGAAGGCTTGACCGAATATCTGGGCGACGTGCTCGCCGTGCGCAGCGGCCTTCTGACCGAACAGGAATTTCGCGACGAGTTTGCGCGGATCGCCGCCGCGATGGATTCGCATAGCGCGCGTGAGTGGCGATCCTTGCGGGATTCCACGATCTCCGCGCCGCTGCTCTACTACCAATCCCGCGCCTGGGCCGCCCGGTTGCGCCGTCAAGACGATTTCTATCAAGAATCCGCGCTGTTGTGGCTGGAGGCGGACACGCTCATCCGGCGCGAATCCAAAGGGCGCAAGAGTCTCGATGATTTCTGCAAGTTGTTCTATGGCGGCGAGAGCTCGACTCCGCAAGTCGTGCCCTATGACTTCGATGCCGTGGTCAGGGCGCTCAACACGGTGCACGCCTACGATTGGGCGGGGTTCTGGCGCGAGCGTCTCGATCGCTTGCGCCCCGGCGCGCCCTTGGAGGGGCTGCAGGCGTCGGGGTGGTCGCTCGCGCTCACCTCTACTCCGTCCAGCATGCACCTCGCGCATGAAGCCGATGACAAGGATTTGGACTTGCGCTACTCCTTGGGGTTCTACGTCGATGATGAGGGAGCCGCCATCGGCGACATCGTGCCGAGGTCCCCGGCGGATCTGGCCGGCGCTTCGCCCGGCTCGCACCTCATCGCGATCAACGGCTACAAATGGTCCAAGGAACTCCTGCACGACACCCTGTCCGCGCCGGCCGAACCGTCGGGCAAGATCACGCTGCTGGTGCAGAAAGACGATATGTTCAAGACACTGGAGCTGAAGTACTCCGGCGGCGAGCGCTATCCCAACCTGACGAGGCGGCCGGGAACCGACGATCTCCTCGCTAAAATCGCCCACCCGCGCGCGGCTCCTTAGGTCATCGCGGGCGCATTTACTCGAGCTATTTGCCGGCTTGAGATGCGCTATGCTTCCACTCCATGATGGGAGTGCCGCGCGTTTTTGGTTGTGTTGAAGCCGGAGGCACCAAGTTTGTCGTTGCCATCGGCAACGACCGCGGCGAAATTCTCGCGCACGAGCGCTTCCCTACCGCTGATCCATCCTCGACGCTCGCAGCGACGGTGGCCTTTCTGCGACAAGGGGGTCAAGGGCACGGCACGCTCGCGGCGATCGGCGTCGGCTCGTTCGGTCCGGTGGAACTCGACAAGACCTCCGCCCAATACGGTTTCATCGGCAAGACGCCGAAGCCGGGATGGCGCGGCACCGATATTGCGGGCACTCTCGCGCGCGAATTCTCCTGCCCGGTTGGTTTCGATACCGACGTCAACGCGGCGGCCCTGGCCGAGCATCGCTGGGGGGCGGCGCGAAACGTCAATAGCCTCGTGTATCTCACCATCGGCACCGGAATCGGCGGTGGCGTCCTGGTCGACGGTGTGCCGATTCACGGGCTGATGCATCCGGAGGTAGGACATATCTACCCGCGGCGGCATCCTCTGGACCTAGAGTTCGCCGGCGTGTGTCCGTTTCATGGCGACTGCCTGGAAGGGGTTGCCGCGGGTCCGGCCATCATCGCCCGCACGGGTGTGTCGCTGGAGCGGCTCGATGAATCGCATCCGCAGTGGGAAATCGAGGCCGATTATCTCGGGCAATTGTGTGCACAACTGGTCATGACCGTATCGCCGCAACGAATCGTCATGGGCGGCGGCGTCATGAGTCAGGCGCGCCTGCTGCCGCTCATTCGTCCTCGCATGAGCCACTGGCTCGGAGGCTACATCGATCGCAGCGAATGCCTCGACGGCGGCGATCACTATATCGTCGCCCCCGAGCTCGGCGACCGCGCCGGCGTGCTCGGCGCGTTGGTGCTGGCCATGGATGCCGCGGCGTCGGCGGGGAAGTCTTGAAGCAACGCCCTCCCCGCGCGAATTGACCGTTGCCGATGCTACAGTGAGAGATGGCAAATCACGAGCGATCCCGTATGAAGCATCCGCTCCTGCTCCTGTCCGGACTTCTGTGCGATGAAACCATTTGGGCCGATATCCCGGAGCGCCTGGGAGATACGGCGGATGTCCGCATCATTTCGTTTCGCGGATTCTCATCGATACCCGCCATGGCCGAGCATGTGTTGGCGACGGCTCCCGAGCGCTTCGCCGTGGCTGGACATTCCATGGGTGGGCGGGTTGCGCTCGAGGTAGTGCGTTCGGCGCCTCGGCGGGTATCCGGCCTCGCACTGCTCAACACCGGCGTACACACGGTCCGGGACGGCGAAGCGCTGAGCCGCGGCCGCTTGCTGCGGCTGGCGTATGAGCACGGCATGTCGGCGCTCGCGGCCGAATGGCTGCCGCCGATGATGGCCCGCGGCAGCGCTCGAACCGTGGAACTCATGCCGCGCTTGATCGCGATGGTCGAGCGATCGACTCCCGATTCGTATGCCGGTCAGATCAACGCTCTGCTGAACCGGCCGGAAGCATTGTCGGTGCTCCCCACGATCGGCGTGCCTACTCTGTTGCTCAGCGGCAGCGAGGATACATGGTCGCCGGTTTCGCAGCACGAGACCATGCGGCGCAGGATTCCGCATGCGACGCTGTTCGAGATCCATGGAGCCGGTCACATGGCGCCGATCGAACGGCCGGATGCGGTCGCCGTCGCCTTACGTGAATGGCTGGCGGAAATCCAGCGTTACTGACTTTATAATTTTTGCAAGAGGGATGTACATGAAGCCGAGTCCACATCTAGGTGTTTGCGCACTTGTGATCGCGTTGGGTTGGCAGGCCAATGCGCTCGCTGCGGACACACTGCTCATTCACGGCCACATCTACACGGGCAACCCCCTGGCGCCCTGGGCCTCGGCTTTGTCGGTCAGCGGAACGCGTATCGAGGCCATCGGCACGGATGCGGCCGTCCTGAAACATCGCAGCAGCCGCGCTCAGATGATCGACTTGCACGGACAGACTGTTATTCCCGGCATCGTCGATTCTCACACGCACGTGCTGTACGGCGCGTACGCGCTGCACGGGTTGAACCTGTCCACCCCGGAGTCCAGCATCACGCCGGATAAGCCGGAACTCCTGGTCGAGCGTTTGAAGGCATATGCCGCGGCCCATCCGCATGACGCCGTGCTGTTCGGTCGCGCGGATTTCAGCACCGTGCCGCCGTCGACGCCGACGCATGCGCTGCTGGACCGTGCCGTGGCGGACCGGCCGGTCGTGATCCACAACACCTCCGAGCATGCCGTATGGTTGAACTCCGCCGCCCTGCAGATGGCCGGTGTCACTGACCGGCCGGTCGCCGACAGCGACGAAGAACGCGGCGTGATTCGCGACGCGAGCGGACACCCGAGCGGTGTCCTGCTCGAGGCCGCCATGCAGCTCGCTGCGCGCGCGGTCGCCGTCCGCGTGCCGCTCGAGGACAAGTTGTCCATGGTTCAAGCAGCGGCCCGGTACTTGAACAGCATGGGTATCACCAGCGTCGTCAACGCCACCGGCGATCTGGCGGAGATCGAGCTCTACGGCACTCTGCGCGACCGCGGTACGCTCACCGTGCGTACGCGCACGAGCTTCGGGTCGGTCGCCGTGCAGCATCACCTGACTCCGGAATTTCTAGCCGATCTGGAGCGGGCGCGACAGCGATACCACGATGACTGGGTGTCGGCGAACCTGGTGAAATTCTTTGCCGACGGCGGCACGGGACTGATTCCGCCGCTGGTCTACACCGCCCATGATTACGAATCCCTGGTCATGGAACTCGACGCGCGTGGCTACCAAATCATGACGCATGCCCTGCGGGCCGATTCGGTGCACATGATTCTGGATACCTACGAACGACTGGAACGGGCGCACGGGCAGCGCGACCGCCGGCTGCGCATCGAGCACGCGGACCTAGTGGATGCCGTCGACCTGCCGCGCTTCGCCCGGCTCTCGGTGATCGCCGATATGCAGCCCTCGTTCTGCTGCGGCGATGATGGCGGCAACTTCGATCCGGCCGATGAAGTGCCGTCCGATCGATGGCGCTCGCTGCAAGCAAGCGGCGCCGTGCTCGCGTTCAGCAGCGACTGGCCGTGCACCTGGCCCCCCGACCCATTCGTGTCGATTCAGCAGACCGCCACGCGGCAGGTGTGGAAGTCCGCCGATACGGCCAATATCGCCGGTGGGCCGCTGGACGGAGCCGGTCAAGGCGGCGCCCGTGTCACCGGCGCGATCTACGTCCCCGACGAGCGCATCGACGTGGCCGATGCGGTTCGCGCCTATACGCAAGGTTCCGCATTCGCCGCTTTTTCCGACAAGGAGGTGGGTACTCTGGAAGTGGGCAAGCTCGCGGACCTCGCCGTCCTGTCGCAGGACATTTTTGCGGTCCCGCTCGAGACCATCGGCAAGACGCGCGTGGTCACGACCATGGTCGGCGGCAAGATCGTCTACGGCGCAGCGCGGGCGCCGCACTGATGCCTTCGCCGTCGATCCGGCTCATGGCCGCGCTGATCGGTTGCGGGGCATGTCTTGGTGCACCCGTAAGCGTAGGGGCCGAGAAAAAATGTAAAATTGCCAAAGTGGTCGATCTGCCGATCACGATGAACAGCTTGCGACCCACGATCGACGTGAAGATCAACAATAGGGATGCGAAGTTCATTTTGGACAGCGGCGCGTTTTATAGCATGATTAGTTCCGCCACGGCTGCGGGGTACAACCTCAAAACGACGCATGCGCCGCTCGGACTGACGGTAACCGGGATCGGCGGTGCCGCGGACGTTCGCGTGGCCACGGTGAAGGAATTCTCGATAGTCGGCATCACCCTCAAGAACCGCGAGTTTCTGGTGGGCGGCAGCGATATCGGCAACGCGGGACTGCTCGGCCAGAATCTTCTGGAACAATTCGATGTCGAATATGACCTGGCTGCGGGCGTGATTCGCTTATTTCGCACGGAAGATTGCGATCAAACACTCCTCGCGTATTGGCTGGCGCCGGGGCAGGCTTATTCTTCCATGCCGATCGACCGCATCGACCCGTGGCACCCCCATACCATTGGCGTTGCCTACGTCAATGACAAGCAAATTCGCGTCGAATTCGATACCGGCGCCTTCACGTCGCTGCTCTCACTCAAGGCCGCCGAGCGCGCGGGTGTGAAACCTGACTCGCCGGGCGTAGTTGCCTCGGGGTACACCAGCGGAATCGGCCGCGGGGTGACCAAGGAATACATCGCGCCATTTGCAAGCTTCAAGATCGGCGACGGAGAGGAAATCAAGAATACCAGGCTGCGTATTGCCGATATCGGAGTGGACAACGCCGACATGCTGGTAGGCGCGGATTTTTTTGTATCGCATCGGATTTTTGTGGCTAATAGGGAGCACAAGCTTTTCTTGTCGTATAACGGTGGTCCGGTATTCAATCTGGCGCAGAACCGCGCGGTCCCGTCACCGGGTAGCCCCGACGGCCGAGCCAATGCACCCAGCGGCGACGCGAAGCAAGCGGACAATTCCGACGCATCCGCGCCGCACGCCGCGGAGCTCGCGCGCCGTGGTTCGGCATTCGCGGCGCGGCGTGACTTTGGCCCCGCAGTGGCTGATCTTTCGACCGCGATCCAGTTGTCGCCGAATGAACCTGAATACTACTATCAGCGCGCCGACGCCTATCGGGCGAGCGGCCAGGCTGATCTTGCGCTGGCGGACTATGACCACGTGCTCATGCTCAAGCAGGACTTCTTGCCCGCCTACATTCCACGCGCCGAAATCAAGCTCGCGAAGCAAGATACGACCGGGGCGATCGCGGATCTGGAAGCCGTCGACCGGTTGGCGCCGAAACAAGCGTACTTGCGCCTCATGCTGGCGGAACTCTATGAGCGGATGGACCGACTGCCCGCGGCGATCGAGCAGTTCTCACTATGGATGCAATACCATCCTGACGATTCGCGCATGCTGGCCGCCACGGCCGGACGTTGCTTGAGCAGCTCCCTGCAGAACCAAGACTTGCCCACCGCGTTGAGCGACTGCAACACGGCGATGCGCCGGGCGGACAAAAAGAACGAGAACTACTCGTTCTTGTTCGTGAGCCGCGGCTTGGTGCGTCTGCGCCAAGGCGACTACGACAAGGCGATTGCTGATTTCAACGATGCGCTCAAGATAATGCCTAAAAATGCGCGCGCGTTGTATGCGCGGGCGGTCGCCGAATCGCGCAAGAACAACAAGAAGGGAAGCGAAACCGACCTCGAGGCCGCCAGGCAAATTGCACCGCAAGTTGCCGAAAAGTTCGAACGCTACGGCATCGTGCCGTAGCCGATCCGTCGACCCCTAAGTCTGGCGTCGAGCCGCGGAAATACCCGGCGGGCATTGCCTTCGAATATCTTGCGCCGGTCGGCGTCGCTCAAGCCGAGCGCATCCACATAGCGCTTCGTGTCGTCGAAATACTGTCCCGTCTCAGGATCGATGCCGCGCACCGCGCCCACCATCTCCGAACCGAAAATAATGTTGTCGACCGGGATGACCTTGAGCAGGAGTTCGATGCCCGGCAGGTGATAAATGCAGGTATCGAAGAATACGTTCTTGAGCAAATAGTCAGCGAGCCGCGGCCGCTTCAAGTCCTGGGCCAGCCCGCGATACCGGCCCCAGTGATAGGGAACCGCCCCGCCGCCGTGCGGGATGATGAATCTTAAGCGCGGAAAGTCGGCGAACAAGTCGCTGGTCAGGAATTGCATGAACGCGGTGGTATCGGCGTTGATGTAGTGCGCGCCGGTCGCATGGAAGTTCGGGTTGCAGGAGGAGCTCACATGCACCATGGCGGGTACGTCGAGTTCCACCATTTTCTCGTACAGGGGATACCAATGCCGATCGGTCAGCGGCGGCGAGGTCCAATGGCCCCCGGAAGGATCCGGATTCAGATTGCAGCCGATGAATCCCAGCTCCTTGATGCAGCGTTCGAGCTCGGCCGCGCTGTTCACCGGCGCAACACCCGGGGATTGGGGCAATTGACAGACGCCGATGAAGTTGTCGGGATAGAGCGAGACCACGCGATGGATCAAATCGTTGCAGGCTTCAGTCCAGTGCCGGCTGGTGGTTTCATTGCCGATGTGGTGCGCCATGGCGGATGCGCGCGGCGAGAA
>Ga0073928_10008730_pt1 | contig 12595 bp, 15 predicted proteins | sample PaiPotPPA55metaG_FD_76969 | JGI IMG/M metagenome (GOLD analysis project Ga0073928, IMG submission 76969) | Iron sulfur acid spring bacterial and archeal communities from Banff, Canada, to study Microbial Dark Matter (Phase II) - Paint Pots PPA... ...
CGGGCCCGCTTTTCACGCTGAAAAAATCAACAGCAACCCGTTGCCCCTGTCCCGCGCCACAAAAACAAGCTCCCATGACCCTCTCCAGAGCATCAATTTACATCTGGTGAGAAATGCGGGCTAGTCTTCCTTCCTTTTTACTTCAGAAATCAGGCGGCCGCGGTGGAGCTGGATGGCCACGGCATCTCCGATGGAAACTTGGGCGGCGTCGCGGAGGAGGTTGCCGGCGGCGTCGGTGGCGATGGCGTAGCCGCGTTCTAGAACGCGGAGGGGGCTGCGCTCTTGTAACTGGAGCGCCAGCCGCTCGAGGCGTTCGCGCTTGGTTCGCAACAGGCGTTCGGCGCGGACGCCAAGGTCGGCGCTGCGTCTTTCAAGGCGCAGGCGGAATGCGGAAATTTTCACGCGAAAATCGAAGGTGGCGATGCGCAGGTGCAACGCGGTGAAGCGTTTGCGCGATTGTTCGAGGCGTGCGCGGAGGCCTAGCGCGAGGCGCGATGTCATTTCGTCCGCGCGTTGGCGCTGCTGGCGGAGGAGATCGAGCGGGCGGCGGAAACCGCGGCGGGCGGAAAGTTCGTGGACCTGCTTGCTGAGATCGAGGAGGCGGTAGCGGACGAGGCTGGCCAGCGTTTCGCGCAGATCGGCGATGTGCTTATCGAATTCGCGGCGGGTCTGGACGACGAGTTCGGCGGCAGCGGAGGGAGTGGAAGCGCGAACGTCGGCGACAAAATCGGCGATGGTGAAATCGGTTTCGTGGCCCACGCCGGAGATGACGGAAATCTCGGAGGCGAAGATGGCGCGTGCGACAATTTCTTCATTGAAGGCCCAGAGATCTTCCATGGAGCCGCCGCCGCGCGCAAGGATCAAAACGTCCACGAGTTTTCTCTGATTGAAAAATTTCAGCGCTTTGACAATTTCGAGAGCAGCGCCTTCGCCTTGGACGCGGACGGGGAAAACCGTCAAGTGCACGTTGTGAAAGCGGCGGCGCAGGATGCGCACGACGTCACGCACGGCAGCTCCGCGCGGCGAGGTGATCAAACCAATGCGGCTGGGAAGCATGGGGAGCGGCTTTTTGCGCTCGGCAGCGAAGAGTCCTTCCGCCTCGAGGCGTTTCTTCAACTGCTCGAAGGCGAGCTGCAGCGCGCCAAGTCCAACCGGCTCAATATTTTCCACGTAAATCTGATATTCGCCGCGGGATTCATAGACGCTGACGGAGCCGCGGACGGTGACGTGGAGGCCGTCCTCTGGACGGAACTTGATGCCGCGAAGCTGCTGCTTGAAGCAAACGCAGTGAATTTGGGCGCGTTCGTCCTTTAAGGTGCAGTAGATGTGGCCGGATTGGGCTTCGCGGCAGTTGGAGATTTCGCCTTCGACCCAGATGTCCGTGAAATTCCTGCCAAGGAGATCACGGATACGGGCGGTTAGTTCGCTCACGGTGAAGGCCCGGCGGGTGGGTTGGAGATTGAATTGGAGTTGGGTGGTCATGGGAGGAAGTGGGGAGCGGCGAGTGAGGAGTGGAGAGTAAGGAAGGGGGGGTACCCCACCCCCCGGTGTTTTTTGTAAGAGTGGCAAACAAAGGACTTATGATTGACGCAGCTCGTAAGAGTGGCAGGGAAAGGACTTAAAGCTCTTTTGTTTTCAGTGAGTTGCGCACGCACCGTAAGAGTGGCAAGCAAGGGACTTAGGAGAAAGGGAAGCTCACAGCCGACAGTTGACAGTCCGTGGTTCGGAAGGGCGAGATGGGGGAGATTGACGCAGAGAAGCGGGGTAAGCGGAGGAAGAGTGGGCATGGTGTTAGCCTTCCTTTCTCCTCCGCTATCCAACTGAGTGATTGTATCATGTAGGTATCTATTGTCAAGTGATAACTTGTAAGTGGTTTGTTTGCTGGAGGATGGAGGAAGTTTCGAATTGGTGACTCAAAAGTTATGGAAAACAAGCCTCAGGCCGCCCAAGGGCGGTCGCTACAGTTTTGGGGTAGATGAATCGAGTTTAGAGCCGGGGGATCGTCCGATGAGTTTTGGAGCTTTGCCACCCGAAATACGAAGCGCGCGGAGGCGCGGGCTGAGGCTGAGGGCAGCGACGCATTGATGAAGCTGAACGCAGCGGCAATGTTGCAATCGCTCGAGATAGTTTAGGAGGCGGCGCGTGAAGGCAAGGCGCTGCTGCAATTCGGCGATTTTGCGGTGGGTGAGTTTTCGCCAGCGGGTGGAGACTGGCGTATTTTCGCGAAAGCCATTGAGGAAGAGTTTGATTTCGGCGAGGCTAAAGTCCATCTCGCCGGCGAAGCGGATCAGCAACACGCGATCGAGCACCTCGCTGGAATAGCGGCGCTGGCCGCCTGTGCGCTCGGCTGCGGCGAGCAGGCCCATCTTTTCGTAGTAGCGGATGGCTGAAGGCGCAAGGTCCGCTTGCGCGGCTAGTTCTCCGATTTTCATTTTTCTGCTCCTGGCTTCGACTGCGCGGAACGAATATATAGCGAAAATCCATCTTAAAGAACGAGCGTGGGGCACCCTCCAGGGCTAGATTTCGCTTGACTTAAAGTCAGCTTTAACTTTTAGCATTTTGAGTGCGAGGTGGCAAATCAATTTTGGAGGATGAGATGAACAAGGAATGGAAGCTTCGAATGCAAAAAACCGGCGGGACGATTGCCGCAGTTGCGATGGGCTTGGGGATTGCCGGAATAGCGGCTGGGCACAATTTGCACCCACAAGATGGGAAGGATCCGAACACCATCAGTATCGAGGGAAAGTTCTACTGCAAGATCAATACGCTCTCTCCGAGCGAAAGAGCCCGCCACAAAGAATTGACGGAGAAGCTGCTCGCAGCGAGAAACGAAACGATCGAGACCGAGAAAGGGTACGAGTTTCAGTACAGCCCTGACAAAGTTTCGATCGCGGAAGTTGGCGAATGGGTCGTGGCAGAGAGCAAGTGCTGCCCGTTTTTTGATTTTCACATTGATTTGGAAAATCAAGGCAAGTTGGTGTGTCTGCGACTGACCGGGAGCGAAGGAATCAAGGCGTTTATACGGTCGGAATTTCATATTTAGCGGAATGGGCAGAAAAAAAGGGCCGCCCAAGGGGCGGCCCCTACAATTTGCACGGACGTACGACGCCGCGCGCTAGGGCTTCGCGGGGGCTGGGGCGGGCGTGGCTGCGGGCGCCGTGTTGAAATTTACTTTGGGGACTTCGCGGGCGCCTGGTTCGGTTTTGAAGTAGGCATCGTTGCGGGTGAAGCCGCCGAAGTTAGCGACGAGGCTGTTCGGGAAGAGAGAGATGTAGGTGTTGTAGTCCTGAACGGTTTCGTTGTAACGGCGGCGCTCGACGGCGATGCGGTTTTCCGTGCCGGCCAGCTCGTCCTGGAGGCGGAGGAAATTTTCGTTGGATTTGAGCTGCGGATAATTTTCCGTTAGGACAAGGACTTTGGCGAGCGAGGCTTCGAGTTGGCTGTTGGCGGCGATTTTATCGGCAGGCGTGGTCGCGTTCATGTAGCCTTGGCGAGCTTTGGCGATGTCGCTGAAGACTTCGGTTTCGTGCGTAGCGAAACCTTTGACGGTTTCGACGAGATTGGGGATCAAATCGGCGCGGCGCTGGAGGACGACGTCCACCTGCGCCCACGACGCATTGACGGCTTCGCTCTTGATGGCCATTTGATTTCGCCGCGAGATAAACGAGCTGCCAACCAGCAAGGCGACGATGACCAGAACGACCAGAACAATCAGACCTATTTTCATGATGCTTTCCTCCGCAAAAAATCAGGAACCGGCTTTGCCGGCCCGGTGCCATTCGCGCTTGGGAACAATCTTATCCAGAGCGGAAATTACCACAGTCAGAGCATTTAAGTACTGCCCGTAGGCGCGCGCGATGTCATCAACATGAGCGTGGCGGTCGCGGAGCTTGTAGGCAGCGCTAAAGGCCTCCGCATCGGCGCCGGTGAGCGCGGTGATGCGCGCGAAGACTTGTGGAGCTGCGGCGGGCGGTTCTTCGTCGAAAGCGATCAATGCGTGGCGCAGGAGCGCGAGTGCGCTTGATGAGGATTTCGCCGCGGCGGCGCGCAACTCGCTTTCTTTTTGCCCGTTGAGCAGGAAATGCTGGCGGAGCTTCAGCAGCAGCGTGCGCAGATCGTGCTCGACCTGCACGCGATGAAGATTCATCGGCACGGCGATGCCGGCGACGACGTCGGCGCCATAGAGAACGCGTCGGCTCTGCTGCATATCGAGAAGCTCGATGGAAAAGACGTCGGCGGACTGGCGCAACTCTTCGGCGGCGAAAAAGAGCGGGGCGGGTTCGTTCTGGTCCTTGCACCACCAGTGCACCACGGGCGCGACACGCGTTAGTTCGCGCGCGGCGACGGAACGCAACGCGCAAAGGACGTTTAGATCGGAGTGGCCTTCCTTGAAGTCACCGCGCGCGGCGGAGCCATAGAGAATCATGGATTCGAGATTCTCTCCGGCGAATTCTTTCATCCGGCTTACGAGATCGGTCAGCTTTGCTTCCGTCGACAGCATTTCGCTACCGCTCCTTCTGCAAACTCACTGACTGCGCACTCAAATCTTCATCACCAACCAGGCTCACCAGCTACCACCTGCGCCACCGCCGCCGCTGCTCCCGCCGCCGAAACCGCCGAATCCTCCGCCACCACCGCCGCCGCCGCTCGAACTGCCGCCGAATCCTCCACCGCCGCCCAGCATGCCGCCGATCATGGGCCCGATCCACCAGCCGCTGCCTCTTCCTCCACCGCCGGAACCGCCTCTAGCGAGGGCCCTGAGAATATTAATTACGACGAAGATAAAAATTAGAATCGGCCAGATGGGGAAGGAACGGGAATTGTCGTTGCGCGGTTGAACTGGCCGAGTAGGCGGCGTCGCGGAAAGCGTTACCCCGCGGTCATCGGCGACGTATTTGGCGAGTTGCCACGCGGCGGCTTCGATGCCCGCGCTGTAATTTCCCTGGAGAAAATAGGAGCGCATCAGGCGACCCGCATCGCCGGCGCGCGCGTCGTTGATGACGGGCTCGAGACCGTAGCCGACTTCGGTCCAATACTTGCGTTCCGTGGGGGCGACGAGAAGGAGGACACCGCGATTTTCTTTTTTGCTGCCGACACCGAGCTGTTTGTAAAGCTCGTTGCCGTACTGCTCGACGGTTTCATTTTCGAGCGAACGCACGGTGACGATGGCCATCTGGGCGCCGGTTTTTTGCTCGAGCTCGGTGCAGAGATTTTCGAGGAGTGTTTTGGTATCCGCGTTGATCAAACCAGCGAGGTCGGTGACGTAGCCGGTGGGATGGATGTCTTTAAGTTTTTCGGCTGAGACGGGGAGGACGGATGCGAAAAAAAGAATAACAACAAGAAACTGCGGCGCGAGAAATCGCGCGGAGCGGGAAAGATGGGTGGAAGGAGCAAACGGCATGCACTAACGACTATGAAAGGTGTGCGGAAGCCTGTAAAGAGAGGCAGGGCAGCGAATTTGCGCGGTGAATTACAACAGCGGCTTTGCGGCGCTTCAGAGTTTGGCTGCAAATTCTTTGGGGAGCGGATTGTCGGGGCGCTCTTCGTCCCAGAGGATGTTGACGATCCACCAGCGCTTGCCATCGTAAAGCATTTGGAGGCTGTTGATGCCGCGGGCGAAGGGCGCTTCGCCGGGGGCGTGTTGAGATTCGTAGCTGCTGAAAACTTGAGCGACGTTGCCGAAGGTTTGAATGCGGCTGACGATGGGCTTTTCGAAGAAACCGTTTTTCAAGAAATAGCCCCCGCCTAGTCTTACGTAGTCTTCGACGCTGTTCGGATGGACGCGAACTGCGCCGTCGAGAGTTTTCCCAGCAGAGGTGAGGCGTGCGTTAGGCATGAAGAGAGAGCGTAAGCGGTTCCAATCGCGTTCGCCGGCGGGGCCGGAGATTACGTCGTAGAGCGCGGCTAGGAGGCTGTCGACCGATTTCACGTCTTCGGGTTTTGCGGCAGGGACACCTGCGAACGGATCGGGAGCGGCTTGTGCGGGAGTTGCGTGCTGCTGCGGTGCGGGTTTTTCGGCAGAGGATTGTGCGGCGGCTGAATTCGAGACTGCGAGAAAGGCAGCCAGGGTGAAAAGCGCGAGTTTCACGGCGAGTTCTCCAGTGTGAATTCGATGCGCGAACGGCAGATCTGCATCTTTGGACGAGGGAACTATATATCAGAAGAGCGAGCCGCGCGGGAAAAATTGGGGCGACTAGCGGCGGAAATGCGAGAAGAGCCAGAAAACGAGAGAAAGAATGGCGCTGAGTACGAGGCAGATGACGACGGGGAAATAGAAAGTGGTGTGTTCGGTGCGGTGGATGATGTCGCCGGGAAGTTTGCCGAGGCGGAGGGGAAGTTTGCCGCCGAAGAACAGAAGAGCGCCGATGATTACGAGGAAGCCGCCGAGGAAGAGGAGAGTGTGCCCGAGTTCGCGGAGAGAATCCACAAAACTATTATAGAGGAGGGATGGTCCGAACGCCGCGAGTAAACTGATGGATTCGAGATTGCAATCGAGGCTCATCCTTCCGGTCCGTTTGCAAATAAGCGAATTGAGGTTGATCCAGTCCAACCTGAAGAAGTAGAAGTTGACCGCCCTGAAAGCGACGATCGCTGCTTGCGCGGCCATTCACGCTGAGACACCGCAGAATTTCTCTTGCCTACTATTTATTATATTATTACTATAGATATCGGTTTACTTAAGAGCGAGTTGGAAGACGGCTCGCAGTCCTGATTTTTGACATTGAGACATTGTGGAGGTATCGCATGGCGGGCACCCAGCGCCTTCTGGCGATTGCAATGGCATTTTCTCTGACAGGCATTCCCGGCAACGCCAAACCGGATGCGCTTGGAGTTGTCGTGCTGGCGGATCATGCGAGCTTAGGCTCTCAGGCCGCTTCGGAGGGAACGACTGTCTATGATGGAGATCAGCTGTCGACCGAAGCAGGGGGCTCATTGCGGCTGCTTATTGGTGAGGCGATGCTGCACGTTACGGAGCAAAGCAGCGTGATCGTTCGCAAAGACGTGAACATAGCCGCGAAAAAGTTCGAGGCGGAGCTTGTCTCAGGCACGGTCGTGATCTCCGTGACAGCGGGCACTCCTGGGGAAATCGTTGCCAGCTCAGCTCGAGTTCGTCCGATGGCAGAGACGCGAGGCGTAGTTCAGGTTCAGCTCGTTGGACCCCCTGAGCTCATCGTATTCGCGCGGCGAGGCCCGGCACAGATTAGCTATCGCGGGGAAAGCGAGACGATTGCGGAAGGAAAGTCCTATCGCGTGCTGCTGAATCCTTCAGATGATGGCGCGTCAGCAGGGCAGGGCGCGAAAAAATCGGGAAAGCGCCGCAAAACGTTCGTGTTGATCGCGGTTGGCGCCGCGACTACTGCGGGTGTCGCCCTGCTTTGGAGGAGTACGGATAGAGGCGCGAGTACGAGTGTGGAGAGCCCCGATCGGCCTTGAGGGGAGCCAGAGAGTCGCGAGGTACGCTCTGTTGTCCGGAGACACCTGGAGTGTTGACTGGACGCAGCAACGCTGCTGCGCCTTTATACCTTCACGGCCACACTCGAAGTCGCGCTAAATGAGTTCGAGGCCGGCGAAGAAATAGCTGATTTCGAAGGCGGCGGTATCGGGGGCGTCGGAGCCGTGCGTGCAATTGTTGCCGATGCTGGTGCCGAGGTCGTGGCGGATAGTGCCGGGGGCAGCTTTTTTGGGGTCGGTGGCGCCCATGGTGTCGCGCCATTTGAGGATGGCGCCTTCGGCTTCGAGGACCATAGCGAAGATTTTGCCGGAGCTCATAAAGTCGGTGAGTTCACCGAAGAAGGGGCGCGCTTTGTGTACGGCGTAGAAGCCGCCGGCCTCCTCTTTGGTTAGACGCATGGATTTGATGGCGACGACTTGGAAGCCAGCTTTGTGGATGCGCGCAAGGATTTCGCCCTGCTGGCCGCGGCAAACGGCATCGGGCTTAATGATTGCAAAAGTGCGTTCGAGAGACAAGTGAATCCTCCAAAGTTTGATAAGAGTTTCTGTTCAACAAACTGGACAAATTCCCAGCCAATATGCCACACGCAATGATCGACTCTAATTAGCCTGCTGCCACCATCGCCGACAAACGAACACCGACAGGAGACCAAGCAGCAGGATCGCAAGCCAGTCGCCAAGCACGAAGAACAAATAATAGTCATCCATGTCCTCTGCGAAAAGCACAGTCGCTGCGACCGGCAGAATCAAGCAAGCGTAAAAGGCGAATAGAGATGTACTTGATGAGACTGGATGATGCGTCTTCTGCAGCCAGGTAAAAACAATGACGAAAGTGAACGTGCCGACTGCAAAGAGCCCACCGAGTCCAACCGCAAAATCGTCACCTTTGCTGTTTGCTCGGTCGTAGAGATAGGTCGCCGCGATTCCTCCGAGAAATCCAGAAACGACGGCCAGCACGAATGAAGCGATTGCGGCCGTCACAAACGCCAAAGAGTTGGGAATTCTGCGATAACGGTCGACGAATTTAGTCGAAGAGTTCACGGGCGTCAATGATGCGCTTGGCAAGCCTAAGCACCATCTAGTTTCAGCGATCATTTCAAAACGGCGGCGATGGTTGAGCCCATATCCGCCGGAGTTTCGACAGTGTGGATGCCGGCGGCGGCCATGGCGGCGTACTTATCCTTCGCAGTGCCTTGGCCGCCGCTGATGATGGCGCCGGCGTGGCCCATGCGGCGGCCTGGCGGGGCTGTTTGGCCTGCGATGAAGCCTACTACTGGCTTTTTTACGTTGGCTTTGATCCATTGCGCGGCGGTTTCTTCGGCATTGCCGCCGATTTCCCCGATCAGAATGACGGCGTGCGTGTCGGGATCGTCGTTGAAGAGGCGCATGGCGTCTAGGAACGAAGTGCCGATGATGGGATCGCCGCCGATGCCGATGCAGGTAGATTGGCCGATGCCGAGACGAGTCAACTGATCTACAGCTTCGTAGGTGAGCGTGCCGCTGCGGCTGACTACGCCGACGTTGCCTTGTTTGTGGATGCGGCCGGGCATGATTCCAATTTTGCATTTGCCGGGGGAGATGACGCCAGGGCAGTTGGGGCCGATGAGGCGCGTCTTGGTGAAGTCGACGGTGGCGGCGGTGCGCACCATGTCGATGACGGGGATGCCTTCGGTGATGCAGACGACTAGCGGAATTTCGGCGTCGGCGGCTTCGAGGATGGCGTCCGCAGCAAACGGAGGCGGCACAAAAATAACCGACGCGTTTGCGCCAGTTCCCTTCACGGCTTCCATCACGGTGTCAAATACCGGTTTCTCAAGATGCTTGGTGCCGCCCTTGCCGGGAGTGACGCCACCGACGACATTCGTGCCGTACTCAAGCATCTGTTGTGCGTGAAATGTTCCTTCGCGACCAGTAAAGCCTTGCACGATCAAGCGTGTTTTTTCGTTGACCAGAACGCTCATCGCGCGCCTCCCGCGAGCTGCACGACCTTTTGCGCGCCGTCTTTCATGCCATCGGCGATGGTGAAGTTCAGTCCGCTGTCGCGGAGGATTTGCTGGCCGAGTTCGACATTCGTTCCTTCCATGCGGACGACGACCGGGACCTTCACTTGCAGATCTTTGGCGGCGGCTACAACTCCTGTGGCTAGAACATCGCAGCGCAGAATTCCGCCGAAAATATTGATGAAAACGGCTTTCACTCCGGGATCGCCGATTAAAATGCGGAAGGCGTTTTTAACCTGATCGGAGGACGCGCCGCCGCCGACATCAAGAAAGTTGGCGGGCGAGCCGCCGGCGTACTTGATTATATCCATAGTGGCCATGGCGAGGCCGGCGCCGTTGACCATGCAGGCTACCGTGCCGTCGAGCTTGATGTAGTTGAGGCCGTATTTTGAGGCTTCGACCTCGAGCGGATCTTCTTCGTCAAGGTCGCGGAGTTCACGCAGCTCCTTGTGGCGGAAGAGACCGTTGTCGTCGAAAGTCATTTTGGCGTCGAGTGCGACAAAGCGGCCATCGGCAGTGACGACAGCGGGATTAATTTCGAGCATGGAAGAATCCGTGTCCACAAAGGCGCGATGCAGGGCCTGGAGAAACGGACCGGCTTTCATCGCGACGTCGCCGGAAAGTCCGAGGCCGAAGACGAGCTTGCGCGCCTGATAGGGCTGCAAGCCCGTGGCGGGATGAATAGTTTCGCGCATGATGGCTTCGGGATGGGTCTTGGCGACCTCTTCGATGTCCATGCCGCCAGAGGCGCTGGCCATGAAGACTACCTTCCCTTCGCTGCGATCGACCAGAATGCTGAGATAAAGCTCGCGCTTGATGTCCAGACCTTCTTCGATCAGAACGCGTTTGACGATGCGGCCCCCGGGGCCGGTCTGGGCGGTGACGAGATTCACACCCAGCATGTGCGAAGCGATTTCCGCAGCCTCATCGGGAGAGTGCGCGAGCTTGACACCGCCCGCTTTGCCGCGGCCGCCGGCATGAATCTGCGCTTTGACGACGACTACGTTGGATTTGAGTCTCGCTGCGCCTTCGCGCGCCTCTTCCTTTGAAAAGGCCACTTCCCCGCGTGGAGTGGTGACACCGTAACGCGCGAGAATGGCCTTGGCCTGATACTCATGAATCTTCATCGGGGTTCCGTAGTGTTAGAATTTTGGTGTCGTCGCAAACATTAGAGTGTACTCGGAAAGTATAAAACGGAGCAAGGCTGCGGCGGAATTGCGATTGCAACGCGGCTGAATGCAGATGACAAAATCCCTTATTGATCGCGCTGTATCCGGACATGTTTTCTCGCGAGGAGAAGCGGAAGCGGTGATGGAGGAGCTGCTTTCCGGCCGGGTCGAGACGGCCGATATCGTGCGGCTGCTTACGGCGATGAATGCGCGACCGGTGCGCGTCGAGGAATTGACAGGTTTCGCAAGCGTGATGCGGCGGCACGCTGCGCCTGTGTTCGCGGAAGGCGAGCCGCGGCCCGAGCATCTTGTGGACACGTGTGGAACGGGCGGCAAGGGATTTGCGACCTTTAACATTTCAACGGCGGCGGCCATTGTCGCCGCGTCAGCAGGCGCGCGAGTGGCAAAACACGGCAATCGGGCGTCTCACTCGGGCAGCGGTTCCGCGGACGTGATGGAGGCGCTGGGTGTGCGGATCGATTTGCCGGTCGAGCATTTCGGCCGGGCGATTCGCGAAATTGGGATCGGCTTTTTCTTTGCACGGGCTGCGCATGCGGCGGCGCGCCATGCCGCGCCAGCACGCAAGGAGATTGGCGTGCGCACGGTCTTCAATCTTCTCGGCCCGCTAACGAATCCTGCCGGTGCAAGAGCCCAAGTGGTTGGTGTGCCATCGCCGGACCTCATCGATTTGGTTGCAGCGACACTCGCCGAACTTGGCGTGGAGAAGGCGTTTGTAGTTCACGGAGCGGGCGGGCTGGATGAAATTTCGCTTGCGGGAGAAACCTTAGTTGCCGAAGTGAAAGACGGAGCCGTGCGGCGTTTCATTCTAACCCCTGAGGATTTTGGAGTTTCGCGGGCGCCGATCGATTCCGTGCGCGGCGGGACGGCGCTCGAAAATGCCGCAACGATCCGCGATATCTTCACCGGCAAAATCGGTCCGCCGCGCGATGTTGTCATTGCGAACGCCGCCGCCGCGCTGGTGGCCGCCAATGTCGCAGCGACCTTTCTCGATGGCGCGCGACTGGCCGCAGCAGCGCTTACCTCCGGAGCAGCCAGAGAAAAACTCGCAGCGCTTGTCGAATTCACCTAATGGATTCGGTGAGATTACTCCGCTTGGCGGCTTTTTTCAGTGGACGGCCTACGGGCGGTCGGGGCTTCCAGTGCTTTTATGATAGGAATCCGCTGTTACCGCGTTCCGCACAAAGGGAAACGGAGCCTGGCCGAAAGGACAGCTGTCCGTTGGTACAGGTAAGATAAGAAACTGAAGCGCCTCTCGGGGGCCTCGACGTGCATGTTTGCGCGGCCGTGAAGCCGTTAGGAAAATTACAGGAGAAAATCCTTGAGATTTATCGCGGTGACTTTGCTTGCTGCTGTTTTGTCGTGTCCGGCGATAGGACAGAAGCCGGTTCCCATCGCCCCGGCAAGCGTTGCTCAAGAAGTGCGCGACTACCGGATGGATCACGAAGACCGCATCGTCCGGGAGCTGGCGGAGTTTCTTTCCATCCCGAATGTTGCCAGCGATACGCCGAACATTCAGAAAAATGCGGAGCACCTCGTTGAAATGCTGGAAGCACGCGGAATTGAGACGCATCTGCTGCCGATCACGGGATGCGGCCCCGTGGTCTTTGGCAAGTTGATGGCGCCGGAGGCTACGCGGACGGTAATTTTTTACGCGCATTACGACGGCCAGCCCGTGGATCCCGCAGCTTGGACTGACGGCAAACCCTTTGAGCCGGTCCTGCGAAGCGATGCGATTGAAGCTGGCGGAAAACGCATTCCCTTCCCGGAGAATAGCGCGAAGCAACCGGCGGTCTACAAAGACGACTGGCGAATTTATGCGCGATCTTCGTCCGACGACAAGTCCCCAATCGTGGCGCTGCTTGCGGCGCTTGACGCGCTGCGTGCAAAACAGATTCCGATGAAAGTGAATCTGAAAGTTATTTTCGAAGGCGAGGAAGAAGCGGGATCGACAAA
>Ga0073928_10008731_pt1 | contig 12593 bp, 13 predicted proteins | sample PaiPotPPA55metaG_FD_76969 | JGI IMG/M metagenome (GOLD analysis project Ga0073928, IMG submission 76969) | Iron sulfur acid spring bacterial and archeal communities from Banff, Canada, to study Microbial Dark Matter (Phase II) - Paint Pots PPA... ...
GGCACCGCCTATCGCCAGGTCGACACCCCAGTGCGAACCACCGCCCCCTCCACCAACGAATGCCACCAGCGCCGGCGCATACACCGGCTGCGCGACCACCACCGGCCCCGGCACCCACGCCCATGCATCGTCGAGATGCGCCCAGCGGCCATAGTGGAAAGGCGCGAACCCCCAGGGAGCGTCATCTATCCAGGTCCAGCCCCACGGTGCAATCCACGTCCAATGGCCCTCGCGATAGGGCGCCCATTGCGCGGACACCGCGACGGTCGGAACCCAGACCTCGCCGTAATTCGGATCACTGCGCCATGTGCCGTTCGCATCCAGATCCTCGTAGCCGGGAATCTCCCGCGACACATATCGTGCGGATGCCGAAGCATCTTCCGCACGATCGCGATTCGCCACCCATTGATCGAAGCCATCGGAACCGGGTGCCGGTCCGCCGGCCTGTTGCTGGAGATTCACGCCAGTGAACGTGATCTGCTGGCCCGCAGTCATCTGCAACGCACCGCCGTCGCCGTAAAGTGTGGCCGTGCCTCCGCGCAACGTCACCGTGGTTGAATTGCCGTCGGGCGCGACATCGACACGAAATTCACCCGGGCTCGACGCCTGCATAGCGACGTTAGGTGTATCTATTTCGATGGTCTGCCCGGCCGGCAGCGTACGGACACGCGTTGAGAGCGTGCCTTGCGTTACCTTCAACTGCAAATTCCGGTCGTCGATATTGACCATGCTCAACGCCGTCTGCTGACCCAGCCGCAGCGCCGTCGATCCGACATGCAGTTCGCCACGCGCGCCGCTGTCCACCCATAATTGATCGCCGGTCGTGAGCGGACGGTTCAGTTGAGCGTAAGACCAGTCGGTCGCACCAGCGGGTTCCATGGTCACGCTGCCGTCGAAGTAGTTAAGACGTGCGACGCGGCCTGGGGGGTCACCGGCCGTTGCAACCTGCGCTGTAGGTGACGGGACAGATTGAGCCCATCCGGGACTTGAAACCCCCGCTAACAATGCAATGGCAGAAAGTACGGCTGCATGGGTTCGGCGCAAGCTTACCTTCATGGGTGCAATCTCCGGTAGTTTTCAGTTTGTCAGGTCAAGCTTCGACCTGAGACACGCCTGTCTAACGCGGCCTTGGCACCGGTGGATGACACATTTCACATTACATACATTCGGTTTCAAACGATGGCGCGACTGTTACAGGGAATCGAAGGCTAAGTTGTGAAAGTCAGGGCTACCCGGCATGGAGAAGTTTGATTGCTAACACCGCTCGCCCCACGCCGCATGTCATTCGAGCCGCTTTATTAATATCTGTAAGGACCATATCAACCATCGGTCGATCTCCGGCTAAGGCTTATGCCGTGTTACATCTCTAAAGCAAAAGCGCGTGGACCGCGTAATATTTTTTACGTCATTAAGATCGTCACCGCCAAGGGGAATCGAAAGGTTTGTCAGCTTCGTGTCACGAACATGCGTCGACTATGGGTGCGCTTCACTTATCCAGAGAAATCGCGCGAGATCGGCTTGTTGCTCAAGCACGCAAACTGGCATCAACTACCCGTCTTTGCAATTCGGCGAGTCAGCAAAACCACCAGTGCAGGCGCCAAGGCAAAGCTGGCGAACAACCAAGCAGCGGCAGATTGCGCACCCGCAACACCACCGGGACTCAGAAGCCCCGCTGCATTCGCTACCAGTCCTGCGACGGCCGCGCCTATCGCCATGCCATAGAGCTGCACGGTGGTGATCGCAGCCGAAGCGATCTCGCCCTCAGCCGGCCGCGCCAATGTCAACACGCGCGTCAGCAGATGCGGCCAGCCGATGCCCACCCCTGCGCCGACACCGGCCAGCGCGAGGCCGCATGACAGTGTGCGCAGGCTTGGCGGCAAGCCGGCACCAAGCGGCATCAGTACCGACAACGCAAGCAGGCTGAGCATGCACAGCGCAGGACCGGCGCGCAACAGACGAGCTGCGCCCCGCCCCTCATGACCTGAAGACAGCAATGAACCGAGGCTCCATCCACCCGCCATCGCTGCCGTCAGGTAACCCGCTGCCAGCGGCGTATGGCCGTGCAGCGTCTGCAGAAAATACGGCACGAAGATTTCCGTGGTGGTGCCGACCAGCAACAAGGCCACGCTCGCATAGACAGCACCAAGCGGTGTGCCGAGTGCCGTTGCGTCATGGGGTAATAACCGCACCGCCGCCCGCCGGTCCGACGCAACAGCCGCGGCTCCCAGCACCAGGCCTGCCGCAACGCCGGCTGCTTGCCAGACCAACTCTGTTGACAAGCTGCCCGCCGCCACGGCCAGAACCGAGCTTGCAAGCATTGCGATCTGCAGCCCCGGAACGCTAGCCGCACTGTCTGCAGACGGTGCCCTGGAATGCGGCTTCAACTGCGCCGTTACCAGCAGCGCCTGCAGGACGGCCAGCGGCAATAGCGTCCGGAAGGCCCAGCGCCAATGGCCCGCCTCGGCGAACAGGCCACCCATAGCCGGTCCGCACAGCGTAGCTACGCCCCACATTCCCGATATCAGCGCCACCGCGCGCGGCCACAGCGCCGGTGCGAACACGAGCCGGATCAACGCATAACTCAAGGCGCTCAGGGTTCCGCCACCCAGACCCTGCACGCTGCGCCCGGCCAGCATCCAGGGCATGGACGTAGCGGACGCGCAAGCGGCCGAACCCAGTGCGAATACAACGAGCGCCGCGAGATAGGCGCCGCGTGGCCCTAACGCGGCCAGCACCCGCACGGACAAAGCTGCACCGACGATGGAAGCCACCTCGAACAACGTCGTATTCCAGGCGTAGAAATCGAGTCCGCCGATGTCCCGCACCACCGACGGCAACACGGTCGAGACAATATGTACGTTGACCGCGTAAAGCGCCACGCCACCAGTCAGTGCCAACGCAAGGAAGCCGTTCTTGCCCCGCAGCAAGTCGCTCCAGGCAGCAGTGCCCGGCTGACCCGCGGACAGTTGATCGGAGGCGTGGGTAGTATCGGCGACGGGCATTGGCATTCCTCGACAGTAAGGCCGCTAAGGCCTAATATCAAAACAATGACTTGCATATTAGGTTGATGCCTCAATTTACACAAGGATTAACTTGGATAATTCAAGTCTATCGTCGACCGCGGATCGCATCCTGTTTTTCATCAAGACGAAGGGGCCAGCCTCTACCGCGACTCTTGCGCAAGCCTTCGACATGACCCCTGAGGCCGCTCGCCAGCAGGTGCAGAAGTTGGCGGCATCGGGGTTGATCGAAGGCCAGCAGGAGGCCATAGCCAGCGTTGGGAGGCCTCGCCAGAACTGGGGGCTGACGGAGGCGGGCAACCGCAGATTTCCAGACACGCATGCGCAACTGACCGTGCAGTTGATCGGGTCGATCCGGCAACTATTCGGTGAGGACGGGATGGATCGTCTGATCGCGCAGCGCGAAGCGGATTCGCGGGCGCTCTATGCCGCGGCCCGCGCAGGCAGGACCTTGCCGGAGCGACTGAAACGGCTCGCTGCGCTACGCACCGACGAGGGTTACATGGCGCGGGTTGAACGCGACGGCCACGACTGGCTGCTGATTGAAGACCACTGCCCGATCTGTGCCGCCGCGCGCAGCTGCCAGGGGTTTTGCCGCTCGGAATTGCGCTTGTTTCAAGAGGTGATCGGCGAAGACGCCACGGCGACTCGCGAGCAGCACCTTCTCGCCGGCGCCCGGCGGTGTGTCTATCGCATCGTGCTGAATCGATATGCTCAGGATCGCTGATCTATCGGGGAGTAGTGGAGCTTGTTGAAAGCGGCGCAAAGAATCGACGTTGCCAGTTCAGCCACGCTGCTGCCAGCGTCTATACCGCCGCGTCAGCCTGTGCATACGCAATTGGTCGATGACCAGACTCAGGAGCGGCGAGTATTGCCGGTACGCTGCGTGTCCTGCGCCGAGCGCGCGTAAGCGGCGTTTTATCACGGCCATGCGGGCAAGCGCGGCCAAGGCCCGGTCCTTCCATGTCACCTGCGGGTCCTGTACCGTCGATTCGTCATCCGAAAGCCAGCGCTTGGGCAAATCGGGAACGTGCGCAAAAGCTGTTGCAATGCCCACCATCGCAACCCCGCTCGCCACCACCTGTTCCGCCACTGCCCGGCGGCGGATCCCGCCCGTGGTCATGACCGGCATCCGGGCGACAGTGGCGAGTTCTTTGGCGAACTCGAGAAAATAGGCTTCGCGGGCCAGCGTCCTGCCGTCGGCGGCCTCGCCCTGCATCGCCGGGCTTTCGTAGCTGCCGCCAGATAACTCGACAAGATCGACGGGCAGTTCGTTCAACCACAGGATCACTTGCCGCGCGTCCTCCGCCGAGAAACCTCCACGCTGGAAATCGGCGGAGTTGAGCTTCACCGCCACACAAAAATCGGGTGACACGCACGCTCGCACCGCCCGCACGATATCGAGCAGCAAACGAGCACGGTTGGCGAGGCTGCCACCCCACGCATCGTCGCGACGGTTGGTGAGCGGCGATAAAAACTGGGACAGCAGATAGCCGTGTGCGGCATGAATCTCAATGCCAGTGAAACCGGCCCGCTCTGCCGTGCGCGCCGTCGCGGCGAAGCGGCCGATCGTCTCGTGAATGTCGGCTTCCGACATGGATTCCGGTTGACCGAAGAGTTTGCTGTGTTTGCCGAGATCCAGCGCAACCGCCGACGGTGCCCAGACCTTGCCGCGCATTGCAGCGCGAACCTGCCGCCCAGGATGATTTATTTGCATCCAGACCTGCGCGCCGCCCTGACGCGCCGCACGAGCCCATTCGACAAATTCGCCAAGCGGCGTGTCCGCCTCGAGCACGACACCACCGGGTCCGGTCAATGCACGTCCATCGACCATGACATTGCCCGTAATGATCAGCCCCGCGCCGCCGGTGCCCCAGGCCCGATAAAGCCCCTGAAGGGCAGCGCCGGGCAACTGCCCTGGGCCGGCCATGTTTTCTTCCATGGCGGCCTTGGCGAGGCGATTCGGCACGCGGGTTCCGTTGGGCAGATCCAGTGGAGAAAATAAGGATGAAGTCATGGTTACGCGTAGCCGGCAATGGAAAGTCTTTATACTAAGTTTCAAGTTAACTTGAAGGTCAAGCGAAATGAAGATCGGTGAACTAGCGGCCAAAACCGCCATGGCGCCTTCAGCTATCCGCTTCTACGAACACAGCGGTTTGCTGCCGCCCGTCGAGCGCGGCGCCAATGGTTATCGGGTCTATTCGGAGGTCGCGTTGGAACGGCTTCTCGTCATTCAAATGGCGCAAAACCTGGGCTTCTCTCTCGACGCCATGCGAAGTGTCTTTGCGAATAACAAGGGCTTTCCGCAAGCGGAACTGCTGGACCGGTTGGATACGCGTCTCGATGAAATCGAGCAGATGATGGCTACGCTGCGGTCGCAACGTGACGACCTTCGCGCTTTGCGTTCCACGCTTCGAGACACATGGGCCGAAGGTCAATGCGTCGACGTGGCGGACCTGGCTGCCGGCGTGCGCAAGCCCGCGCAGCGAAAGCCTGGCTTGAAGCGTCGGGTTGCCGTCTGAATAGGTAGGTCAGGAAACGGCTTAGCCTCGAAACTTGAGCGTCTTGTGCAACTTGCCAACAGTGCTCGACCGCGGGTTCTGCCGCGTTGACGCGCCGTCAAAAGTCCCTATGCTAACTTCAGCGGACCGGCCTGGCCTCGGGGAGGCAACCATGAAGAAAGCCCTTGGAATAACAGGTGCGGGCGATATTATTCGCCGGCACCAATCGACCTTGTTTGCGGAGATAGCGGTCGCGTTTCCCGTCACGATCGCTTTATGGCTCGGCGTCTACTATTTCCTGCCGCCGCTTGGCGGCATGGAAGATACGCTCGCCCGCCTCATGTTCGCTCTCAAATGCTGCTGCATTGCGATCCTTTTCTGCTTCCTCTCGGGCATTGAAGCAGTCGCGCATGAACGCTTGCGCTCGCCCGCCATCGATCCGTTGTCGGGTTATGAAACGCATCGAATGACGATCAACCTTCGCTATCTCCAGCACACGCTCGAACAACTTGTCCTGTTTGTCCCCGGCCTGTTCGCGCTGGCCTTCTACTGTTCCGACGGACACTCGATGCGCGCGGTTGCCGCGACCACCGTGGTGTGGATCGCTACGCGTTTCGCTTTCTGGATTGGATACCACTATGGGTCGCAGCATCGCGCCATTGGCGCTCCCGGCATGATGCAAAGCATGCTGGTCCTCCTTTATGTCTGCGCGAGAATCGGCTATGAGATTGCGGGACCTGCCGGCGCTATCGCTCCGCTCGTGGTGTTTGGCTGCGTGGAAGCTTTTCTCGTGCGTGCAACGAGGCCGGCCGGCGCTTGAACGGGTTCGGCTTGATTAATTACGGCTGCGGCTGCGGCAAAGCCACGCTCGATGGGCTTATCTCACGGCTTGCAAGCGCTCGGCACCGGCGACATCATGATGGCGTTGCGTTTACTTACTGCTTATCCACCGCTTAACAAAGGAACGGCCAGATGTTTTCACACGTCTTTATAGGGGTTACCGACTTTGATCGCGCCTTCCGTTTCTACTCTCCGGTCATGGAAGCGTTGCGACTGCTATTGAAGTTCCGTGAAGAGGACAGGTCTTGGGCTGGCTGGGTCGCAGCCGGTGCGCCACGCCCTTTGTTCCTGATCGGAACCCCGTTCGATGGAAACGCTGCCAGCCCCGGCAATGGACAGATGGTCGCCCTTCTTGCACCCGATCGTGACACCGTCGATCGCTGCCATGCAAAGGCGCTGGCAAACGGAGGCCAGTGCGATGGCCCACCCGGTTTGCGGCCCGAATATCACCCGCATTACTACGGAGCGTACTTTCGCGACCCAGACGGAAACAAGATCTGCGTGTGCTGCCACGATCCCGCATGAGCGTAACGTCGAGTCATGCACGTATTGAGAAGCTGGCCGTGCAGAAAATATCAGATTGATTCAGGCCAGCGGTAACCCAGCACCGAGGTTAGCGGATAGCTATTTTCGCGGACTTCTCCCAGCTGATTGCCGCCGAACAGGTAAATGGCTTCAGCGTCATGGCGAAGATAAAAGCCGACGTGCCCCTTCCAGCTAGCAGGATCGTCTCGAAACAATACGACGATGCACCCGTACACCGGCCCGTCGAGGGCTCGTCCCCACTCGAGCCAGGAACGTGCAAGGGCCGAGCCCGTGCCACGGTGGCCGGTATTCGCGAGGCACCAGTTCAGGAACGACGAGCACCACGAGATCTTGTCGTCGTAGCCGGCCAGATTGGTGTGGCCGTTATATTCGACAATACGCGGATTACTTTCGCCCGGCCCGAAGGGCCGGACGCCACGCTCGGCGAAAGCCAGGGACAGCCATGCCGGTGCATCGATTTCGCTAGTCATGCCTGAGATCATTCTCCGCTGTACGTCGGGCTTAACACGCTACTGCGATGCGTTCTGTCGCATCGATCCACCACCCACACTCTGTCCGGCATCCCGGGCAACCTTGAAGTAACCCCAGACGGACAGCAGCGTCAGCAAGCCAGCGAACAGGAACGCGAGCTGGAAGTCGTCGAGCGAGAAATGCATACCTTCTGCACTCGCCGTCTCACCGTTGATAAGCGCGGCAGCCCGCAAGGCCACGGCGCCATAGGCAATACCGAGCCCTATTGTCATCTGTGCGGCCGCACTCCATAACGTGCTCGCGGCACTCATCTGCGGGGCGCCCACGTCCGCGTAAGCAAGTGTCGCGAGCAAAGAAAACTGCATGGACCGCGCCACGCCATAAACGAAAACCACGATCAATACCCATGCCAGCGGCGAAAGAGGCGTAAGCAGGCCGCATATGATCGTGAATATTCCGGCGGTGGCGACGGCAACTATCGAGACGTACCTGAAGCCAAAGCGCCGCAGAATGCGCGTGGTCAGCGCTTTCATGCCGAGATTTCCAAGGGCACTGGCAAGTAACAAAAGGCCTGACTTGAAAGCGGAAAGACCGAAGCCGATCTGGAACAGGAGCGGCATTAAATACGGCACGGCGCCAATGCCAATACGCGTTAGGGAACCGGTCAGGACCGTCACCGAATACGTCGGAATCTTCAGTGTCGAAAAATCGATTAACGGATGCGGATGACCCGCCGCGTAGCGAACCGCGGCAAAGCCGATCACCAGGCCGGCAAGGACTACGCCCCCGGCAATCCATGGATTGCTGTTGGGCTGGCTGGCCAGTTCCGCGCCGTACAGAATCGCAGTCAGGGCCGCACCGCTCAGCACGAGGCCAATCCCATCGAGTGGCTTGCGCTCAGCGCCGCGCAAGTTCGGAACCAGCATGGCGACGGCAATCAGCGCGCAGATTCCGAAGGGCACGTTCAACAGGAAAATCCAGCGCCACGACGCGTACGTAGTGATGAAACCGCCGACAGGTGGCCCCACGACCGGGGCCGCAATCGCAGGCCAGGTGATAGTAGAGATAGCCTGCATGAGGCGGCTTTTCTCCGTACTGCGGACCACGATAAGACGCCCCACCGGCACCATCATCGCGCCGCCCGCACCCTGCAGCAAACGCGCCGCCGTGAACTCCGCGACCGAGTTCGACAAGCCGCACAACACCGAAGCAATCACGAACACGACGATCGCGCTAAAGAACACCGTACGCGAACCCACGCGGTCGGCCACCCAGCCGCTAACCGGAATAAAGATGGCCAGCGCGAGCATGTAGGCTGTCATCCCAACGCTCAGCGCATTCGGGCCGACACCGAACGAATGGGCCATCTGCGGCAACGCGGTCGCAATGACGGTGGTGTCCAGATACTCCATGAAAAATGTTCCCGCGACTATGTAAGGCAGCCAGCTAGCGGCGGAAGGTGCAGGCAACGAACTGTTGCTCATCGGGCGTCCCGGTTGTATGGCGCTAAGGCGCCTGCGCCACCGCCTTTGCGATGCGCGATAATTGACATTGACGCTACAGCAGCGCCGATCGATCTAGCGATTATAGGGTCTGCCCGTCACCCCTTTATTTCGAGACCTCTGGCAAGCGGGTATGGCTAAGCGCTATTGCCGCCGCGCTTAACTGGACCAGACGCGCGTTAGCCCGCCCGGCATTATCGCGTATCGCTTAGCTATATGTCATTGGTCTCAATGCATTGCGGACCACTTCTATAGCTTACCTGAGCGGCTTGTCCAGGCGGTTAGTGCGAGTCGACCGGCCGATTGCGATATTATCCGATCAAGCCCCTCCCTGAAAAACACACCATGATTACCTGCTACCTTCGCTATATTATCGAACCGTCCAGACTCAAGGAATTTGAAACTTACGGCAAGATGTGGATCCCGCTAGTCGAGAAATTCGGGGGCCAGCATCATGGTTATTTCTTGCCTTCGGAAGGCGCTAACAATGTCGCGCTGGCGTTGTTTTCATTTCCGAGTTTGTCGGCTTATGAAAGCTACCGTCAACAATCTCAGGGCGACCCGGAATGCCAGGCAGCATTCAAATATGCGGAAGAAACGCGATGCATCGTCAGCTACGGGCGCAGCTTCTTTCGTCCCGTCTTCGATTAAACGCGGACTGTAAATGAAAAAGCCGGGAAGAACGTCCCCGGCTCATTGAACCTCTCACTAAGCTTAGGCGCTAAGTCGCGGCCTTCCGGCTCACGATATCAAAGGCCGCATTCATTCGCTTAGAAGCGGTGACGCAGACCGATCGTTGCAGCAACCTGGCTATTGGTGGAAGACGCTGTCAAGCCGTTGATATCGGCGGTCAGGCCAGAATCACCCGTACCGCTCACGTGCTGATACACGCCTTGCAGATAAACGTCGGTACGCTTGGACAATGCGTATGCCGTCTGCAGGGTGACCTGGTTGTATTTCGGGCTGACGCCGTCGATCTTTGCGTCCGTAAACGTATAAGCACCCGACAACGTCCATGCCGGCGTGAAGTTGTAGCGGCCGTTCACTTCATAGTTCGTAAACCGCGCGCTGCCGTTCGTCAGCGTGAGGTTACTTGCTGACCCTGCAGCGGATGCGCCAATGGCCGTCGCGTTGTCCAGATGAGTTTGAGAGAACACAAAACCGACGGTTGCAGCGCCGAATGCATAGCTAAGGCCCGCGCCGTAGGTGCGTTGGCGGCCCGCCAAGAACGTAGCGTCGGTGGTCACCGCGCCGGATGTGTTCAGGGTCGAGCCCCCGCTGTTGAGCTGCATGTAGCTGGCAGCAACATTCAAAGGACCGTAGTTATACGATGTGCCAAGGCTGTATGCACGGTTGTCGGAGAAACCACCCGCGGCGTTCGAGAAGCCATACAGGCCGCCGACCTTTAGACCGCCATAGTTGACGCTCTGGTACTTGACCGAGTTGTTGATGCGAAAGGAGTTGTCGAGGTTGTCGTTGTCAAACGGGTGAGCAGCCTGCGTGCCGCCGAACTGCGTGCCCGTCAGCGCGAGCGGGCCGAGATAGTCGACAACCGAGTCGTACTGCCGGCCGAGGGTGACCGCACCGTACTGGTTACTCGACAAACCGACGAACGCCTGACGGCCGAACTCAGCGCCGTTCTGGCCGAACTTGCCGGTGTCGATATTAAAGCCATTCTCCAATGTGAAGATGGCCTTGAGACCGCCGCCCAGGTCTTCCGAGCCACGCAGGCCCCATCGGCTGCCATTAACCTGGCCGCTGGTCGCCTGAACGTTCTTGGAACCGCTCTGGTTGTTTGTATAGGTGATGCCTGCGTCGATCAGGCCATAGAGGGTCACGCTGTTCTGAGCGTGTGCCGCTCCGGCGAAGGTGCCCATGACACCGAGAGCAAGAAGGGATTTCTTCATTTCAATTCTCCGAAAATACGATTGAGCAACGCGGTCTGCTTGCCCATGACCAAGGGCCACAAACTCCGCGTGTCTCGTCAGATAAACGTGCATCGCTGCGCGTACTAATCGACGTCGCCGTGCGTTGATTAGACGGGCACCATTAAACAGCAGTGTTTTCCCAGGGCCGTTGGAAGCAGACAACAAGCCGCGTTACCAAGCGTTGCGCCAAGTAAAAAAAGTAACGCGATGGTTTGCATCAGGCAGCGAGCCTGAGTGCAAGTTATTGCCCGGTAAACGGTTCTCTGGAAAGGCGTGCGCGGGTTAAGCCGCGCAACGATTGACAAGACGCGAGACACGATCAGCAGGTCGCCACGTACCGTCCGGTCATGGTGGGGAATATTCTGGAACAATTTGGTGACGCATAAAACGCGGCACGGCAGCCGTTTATGCAAAGGGACAAAGGGTCATGGCTCCATCGATTCACAATGAAGTTAGACGGTCTCATGCGCTTGATGCGAATACGAGATACCCGATCAACTCCATGCTATTCCATAGTTAACACCACCATAATTGCGCTATGGTTAAAACAAAATGAAACATAAGTATGAGATCGTGATGAAGAAGCGGAACCGGTCGCTCAGCCGACCATGCGAACCGCACCCAAGTCCTCACCAATCATTTCACTCTGTCTCTTAGCAGAAACTCTGTTTCCATCGGCATGCCGTCTTGGCGCTCCTCTCTCGCGCGAAAGAGAGACTCGAGCATCGCAACAAACCTCATCGGAAGCTTGCCCCGCAAGCCTGAGCGACTGCCTTACACCCAGCGTTCTTCTGCGCCACCAGGCAAGCTCGCCAAACCATCCCCTATTTCCGTTGAGAAATGCGGTAACGAAGCCGTAACGCACCGAGTCACATTGCGGGCTACCTTAGTGACTCGTCTAGCGACTTGCACGCGAGGGCAGCAACCATGATGAAACATATTCTTTCCGCACCAGTTCTTGCAGCGGTTTTGCGAGCCAGTTCAACGCCACTGTTTTCAGAGATGCTCGTGGCCGCGTCGGCAGGACGAGATCGCGTGGCTTTCTTCCGCGATGCCGTCAGGAAGCCGGCCGCCTTCCGGCGAAATGGCACCCGATAACGGCGGATTTTCGGTCTGTAATAGAACAGCAAGGCAGCTAGCTTGACACCAGCCCGCTGCCAATCCTGTCAATACCTTACACAATAATAAGGATTACAAAATATGCCTCTAGTGAAAGACAAGATTGACTCCCAGCGCAACCCGGTTCAGGCGGAAAGCATCGACAAGGACGATCCGCCCGGGCCGGTGCGCGTTACTTCAATCGACCGAATCGAACTGGAACCCGACGGTAAACATATGGTGGTGCATAGCGAGCAATCCACGCTTACGTTTCACTACTCGGTGTTCCGGGAACTGCTCGCAGTGCTGCCCGCCGCGATCATGCAGTCGGAACGAATGCTTCGACCAACGCCGCACATCAACTTCGCGATGGGCTGCGAAGGATGGGAACTTGGCGCTATCGATAACGGCAAAAGCCTGGTCCTCACGTTCCGCCTTCAGGGCGGTGCGGATATTTCATTCTGTCTTCCCCGAGAGCAAATCCCTCCCATGGTCGACGCGCTCATAGCCGCAGCACGACTCGTTCAGATTCCGACGCACGCCAGCGGCCCCTTGCAGTAATCCGCTAATGCAGCGCAGTTCGTGAGCGGCCCGAAGCAGTGAGTTCAGGCCAGAAGCGGCACCGATCACGTCCGATACGACGACACGGATAGCAGAGCGACACATTCGGGCCGATATGCTCGTCAA
>Ga0073928_10008732_pt1 | contig 12590 bp, 12 predicted proteins | sample PaiPotPPA55metaG_FD_76969 | JGI IMG/M metagenome (GOLD analysis project Ga0073928, IMG submission 76969) | Iron sulfur acid spring bacterial and archeal communities from Banff, Canada, to study Microbial Dark Matter (Phase II) - Paint Pots PPA... ...
CAAGGTCGATGCAGTGATCCAAGTCAATCATCTGATAAGGGTCACCGCTGCAAGTGACGAATCCGATGCCGTCGAAGCCGCCCTTGCGGTAGGCATCCACCACGGTCTTGAATCGGCTCCAGGTCATCAAGTCCGTCGTCGATGCGCCGTACCCGTCTGGTTTCTTCGGAACCTTTGTCCAGCGCTCTCCGTCCCACTGGTAATTCCACAGCACCCATTGCGGTCGTGCAGTCAGTTCCTTGTCGATGGAGTCGAACACAGGGGTGGGCGCAAGAGGCTTGCTCGTTTCATGTACAGGCTTTAGACTTTCCGTGCGCGTTGGTGTTATCTGAGGGGCCGGTCCATTGGTAGTGGGCTGGCCCTTCGCACTTTCAGGGTTCGGTGGCCGTGCGCTCATAGGTACTGACTCCCATCGTCGGTTGGCGGCACGCGTTTCGTGAGTCGCTTAGGCTTAACGCTGAAGCATCGGTACGCGGTCCACATGTCCCGGCGCGCCAGCATGTAGGGCTGTGCTTCCGCGCCGCATCGGCTACAGAGCCATGCGTCATCGTCGCCGATCTGAAGTCGCCACACTCTCACGATGTTCATACGACACGTCGCCCGTGCGGTACTTTCGGAATAGTCGAGGAGGGTCATTTCGCCCCCCGTGACTTGTAGCGGATGTCGAGCGCCTGGCGCCGAAGAGTCGCGGCCGACTTGCGCAGCTCACCGGCGACACGCGCGTGATGGTCAGCACTTTGCATCATCGCGCGATACTCGGTTCGCTTCTTGGGGTCCGGAATTTCGGCTGCGGTACGCGCGATCTTCTTGAAGGCGTTTGCCGGGTTCATACGGCACCGCCTGCACTGCGACGGCGCCAGCGGCCGTGAATCAATGTCGGTGTGGCGACAGGGCGAACGGTGTTGGCTTCCATGAAAGCCTTCAGGTCCGCGAGAGGGTAAAACACCTGCCTGCCGCTGCGAACGTATGGCGGACCTTCGCCCCTGGAACGTTCATTGCGTAAGGCCGACACCTTTACGCGGCGCAGTAGCGCGAAGTCATCCTCAGCAACATAATCGAGACGGGTTTGGAGATCGCCGACGAACGGCTTCTCGGGTATAGCAATGGGCACAATAGCCTCCACAGAGCGAGCGAATACAAGACCATGAAACTAGTCATGGCAGTTGCTTCGTCGCTCGGTGGCTGTGTGGCTCCACGTGCGGCTTGAAGGGTGCGACCCATTATTTCGCTTAGAGTTATCTATCCACTTCCGGACTAGTGAAAAGTCCGTGAACTCCTCGGCCCATCCCGTGCTTCTCAGCAGAGAGTGGTGGCAAGACACAGCTCTTGCGCTGCATCCAGTATGAATATGTTTTATCCAATGGGCAAATCGTGTGAGCGATAGCGACGCAGGGTAGTTACGCAATGACGCGAGACGCTAGCCAAATGAAAAAGCCGCGATGTCTGTCGCGGCTTTCTTGTTCGCAACGTGCGAACGGGAACAGATGTTCGCTATGCGGCTTTCTTCGGATGCAGGTTGACAGCGCGCAGATGAAGGTACCGTTTCAACATTGCCCAGTCGCGGTGTCCGCTGAATACCGATACCTCTTCAATGCGGTAATCGGCTTCGAACAGTCGGGAGATCGCCTCGTGTCGAATGTCGTGCAAATGTAGGTCATCGATTTCCAACTGCGCGACTGCCTCGGTGAAGTAGTCGCTTACAGTCCGCGGATTCACGGGGAAAATTCGCTTGCCTTTGCGCGGTTGTTTTAGCGCGAGAGCGTAGGCGTTGTGACCGAAGAGATTTTCCAGTAGCGGAACAATCTGGTGGTTCCCCATTTTTTCACTGGGGTGCTTTCTATCCCGGATACGGATAGTTTTGTCGGTCTCGTTGAGGTCGTCCCACCGCAGGCGGCACACTTCGCTGATGCGCATGGAGGTGGCGACACTGAACCAGATAATGTCGCGGTAAGGGATGGCGGTCGCCTTGCGTTCGACGTGAGCGATGACGCGCTCCAGTTCTGCGTCCGTACATCGGCGGTCGCGATGTTTGGATTTCTTTATTAGACCCATTTTAGTTAAGGCGCTGCGGGCACTACGCGCCGCTTCCACTGGCACGTTAAGCCGCCAAACGTCCTTTGCCGTCTCGAGTACGAGCAACAGGTATCCGGCTCGCGCACTGATCGTGACGCCACCGGCACCGCCGGAGTGCATTTCCATGAACTTGGACATCAGCATTTCGTGCGTGATATTTTCCACCAAGGCGTTCCCGAGTTCGGCCTTGAGTCGAGCGAGGTCTGCGGTCTTCGATCGCCCCCACGGCTTAATGGGATACAATTCACGGATGTATTGGTCAACTATATCCCCGAAGGTCCGGCCCCTCGGCTGCATGTATCCCACGCTCTTTAGCTCGTCAATTTCGCGCTCGATCACCTTCGCCCAAGCGCTCGCGGCTTTCCTGGTTGTGAACGTCTTACAGCGCGTTTGTCCTGCCTTGCGGACCAGTACGCGAAACTTGTTTCCTATCTTCACTGGCTCTGCCATTTTTGCCTCCGTATCATTCGTGTATCACCCCCGTATCACTGCCTCCGTTATCGAGCGTGATTCTGGGTTATCCAATGTGATCGAAAAGTACGTAAAATTAAGGACTTACGGCGATGCGATCACAAGTGATTGATCGTACACTAAGTGTCGCCCCCATGATGGATTGGACCGACTGCCACTGCCGGTACGTGCACCGTCTGTTCGCGCCGCATGCCGTGCTGTACACGGAGATGATCGTGTCGACCGCCCTGGTACGCGGCGACGCGCGCCGACTCCTGGAGCACCATCCGGCCGAGCACCCGCTCGCGCTGCAGTTGGGGGGTTGCGATCCCAAAGAGCTCGCGGTGGCCGCGCGCATCGGCGCGGCCGCGGGCTTCGCGGAGATCAATCTCAACGTGGGCTGTCCCAGCGACCGGGTGAAGAACGGCTCGTTCGGCGCGTGCCTCATGCTGAAGCCTAAGTTGGTGGCCGATTGCGTCCGGGCCTTGCGGGACGCGTGCGCCTTGCCGGTGACCGTCAAATGCCGCATCGGCATCGACGATCGCGACGATTATGCGTTCTTCTCGGCCTTCGTCGAGGCGGTCGCAGGCGTCGGAATCGATGCGCTCATCGTGCACGCCCGTGCGGCGATTCTGGGCGGCCTGTCGCCCAAGGAGAATCGTGAGATTCCGCCGCTCAAGTACGACTACGTGCACAGGCTGAAACAGGAGCGCCCGGCGCTCATCGTGATATTGAACGGCGGGTTGTCCCAGCCGGCGGAGATCCGCAATCATGTCGCGGCAGGGCTCGATGGCGTGATGCTGGGCCGCGCGGTCTATCATCGGCCGGCTCTGCTCGCCGAGCTGGAACAGGCCCTGATCGATCCCAAGTGGCGGGTGCCGGAGCCCCAGGAGATCGTCGAGCGCGTCGTTGCCTATGCGAAGATCTGTGCGCGGCGGGGCATTCGCCTGCACTCGATCACGCGGCATATGCACGGCTTGATGGCGGGGCGAGAGGGCGCGCGCGCCTGGCGGCGGTTCCTTTCCGAGGTCGCGGCGCGCCCGGAGGCGGTGCCCGAAACGCTCTATTCGGCGCTTCCGATACTGAAACAGGGGATTGCCGCATAAACGGCTGAGGCGGCCAAACCCTGCGTTAAGTATAATTGACGAGTAATGGACAAAGAAATAGAACTCGCCATCGTATTCGCCGATGTGGTCGGCAGCACCAAGCTGTACGAACTGCTGGGCGATGTACGCGCGCGCGATATGGTCGGTATCTGCATCGACGTGATGCGGGCGGCGACGGATCAGAATCACGGGACTGTGATCAAAACGATGGGGGATGAGGTCATGGCGACCTTCCCGACCGCCGACGACGCGCTCAATGCGGCCGCGCAGATGCAGAAGCAAATCGTCCTCCACCCCCAGCTCAAAGTGGACGAGCAAACGGTTGCCATCCGCATCGGCTGCAACTTCGGCCCGGTGGTGCTGGAAAACCGCGATATCTTCGGCTCCGCCGTCCACACGGCCAACCGCATGACCAGCCAGGCCAAGGCCGGTCAGATCATCACCACGGCGACCATGGTCGAGCGCTTGTCGAGCGACTGGCGCGCCTCGGTGCGCCAAATCGACATCGCCACGCTGAAAGGACGCAGCAGCGAAGTGGCGTTGTTCGAGGTGCTGTGGCAGACCGAAGACATCACCAGCATGGTGCCCTCGATCGCCATTAGCTCGCGCGAGCGTGAACGAGCGACCAAGACTCAGCGTCTGCGCTTGCGGTATCAGGGCCAGGAAGTCGTCGTGGACGACGGCCGAGCCAATATCAGCATCGGACGCGCCGAGGAAAATGATCTGGTCGTGAAGGGCAACCTCATTTCGCGCCTGCATGCCCGGGTGGAGATCAACCGCAATAAATTCATGCTGATCGATCAGAGCACGAACGGCACTTTCGTGCTCGGCAAGGACGGCGAGGAAGCGTTCGTGCGCCGCGATTCCATGCAGATTCGCGGCGAGGGGCTGATCGGTCTCGGCAAAGCGCCGGACAGCAATTCCTCCCAGGTGATTCGCTACACCTGCGAGGAGTGAGCCCGCTCCAGCGCGCTCTTGAGTTCCGCCTTGAGGGACTGCGGCACCCGGTCGCCGAACTCGCCGAAATACTTGTCGATTCCAGCAAATTCCTCCCGCCACAACTTGAGGTCCACGGCCAGCAGCTCATCGAGTGCTCCCGGCGCAATGTCGAGGCCCTGAAGATCCAGGTCGGCGGAGTTGGGAAGATGGCCGATCGCCGTGTCGCGCGCCTTGGCGGTGCCCTTGCATCGTTCAATGATCCAACGCAACACCCGCAGGTTCTCGCCGAACCCCGGCCATAGAAACTTGCCGGCATCGTTCTGGCGGAACCAATTGACGTGGAAAATCTGCGGCGGCGATTTGAGTCTGGCGCCGACATCGATCCAATGCGACCAATAGTCGCCGAAGTTGTAGCCGGCGAAGGGCTTCATCGCCATGGGGTCGCGGCGCACGACGCCGACCGCGTCCGTGGCGGCGGCCGTGGTCTCAGAGGCAACTCCGGCGCCCACGAGGACTCCGTGCAGCCAATTGCGCGCTTGATACACGAGCGGCGCCAGCGCGCGGCGCCGGCCGCCGAATACGATGGCGGATATGGGCACGCCGCCGGGGGCGTCGGCCAGCTTCGAATAACTGGGATTCTGCTTGGCGGCCACGGTGAACCGGGAATTCGCGTGGGCCGCGGGTCCATTTGCCGGATCGTACGGCCGTCCCTGCCAGTCGACGACCGGCTTGCCCTCGGGCAATCCTTCCCACCAGGGTTGATTGTCTGCGGTGAGGGCGACGTTGGTGAATATGGTGTCGCGGTGGATCATGTCGAAGGCATTGCGATTGGTTTTGGCGTTGGTGCCCGGCACGACGCCGAAGTATCCCGATTCGGGGTTGATGGCATACAGGCGGCCGTCCTTGCCCGGGTGCATCCAGGCGATATCGTCGCCCAGCGTCCACACTTTCCAGCCCTTGTAGCCGGCGGGTGGGATCAGCATGGCCAGGTTGGTCTTGCCGCAGGCGGAGGGGAACGCGCAGGCCAGGTAGTGGATTTCGCCCTGCGGGTTCTCGATGCCGACGATGAGCATATGCTCCGCCAGCCAGCCTTCCGTGCGCGCCTGCCAGCTCGCGATGCGCAGGGCGTGACACTTCTTGCCGAGCAGCGCGTTGCCGCCATAGCCCGATCCGAAGCTCTTGATCGAGAGTTCCTCGGGGAAGTGCATGATGAAGCGGCGCTTGGGATCAAGCTCCCCGGTGGAATGCAGTCCTTTCACGAACGTGCCGTCATCCGTGATGCGTTCGAGCGCCGCGCGGCCCATGCGCGTCATCAGCTTCATATTGAGGACCACGTATGCGCTGTCGGTGATTTCGACGCCGCATCGGGAAAGGGGCGAGTCGATCGGACCCATGCAATAGGAGACTACGTACAGAGTGCGACCCTTCATGCAGCCGGCGAACAAGCCATCCATCTGGGCGTGGGCTTGTGCGGGAGCAATCCAATTATTGTTCGGGCCCGCATCTTCTTTGTTCCGTGTGCAGACAAAGGTCAGGTGTTCGACGCGCGCCACGTCCGACGGATGGGAGCGAGACAAAACGCAGCCGGGATAGCTCTGTGAATTGAGCGGCAGCAACTCCTTGGAGGCCACCAATTCGCGCTCCAGCGCCTGAAACTCGGCATCGCTCCCATCGCACCAATAGATGCGATCGGGCTGAGTAAGCTTCGCGACACTGTCCACCCAGGCGGAAACTTCTCGGTTCATCGACTCAAGTGAGGTGACATGCTGGGGAGCGGTAGCCATGGGGAGGGTCCTTCAGGCAAGCGTTATTAGTCTTAGAAGGATGACAGATGGCTGGGTTCACCGCCAAGTGCAATGCTCTATGATGCGACAGCGCTGTCTAGATCGAGGGGTGTGCTACATGCCTTCGGGCTTTCCTATAAGTAATTGATTATGAATGCTTTACAATGCTCGACGAGCATGAACACCTACGCCTCGTTCGCGAGCCTTTCCGGTGCCGCCGCCGCCCTGCTGCTGGCAGCATTCGCCGTGGGCCAAGTCCCGGGCGATCCGCTCGCGATACGGGCGATTGCCGAGGTCGAATTCCGATCACGCGTGGCGGGCCGGGAGGTCGTCAAGCTGATTCCGGCTGACCGGGTGGTGCCGGGGGATCGAGTGATCTACACGCTCGAAGTGCGCAATACCGGTGCCACGGCCGTGGATACACCCATCGTGACCCACCCCGTTCCCGAGCACATGCGGTATGTCGCGGATTCGGCGGTGGGCCCGGGCGCCGAGGTGAGCTATTCGGTCGACGGCGGACAGAGCTTCGGGCGCGCCGAGAATCTCCAGGTGCTTGGGGTCGACGGCCGGCCGCGCGCCGCCGTCGCCGCGGATTACACCGACATCCGCTGGCAATTCAAGAACAGCCTGAAGGCCAATTCGGTGGCGTTCGTGCGATTTCGTGCGCTGGTCAAATAGTCGGCCTCGGAACGTCGTAGGCTTGGGCCTTAGGCCTTGGGCCTTGGGCTTGGGCCTTAGTGGAAGTGGCGGCAAAAAACGAAGTGGCGGCGAATGAACAGCGACTATAGCGACGTTTTCAACCCGGAGGGGCCCCTGGCGCGCGCCCTGCCGGGCTACGCGCATCGCCCCGAGCAGGCCGCGATGGCGAAGGCCGTCGGTCTCTCGCTGGCGCGTCTCGAGCCCTTGATCGTGGAAGCCGGCACCGGCACGGGCAAGACCTTCGCCTACCTGGTTCCGGCACTCTTGTCGGGGCGCAGCGTGATCATCTCAACCGGCACGCGCACGCTGCAGGATCAGCTGTTTCACCGCGATGTTCCTCTCCTCGCGAAAGCACTGGGGTTGCCGGTGAAGATCGCCCTGCTCAAAGGCCGCGCCAACTATCTCTGCCGCCATCGGTTGGAGCTGGCGACCCAGCAGGGATCGCTGCTCGGGGACGAGCGCGGGACCCTGCGCATCCTTGCGCGCGTTTCGCGATGGGCCGCGACGACCAAAGCCGGTGATCTCTCGGAACTCACGGATTTGCCGGAACAGTCTGCGGCGTGGCCGCAGATTACCTCGACGCGCGAGAATTGCTTGGGAACAGAGTGTCCCCAATTCTCGCGCTGCCACGTGTTCGAAGCTCGGCGCAAGGCCCAGGCGGCCGACATCGTCGTCGTGAATCACCACTTGTTGCTCGCGGATCTTGCGCTGAAGGACGAGGGCTTCGGCGATCTCTTGCCGGGTGCGGAAGCCGTGATCCTGGACGAGGCGCATCAGGTCCCGGACATTGCGGCGCAGTTTTTCGGCCAGACCTGGTCGGCCCGCCAGGTGCAGCTGCTGATGCGCGACATCACGGCAGAGACGGCGGCTGCCGGCGTGCGCGATCCGGCCATCGCCGCTGCCGTCGTCTCCGTGGATGCCCGGCTCGAGGAACTGCGCGGCGCGCTGCATCGCGGGCAGGGGCGCTATGAATGGGCGAGCTTGCCCGATTCATTTCTGGATGTGCTGCCCGAGCTCGAGACCGCCCTCAGCGACATGGCCACGCAGCTCGAGGGTCTCGGCGCGGGCGCTGGCACCGCGACCTGCGCGCGGCGCAGCGGCACTCTGGCGAATTCCCTAGCCGCCTTGCGCGAGCTCTCGGACGACACAGGGCTGCGCTGGGTCGACGCCAACCCCAGCGGTCTGCTCCTGCAGTACACGCCCTTCGAGATTGCGGAGCGGCTGCGGGAATACGTGGAGTCGCGGCCCTGCGCATGGGTATTCACCTCGGCGACATTGGCCATCGGCGAGGATTTCTCGCATTTTGCGGGGAGAATCGGTCTGCCGGAAGCGCGCACCGTGCGTATCGACAGCCCGTTCGACTATGCCATCCAAGCGCGTATCTTTCTGCCGCCGAACATGCCGCAGCCGCAGGATCCGGCGTTCTCCGCCAAATTCATCGATGCCTGCGCACCCTTGCTCGAGGCGAGCGGCGGCCGCGCGTTCCTGCTCTACACCAGCTATCGCGGCTTGGCGGAAGGCGTTCGGGCGCTCAAGGAGCGCTTCCCGAATCCGCCGTTTCCGGTGCTGGTACAGGGTGAGGCGCCGCGCGAAGCGCTGCTGAATCGGTTTCGCGAGCTAGGGTCTGCAGTGCTGCTGGCCACGGGCAGTTTCTGGGAGGGCGTGGACGTGAAGGGCGAGGCTCTCTCCATCGTCGCGATCGACAAGCTACCCTTTGCCTCTCCCGACGACCCGCTGCTCAAGGCGCGCCTGGAAGGCATTCGGCGCCGCGGCGGCAACCCCTTCTTCGAATATCAATTGCCGCAGGCGGTGCTGGCACTGAAACAAGGAGTGGGTCGCTTGATTCGTGACTGCGACGATTTCGGCGTGATCGTCATCGGCGACCCGCGGCTCAAGACCAAGGCATATGGGCGCGTGTTTCTCGAGGCGCTGCCGCCGAGTCCGGTCATTGCCGAGAGCAAAGTGGGCGCCGTGTTTCTTGCCGAACGGCTGGCGAAGCTGCGTCCGCCAATGGCGCTCGCGTCGCGGGCCACTTAAACCATGCGTGTACTGGCTCTCGATACGGCGACCGAGGCGTGTTCGGTGGCTCTGCTCAGCGGCGATGAGTTCATCTCGCGGTCTGCCGAAGGTGGGCGGTCGCACGCGCAGCAGGTTCTCGAGATGGTCGAGGCAGTGCTGGCGGAGGCTGAAAGTTCCCTGTCCATGCTCGATGGCATCGCCGCCAGCATCGGTCCCGGCGCGTTCACCGGGGTGCGAATCAGCGTGGCGGTGGCCCAGGGTCTGGCCTTCGGCGCCGGTCTTCGCGTCGTACCGGTCAGCACGCTCGAGGCATTGGCACTCCAAGCCGTACAAAGCGGCGCAAGGCTGGCCCTGGCCTGTCTCGATGCGCGCATGGGCGAGGTCTATTGGGGATGCTTCGCCGCGGACCTCGCGCGCGGCCTGATCGCGAGCTGCCCGGCTTCAGTCGGGCCGCCCGAGAGTGTGGTGTTGCCCGTGCCCGGCGCCTATCGCGGCATCGGCCGCGGCTTTGGCGCCTATCCCGCGCTCGCCGCACTGCCCGGTCTCGAACTCGATCCCAAGGGCAGCACGGCACTGCCGAATGCGCGTGAATTCGCGCGGCTGGGCGCTTTGCGCTTGCAGCGGGACGAGGGGATGGACCCGGCCGACTTAAGCCCCCTGTACCTGCGCGATAAAGTGGCGCTTACCGAAGCGGAACGCCGCCAACAGAAGGCTTGAGTAGGCTGTGTCATCGAACTGTCACGGGCGGTGGCTGTAATAGTGGGCTAACGGATTCAAGGGACTAGGACTACATGACGGCCAAGCGCATCCTCATTGTGGAAGACGAAAAGGCGATTCGCGACATGGTCGCCTTCGGATTGCGCCGCGCGGGCTACGAAGTTCGAGAGGCGGAAGACTGTCGCGAGGCGCGGGCACGGATCGTCGATGTGCGGCCGGATTTGATGTTGGTCGATTGGATGCTGCCGGACATGAGCGGGCTCGAACTGACTCGATCGCTGAAGCGTGCCAAGGACACGGAGGAGATTCCGGTCATCATGCTCACCGCGCGCGCCGAGGAGCAGGACAAGGTGGGCGGCCTCGAGGGCGGAGCCGACGACTACATTACCAAGCCTTTCTCACCGCGCGAATTGCTGGCGCGGATCCAAGCCGTGCTGCGGCGCGCCGCCCCGGCCGGTGCGGCCGACATCGTGGAAGCCGATGGCCTGAAACTCGACGACTCGAGCCATAGGGTGAGTGCCGGCGATCGCGAAATCCCCCTGGGGCCGACGGAATACCGCCTGCTGCATTTTTTCATGACCCATCCGGAACGGGTGTTCTCGCGGGGTCAGTTGCTCGATCGGGTCTGGGGCGGTAATACTTATGTCGAAGAGCGTACGGTGGATGTGCACATCCGCCGGCTGCGCAAGGCACTCGAGCCTTATTTACTGGAGCGATTGGTGCAGACCGTGCGCGGCGCCGGCTACCGGTTCTCCACCCGAGACGCCTAGGAGGGCGGGCGCAACTAGTCAATGGCAGCGATGTGGACTTACGCGCTCGCGCGGCTCGCGGGCATTCTGGTGTTGGGTCTCTGTCTGGGCCTGCTTATCGGGCCGGTTTGGGTGTGGATTCTGGGTGCCTCGTGCTTGTACCTGGCTTGGCAGCTGCTCACCCTGTACCGCCTCGACCGCTGGCTGCGCCTGCGCTCGCAAATCGACCCGCCCAATCTTGGCGGGATTTGGGGCGATATCGTGGGCCAGGTCATACGGCTGCATCGTCGCAAACAGTTTCACAAGCAACGCCTGATTCAGCTATTTCGCGAGCTGCGCCGCTCCACGGCGGCATTGCCGGACGGCGTCATCATCTTGAGCACCCAGCGAGAAATCGTCTGGTTCAACCGCCAAGCGGCGCGCCTGCTCGGCCTCAAGCGGCCCATGGATCTTGGCCTCAGGATCGACAATCTGATCCGCTCCCCGGAGTTCGTGCTCTACCTGCACGGCGATGATTATGCGATGCCGCTGGTGATACGGCCGCCGGTGCAGTTGGATTTGTACCTGGCACTTCAGGTAGTGCCCTATGGCGGCGGCCAGTCCTTATTGCTGGTGCGCGACGTGACCCGGCAAATGCGCCTGGAGGCGATGCGCAAGGACTTCGTCGCCAACGCGTCGCACGAGTTGCGTACCCCGCTGACCGTGATTTCCGGGTATCTCGATACCATGGCGGATGACGCCTCCATTGATCCCGCGTGGTTCGGACCCATTAAGGATATGCGCGCGCAGGCGCAGCGCATGAATGCCATAATCGCCGACCTTCTGGTGCTCTCGCGCCTGGAGTCGACGGACGGCGAGGCGGTCCGCGACGCTGTCGATGTGCCGAACATGCTGGAGCGATTGCATCGGGATGCTCTCGCCAGCGCCGATCGGCCGCGCCAGGTGATACTGGAATTGGAGTCGACGGCTGGGTTGTTCGGCTCCGCGCACGAGCTCGAATCGGCGTTCACCAATCTGCTGGTGAACGGGATGAAATACACCCTGGCCGAGGGCACGGTGCGGATGCGCTGGTGGGTCGACGCGGAGGGAGCGTATTTCTCCGTGATCGACAGCGGCATCGGCATCCCGGCGGAACACATCCCGCGCCTCACCGAACGGTTCTATCGCGTGGACGCGGGCCGCTCCCGCGGCCAGGGCGGCTCGGGGCTGGGACTCGCCATCGTCAAGCACGCCCTGCAGCGGCATGGCGGCTGGCTCGACGTCCAAAGCGCGGAGGGCAAGGGCAGCACGTTTACCTGTCATTTCCCGCAGCAGCGAATTTGGGAGCAGGCGGTGGACGCGGCGGTGAGCGCTTGACGTCACAAAATAGGGTGCGCAGTGTTGACGCGCACTGCAATCGGATGTAAATGAAAACGCGCAACGGACGCGCGTGATGGGGCGGGCAAGGCGCCAGTATTTTCGAGTGTTTTTACGTCTTGAGTGCTAAGGTAATTTTTATGGAAACCGCCGATCTCACCCACCACATCTCCCGCCGCTTCAATGAAGACCTGGAAAAGGTCCGCAACCAGGTGCTGCAGATGGGCGGATTCGTGGAGCAGCAGCTGCACAAGGCGATCACCGCCTTGGTCGAGGGCGACAGCCGTTTGGGCGAATCCGTGGCCACGGACGATTACAAGGTCAACGGCATGGAAGTGTCGATCGACGAGGAGTGCAGCCGCATCTTGGCGATCCGGGCGCCGGCTGCCGGAGATTTGCGCGTGATCGTCGCCATCATCAAGACCATCACCGATCTGGAGCGCATCGGCGATGAGGGCGAGAAAATCGGCTACATCGCCTCGCGGCTGGCCACGATGGAGCGGCCCGCCGACAAGTATCGCGAAGTGAAACACCTGGGCAGGCAGGTTGCGCAGATGGTGCACGATGCGCTCGATGCGTTTGCCCGCATGGATTCCCAGGCGGCGCTCAAGACCGCGCGGGAAGACAAGATGGTGGACGAGGAATATGAGTCGATTCACCGTCAGTGCATCACCTTCATGATGGAGGACCCGCGCACC
>Ga0073928_10008733_pt1 | contig 12590 bp, 9 predicted proteins | sample PaiPotPPA55metaG_FD_76969 | JGI IMG/M metagenome (GOLD analysis project Ga0073928, IMG submission 76969) | Iron sulfur acid spring bacterial and archeal communities from Banff, Canada, to study Microbial Dark Matter (Phase II) - Paint Pots PPA... ...
AGCGCGTCGCGGCGGGCAGCGATGGCCTGATCTTTACGCCGTGGATCAACGGCGCGCTGGCGCCGGCCGAGCACGCGCCCACGCGCAGCGCGTTCTTCAATCAATCGGCGCAGATGGGGCGCGGCCACTTCGCGCGCGCGGTCATGGAAGGCGTGGCGTACAATCTGCGCTGGCTGAAGGGGCACGTCGAGAAGTTCATCGGGCAGCCCTTTGCGGATCTGAATTTCATCGGCGGCGCGGCGGAGTCGGAGTTGTGGTGCCGGATTCTGGCGGATATTCTGGGATGTCCGGTGCGGCGGGTGGCGAATCCACGTAGCGCGAATGCCGTGGGTGCGGCGCTGACGGCATTTGCCGCGCTGGGCGAGATACGCGTGGAGGAGATCCCGGCGGCGGTGCGCATCCAGGCCGTGTACCAGCCCGACCAGACCAATCGCGGCGTCTACGACCGCCAGTTCCGCGAATTCGTTGAATTCTACCGGCGGATGAAGCCGATCTACACTCGACTGAACGGCGTTCCAGCCCCCAGCCCCGCTGGCCGGCCGGGCACTTGACAAGGCCCTTAAATCGACATAACCTAACCCAACAGGCACAGTGTTGAATCCGTCCGCAAGGGCGGTAGCTTAAGGGAGTCTGATACAGGGGGGTTTACATGTTCAATCGCGCGCTACCGGGTGTCTCGCTGATGTTCTTGACGGCCGTTTCGGCCTTTGTGTGCTGGGGGCAAGCGCCCGTCGGTTCAATGAGCGGTTCCGTCAAGGATCCGACCGGCGCCGTTATGCCGGGAGTCAATATCACGGTGGTCAACAAGGACACCGGAGCTGAGCGTAAAGAAGTCACTGGCGCCGACGGTGTGTTTACTGTCTCGCCGCTGGCGCCGGGGGGCTACGCCGTCAAAGCGGAGGCCGTAGGTTTCCGGACACTCGAGGAGAACGCTACCGTACAGGTCGGACAAGTCACTTCGGTCGATTTGGTGATGCAGGTCGGCCAGGCCAGCGAGGTGGTCAGCGTGCAAGCCGAAGCCGCCCAGATCAACTACGACAGCCATGAAATCTCCGGCGTGATCACGCGCCAGAATATTCAGGAGCTGCCCCTGAATGGCCGCGACTTTCTGCAACTGGCCGTGCTGGAGCCGGGCGTGAGCGTCTCTTCCACCAACGTGGGCCAATACAATCAGAACTTCAACGTTTCCATCCTGGGCGCCAGCTCCAGTAACAACTCGGTGCGCATCACGGTGGACGGCGCTACCGTCCAAGACTCGGTGACGGGCGGCACGCAGCAGAACTTCTCGCAGGAAGTGGTGCAAGAGTTCCAGCTCGCCTCCGTTAACTTCGACCTCTCCAACGGCATTGGCGCGGGCGGGGCGGTTAACATCGTGACGCGGCAAGGCGGGAATGACTTCCACGGCAGCGCCTTCTTCTTCTACCGCGATCACAACATCTCCGCGTTTCCGTCTTTGGCGCACTATCCAGGCGAGCCTTCCAGCCCGTTTTTCGACCGCAAGCAGGAGGGTTTCTGGCTCGGCGGACGCGTCATCAAGGATAAGCTATTCTTCTTCTCCAGCTTCGAGCGTTCGGACCAGGTGTCGCTGTACAGCATCTTCCCGACCGATCCCCGGCTCTTCAACTTTGGCGTAAACGCGGACAGCCCGGTGCGCTCCAACGAATTTACCGAACGGATCGACTGGCGCATCAACGACAAGCACACCGCGTTTCTGCGCTATTCGCACGATGGCAACGGGTCGTTCGCGCCTCCGGGCAGTGGCGACTTCCCGTCGGGTTGGAATAACAACAAGAACTGGGCCGATTCCGGCGTGTTCTCGGTGATCAGCGTGCTCACGCCCGCCACGGCCAACGAGTTCCGTTATTCCCTCACCTATTGGTCGAACCGTCTCAATGCCACCACCGCCGACCAATGTCCCGCGCCCTGCCTGGGATTCGGCGGACCCAATATCACCATCCTGGGGGTCGGCAACTTCAACATCGGACAGGCCACCAACGTACCGCAGAGCCGGGTGTTGCGGCGCAACATCTTCGCCGACAACGTGACCTCGCAAAAAGGGCGGCACTCGCTGAAATTCGGCGGCTATTGGGAATATCAGCAAGGCACCGGCACCTACGGCTATGCTACGCCGGCCGCCGAGGTGCTATGGGATCCGACAGATACTATCAATGCCGGGCTCCCCTTGCCCGCCACGTTCAAAACGATCAACGATATCCTGCAGCTACCGGTTTACGGCTTCGATATCGGGTATAGCCCGTATGGCGACATCAGCCAGCCGCCCGTGTACAAGCGCGGAGGCGCCGACCACGACAACCTCTTTCATTTCTACTTCGAGGACAGCTTCAAGGTCCGGCCCAATCTCACTGTGCAATACGGACTGGCATGGTCTTACGAAAGCAACGCGCTGAACCACGATCTCAGCAAGCCGGCCTATCTCTCGCCGCTGTTGGGCCTCGACGGGATTGGCAATGAGCTGCACTCGCCTCACAATTTCAGCCCCATGCTGGGCTTCGCCTGGAGCCCCGGTAAAGACAACAAGACTGTGATACGCGGCGGGGCGGGTATTTATTATGACACTTGGGATGTCTTCAAGCGGTTGATCGAGCGCGGGCTGATTGGGCCGCTCGGCACCGGGCGCGTGTTACTGCCCGATAGTCTGGCTGCTTCGCTGACCTCGCAGTCCTGCCCCAATCCAACCCCGGAGTTGAGCACCGCGCCCAATTGCTTTACCGCTATCCAGTTCTACAATCCCGCGACGGGGACGGGCCTCTTGACGGCCATAGCCGGGAATCTGAATATCCCGACTTGCGCGAATCCGGCCCGCGGAGGTCTGGCCTGCGGCATTCTCAATCAGGGCCTGGCCCTGGATCCCACCGCCACCAACATCCAACTGTTTAAGAGCGCGCCTGATGTGGATGCGCTGCTCCGCCGTAACTTCCGCCTGGATTACTCCGAGCAGGCCAGTATAGGCATACAGCGTCAACTGCGCGACGATTTCCTGGTAAGCGCCGATTTCGTATACCGCCAGTTCATCCACACCGACCAGAGCACCGATTTTAATCGTTACTATTCGACCAGCGGTTGCCCGGCGGGTTATCCGGCGGGCCTCAACTGTCCCATCATCCCGCTCTGCACGAATCTCGCACAGGCTCTAAATCCGACTGCCGGGTGTTCCAACGGACCCATCGAAGGCGACATCTCGGACGGCACGGGCCGCTACATCGGCTTGCTGGCGAAGCTGAATAAACGCTTTTCACACCGCACCGCCGGCACGCTGTCGTACGCCTATGCCAGTCAGACCGGCTATAACACGAACATCAACCTCTTTAATTTGGGGCAGAGCTACGGGCCGCAGGCGGGGCATCAGACGCTCACCGGGTCGATCCTGGTGGATCTGCCTTGGAGTTTCCAAGTGTCCGGCATTACGTCGTTTGCCAGCGCCGGGCCGATTACGCCGTACCTGGCCGGAGTAGACCTGAGCCAAAGCGGCGCGGTGGCCTCCGGGGAGAACGGCTTAGGAGGATCGCCGCTGCCGGGTATCGGCTATAACCAATTCGACATCAGCGCGGGTACCGGGAAATTGCAGCAACTGATCACTCAATTTAATCCCGCTAACTACGCGGCCTGCCAGGGGAACTCCGGCTGCCAAATCCTGCCGCTGCCGCAGGGCTTCGCCTTCCCGCGCAGCTTTAACTCGCAGGATCTGCGGGTTTCCAAGTTCTTCAAGCTGCGCTCGGAAACGCGCAAGCTGTCGATTTTCGGCGAGTGCTTCAACGTGTTCAACATCTCCAATCTGACTGGATACAGTTTCGCGCTAAACTCGCCCGGCTTCGGCATTCCTACGCAGCGCGCCGGGAATACATTCGGATCGGGCGGCCCGCGGGCATTCCAGTTCGGCACGCGGTTCCAATTCTAGGAATGGTTTGACGCGACCCAGCTAGCCTTTGTAGGTCATGTGGTAGAGGATGGCCGGGTCATTGATTACCGTGCGCACCAGCGTGCCATCGCCCGCGCTGCTCGGTACGAAGCTTTCTTTGAGCACCGAGGTCCGGTCCGCATCCAGATACTCGAGCGTGAGAGTAGAATCCTGGATCACCATTTGCGCATAGCCATTGGCGCCTACCAGAGTTCCGTCACTCAACCTACAAAACCGCTCCGGATGGTCTTGCTGATCGCCATCCCAATATTCAACTCTCTGGTCGCTGCTGCCATTGGGATAGCCCGGGTCGGCCATTTCCACGGGCATGCCTCCGTGGCCGATACAGCGCGCGTACGCCGTCAGGTGGTTGTTCGGACTCTTGTATTTGTAGAAAACCGCAAGCCGATGTTCGTGGCCCCAAAGCCAGATTACTTCCTGCTTGCGGAAGTACGGCGCAATCTGATCCGCGGGTCTCTCGTAATCGCCGTCATTGAATCCGCTGAACCATTGGTGGTGTGAGAGCAAGACTGTCGGCTTCTGGTTGTGTACCGGATCGACGACCTCACCCAGCCAATCGAGGAACGTCTGCTCCAGCTTGCAGTCGCCGGAGAACGTGTCGGCATTGAAACCGGTGTCCATCGCCAGAATTCGCCACACCGGAGTCTCCAGGCAGAAATAGCTGGTAAGCTGTCTTTTGTCCTGTGAGGTGGGAATGCCAAGGGTTGGAAGGAAATTTTCAAAATAGGCATTCCCGCCCGAGTACATTTCGTGATTTCCATTTAGCGCGAAGCTTCCTTTGCTGCCGCTTCTCCATATGACTCCGGCATAGTCAGGCGTATCTAAGCCGAGGCAGTTCTGCCGGACCTCCGGCTCTAATCCAACGTAATAGATATCGCCTAAGTGGATAGTAAGTTCAGGGTTGATACTGACCATGGAGTCGGCCACTTGCTGCGCGACGTCTGTTCCGGTACCCCAATCTCCGGCCAGAGCGATGCGAATAGAGCGATCAGGCGCGAGCAATCCCGATAAGTCATAATGCCCGCGCTCTCCCGTGGCGGGGTAAGCCGGGGCGATGTGTTTCTTGTCGGCGGGCACCGTGAGAGACTCGAGGCTGACCTGATATGTCGCATTGAGCCAACTCGAGATCCAAGGCCATATGTCAGCCTGGTCAAAATCCTGCATCGGCGGGCGCTGCCCGGCAGGCAAGGCTTGTAGTGCCGCTCGAAAATGGGACTGGGCTGGATGCCTTCCCAGTCCAGTGAGACTCTCCAGCGATTTACGCTTCATGATGGGTGCGTCATCCGGCTGAAGGCCGATCGCGCGCCGCTTGCTAGCTTTTCAAAGCTTCGGCGATGGCCTTCTCGTCAATCGTCCCTTGCTTGATGATCTTCCAATAAGGCTCGGTGATATCGACCGTCGTGGCGCCCTCGCCCATGCAAGTGCCGCCGTCCAGCACGAGATCCACGCGGCCATCCATCATGCCGAAGACCTGGATGGCGCTGCGGCAAGTGGGCGATCCGGAAATATTAGCGCTGGTCGAGATCAGAGGATGGTTGAGTGCGGCAATCAGATCGTTCGCTACCTTCGCAGGTGTCTGGCGCAGCGCCAGGCGGCCGGTGTTGCCAGTGACCTTGAGCGGCACCCTGGCCGACGCCGGCACGATCATGGTCAGTGGACCAGGCCAGAAGCGGCGCGCCAGGATATAGAACCGGTTGCTCAGCTCCGAGGCCAGTTCTTCGGCAGCCATCAGGTCGCCGACCAGCAGCGGCAGCGCGCGGTGAATCTCGCGGCCCTTGGCTTGGAACACCTGCGCGACCGCGCGCAGATTGAACGGATCGGCTACCAGAGTGTACAGCGCATCGGTGGGGATAGCCACCACTTTCCCCCGGCGAACGGCGGCAGCGGCGCGTTCGATGATTTCCGGTTGCGGATTCTCAATATCTATTTCGACTAGATCCGTTGCCATAGCGAGGCTCTCCTAGCGCGGCTCGACTGCCTGCGCCACGTCGATGGCCATCTGATAACGCCCGAACGGCGCGCTTAATTGCACGCCCTGCACCATGCCGCGCACCTGCCGCACCATCTCCTGGGCGATGGCCACGCCTTCCTGGCGCGACTTTTCGGCGTTGTCTACGCGGCGCATGCGTTCCATGAAATGCTCGGGGACGGGCACGCGCAGCTCGTTCACCATGAACTCGGCGTTGCGGAAGCTGGTGAGCGGCCAGATGCCGCAGATCACCGGAATTTTCACATGCTCGATGCGGCGCAGGAACTGCTCCAGCAACGCCATATCGAAGACCGGCTGCGTGACCACATACTCGGCGCCGGCCTGCACCTTCCACTCGAAGCGGCGGACTTCCTCGTCGATGTTGACGGCGCCCGGATTCGCGCCCACGCCGATCAGCAGCGCGGTTTGCGATCCCATGGGATTGCCGCCGATATCGAGGCCGTGATTCAGGTTGTTGACGATGTTGACCAGGCCGATAGCGTCGACATCGAAGACCGCGGTGGCGTCGGGATAAGTGCCCATGCGGGGCGGGTCGCCGGTGATGCAGATGAGATTGCGCACGCCGGCGCAATGCGCGCCGAGCAGCTCGGACTGGATGCCGAGAATGTTGCGGTCGCGGCAGCAAAAATGGTTGACCGCTTCGATGCCGGCTTCGCGCTGAATGAGCTGACAGGTGACCTGCGAGCTCATGCGGGCGCTGGCCCGCGGGCCGTCGGGCACGTTGATGCAATCGATGCCGTGGGCCGCGCACAGGCGCGCGCCTTCGATCTCCTTGGATGCGTCGACGCCGCGCGGCGGCAGGATCTCGACGAAGGCCACGAATTTTCCGGCGGCCAACTTCGCGCCAAGCTGCGATTTCTGGGCCATGGGCGCGGGCGGCATGGCATGCGCTTTCGCGCGTGGCTCTTCGATGGTGACGGCCAAATTCTTCTGCGTTGGCTGCAGAGAGCGCGCCTCGGCGTGGATCAGGCGGATGTGCTCGGGGGTTGTGCCGCAGCAGCCGCCGACGATGCGCGTGCCTGCCCACAGCAGTCGCCGCGCGTACTGCGCCATGTATTCGGGCGAGCAGAGATACAAGTTGCGCCCTTCGACGCGCACGGGCACGCCGGCATTCGGCATGGCGCTCATGGGCTTCGAGGAGTGGGCCATCATTCGCTCGATGGTTTCGAGCGTGGCTTTCGGCCCGACCGAGCAGTTGCAGCCAATGACGTCCACCGGCCATTCATTCAGGCGCTCGGTGAAGACTTCCGTTTCGGTGCCGTCGAGGAGGTTGCCGTTATCGTCGATGGTGACCTGGGCGACGATGACCATCTCGGGGCCGGAGGCTTCGCGCGCGGCGAACACAGCCTGGTGCAACTCCTCGAGGTTGCCGAAGGTTTCAAGGATGAGCAAGTCCACACCGGCATCGAGCAGCACGTCGATCTGTTCGCGGAAGATGGCGCGGGCTTCGGCGAAGGATGTCGGGCCGAGCGGCTCGATGCGCGCACCCAGGGGACCGACGGCGCCCGCCACGAAGGCGTTTTCGCGGGCGGCCTCGCGGGCAAGGCGTACGCCCGCTTCGTTGATGGCGGCGAGTTTTTCGGCGAAGCCGAAGGCGGCGAGGCGCATGCGGTTCGCGCCGAAGGTGTTGGTCTCCAGGATTTCGGCGCCGGCCTTGACGTACTCCTGATGAATCTGACGGACCATGTCGGGCGCCGATAGGTTCAACTCATCGTAGCAGCGGTTGATGAAGACACCCTTGGCGTAGAGCATGGTGCCCATGGCGCCATCCGCCACGATGGCGCGCCGCGCGAGCTGCGCGCGGAATTCCTGGGCGCGGGTTGTGGAGACGGCCGGCATGGTGGATATTCAGATGTTAACAACTCGCTAACGCTTGTGGGGGCGTCAGGTCGCTTTTGCTCGCGGGGGCCTTGGGCTCGCTTGCCCCGGCGGGGGCTGGGGGCGGGGCTTTCCGGCCCTGTGTACCGAAGGGTGTCTTTTTGAAGGAACGAATCGCCCAGGACGGCATGCCGCCCGCCCATGGTGATGAAAATGGGCGAGCTACAGTTGCCTTTGGGCAGGCGTAGGCGACCGGCGTAAAGCGCCGGCCCCACGGGCCCATTGCCGGCATGTTTTTTTGACGGAGCAAAGCCAATTTTTATTGGAAACAAAGCGGTTGTCGGCGGAGCAAAGCCAATTTTGGGCGGAGCAAAGCCGATTTTGGATGGAGCAAACGGGCTGGACGCATGCGGTCCGGGAAGAGATCTGATCCCAGCCGGCACGAGTGGCTGCACTACGCATTTTCGGAAGAACCCAATCTTGCGCGAGTGGTCCCGGAAGCCGAAAATTTGCGGAGCAAAGCCAAAAAACTGAAAAAGTATCGGAAAGTGTCGGAAATTGCCGGATTGTTAGCAAGGATTTGGCGAAGTAGAAACGGCCTGTGTCGCTTTGCTGCGAAGGCGGATTGGGCAAAATTGTGCAGGAATTTGATTTTGCTTGGGTGGCCTGAGGAATTCGAGTAAATTCGGAAGAATACGCCCCTCATGTGATGAGCTTAGCATAAGGGATGGTTGGGGCTTCGGCGTCTGGCGTTCGCGTGATCTGTTTTCAACGGGATGCGGGCTTGAAGCGGCGGTGACCGCTAGTCGCGGGCGACACGGAAGCTGATGTGGCCGGTGCTGGTGTCGGGCGGAGTGCCGATGCGGGCGGCGTTGCGGTAGCGCCAGCAATAGGATTCGTGGCAGAGGTAAGAGCCGCCCTTCATTACGCGCGTGTCCCCGGAGGGCGGGCCTGCGGGATCGAACTGGGTGGCGCCGATGTGCCACGACGGGTCGTAGAAGTCGGCGCACCACTCCCAGGCGTTACCGACGGCGTTGTGCAGCCCGAACGCGTTGGGATCGAAGCTGTTGACAGGCGCGACCGAAGTGAAGCCATCCTCGCCGAGATCCAAGTCGGGGAACTTCCCTTGCCAGACGTTGCACATGTGGCGACCCGCGGGCGTCAGCTCGTCGCCCCAGGGGTAGGTCTTTTGATCGAGGCCGCCACGCGCGGCGTATTCCCACTCGGCTTCGGTGGGAAGGCGGTAGCCAGCCCACTTGCAGTAGGCCGCGGCATCATTCCAGGAGACTTGCAGGACGGGGCAATAGGGACGTGCGGCGACGGAGCTGTCCGGGCCTTCCGGATGGGCCCAATCGGCACCGTCCACGCGCACCCACCAGGGCGTGCCGGGAGGGGACGGGCCGCGGAGCGCCTCCGGGAGGTGATTGCGGAACGCGAAGGACCAGCCAAATCGCACGGCCTCGGTTCGGTAGCCAGTTTTGCGCACGAATGCGGCGAACTGGCGATTGGTGACGGCGTGCTTCGAGATGTAGATAGGGCTGAGGGTGACGCGACGGACGGGGCCTTCGCCATCGGCGGTGAATGCTTCCGGGGATTCGCTGCCCATGCGGAACGGGCCGCCTTCCAGGTGGAGCATGCCGTCCAGCGAACCGGCGGTGGCGCGCGGGCGTTCATCGGAGGCCTTCATGGAGATCGCCAAGTGCTCCAGACTGGACTTGGTGGGGGCGCAGCAGGGACGGGGCATGCTTAGGTTCCGGCGGGTGGCGGGTCGTCGACCCAGCGGATATCGGCATGGGCGCGCATTTCCGCGATGGCGCGCGTGTAGGCGTCGCAATGGGCGGCGTAGGTCATGACCCGCTCGATGGTGGGGCGGGCGTCCTCGAAGTCGGCCAAGCCCGCCGGCTTCTTCTCGTGGAGCACGGCGATGTGGAAGCCGAACTCGGTGGTGAAGATCGCGGAGCGCTGCCCTGGCTCTAGTTCGCTGATGACCTCGTCGAAGTCCTTGACCATCGCGCCGACAGGAAACCATCCGATGTCGCCGCCCTTATCGGCGCAGTCGGTCCAGCGGTCGGCAACTTCCGCGAACGGATTTCCATGTTCCAGTTCCTCCTCCGCGAGCATGATGCCGGCCTCGGCCAGTTCCACGCTTTGCGCTGGGGTGACCTTCTTGACAATATGGGAGGCGTGGAACATCTCTGGCCTGGGGAATTGCTGGCGGTTTTGCTGGAAGAAGGCTTCCATCTCCTCGACGGTGGGGATCACTGCGCCGGCGACCATCTCCTGCTTGATGCGCTCGACCCGCAGGTTGCGTTCGCAGAGTCGCCGAAGCTCGGCGACATCGAAGGCGCTGCGGCAGCCCCATTGCGCCGTCTGGCGGGCGACCTCAGCGTCGATGGCGGAGTCCTCGATGGGGCGCGGATCGGCTGCCGCGCGCTGCTGGATCAGGATGACGTCCTGCGCGGATTGCTCCGCAGCGAGGCGCTGCTGCCGCGCCCGCTCGGCGGAGTCGGCGATCTCGTTCCATCGGGGGTCACGGCCGATGCGGATGTATTCCTGGCGGATCAGCTCTTCGGGGACAAGTTGGCCGTTGACGAGGCAGCGCATAGGCTATTTGGCAGCCGGGGAGTGCGGCGGGGCTACGGGCGGTATGGGGAAGCAATATGGGGAGGGGGGGTTGGAGGTGCTGACGCCCCTGTTGATTAGCGCCATGACGCCCCCGGAAGTATCTGGCACCACGATGTCGGGCAGGCCAGAGGATGGTGACTGCCCGTGCAGATCCATCGTGAGGAAGTCGCCTGGCGACAGGCTCGTGCCGATGCAGGCGGGCTGTGACTCGAAGGTGCCGCCCCCCCGTACCTAGGAAGATGCCGACGGTCTCGCCTGGAAGCACGGCGACATCGGGAATCCCGTCGCCGTTCAGGTCGGCGACCAGAGCGATTCCTTGCAGGTACAGTGGGAGCGCAAAGCCGGGGCCGGGGGTGAACTGCCCTGTGCCGTCGCCGAAATAGCCCCCGGCACCGCCGCCAAGGTAGCTGAGGACAAGGTCGAGGTTGCCGTCCCCATTCAGGTCAGCAAGGACGGCCTGAGTCGTGAGATCGCCGATGTTGGAGGGTACTTGGGTGAACCCACCGCTCTGGTTGTTCAGCAGCACGTACAAGTTGGCGTGCGGGACATCGGCGTTCGTCAGGACGGCGTCCGGCCAGCCATCGTTATTGATGTCGCCGACGGCGATATTCGAGAAGCCGCCGCTGGGCGGGTTCGATACGAAGGGCGTGGGCGCTTGGAAGGTGCCGTCGCCGTTCCCTAGCGCGAGCAGGTTTCCAGAGGTGATAAAGTCGAGCTTGCCGTCATTGTTAAAGTCGCCCAGTACCACGAACCCGCCGGAGGGTGTGGCGGTGGTGCTGGCGAACGTGAAGGTACCGTCGCCCTTGCCGAGGTAAGCGACGACCGTATCGTTTACGGGCACCACCAGATCAGGGATGCCATCGCCGTTGATGTCCCCGGTCACGAGGCAGCCGGCGTTGGGGAGCGAGACGGGGGTTCCTGTGGTGAAGGGCCTCGCGTACTTGCCAGTTCCGAGGAGAATGCTGATACCACTAGCCGTGTTAACGGCTAAATCCGGTTTGCCGTCGCTGTTGTAGTCCGCCGCAGCGCCGCAGCCGGCGCCGCCCGTCACAGGAGTCCACAGGCCGTCCTCGAACAGGCCCTTGCCCTGGTTGAGCAACACGGAGTTGCCGTCGTGGTTGTTGGTAACGACGTCGAGCGGGCCGTTCTTTCGCAGATCGGCTAGCACGACGTTGTAGGCGACGAAAGTGTTCACGACCGGGTAGAGGACCGCAGGCTTGAACTTGCCTCCGGCGGTGCCGAAGGCCACGTAGCCTTCGTCGGAGATCAGGTCGGCGAACCCGTCTCCGTCGATGTCGGCGATGGCGACACCGAAGGTTCCGCGGTTGGGGAGGCTGACGAACTGCGGCTTCGAGAAGCCGCCGGCGCCGTTGCCCTCGTATATGAAGTAGCCGAGTTTGCCGCCGCGCCCCCCGGATACGCCGATGCTTTGCGGGGCGCCCTTGGATAGCGGACCGACGGCCAAACCTCCGCCTTCGTTGGGGTCTTGAAAGTTGAGTGAGGTCGTGAAGGTGCTGTTCGACGTGACCGACCATCTGCGGAAGGACACGGTCTGTCACAACGGCAAGGACATGGCGGGGATCCGGTGGACGTATGACCACTACTTCCGCAGGGACGGCCGGAATATCGGTTCATGCAACTGGTTTGCGATCGGGTCGGATTGGTGCGTTGACCTGTGGCGTCCGTTGGATGACTTGACGCTGGAGGAGGCGATGGCCAATATCCACATCACCGTTAGCGAGCGCAATTCGGGATGCTGCGAGACGGCCCATCTGATCTCAGACTACACGCTTTCGCGGAATATCGCGCGATTTGGGCTGAAGGTGGACACAGTGATCGATATCTGCGGGCGTTTAGGCTGGCGCCAGCCGAATGGTCAGGGGATGTCGCCGTTTCTGTTCCATAAGTACGCGATTTCGAACGAGCAGAAGGTCAAGGAGATGCTGACGATCCTCAGTACACCGTGCGGGCAGGTAGGGCCGGTCGGGCCGGGCTGGGGGATGTTGACGGCGGGAGGGGTCGCCGAGTATGCCAAGAAGTGGGGTGTGGGGCTGTAGAGCCGGCGCCGGCCTTGACGTACTCCTGGTGTATCTGGCGGACCATGTCGGGCGCGGAGAGGTTGAGCTCATCGTAGCAGCGGTTGATGAAGACACCCTTGGCGTAGAGCATGGTGCCCATGGCGCCATCGGCCACGATGGCGCGCCGCGCGAGCTGCTCGCG
>Ga0073928_10008734_pt1 | contig 12588 bp, 11 predicted proteins | sample PaiPotPPA55metaG_FD_76969 | JGI IMG/M metagenome (GOLD analysis project Ga0073928, IMG submission 76969) | Iron sulfur acid spring bacterial and archeal communities from Banff, Canada, to study Microbial Dark Matter (Phase II) - Paint Pots PPA... ...
AACGCTGGGGCAATCGTCAACCCGTATAGTCTCTGCAACGGCCCTGGCACGCAGGGCGTCTCCCATCGTGCTAGACTGACCTCCATAACACACGCTGACGTCGGCTTGATGTGTGTCTGAGATGAGTAGCTGCAAGCCCGTGCCGGCGAGAGGAGATCGTGATGCCAATCAAGCAGATTGAACCGCCTCAGGCGTACGAGATTCTCCAGGGAAATCGCGATGCGATTTACCTTGACGTCCGCACGGAAGAGGAGTTTGCCCAGGGCCATCCGGCCGGGGCGATCAACATTCCAGTGGTTTTCCTAAAATCAGGAACGGCGCCTCAACCGAACGATTCCTTTCTCGCCGTCGCTCAGAAGGTGCTCCCGCAAGATAAGAAACTCGTGGTCGGTTGCATGGCGGGCGGCCGTTCCCAGCGCGCGTGCGAAATCCTCGAGCAGGCGGGTTATAGCGACCTCGCCAACGTGCGCGGCGGTTTCGGCGGCGCTCGCGACGCGAGTGGCGCGATAGTAGTCGTTGGCTGGCGCGATGCAGGATTACCAGTATCGCAAGAGTTGGGCGATTCGACTTACCGCACCTTGCGCGATAAGGCGGGTATCTAATAGGTGGCCACAATCAGAACTATGTCCCGCGGAGAAAAGTGACCCCAGCAGTGCAGAGCAGGACTGCGACCGTACGGACTGGCCTGAGAGCCCGTAGCAGGAAGTAGTCCGTGGAGACAGAGCCCTGAAAGACTGAGCGGCACCCTATACGCAGGCCAAGACTGTGTCGGCTGCACGCGGTTAGCTTAGGTCAACCGGTCAGCCGAGGCCCTGAATGGAGCCGAAGGGAAACGAGTCCTAGTGCATAAAGGTGGGTTGGTGAAAAAATGGCGATTCGGCTGACGCGAATTTACACCCGCACTGGCGACCAGGGCATGACCGCATTGGTCGGCGGCGGGCGTGTACCGAAGGAATCGGGCCGGCTCGAGGCGTATGGCACGGTGGACGAGCTTAACGCTGTCATCGGAATTGTGCGCACTTACCTGCCGAATTACAGCGATCGCTTTGCTGAAGATTTCGGCTGGTACTCCGAAATGCTGCGGCGGGTTCAGAACGAACTATTCGACGTTGGCAGTGAACTCGCCACGCCACCCGAGGCTGAGTACGAGGGCATGCATAGGATGAGTGAAGCCGAGGTCTCCGAACTAGAGCACGAAATGGACCGCATGCAGGAAGCATTGGAGCCGCTGAACTCATTTACGCTGCCGGGCGGCGGCGTGCTCAATGCGTTTCTGCATCAGGCACGGACGGTCTGCCGGCGGGCGGAACGGATATGTTGGGCGCTCAAACGCGACGAACCGATTAGCGACCACGTTTTGATTTACCTCAACCGCCTGAGCGACCATTTGTTTGTACAGTCGCGGTGGGTCGCCAAACGGCTGGCGGAACCGGAGTTCCTGTGGGACCGCGGCTTGCGGCTCGATCCTCGCGCCCCGCGTGATGCTCGACGAAAGTCCCCCGGAAGTTAGGGCGGCGGCAGCACGAGTTGAGCATTTCTATCGTCAAGCCCCAGCTTCTATCGTCATCCTCAGCGGCGATAAACGCATCCCTTCGTGTGGCTCCTTTGCATCGCAGACTCCGTTCAGCGATGACGGAAAAACAGAGTTGGCCGGAACGGAATAGTAAGTGGAGTCAACTATGACGGATCAGCAAAAGAAGCTTTCTCTCGTTCAGGCGCAGTTAGGGCCGATGGCTAATTTTGTCTATATCATTGCTGACCCGGCCACGCGCAAGGCGGCGGTGGTCGACCCCGCATGGGATATCAAGCGCATCCTCGACTATACAGAAGGCAAAGGTTACGACATCGAAAAGATCCTGATAACTCATTACCACCAGGACCATCTCGGTGGAAACATGATGGGGCAGAATATTCAGGGGGCGGCAGAGATGGTCGGTCAAGTCAAAGCCAAAGTCTATGTGAACAAGAATGAAGCCGAGGGCGTCAAAAAAGTCTCCGGCCTAAGCGACTCGGATCTGGTCAAAGTTGAGTCCGGCGACGTTTTCAAGCTCGGCGAGCTGGAGGTTAAGTTTATTCACACCCCTGGTCATACTCCTGGCTCGCAATGTTTCCTCGTCGAAGGCAATCTGATTTCGGGTGATACGCTGTTCGTGAATTCGTGTGGGCGAGTCGATCTGCCCGGTTCCGACCCCGCGCAGATGTACTACAGTCTGAACCACACGTTGCGCAATCTTGACGATACTACGGTAGTTTATCCGGGGCATGCCTATGCGCCAGAATCCAGTACTACGATCGGCGAGCAAAAGCAGCACAATATGTACATGCGATTCAAGAATCTCGACGATTTCCTGATGGCGATGGGATATAGCAGGTAATTGTGTCCTGTCGGGCCCGCGCGCCAATAGCGCGGGCTGAGAAATCAAGGTGGCGACGCTTGCGGGCCAACGTGCTCAATTCACCTGGGCTCTGAACCAATACAATCTGGCCGAAAACGCCGAGCAAAAGGCTGATTTTGCGAAGCGCATGGCGAAGTACATCCGTGCGGCGCCCGCGAACGGGTTCACAACGGAGGAGGTAACGCAGGGTCAAGTCTATCCCGCCGCTGAGGTGGAGAAGTATCTAAACGCACCGGACGGTGAATCCGAAACCGAGATAAGTGAGGGCGAGGCGCTCGAAGAGGTTGAGCAGGCAGTAAATATGTCCGATGTCGTTCGGTTGGGCGACAAAGGGTCGGGCTTCGTTTACGCCTATGGGTACCGCTGCGCACCGGATCGGCTGAAGATCGGGAAGGCAGAATTCAATACGGTACAACGGATCGTAGGCTCAGATCAGCACTAGCACGCCGGATCGGCCTGTTCTCTTTCTTGCAATCAGAACACACGACCCATCATCACTTGAGCGCGCGATCCATTCGACCCTGGAGCACCGAGGTCCCAAGGTTGTGGGAAGTGGCGCGGAATGGTTCAAGACGAGCCGTGACGAGGTTGATCGCTATCTATCAATTCATCACAAAGGCAAGCTCGTAGTTGTGGTACGGTTTCCGAGAACAAATCGCCGCCGACGTTCCTGCGCTCGATGCGTATCGCCAGGTTCGCCCGGTCCGATAACCACATCTCGACCACGGTCCGGCAATCTTGATCTTTCAAAGACGTCGGGACTAGTGTGGTCACATGAGAGACCACTTAAAGGCTTTGAGCCGCGGGGGGCCCATCCAGAAGCTGGTCGGCGTTCGGGAGTTGAAAGCTAACGCGGCGCGCATCTTGCGCCAGGTCAGAGATTCGCGGGCATCATACATTCTCACACATCGCGGGCGTGCCGTAGGCGTGATTCTGCCCGTCGATCCGATCGACGACCGTTTACACGCGATGGACGACTCTGACGGCTCCCAGGCCTGGGATAGATTCATGCAGGCGGGGCGCCGACTCGAACGCCGTTTCCGTCCGGCGGTGAGCGGAGTACGTCTATTGTCGGCAATGCGGCGATAAAGATGCCCTCCAGTGCTCGTCGGCGTTCTAGCCCAAGGGCTCTGCCGAGAAGTTTCCGGTACACTATAGACGCTAGCGTCTTCGTGAATGCCTTCAATCGCCACGAACCAGGATATGCCGAGAGCCTTCAGGTCCTTGCTGCGATTCAGGAACGAGGCGACCCGATAATCGTGCCTACGCTCCTGCTCGTCGAAATCGCGTCCGCCGTGGCTCGGGCCAGCGATGACACCGCTGGCGCAATCAGCTACGCAAGCGCGACCGCTGCACTTCCGCATCTGACTCTTGTGAGCCTCACGCCCTCAATAGCAGCACGGGCGGCGGAATTGGCAGCCACTTATCGGCTGCGCGGTGCCGACGCGCTATACTTGGAGGTCGCTCGACGATATGCAACTACCCTCCTATCGCGCGATGATGAACAGCTGGCGCGCGGCTCTACGATAGCGGTATGTCAGACGCCGGAGGCAGCGCTCAGCAATAGGTGAGCGCCAAGGATAGTGACCAATAATCTTTTCAAAGTCGCAAACAGTGTAGTTGGTTGGCAATGGTGCGCAGTATCAGTACCTCAGATGCATGCAGAGTCAGGCACGCAGGAATGATTAAATGGTAGTAACCTGGTGAAGATCAGTACCGTCGAAATCGATCAATGGATGATCGCAGCATCGAGCAGCTCGAGACGGAGGCCGTATCCCTCCGCGAGCAGATTAATCATCATAACTACCGCTATTACGTCCTCGACGATCCGCAAATAACCGACGCGGAATATGACCGGTTGATGCGTCGGTTGGAGGAGCTGGAGCAGGACCATCCGGAAATCCGGACTCCCGACTCCCCCACCCAACGTGTTGGCGCGGCTCCCAGCCAGGAATTCGGTGTGGTGCGGCGTCGCCGCATGATGTTATCGCTGGGAAACGCGATGAGCGCGGAAGAAATGCTCGAGTTCGACCGCCGCATTAAACGTTTCCTGCGCACCGACGGCGACATCGAGTATGTGGCAGAGGTCAAGCTCGATGGGCTCGCAGTTGAGCTGGTCTACGAGGATGGACAATTGACAGTCGGTTCCACTCGCGGCGACGGGGTTAACGGGGAGGACGTGACTCAGAACATCCGGACGATCAAGAGCATACCATTGCGGCTGATTAAGCCTCCCGCCCGTTCCGTGCCCCAATTACTGGAGGTGCGGGGCGAAGTACTTCTGCCACGCCGTGCGTTCGAACGGCTCAACGAGGAGCGGAATAAAGCAGGCGAGCCTCGGTTCGCGAATCCGCGCAACGCTGCGGCTGGCTCATTGAGACAATTGGATCCGCGCATCACCGCCTCGCGCCCGCTCGACATCTTTTGCCATTCGCATGGGATGGTTCAGGGCATCCAATTCAAAACCCAGTGGGAGTTCCTCGACGGCATCAAGCAGCTTGGCCTCAGGATTAATCCGCTCTCCAGACTCTGCCGCAGCGTCGACGAGGTTCTCGAATATTGGAACACACTTACCGAACAGCGTCATGAGCTGGCCTATGAGGCCGACGGCATCGTCGCAAAGGTAAATTCGTTCGAGCTGCAGGAGCGGCTGGGCGAAGTGTCGCGCTCGCCGCGATGGGCCATTGCTTATAAATTCAAGGCTCAGCAGGCCGAAACCAGGGTGCGTGCAATCAGCGTGTATGTTGGCCGAATCGGGTCGCTCACCCCGGTCGCCAAGCTGGAACCGGTGCAACTCGCCGGCGTGACGATCTCGAACGCTTCGTTGCACAATCTCGACGAGATTCGGCGCAAGGACGTCCACGAAGGCGACACTGTCCTGATTGAGCGCGCCGGCGATGTAATCCCATACGTCGTACGCGTGACAGCCCGGGGCGAACCGCGGGCGCCGCAATTTCTGATGCCCGAGGAATGCCCCGAATGTGGCGGCGCGGTGGTGCATGAGGAGGGCGAAGTCGCCTATATTTGCGTTAACGTAAATTGCCCCGCGCGCATGCGCGAGTCGATCCGCCATTTCGCCTCCAAGAACGCGTTGGATATCGACGGTCTGGGCGACAAGCTGGTCTCGCAACTCGTGACCACTGGCCTGGTTCGCGAACTCGACGATCTCTACAAACTGAAGAAATCGGATCTGCTGGGACTCGAGCGCATGGCTGACAAGAGTGCGCAAAACATCCTCGACGCGATTGCCCGATCGCGCGAGGTTGCGCTCGAACGCCTGATCAACGGACTTGGCATCCGTCACGTCGGCGAGCATACCGCGCGCCAACTCGCGCTGCGCTTTGGCAACCTTCGCGCGCTGACAATGGCGGATGAGGAGGAATTGCGCGCGGTTCGCGATATCGGACCGGAAGTCGCCCGCAGTATTCGCCAGTACTTTGATGAACCGCGCAATCGGCACGCGGTCGAACGGCTTGCTCAGGAACTCAAAATCGCCGTGCCGGCGACTGAAACCGACGAGCGCAGCCGTTTGCGCGATCGCAGTTTTGTGCTCACTGGCACATTGGCGACGATGACGCGTGAGGAGGCGGAGGAAAAAATTCTCGCAGCCGGCGGACGAGTTACATCATCTGTCAGCCGTAAAACCGACTTTGTGGTGGTGGGAGCCGAGCCGGGTTCGAAGTTACGCAAGGCACGTGAACTCGGCGTGGAGACGCTTGATGAGCCGGAATTCGTGAAACTGTTGACCGCCGCAGCCAGCGGAGCATCGTCATGATGGGTGACGAAGGGGCTCGCGTCTGCATAATCGTCAGCGGAAGAGTGCAAGGGGTATTCTTTCGACGCGCTGCCGCTGAACAAGCCCGCACCCTCGGCATCACCGGATGGGCGCGCAACCTGAACGACGGTTCCGTCGAGATCGTCGGCCAAGGTAAACGACGCAATCTTGAAATACTGCTGGCATGGGCACATCATGGCCCGCCTTATGCGCGGGTCGATGCGGTGCAGGCGCAATGGGAGCCACGTCAGGGTGAATTCGCGCAATTTCAGATATGTTAAGGCTAGTACTACAGCAACCCTTTTGTTTCAGCGGGTCATTAGATATACTTCTCTACGACACTTTGATTTATTGACGCGGCTTGCTAAAGCGGGGAAGTGGAAATTGCGACTCTCTAGCATAAGGAGTGGTGATCGAAATGGCTCTACCACCTGAGGCGGCGGGACATGCCGCCCAGTCCTCGGCGCTTGGCGGCGTCGTTCGCAAGAGCGGTGAACGCCGTGACAGCGTCGTCATCAGGTTTGCCGGGGATTCGGGCGACGGAATGCAGCTTGCGGGAATGCAATTCACGGCAGAGTCCGCGCTCGCCGGCAATGATATAGCGACCCTGCCGGATTTTCCGGCCGAGATTCGCGCCCCGGCCGGCACGATCGCCGGCGTCAGCGGTTTTCAAATCAACTTCTCGAGTGGCGAGGTATTCACCGCGGGCGACGAACCCAGTGTCCTCGTCGCGATGAATCCAGCGGCGCTCAAGGCCAATATCGATGACGTGCCGGCCAACGGCGTTATCATCATCGATCGGGAAGCTTTCACCGAGGCCAACGTCAAGCGCGCGGGGTACGCTGCAAATCCGGTCACGGATCATTCGCTAGACAAGTTCCAGGTGATTCAGGTCGATGTCACTAAACTAACCAGCCGAGCTTTACAGGGTAGCGGGCTGAACAACCGTGGGGTGTTCCGCTGCCGCAACATGTTCGTGCTCGGGATGATTTCGTGGCTGTATCAGCGGCCGATCGAAAGTACCGTCAAATGGCTGGAGGGGCGGTTTAAGCGCACGCCCGACGTTCTGGACGCGAACCTGAAGGTACTGAAGGCTGGCTACAACTACGGCGAAACGACCGAGCTGTTTGCCAGCTCCTACCAGGTCCCTGCCGCCAGGATCATGCCGGGAACCTACCGCAACATCACCGGCAACAGTGCCACTGCGTTGGGCTTTGTTGCGGCCGCGGTAAAGACAGGCCGTCCGCTCTTTCTCGGCTCATATCCAATTACACCGGCCAGCGACGTGCTCCACGAGCTTGCCGGATATAAGAATTTCCCGATCTACACGTTCCAGGCCGAGGATGAAATCGCGGGGGTTTCGGCGGCCATCGGCGCGGCATTTGGCGGCGCCATCGGCATTACTACGACGTCGGGTCCGGGTATGAATCTCAAGGCTGAGGCGATCGGCCTGGCCGTCAAGACTGAACTGCCGATCGTGGTTACAGATATCCAGCGCGCCGGCCCGTCAACCGGAATGCCGACCAAGCCGGAACAGGCTGATCTGCTGATGGCGATGTACGGCCGCCATGGTGAGTCGCCAATCCCGATTATCGCCGCGTCGACGCCGGCCGATTGCTTCGACTGTGCTTACGAGGCCGTACGGATCGCGGTCAAGTATATGACGCCGGTGATCTTAATGACTGACGGTCAGCTGGCCAACGGCGCCGAGCCGTGGCTGCTGCCGGATACCAGTAAGCTGCCTGAAATCAAAATCGAATTCCGTACCGACCCTGACGGCTTCATGCCGTATATTCGCGACCCTGAAACGCTCTCGCGTCCATGGGCAATTCCGGGTACGCCGGGCCTCGAACATCGGATCGGCGGCCTCTCCACCGAAGACCTCACCGGCAACGTCAGCTATTCGCCTGCTAACAATGAGTTAATGGTGCGGACACGCGCACGCAAAATCGCCGGGATCGAGCGCGAAATTCCTCCGTGCGCGATTTTTGGCGACCAGCAGGGCGGACCTTTGGTTGTCCTGGGCTGGGGTTCCACCTACGGCTCGATTCACGAAGCCGTCAAGCAGTTGCGTGAAAACGGCAAGCGGGTCTCGCATATTCACCTCCGTTATCTGAACCCGCTGCCTTCGGATTTGGGCGAGAAGCTGCGCATGTTCGGCAAGGTGATGGTCGCTGAAATGAATATGGGCCAGCTCTTGAGGCTGGTGCGCGCTAACTATCTGATTGACGCGGTTGGCTGCAACAAAATCCAGGGACGTCCGTTCAAAGTGAGCGAACTGACCAGTCGGATTAGCCGCGCCCTGGAGGGCTGAAGCTAAATGGCTACTGCACTTACCCGCAAGGATTTCGTCTCAGACCAGGAAGTACGCTGGTGCCCCGGATGCGGCGACTACGCGATCCTGGCCCAAGTACAAAAAATAATGCCGGAATTCGGCATTAGGCCTGAAAATATTGTTTTCATCTCCGGCATCGGCTGTGCGAGCCGCTTCCCGTATTACATGAATACGTACGGGTTTCATACAATTCATGGCCGGGCACCCGCGGTTGCGACCGGCCTCAAAGTGACGCGGCCTGACCTGGACGTATGGGTGGTAACCGGCGACGGCGACGGCCTCTCAATCGGCGGCAATCATCTGATCCATTGCCTGCGCCGCAACGTCGATATGAAGATCCTGCTGTTCAACAACAAGATCTATGGCCTGACGAAAGGTCAATATTCGCCGACTTCCGAAGTCGGCAAGGTCACCAAGTCGACGCCTGCCGGCTCGGTGGATTTTCCCTTCAATCCGATCACAATCGCGCTTGGGGCGCACGCCAGCTTTGTCTGCCGTACTGTAGATGTCGAGCAGAAGCATCTGGGCGATATGCTCAAGCGGGCGCAGGCTCATCGCGGCGCGTCGTACATGGAAATTTTGCAAAACTGCAACATTTTTAATGACGGCGCGTTCAATGACGTGAGCGACAGGCAAATTAAAGCAGAACATCAACTTGTGCTGGAGCACGGGAAGCCCCTTATTTTCGGCAAGAACAAGGACAAGGGCATTCGGATGAGTGGCCAGCGGGCCGAGGTCGTCCAGCTGGACAATGGCGTTAGCGACAAGGACCTGGTGGTGCACGACGAGACCAATCTTGCATTGGCGTTTATGCTGGGGAATTTTGAACCCCCGCTTCCTACTCCGATCGGCGTGTTCTACGCGGTCTCGCGCCCCACATTCGATGGAGCCGTCAACCAACAACTCGAAGAGGCAAAGACCAAGCAAGGCCCAGGCGACCTCCAGTCGCTGCTCAATCGCGGCGACACCTGGACTGTGAATTAGCTAGCCGCCTGCGCGAATAGGCAAAGCCCGTGAGCAATCCGCTCCCGGGCTTTTTCATTTCGCGCCGCCCGAGGGGCGACTCGTTTATGGGAGCCTCGCCTTTGAGATGGGGGTGGCCGTCGCGAAGTTTCTGCGTGACAGACAGTCATGCGCAGAATTTTGCGCGGCTTCGCTACTCTGCCTCAGAGTGGATGGGACCAACGCCGCCAAACGCTTGGCGTCGGGCTGTTGGTCCCAGAGCTCGAGATTCTCAGAGCGGGCAATTGTATGTGCGCATGACGTTCTCGCCGAGTAACTTCTGGCGTGCACTCGGCGTGAGTTTTTCGGCGCATTCCTCCAGTTCTTCTATATAGTTGCCGGTATGGTCAGGATGCGGGAAATCCGAGGCCCAGAAGAACCGGTCTTCACCGCATAGCTGCATCATCGCGGGCAGAGAATGTTCATCCGGATCAGCCGAAATCCACACGTTGCGCTTGAAATAGTAGCTCGGCTTTTCTTTAAGCGGCACGCCCCGGCCCATCACGCTGTCATACACCGCGTCCATCCGGTCCAGCCAATAGCCAATCCATCCGGCGCCGACTTCGAGCAGCACGATCTTCAAGCGCGGGAATTTGTCAAAAGTCCCATACTGCATGAAGCTGGTGAGCCCGTGACGGAGGGCGTCGGAGGCCGTCACGTTAAGAAAAAACGTTTGCTTGCGCACGTATTCACGATCGTAGCGGCCCGGCCAGGCCCATTGCGGTTCGAGCGAAACGTGCAGTCCGAGCGGAACGTCAAGCTCCTGCGCCTTCGCAAACAGCACGTCGTGATCAGGATGGGCGTGCGGCTTGCGCGTCATCGTGAACTGGACGACCCAGCCGCCCTTATGTCCGGCTTTGACCGCGCGCTCCAGTTCTGCAGCGGCAGCCGCAGGATCGCCGAGTGATAGATGAGCCACGGGAATTAGCCGACCGCCGCTCTCCGAGGACCAATCAACTATCCAGCGGTTGTAGGCGCGCGTCATCGCCTGGGCATAATCAGCGTCGTCACATTCGGTCTCCCACGACAGATCGATACTCGGGTAAATTATCGCGGCGCGTAGGTTTTCCTTGTCCAGCCGTTGCACGCGCTCCTTCGCGTCCATCGCGCCGAACGGAGCATTCTCGCCATACTTGCGGCGGGGATCAAAAGACCCTTTCTCTCGGGTCACTTCGCCCATTGCCGCGAGCCCCCCGAAGCTGCCTTTGCGGTTTACCTTGGACGGTTTGCCCGCGATTTCGAAGTACTGGAGCCCATCGCCATCGTCTTTGATGCGAAGGGCGGTAGCTCTGTACTTGGCCTCGCAGTAATTCTCCCACAATTTAGTGTCTTCAAGGATGTGGCCGTCCGCATCGACCCCACCGGGGTATTTGAGACTCCGAATTTGTTCTTCCATTCGCGCCATTTGTATTCAGCCTCGATTCGAGTGGTTTCGTAACCTGGCATGTCTAATATTTGGGTCGCGGGCCGCGCGGTCAAGGGGCTGCGGCAGTGAGCGGACGTTCTGCCGCCTTTCACCCTTACCGTCCCCCGGCAGTCACCTCAGGTGACCTCTCCCGCAACACAGGGGATGGGGGACCAGGCAGGTGAGGTGGTAATTGTAGAGCGCAGGGTTTCTCTGCCGGAGACGGGTTGAGCAGTTACCTTCGATGTGCTCTAACGGGCAGTAACCACCCTATTCACAGGAGTTTACATGCCCGCCATTGCCACCAAGGACGGCACGGAGATCTTCTACAAGGACTGGGGTTCGGGCCAACCGATCGTGTTCAGCCACGGCTGGCCGCTGTCGGCCGATGATTGGGACGCGCAGTTGCTGTTCTTCCTGCATCATGGCTATCGCGTTATCGCGCATGACCGCCGTGGCCATGGTCGCTCGACCCAGACCGCCGACGGCCACGATATGGACCATTATGCCGACGACCTGGCGGCTCTGACTGTGCATCTCGACCTAAAAAACACGATCCATGTCGGCCATTCCACTGGCGGCGGCGAGGTGGCGCACTATTTGGGACGGCATGGCGAAAGCCGGGTGGCCAAGGCAGCGCTGATCAGCGCGGTGCCGCCGCTCATGGTGAAGACGGCGGCCAACCCGCTCGGCCTTCCCAAGGACGTGTTCGATGGCCTGCAGGCACAACTCGCCGCCAATCGTTCGCAATTCTATCGCGACCTGCCGGCGGGGCCTTTCTACGGCTACAACCGGCCGGGCGCGAAAGTCTCGGAGGCCGTCATCCAGAATTGGTGGCGCCAGGGCATGATGGGCGGTGCCAAGGCGCATTACGACGGCATCGTGGCCTTTTCCCAGACCGATTTCACCGAAGACCTCAAGAAGATCACCGTCCCGGTGTTGGTCATGCATAGCGAAGATGACCAGATCGTGCCCTATGTCGCCGCCGGACCGCTGTCCGCTAAGCTGCTGAAGAACGGAACCCTGAAAACCTACAAGGGCTTCCCGCACGGCATGCCCACTACGGAAGCGGACACGATCAATTCCGACCTGTTGGCGTTTATCAAAAGCTAGGTCAGCGCCGGCATCTTCTCTGTGCGTTCTTGGAATCCGAATCCTGCTCGTGCCATGATAGGCGTCGGCCAGAAATCCCGATTTTCTTAAAACGCGCGTGCTTCGACCTTCGATTTCACGTTTGTGATTAAACCGATGATTGGCCATCGCGATGGCTGATGCGGGCTCGATGACTGGAGCAGCGATGAGCCCCGCGCGTATCAGGCCACAGCCCGTGGTTGCGCCGCTCACCCGCACCGCAATATTTCTGGTCCTAACAGTGAACCGAGGCGCCGAAAGCCTGACGAGCGTCCGTTCGTTGTGCGGAGACCTTCCGAAACTATTACGCGCCGTGGGCTTCCGCGACTTGGAAGGAAAGCTATCCTGCGTCATCGGCTTTGGATCCGACGCTTGGGATAGACTCTTCGCAGATCCGCGACCCGCCGAGCTCCATCCGTTCCGCGAAATCCGCGGCGGCGCGCGGCATGCCGTTGCCACGCCGGGTGATCTGCTTTTCCACATTCGCGCCGAGCGCCTCGACATCGCCTTCGAGTTGGCGACCCAGATCATGATGAAGTTGGGG
>Ga0073928_10008735_pt1 | contig 12585 bp, 12 predicted proteins | sample PaiPotPPA55metaG_FD_76969 | JGI IMG/M metagenome (GOLD analysis project Ga0073928, IMG submission 76969) | Iron sulfur acid spring bacterial and archeal communities from Banff, Canada, to study Microbial Dark Matter (Phase II) - Paint Pots PPA... ...
AAGTGCCCGGATACAAACGCCTGAGATCCCATTCGTTGATCCATCGTCGCACATGCGTTCGCATAGGAGTGCTCAGCGAAGCCTGCGCGCGAGCAATGTCCGGAGGCTGCCAGGTATATGCCTTCGCATGTAGTTCCTTAAGGCGATGATAGGTTTGTTCGAGAGTTGCCGGTTCCGGTTGCTTGAGGTGGATTGAGTCGCGGTATATCGCCTGCATCCCCACTTCCGCGCGAGCCCCGATTTCTGCGTAATCCGGTCGGCCCTTACTGTCGAGACCGATACGCATCGAGGGGAGGTCTCCTTTGCCAACCAGGACCTCGGGAGCAAAGCTGTCTGTGATCGCACCAACTGTAAGAATTCCCGGGTAGCACTCCGCCTCCAGCAAGCCCATCCAACGGGCAAGCTCAGCGTATGATTTCGCCCGCTGAAGAAAAGTGTATCGGCCAATTAACTCAACTTCGTCGATGAGTAAGACCCAACCCTTGTAACCCGCCCCAGCGGCCATTCGGGCGGCAAAAAGGAAGCGCTCGAACGGAAGTACCTTGGCCGGAACGGTCTGCACCTGGAACATCGACCCTGCATTGACGAGTCTGAGACCCTGCTTGATTTTAGCGACCGACAGTCGTTCGCCTGACCAAAAATTGACAATCGCCTCCACCAGTTCCGGATCGCCTCCCAGCCGCTCGTGCAGAAACAGGGTGGCACGAAAAAATGCGCTGACCCCTGGGCTCGCGCTGCTGCACCACTGATAAAAGCGGGCGTAGTCGTCGGTATCGTGCAATCGCAGCGCCATCTCTTGAATAGCATGGCCACCCCGCCCCGGGACCACCGCTGATTCAACCGCAGCGCGGTAGAGCTTAGCGGGATCGAACAACGGTGTTTCCTTGCTAATCACGATGCGGCTGCAGACGAAGCCTTTTGAAAGTGCGCGATGTTCGAGGTATTCAAGCAGGTGAGATTTGCCCGTTCCGAACTGGCCGCTCACAAGCAGTCCCGGCAGTTGCTTACCCGCGGATAAATACTCTGAGGACTGCTCGATCCTTTCACCAAACACATCCTCTACCACGTTCTGGTCACAACCCATGACCCGCACCGCATCGTGATTGGGCACACCGCTCCGTAGCGCTTCGATCGCTCTACGGCAATACATAATCGAGGGCAACTCGTCGCTCATGCTTAGTATGCCTCCGGCGCATTCGTGGACAGCCGTACAAGCGCGGCCATGGGATTGACCACTTCTTTGGTCCTCACGTCATCTTTGATCCGAAGCTCGAGTGCCTGGTACGAGGCGATTCCTCGTCCGCTGGCTTCGTCCAGAAAAGAAGAATCCGGAAGAACAGCTATTAGACACTGGGTCAGCCAATCAGTCGAGTCGACCAACTCGCGCAGGACCTCGAAGGCGTCGAGCAGCATGGCGTTGTTGTAGAAAGGTCTATCGTCTCGAGGATTCTTGGCGACCGCGAGTCTCGCGACGTCCAGCAGAACGAGCGTACCGGGGAACCCCGCAAGCCGCACCCAGTGGATAAGCGACTCCAGTAGGCGGCGGGCATTTGTCCGCGTTATGCGATTGAAGATCTGATGTTGCTTCACGGCGCTGATGTTGAGGTTACGCCCGGTGAGCCACTCGGTCAGCGCCCGGATTGTAATTGGAGCGTCAGCACCGCCTCTCAATCGGGCGAGGCAGAGTCTAGTCATTGCCATGCGAAAATCTTTGGCCAGGTCGCGTCGCCGAAGAACCTCCTCGCCGAGAGCCTGCTCAAGATTGATCTTGACGATGTCAGCGGATATTCGGTTTCTCTCAGCGACTCTCTCGCAAAACGACATCTCTGAGGCCTCCGGGAGCAGGTATCCGGTTTGCTCGCAGAGCCTCTTCAGAACACGTTCTGACAATCCAGGCCAGTCGATTTGAGCAGCGATGGAAAAGAACAATTTATCCACCAAATTGACTTTGGTTTCGGAGGCATCGACCTTAACCACCACATATCCAAGCTCCTGTCCAGCCTGGCTCAGCCAGTTCCAGGTTGTTGCTCTCGCTTCCCCGTCGAGCGGCACGCAGAACTTAATAGCGGCCCCGCCCTCACGGACGAAACTCTCAAGATATTCGCGACGGATGGCTTGGATCCACCTCGCCGGTGTGATTGTCGCCGTCATTGAGCCTCCTCGCCGAACCTTATGCCGTAAAATCTGACGATTTCTCCCTCTGGCGTCGCGCAAACGAATGTGTGGCGAGACTCTCTGGTAGGCGGCAGTAGTGAGATAGGGGCTCCCCTTCTGGTCGTCGTGACTCCGCTGCGATCAAGAGTCAGGAGATCGCGGGCGAAATCCTCTTTGCTGTAGTCGGCGCCAGGTGACAGCGTAAGGACCTGGAAGACTTCATCCAAGGATACGGCGGATCCTGCACGTTCACCTTGGGCGATGAGCGTGTATGCCGAAAAGAGTGTCTCCAGGAAAGCCTGCGGGCTCCCGTGCAACGAACGGCTCTGGATGGCCTTTAGCCGAGCTACCAATCTGCTTGGTCGAAGACTCGTCATCCTCTTTCGATTGAGTGTCACGGAGCGCTGACCAGCTAGAACCCGGAGTATTACCGGATAGGCGACAATCGCCCCGTCATGCCGCTGCATCTTAAAGCCGCTCGCATCGGCGGTCCGAAGCAGCTCCTCCGCAAATTCTGCACGTAGATACTGCTCTTCAGTTTCAGGATCGAGCGACCAGGCTGCGCTGGCATTCGCCGCTTCCTGCCGGGCGCCTTCGGCCTCTTGCGACAATCTCTCACCGCCCCTGCGGATGCGCGCGATATCACCTTCAGCCGCCGCCTTCGCGAGTGCTCTGGCAGCGGCTGCTAATCTGCCGGTGGCGCGGATCGCAGCATGGGCTAGCTTCTCCGTTCGGTCGAATTCCTCTTCAAGATTCACTGCAACTGCCTTTCATATTAGCGATATTCGCCCCCGAGTATGCCAATGGTGCTGAAGACCACTTTAAGCATTTCATATGAGCGCTGCGAGTCCGCTGTCTTTCAGAGGTCATTTTTGGCAGCGCGGGCAATAGAAAGTTGAACGCTGGCCCAGCACGACGGCGCGAATCGGGGTGCTGCACTTGAGGCACGGCTTCCCTTCGCGATCGTAGACGGCAAGAAGCTGTGCGAACCTTCCCGGCTGGCCGCGCGAGTCGCGATAACTGCGGAATGTCGTGCCGCGGCTGCCGATCGCTGCGCGGAGCACCTCCTGGGTCGCCGCGACAATCCGGCCCACTTCGTCGCGCGTGACTCTGCCTCCCCGCCGACTCGGCCGCACGCGGGCGCGAAAGAGGATCTCGGAAGCGTAGATATTGCCGATTCCGGCGACGATCCGCTGATCCATCAGCAGGTTCTTTATCGCCGCTGTACGACCACGAGTTGCCTTCCAAAGATAGCCCCCACTGAATTCGACGCCCAGCGGCTCAGGACCCAGGTACTTGAGCTCGGCTATATTATTGAGTTCAGCACGCTTTACGATTTTAATCAGCCCGAAGCGCCGCGGGTCGTTGTAGACCAGCACACTGCCGTCGTCGAGCGTGAATTCGATATGATCGTGCCTCGGATCGAACGGCCCCGCGTCGAAGCCGTGCCCGCGATGGGTCAAGCTGCCGCTCATCCCAAGATGCACCAGCATTATCTGGTCGCCAGCCACTTCAATCAGCAGGTACTTCGCGCGGCGGCCGATTCGCTCAATTGTGCGGCCGGTGATGGCGGAGGCCAATTCGGCAGAGACTGAACGCCGAAGGCGCGCTTCCTTAACTGTGGCGTGGCGGAAGGTGCGCCCGACGGCGGAGTGCGCGAGCATCTGCCGCAGCGATTCAACCTCGGGCAGTTCAGGCACGGCGCGCCGTTGAAGTTGCAGGCCGCAGAATCCGCGCTAGTGCAATTAGCTGTAAGCAGTCGAGCATCGCCGGGCGCAGTGAAGGATCGATTGTCGCCATTTCGAGCGCCGCTTCGATCGCGTTGGTATCGATCCCCAACCCGCCCGCGAGCGAGTTGCGAATTGTTTTGCGCGGCGCGGAGAATGCCGCACGGACGATGATGCGAACGTCAGTTTCTTCGGCGGTATCGAAATCGAGCTCGCAGCGCGGCTCCATAATCAGCACTTCGGCGTCAACTTTCGGACGCGGGTAGAAACTGCCGGCGGCAACGCGGAAATGACCAGTAATTTGCCAGTATAGCGACGAGAATACACTAAGGGATCCGTAGTTTCGCGAGCCGGGCAGCGCGCGTATCCGCTCACCAACTTCGCGCTGAAACATCAGCACCAGCCGGATAATTGACTCACGATACCCGGATAGGTGGCGTAGAATCGCGGCCGCGACGCTGAAGGGCAGGTTCCCAATCACTTTGAGGCGCTCGCCGCCGAATTCGGAACGCGTGACCTTGAGAAAATCGCGATTGAGGAGTGTTACCCGAGCATCGCCGCCGAAGCGAGCCGCGAGCGCGGTAGCGAGCCGCGCGTCCAACTCGACCAGGGTTAATTTTCGCGGACCCGCGCCAATGATCCGGTCGGTCAGAATACCGAGTCCCGGTCCGATTTCGACAACTGTATCGCCGGCTTCGATCTGTGCAGCACTGACAATTTGTGTGGCTACGCTCGACTGCACCAGGAAATTCTGCCCGCGTGACCTGGACGGCCGCACCCCGGCCGATTGAAGCGCATGAGCCGGCTGGCCGCTGAGGGGACCGTTCAAGGCCAAGCCGCGACAATCCTCACTGCGCCGAACTCGCATTGAAATCGGAAGTATGTACTTAACACAAATCTGTATATCCCTGTTTAGCGTGCCTGATAACGCCAAGTTCGGCCAATCTGGCCCGCAACCGGGCAATGCCCTGATGTTGCTTCGGGGCTGTGCTTATTCTTCTGGCTGGAAAAAGTTTTCTCGGACAATTCGCTTAAGGTCTCTTCGAAACCGATCAACACGCTCTATGCCGAGGAGTTGCATGAAACCATTTGTGGCACCGCCCATGCACCAGATGCCAACAAAGGTTAGTGCAAGTTCACGGGAGACAGGTCGAAGTTCTGGTATGCGTGAAAGCTCGGCAAGGTGACCAGCCGCAACGATAAACATCCAGATCGGAAAGTGAAAGATGCGCCAAGCAGCTAAGCCGAAGGCCCCCGCTCTCAGGTCAAGTAGCGCCTTGGCAAAAAGATACAAGACTACGAGCCCGACAACCGCTTCGAACTGAACATCGAAACCACCGAACGACCATACGAGCAACTGGAAAAGACCCCCCAAAAGCGCTGTCCAATTGAAGCTATGATCTCGCACGGTGCTCAGGGTGTCTTTCAGCAACAGGTTCAATGCTGAAACGATGGTGATCTCAGATTCTTCCACAGACAGCGGAAGAGAGTCGTTCTCTTGTAGAGCAAGAAACTGAAAATCCCCTGTTTCCAATTCTTCTTCCGACTCACCCGCCGGCCAATTGCCGTAGTTGCCGATGGCAAGGGCTTTCTTGTAGCTACCAACGATATAGTTACCATGATGGGCAACCCAAACTTTCCGCACTTCTTGCGTGGGCAATGGTTTGCCGCCGAGGCTCTGTCCGAAGTAATAGGCTTCGTCATGAGAAGCGCGGCTCATCCCCATCATTTTTCCGATTAGTCTCTTACGTCGAGGAAGATGCGCCTTGACCAGTTGTTTGCCCCAAGGCGGAGCCGTCATAGGCGTTGAGGCTGCCTTACCGCTAATCGCCACGACGGTCCTTATGTCACTCATTTTTCCCGCCCATTAAACGAGTGCGCGCGGCCTCCAGAGCCGTCATCTTCGTTTTGAGCCGAGTTAGGAGTTCTTCCAGTTTTTTAACCCCTTGAGCGTCGATCTGAAAAACAACAGTAGAATCCTGAAGCACTTCACTCCTAAGTAACACACGGACGAGTGCCACTACGGAATATTCCAGAATTGTCTCCCGTCGTTCATCAAAGATCGGACGAAGGTCGCAAATCGACCGGAAATCAATGCCTTGAGGGACCACACCCGCAGTTACACTGGCAACTTTCTCGCGCAAAGCAAGCTTCGGACGATCAGCGAAGAGCTTTCGCAGGGGCTCGTAAAGGGCTGTTAACTGTTGCTTTAACTCGCCTTCTAGCTTATGACGCACTAAGAAGGTATCCAACTCTTCCAGGAGCCCACTAACATCCAAGCCGAGGCGGAGGCGTTCGCTCTGAAGGTATCCAGCGTATTGAATCAAGTCTGCCGTCTTTTCGTATGAAATATTGAGGCGGGCAGCGAGCGCGAGCAACTGGTCCGGCGTACCTGCAAAGCCATAGCGATCCACATGATCCGACATAGCGCGGACCTGATCGGGCAATAACCTAACCAAGTCGCTGATTGTCGGTTCTCCTTCGTCATACAAAAAAAATCGCTGCACCTGCGCCACCGTGTTAGACCCTCCGTAGTGCCGCCAAGATCAATTCGGCTACTGTCCAGACGTGACCTTGTAAACTTCGCCTCCATTGTCGGAGTGATACGCAACGTCTTGTGCGGCCGGCAAAACTTATACCATACGACGAACAGACTGACAGCCGCCTCCAGATGCGTGCGACCTTTCGAAAAGCCTAGCGCGAGTCTGGTAAACCGCCGCAAATAAAATCCTCACCGCGCCCAACTCGGATTGAAATAGTAGGTGAAGAAATCACAAAGGGAGATTGGCCTCGGCATCGAGTGAAAGCGGATCGGCTTCACCTCGCAACAGCCGATAACTGCCCGCAATTGCGATCATCGCGGCGTTATCGGTGCAATATTTGAAAGAAGGTGCGACGAGCCGGCGGCCCTCGGCTGTGGCAGCCTCGGTCAGACGCTCGCGGAGACGTGAATTCGCGGCCACGCCACCCGTCAGGACGATCGTGCCGGCATCGACTTCGCTTGCAGCCGCGATAGTTGGACGCACGAGCATGTCCACCACGGCTTCCTGGAAACTTGCGGCTAGATCCTCCCTGCTTGTCACGGCAGCCGCTTCGGATCTGAGAAAGAGCGCGACCGCAGTCTTGAGCCCGCTAAAGCTGAAATCCAGCGGCGCACCCTTGACCCGCGCTCGCGGCAGCGGGAGACGTTTTGGATTCCCGCCGCGAGCCATCTGATCGATAATCTTGCCGCCCGGGTACCCCAGGCCCATTAACTTCGCGACCTTATCGAACGCCTCACCGGCCGCATCGTCGCGCGTCGCCCCGAGCCGGCGATAGCGGCCGAAATCGTCCACCAGGAAGAGCGCAGTATGGCCGCCTGATACGACCAGCGCCAGATATGGCATCTTCACTTCGTTTTCGAGCATCGGCGCCAGCAGATGGCCTTCGAGGTGATTGACGCCGACCATCGGAATACTGGTCGTCTGTGAGAGTCCTTTCGCGTACATCAGGCCAACCAGCAGCGAGCCCACCAATCCGGGCCCGCGTGTTACTGCAATGCCGTCAATTTCGCGCAGCTCACATCCGGCGGCCGCCAACGTGCGCTGGACCACCGGGTCGATTGTGAGAACGTGGTTGCGCGACGCCAACTCCGGCACCACCCCGCCATACGGCCGATGGATATCGTCCTGATTGGCAACGGCATTCGCCCGGACAATCGCAAAGCCGGGGCGCTCAGTTTCGATTACGGCCGCGGCGGCGTCATCGCATGAAGATTCGATTCCGAGAATAATCATTCGGTGCTCATTTTAGCAGTATCGTTCTGCCGTGAGGTGGCACAGAATCAGATAGGGGGCGGCTGTTCTCCGCTGACTACTTTGTTCTTACCGCGGGGTCCACGGATGAATGCGTGCAGAGCCCTCACGCCTACAATGATAAACACTACGACCACGGCGATCAGAAGCAACGCCAGAAAGACGGCATATGAGATAAAGGCGGCTTGCATAAACGCAACCCTTTTAACTTTGGACAGTCGATGCGCGCGCCGCGCGACCAGACGATCGGCTTTTGGGCCTGTTGTTTGAATTGGCCGGAGTCGCGTTGGTCACGCGCAGCTCGCGCCAGGGCTCCGTTTTACGCTCAGTCCGACGCATCTTCGGAGCTGCCTTCGCCGTAGAGTCTAGAGTGATGAGGCGGGTGCTTTGCCAGAAGTACCATACCGCCGCGCTGCGAAATGGGCGCCATCGTTCGCCCATTAACTTCAGCTCTTTCGCGGTCGGTAGCTGACTCAATCCATAGGCCTTGGCGACGGCGCTGCGAAATCCGAGATCATCGACCGGCAGAACATCTGGACGGCGCAGATTGAACATCAGGAACATCTCCGCGGTCCATCGGCCAATTCCGCGAACACGCACCAGGTCGGTGATAATCTCCTCGTCTTCCATTCGAGCGAACCTGCGGAAGTTCAAGCTTCCATCACGCACATGGCGGGCAAGATCGCGGATATACGCCATCTTGCCGCGCGACAGCCCCGCCCGCCGCAGATCTTCGTCGGATGCAGCAATGACCTGTGCCGGCGTGGGAAAGCGCCTGCCGCCGATGATTTTTACGAAACGCTCGTAAATCGCCAAGGCGGCCCGGCCGGCGAGTTGTTGAAAGATGATCGCGCGCACCAGCGATTGAAACCGTTCGCGCCGATACGCCATTTCCAGTGGCCCAACCTGCCCGATGATGCGCGCCAGCACCGGGTCGCTGCCGCGCAAAAAATCTGCGGCGTCATTGGCCCATAGCCGCGCGATGCTGTTTGGTTTTGCCACGTTCAGGGTCGCTCCGGATGAGGGTCGAGCCAGACGCGTTCCAAACGGGTTGGACGCATCGGATTGAGTACATAATCATGCACCCACGGCTGCCGAATTACGTAGGCGACTGGGTAGTACAGAAAAACCCAGGGCGCGTCCTCGACAATGATCTTTTGCGCCTCATCGTAGATAGTGTAGCGCTCCTTCATGTCGGTCACCCGCGCTGCCTGTGAAAACAGGCCGTCTGCCCGAGTATTGTAATAGAAAGAGTTATTATTTGCGCCCCATTGCTTGCGTGCGAACAGCACTTCGAGAAAATTCTCAGGGTCGGGAAAATCCGCCTCCCATCCCGACAACGCCAGTTGCACGGTCCCCGGCTGCCGGATCGCTTCGAGCAGGGGCGGCCAGGCGACCGGTTTTAGCAGCACGTGGACACCCACCAGCGCGAGATCCTGTTGAATCGATTGCGCCAGCATCATTTGGGTTTCATCGGCTCTTAGCCACAATTGCGGCGTGAAGTTCCTGGGAATCCCGGCTTGTTCGAGCAATTGTCGCGCCTTCGCGGGGTCGTAAGGATAACCTTGAATCGCGCGATCGTAGCCCGGCAGTCCCGGCGGAAGAATGCCTGAGGCCGGCACGCCCCTGCGATTGAACACCGCGATAAATTTATCCTTGTTGATCGCGTAGTTAAATGCGCGACGTACCCGGATGTCGGTAAAGGGCGGCATCTGACAGTTCATCCCAAGATAGTCGGTCGCGAGCATGACCAGCTTGAGCGTAAGTGCCTTGAGCGGCGGCGTCTTCATCACGTAAGGGAATTCGGCAGGCGGAATGGCGGATATGTCGATCTCGCCGGTCTCGTATTTTAGCCATTCCAGGTTATCGTCGACGCCCATTTGCTCGATAACAGCGTCGAGCTTCGGAATGCCCTTAACGAAGTAGTAAGGATTTTTCACCAGCGCGATTCTCTGGCCGCTCTTCCACTCTTTGAGCATAAACGGACCGCTGCCCAGGGCGTGGCGTGAGAAATCCCCGCCATACCGGGCGACCATCTCACGCGGCACCGCGGCAGCAAACGGCATCGCGACTTTTGCCAGGAAAATTGGATCTGGCGCCGTCAGATGGAAAATAATCGTCCAGCGGTCGGGAGTATCGATTCCAGCTACGGTCTTGGCCCGGCCGCTACTGTATTGCTCCGCCCCGGCGATACTGCGGTAATACTCAATCCCCTGTGAATTGTTGGCCGGATCCAGCACCCGTTCAATTTCATATTTGAAATCGGTACTGGTGACGGCCCGCCCGTTGCTGAACCGGATATCGGGGCGCAGATGAAACGTGAAGGTGCGCGCATCAGCCGACGACTCCCAGCGGGTAGCGGCGTCCGGCACCAGGTCGACCCCGGAATCGCTATAGCGCACCAGTGTATCAAAGAGCATCTGCTCAAACCCCCACGAGGCCGTATCATAACCCGCCACTGGATCGAGGGTCGGGACATCGTCGCGACTGGCAAGGTGAAGCACCATCGCGCCTGGCGCAAATTGGAGCGCCCTCGGCCCGCCCCGGCATCCGGAAGAAACGATTGAGAGCAGAGAAGTTAGCAACGAGAGAACCAGGACACTCAACTTGGCGCCTTCGCCGCGGTACTTCCCAGAGCGGTTTCTGTCTCTCGAAGGAACGGGCGAGCGGCGAAGGAGTTCTCTGTTCACTGCCCTCATTGCGATGCAGCCGGCTGCGAGACCGACTCGCGGCCTCGTCGGCGCAGATAACCATAGCCCAGCAAATTGAAACCAAGCACGGCGTAAAAGATCGCAATCCCAGGAAATACTGCCAGCCACGGCGCGGTTCGGAAATAAGTGGTGGCTTCCTCGATCATGCGACCCCAGCTTGGTGTCGGCGGCGGCACCCCGAGTCCGAGAAAGCTTAAACCGGCATCCAGCAGCAGCGTACCCGATGTTCCGAGCACGGCCATCACTACGATAATCGGCATCACGTTCGGAATCACGTGGCGTACAATCAGCCGCTCGGGCGGAGCGCCGAGCGCGCGTGCGGCCAGCACGAAATCCCGTTGTGCCATCGATAGCGTCTCAGCGCGAACCACACGAGCGACAGCCGTCCACGAGACTAGGCCGATCACTATTAGGATGCTGAGCAGGCTGGGGCGCAACACCGAGACAAATGCCATGGCCAGGAGCAGAGCCGGCAGCGTCAGCATCACATCCGTAAAGCGCATGAGTACGAAGTCTATAGCTCCACCAAAGAATCCTGAGAGCAAGCCGATCGTCACTCCAATGATGATCGTCACCAGCATCGCGGCCACTCCGACAGTGAGCGAAATCCTCGCACCGAAAATAACCCGCGACAGAACGTCACGTCCGAGCTGGTCCGTACCCAGCAGGAATGCGCTTGAGGGTGCGCCGGGATCGCCAAAGGTGTTTGCCACTGCGCGGACCGGATCGTGCGGCGCAATCATCGGCGCGAACACGGCCACCAGCGCCAGGCTTATCACCATCAAGGCGCCTACCGCTTCCATCGGATTAAGCCGCATTTTCACGCAATCCAACCTGGCCTGAGAGACAACCCCCGAGGTAATGATGACCCTCCGATGGTGGGCGATAAATCATTGGCGGCCGCCGAGCTGGATACGCGGATCGAGCCAGGCGTAAAGCAAATCGATCACGAGATTCGCGGCTACTATCAAAAATGCGGCGAAGAGTACCGTCCCCATTATCAGCGGAATATCGAGGTTAAAAATCGCGTCGAAGGCAAGCCGACCGATTCCCGGCCAATCGAAGACGGTCTCCGTCAAGACGACGCCTGAGAGCAATCCAGCGAGGTCAAGACCGGCGAGCGTCACCAATGGCAGGATCGCATTCGCCATCGCGTGCTTCAGCATCGCGCGCCGGCGCGACAATCCTTTGCTGCGCGCGGTCCGCACGTATTCATGCTGCATCGCTTCGATCAAATTGGTGTGCAAAATCCGCGCGTAATAACCCGCCAGACCAAATGCGAGAGTTAGCGCCGGCAGCAGCAGGCTTTTCCAGCCGCTGTAACCGCCTAGGGGAAACGACCGCAGGGAAAGGGCCGCGGCAATCAGCAGCAGTGTGCCCAGCCAGAAGACCGGGACCGAGATCAACGCCAGCGATAGAACGAGCAGGAAATTATCCAGTGCGCGCTCGCGATAAGCCGCCGACAGCATGCCCATCGGAATCGCCAAAATCAGCGCCAGCGCCATCGCACTGACAGCGAGAATTAGGGTTGCGGGAAATCTCTCCAGGATCAGCCGAGTTACATTTTCACGGCGGATGTACGAACGTCCGAGGTCGCCTTCAGCAGCGCGGCCGAGGTAGTGCGCGTACTGTACGTAGACCGGTTGGTCCAGACCCAGTTGCGAACGGATCATCGCGAGCGTTTGCGGGTCGGCCTTCGCCCCCGCCATCGCAACCGCCGGGTCGGCGGGCACCAGGAAGGCGATCGCGAAAGTGATGATCGAGGTTCCGATCAGCACGAATGCGCCGAATACTATCCGCCGCAACACGTAGAGCAGCATGGCTCAGCTGTTTTAATGCGCACGCCGCAGACTCCTTGGCTCGGCTCCGCTACGCTCCGCCTGGCGTCAGCACGAATGCGCCGAATACTATCCGCCGCAACACGTAGAGCAGCATGGCTCAACTGTTTTAATGCCCACGTCGCAGACTCCTTGGCTCGGCTCCGCTACGCTTCGCCTGGCGTCAGCACGAATGCGCCGAATACTATCCGCCGCAACACGTAGAGCAGCATGGCTCAACTGTTTTAATGCCCACGTCGCGGACTCCTTGGCTCGGCTCCGCTACGCTCCGCCTGGCGTCAGCACGAATGCGCCGAATACTATCCGCCGCAACACGTAGAGCAGCATGGCTCAACTGTTTTAATGCCCACGTCGCGGACTC
>Ga0073928_10008737_pt1 | contig 12582 bp, 9 predicted proteins | sample PaiPotPPA55metaG_FD_76969 | JGI IMG/M metagenome (GOLD analysis project Ga0073928, IMG submission 76969) | Iron sulfur acid spring bacterial and archeal communities from Banff, Canada, to study Microbial Dark Matter (Phase II) - Paint Pots PPA... ...
TCACCGCGCTCTCCTGACTCGCACGCCCGGAAGCGATGACCATTTGTCTCAGAATGTCCAGCGGGAAGTGGGAGTTGGGTGCCTTTGCATTTTCGACAATGATCTGCGTCAGGATAAGGCGGGTAATGTCTTCACCCGAAGCGGCGTCAACGACACGCACATCATTGCCGCGTTGCAGTAAGCCGGCGACATCCTCCAGGTTGACATAACGGCTGTTCGTCGTATCGTAAAGCCGTCGGTTTTCATATTTCTTGATTAAAATCGTCATCGAAATCATTCTACCTCTTGACAAGGAATGGGAACGGCGTAGCATTGAAAGTGTGCTGCACTGCAGCAAAAAATGCAGCATAATCTGACGAGGAGAAAGATCATGACTGCCAACAAGAAAGCACCTGGCGAGCCGGTTCAAACCGCCACCAGCGAGATCGTTGATGGAATGGAAACCTTAACCCGGGTATTCACAGCCGGTTTCGAACGATCTGCTGAAATCCGGAAACAGACTGTCGATTTCGTTGCTCAGCAAAATGTTGCCGTCGTGGACGCCTGGAAGAAAATGAGTTTTGGATTACCGATACCCGGCCTGTATTTCCTGGATCTGATGGCATCAACCTTCGATCGATATGCAGAGATCGAGAAGGAAGAAATGGACTTGGCGGTAAAGAATGTGCAGGATTTTGCAAGTTTGTTCCAAGAGCGAAACATTGCGGCAGGCAAGGTTGTAGAGCGCGCGACAAAAATGGTTCAGGATTCAGTCGATCGGTCTGTGGCAGTCCACAAGAAAGTACTTGATTCGACTGCGGAACACACCAAGGGAGTTTTTGAGAAGACCAAGGAGTCGTTTGGCTCCACAGGGGGCCGGGCTGAGGCATTGGCAACTTCTTTTCATAGAGGTGTAGACGCCATCGTCGAGACGCAGAAGGATCTCCTCGACATAGCAGCAACTCCGATTCATAACGTGCACTGAAAGCGGCTCATCTCTGAAGAACCGCAACAATGCGCCCGGATCCGCATTGTGACGCATACTACTGCTGTGTAAGCGAATCCAGGTATATGCTTCTTGTGGCTTCTCTGAAGGGGGACAAGAATGGTGCAAAATTCGGGTAGTTCCACTCCTCACGAAGCTTTCGAGGGGCTGCGGGAGATGCGTGACGCGTATCTCGATGCCATGTCGAAAGCCATGATCGATGTAGTGAACTCCGACGCCTACACGAAGGCGACGGGAAGTATGATGGAAGGCTATCTCAGTTGGGCTACACCCTTTCGAGAGTCGCTGGATACCATCATGCGGCAGAGCTTGGAACAGATGTCGCTGCCATCCCGGCAGGAGGTGGCGGTTCTGGCGGAGCGTTTCACCAACGTGGAGATGCGCCTGGATGATGTGGACGCTAAATTGGACGAGATTGCTCGATCCATCTCCGAACTGTCCGTGGCAGGGGAAGTTGCGTCGACTGGAGAGAAGAAATCCACGCCTCCAAGAAAGAAGGCACCCGCTCCCAAGCGTGTGACCTCAAGGAAATCAGCGACTTCTCGCAAAGCACCTGCCGGAAAGGGATGAGTATTGGCATGACTCAGGCTGCGTTTCATCCAGAATCGTCTGCGTTGGAAGAGCGATGGCAGACACTTAGTCGTGTGATGACGACCAAGGCCGCAATTGCTCAGACTCCCAAAGAACTCATCTGGTCCCTGAACAAGGCCCGCTTGTATCGCTACGTGCCCGTCGTTTCCCCAGAGAAACGGCACTCGGTTCCGTTGCTGCTTGTCTTTGCCTTGATGAATCGTCCGTACATCCTCGATCTTCGTCGAGGGCATAGTTTTGTTGAGTTCATGGTGAACCTCGGATACGACGTTTACCTGCTCGATTGGGGTGTCCCGGGGCTTGAAGATGCCCAGCTCAAGCTGGACGACTACATCCTGGATTACTTACCCCGAGCGATTCGGAAGATGAAATCAGTTTCAGGATCACCGGAGTTCAGCCTGCTTGGGTGGTGCATCGGCGCAATCCTGACAACGACCTATGCGGCGCTGCGAGCGGACGGCGGGATTAGGAACCTGATCTTGCTGACCGCTCCGCTGGACTTTTCCAACCGTTCCGATGTGACTTTCTCGCGCTGGACGGACAAGAAACACTTTGATGTCGAGCGGATTCTGGCGACGTTCGGAAACATGCCGGGAGAAATGATCGACTACGGCGCAAAGGCATTAAGGCCCGTGGACAACTACGTTTTGAATTACCTGAAGTTGTTAGACAACCTCGACAATCCCCGGGTCGTAGAGTCATGGCACGCGATGAATACGTGGGTCACGGATAACATTCCTATGGCAGGGGGCGCGTTTCGGCAGCTGATCGTCGATCTCTATCAGAATGATCGCCTTATGAAGGGCGAGTTGATCATTCGCGGTGAACGCGTCGATCTCAATCGTTTGCGCGCAAATCTCCTGACCGTGATCGCCCAGGGCGATCACATAACGCCACCCTGTCAATCGGAAGCGATTCTGACCAAGATTGGTAGCACCGATACGGATTTATATCGCGTTCCGGGAGGTCACATCGGCATCATGGCTGGGAGCGGCGCTCACAAATTGACCTGGCCGTATATCGACCAATGGCTGGGATCCCGCTCCCAGAGGAATTAGAGCATTTCCGGGAAAGGTGAAGGCAGAACTCCATGGGCGGCGTGGCTGTTCTATCAAGGAACAGCCACTCTGAACCAGATTCCACGGACCTCAGTCTTCCCGAAAATGCTCTAGCAAAGCCCATCACATGTAGATGCCACCATTCACGTTCAACTGTTGTCCCGTGATGTAGTCTCCATCGCAAATCAGGAACGCTGCGGCCTTCGCAATCTCTTGCGGAAGCGCGAATCGACGTAGCGGAATCTTGGCGAGGATCTGCTCTAGAACATCGGCCGGTATCGCATTCAACATATCCGTTGCCGTGAAACCGGGTGCGACAACATTGACCGTGATGTTGTACTTGGCTAATTCCAGAGCCAATACTTTGCTGTAAGCGATGATCCCGCCCTTGCTTGCGGCGTAGTTGGATTGACCGAAGTTGCCAGCTTGACCAGAGAACGAGGCAATATTCACAATGCGACCAAACTTGCGCTCTATCATGGCTGGTAACACAGCACTCGTACAGTAGTAAGTACCATGGAGATTGGTGTCGATAACGTCGGTCCACTCGTCATCGGTCATTTTGCGTACGGACTTGTCCCGGGTAATCCCGGCGTTGTTCACGAGAATATCGATGCGTTCGTAAGTGTCTAGAACATCGCGGACAACCCTGCGAGCTTCTGTTTTACTCGAAATATCGCCCTGGATGAGGACCGTTTCTCCGCCCCATTGCATGATCTCATCTCTCACGATCTCAGCTCCACTGAGGTTGGAATGAAAGTTGATAGCGACGCTCGCCCCGCGGTCAGCCAATTCCAAAGCAATGGCTCGCCCGATTCCCCGTGCCGCGCCGGTGACGAGTGCCACTTTGCCGATGAGTGATCTGGGAATAGAAATCATTGTTTCAGTTAAAACGCTGGTAATCATTGCGCACACACTTTCCTGGTTCTTTAGTTGAGGGACTCAAAGATGGCAGCTATACCCTGACCGCCGCCAATGCACATGGTGACGAGGGCATACTGCCCGCCAATCCTGCGTAGTTCATGCAGAGCCTTCACCGTCACGATTGCGCCCGTGGCGCCGAGAGGATGACCGAGCGAGATGCCACTCCCGTTCGGATTCGTTTTCTCGGGAGGGAATCCCAATTCCCGCCGCACCGCCAGAAGTTGCGCAGCAAAGGCCTCATTGAGTTCGAAAACATCAATCTGCTCTGTCTTGAGCCCCGTCCGCTGAAGAAGCTTCTTTACAGCAGAAACGGGCCCAATACCCATGAAGCCTGGTTCAACGCCGGTCACGGCGTAATCGACCAGCCTGGCCATCGGTTTCAGGCCTCGTTCTTCCGCCGCTCTTCCGTCCATCAGAACCACTGCCGCAGCTCCATCGTTGATGCTCGAAGCATTGCCTGCGGTGATCGTTCCTTCCTTGTCGAATGCAGGCTTCAACTTCGCTAGACTTTCCAGGGTCGCGTCAGATCGGGGAGATTCATCAACCAGAAAATGCGTGATCCCCGTCTTGGACTTCAGCGGAATGGGAACGATCTGGCTCGTAAATTTTCCAGTCTGGATCGCGTCAACCGCACGCCGATGACTCTCGACGGCCAACTGGTCCTGTTCTTCGCGGCTGATCGCCCATTTCCGGGCTACATTCTCTGCGGTGATTCCCATGTGTACTTCATCGAATGGATCCGTAACCGCCCCTACCAGCACATCCACAGCAGTTGTGTCATTCAATCGGGCTCCCCATCGCATATTGGGAAGCCAGTAGGGAGCCCTGCTCATCGACTCCGCGCCTCCACCGATCGCTGCCTCAGCATCTCCGTGGTAAATGGTCTGTGCGGCGGTGAGAATGGCCTGCAGACCACTGCCGCAAAGACGATTGAGTGTGAGCGCCGGCGTTTCTACCGGAAGCCCCCCACGGAGCGCAGCAACCCGACTGAGGTACATATCCTTAGCTTCGGTGTGAATCACGTTGCCAAATACGACGTGGCCAATGTCGGACGGCATAAGCCCCGAGCGCTGCACTCCCTGGCAAACAACTTTCGCCGCCAACTCGGTGGGTGGAATGTCCTTGAGCGCTCCGCCAAATTTTCCAACCGCCGTGCGGACTGCGCTAAGCACTACTACTTCCCGATCTTTCATCACTGGCTTCCTTTCATATGCGCAGATATCCTTCTGCGGTTGGAGTGTTATCGACTTGATCATGCAGAGACATTGGTTCAACGAACTGCGTGCCTTGAGCCTCCTTTCTGGTGCCCAGATGTTTATGGGACGAAAATCCAGGTTGCATGAACGCAAGTAACGGAATTTTGTGGACCCTCGCCTTAAAATGATTGCACTGCAGCATATAATATGCTGCAGTGCAAAACAAAGAGGCAAAGCTGAGGTCTGCGATGGAAATGGCCAACCTGGAATTGGAAGCGCGGCATGTGGTGGAAATGCCGTTTACGTTGTTTGGGAAAACTGCCTTAGTGACCGGCGCCGGCCGTGGGATCGGAAAAGCAATTGCACAGAAGCTGGTTTCGGCGGGTGCGAATGTCATGGTGAACGACCTTGACGAGGAAATGCTGCTTGAGTCGGCTGCGTCCTTGCCCCACCCTGATCGCGTCAGCCATATCCAGGGAGATCTCACCAATCCGACCGTGCCGGAAACTGTGGTGAAAGCCACGTTGGAAGCGTTTGGTTCCATTGACATCATCGTGAACAACGCTGGCTACAGTTGGGACAACGTGATCCAAAAAACAACGGACGAGCAGTTCAAGGCCATGCTTGAGATTCACCTGGTGACGCCATTCCGCATCTTGCGTGCCGCCTCAACCTTCATACGGGAGGTTGCTAAACGCGAAATCGCTGCGGGTCAGCAGGTAATGCGGAAGGTGGTGAATATCACCTCCATCGCCGGCACCGATGGCAATCCGGGACAGGCTGGCTACTCCTCTGGAAAAGCCGGTGTGATTGGACTGACCAAGACGCTCGCCAAAGAGTGGGGCAGGTACAACGTGAACGTAAATGCAGTCGGGTTCGGGCTCATCGGAACGAGGCTTGTGCAGCCTCTTACTGGACCTGGCGCAAACATGGAAATGCATGGGCATCAAATCCGCCTTGGTGTGCAACAGAGCATGCTTGACTCCGTGAAAAGCGCCTGCCCGCTGGGGCGGCTCGGTACACCGGAAGAAGCCGCGGGGGCAGTTTTATTCTTTTGCTCCCCGCTTTCTGACTACGTCACTGGAGAAACGCTGATTTGCGGCGGTGGACTGCACTTCTAAGTACGTTTCTCAGAACCACTGGTGAAGCGGAACGGATTCTGAATCGGCCGCCTTGGCAAAGGCGTATGCTTCTTCAACCAGCCAATGCACCTCTAGCCAGTGGTCGAGGCTACACTCTTCGGCAGAGTCAAAGGAATGAACAGTAGGCCGGACTGGCGGGCCGGACGGTACGAGCGAAGCCGGTTTCTCAAGCATCTCCATGGGATCCTTTCATGAATCATTTTGGGAACGCTCTACTTAGGCAGACAGGACATCATCAATGAACGTGTATCAGATGTGACACGTATCACAGCTTTGATCGGGTGGAAGACATCTCTAGGCATTTCTTGGAATCTATTTCTAGATAGCTTGTCCGTCTAGACTGATCCTGCCTCGTTTAGTCAGCTTGTGCGAACAGTTTGCCGCCGTGAAATATGGTTTGGCGGGTAACTCCATCAACGCGACAGCGAGCTGGCCGCCGTTGACCAGCTCGCTGGGTAGACCCGGACGCGCCTTAGAGCAGTATTCGCACGACTGTACCCAGCGAACGCATTTCGAGACTGGATTTTTATCAAGAAAAATGCTACCTCGCCGAATCTCGACCGGGTATGCCTATGCGAATACTGCTCTAGAAAAGGATCTTCAGGGCGAGCTGGGTGTTGTAGGGTTCGCCGGAGCCGATGCCAGGAGCGCCGTAGGAGACACCGATGGTGCTGGTGGAGATGCCGAAGGAGGAACCGTAGCCGAGGTTGGTGAGCGGCTGCGCCAGGTTGGTGTGGTTGAGGACGTTGAACATTTCCACGCGGAACTGGGCGCGCACGCGCTCTTTGTAGATGGGAATATTCTTGAGCAGGGAGAGATCGACGTCTTCAAAGCCGGGTCCGTAAATCTGGTTGCGGCCGAGATTGCCGTAGGTGCCGAGGCCCGGAACGGCAAAGCTGCTCTGGTTGAGGTACTGGGCGTGCGAGTGGGACTGCACGGAGCGGTTGCTGTTGAGGGCCGGGCCGCTGATATCGGCGCGGTCCTGATACTCGGTGGTGCCGGAGTTGTCAGCGCCGGAGACGATGTTGATTGGCTGACCATCCTGAAACTTGAGGACGCTATTCACCTCCCACCCCTTGGTCAGAACCGCGGGCCCAAACTTGGGAGCTGGAATCGCGTAGCTCAGATAGGCGGAGAAGTGGTTGCGGATGTCGTTGTTGGCGTTGCCCTTATCTCCGTTCAGGTTGAAGGAGTTCTGGGGCGCGGTATAGAAGCCGCTGGCGACGTCGATGTTGCGGCTCCACGCGTAGGAGAACTGGCTGGCCAACCCATGCCATTGGCTGCTCTTCAGGGTGACCTGGAGGGCGTTGAAGTTGGAGCCGGCGTTGCTGTTGACCTGGTTGACGATGCCAATGTTGGGGAACTTGCTGAAGAGGGGGCGAGAAGCTTGCTGCGCCGTGAAAGTGTTGCCGTTAACTGTGACCGGCCCGTAGGTGACGCCGTTGACAGTCGTAGGAGAGGTGACCTGGTCGAGCTGAATGCCGGGGACGACGGCGGATCGATTGATGTCCTGCAGGGAAAGGTTGTGCTTGCTCGCCGAGCCGACGTAGCCGACATTGATCTGCCAGGACTTACCGAGGCTCTGCTCGATATTGACGCCATAAAGCTCAGTGTAGGCGGTCTTGTAGTTGCGATCGACGGAGTAGACCGAGGGCGTGTTGTCGCCGGTAGGCTCGCCGAGGCTGGGCGTAAAGATGGGGGTTGCCTGGTTGGGGGTCCAAACTGGACCCGTTGTATTGTTATACGCGCCGAGCCCGATGGAGTAGTTAGGCTGGCTTCCCGCCGGATTGTTGTTGACGCCGTTTGCGCCGCCGTTGGAGACGCCGAGGTTGCCGTAGAAGGCCTGGCCGGCAGGCTGATCGAAGTAGATGCCGTAGTTGGCGCGGACGACGGTGCTATTGGTTGCCTGGTAGGAAAGGCCTACACGCGGCGAGACATTGAGTTTGTTGCTGTTGTAGATATACCCGGGGGCGCCTGAGCCCGAACCGGCCACCAGCAGGCCACCGTTGTTGGGGTCAAAGATGGAGCTGTTGGGCGGGTTGGTGTAGAAGGGCTGCTCGTAGTCATAGCGGAGGCCGAGGTTGAGGTTGAGCTTGGGGGTGAACTGCCAGGTATCCTGGCCAAAGGCAGTGCCCGTGTGGGTGTAGATGAATCGCTCCTGGGTACCCAGAGTAATGCTGGGATGGAAAGCGTAGCCGGCCATGAAGTCCGCCAGGTTCTGCACGTTGGGGTCGGTGACGGTCTTATCGCCGGACCAGGGACCAAGCACACCGCCGGTGGCGAAGCCGAAGGTGCCGCGGCCGCCGAAGTTGTAGTAGAGGTCGATGTAGGCGCGACGATAATCCACACCGAACCGAATCTGGTGCTTGCCGACGGTCCAGGTAACGATGTCGCTGATCCGGGCCATGATGTCGTTGCGGCCAGAGGTCGGGGTGACACCGATTTGGTCAAAGCCGTTGATCTGGATGTCGGGGGCACCAGTGATACCGGCACCGGTGTTGAGCCCGGCGAGGGTGAGAAGGTTCTGAGTATGAACCTGATCGGCAAAGCCCTGGACGAAGAAGTTGGCTCCGGCGGAGACTTGGTTTGTGAGATTGGGACGGAGGTTGTAGTTCCAGGTCACGTTGTAGTTTTCGTTATGCGAGGGCACGACCTGGAAGTAGTTGGACAGAAGAGAACCGGCGTAGCCGTCGGCGTAGCCCTGGCCCCAGTACCAGATCGCGGAGAGGTGACTCTTTTCGCTGAAGCTGTGGTCGAGGTGGAGTACGAGGTTGTGGCTGTATCCACTGGTAGGTACGCTGCCGGAGTAGTTTTGCGAAGAGGCCGGGAGATTGGCGATCACCGAGGGTTCCCAGAGCGTGTTGAGAATGTTCTGGGAGACGACGCTGGGGGCGACCTTGTACTTGGTGAGCTCGGCCAGGGCCAGACTCTGGTAGGCCGGGGAGGGCTCAGTGGCGGAGGTGGAGAGGCCTACGAGGAACTTCTGCTCCTCATAGGTGAGGAAGAAGAAAGTGCGATCGCGGCGGATGGGCCCGCCGAGAGACACGCCGTAGTTCTGGTTGCGCAGCGGCAGCGCCGGCGACCCCGGGGTATAGAACGGCGAGGCCACGGCCAACGCCTCGTTGCGGTTGTAGTAGTAAGCGTCTCCGTGGAAGGCGTTGGAGCCGGACTTGGTGGAGATGTTGAGGTTGCCGCCTGGACTGCGGCCAGATTCGCTGCCGCCGGTGGTCTGGAGCGAGTACTCGTCGAGCGCTTCGACCGGATAGACAACTCCGGCGATGCCGCTGATGCTGCCCTGGTTGACGGCGACTGCGTTCAAGTAGAGGTCGTTATTGTCAGTACCGTCGATGGTGTAGTTGAGCTGGTTGTTGCGGGTGCCGTTGACGGAGCCGGAGTTGCCATAGCCTGAGAAGCTGACCGAGGTGCCCTGCAGCTGGGTAAAGTCGCGGCCGTTGAGCGGCACATCCTGCAGCGATTCACCGTCGAGCACGGTGGTCTGCGTGACGGTGGTGGTGTCGAGCGAGAGAGCGTCGGCGGAGACTTCGACCGTGGAGGCTTGTTGCGCGACGGACAGCTTTACCGGTAGCGTATAGATCTTGCCCGCCAGCACTTGGACGCCGGTGACCTCAGTGGTCTGGAAGCTTGCTGCCTCCACCTTGACGGTGTAGGTGCTCTGCGGGAGATCACTAAACGAGAACTCTCCCGCGCTGGAGGAGACCGTATCACGAACCACTGCGGTGGACACGTCGGTGGCCGTTACCTTGACTCCAGGAACAACCGCACCTGAGGTATCGGTAACCGTGCCATTGATACTGCCGCGGAACGTCTGTGCCAGCAAGGTCGCAGAGAACAGCGACAAAAGTGCAAGCAGGGCTGAAGATGCTTTCAGCCACGTTCTGAGATGTTGCATTGCTCCTCCTCAAAGTGATACAGATGGTCCGGCTCATCCTGCTGACCGAGCTGCAACAGAACCGTGACGGTTGATGGATAGAGGGAAGTACCCGAAGGCTGCTTGAGTGCAGCGCTCACAGGTAAGCTTCACTACAAAGTACTCAGCGGATGCAGCAAACGAACCGAAACTTTCCAGAAGCATCGAACGGGTTGCCGAAGAGTAGGCAGCTAGGATCTACAGGCTCACGCGCCCTGATGGGTACAACAACAGCGCGGATTTGAAGCCTGGATCAACATCGAATGAAAAAAGCATAACACAGCCTCTACAGGGGATATTCGGGCGGTCCGTCAGTCTCGCACCGATCCTCTGAGAACCCGGTATCGGCTCTGATGTCATGAAGCCGATTGCTGCGCCCATTGTGGGCGGCATGATTTCTTGATCCTGGTACCTGTCTTCTTCGTGATGATGAAGGAGGGGACGTTCCGGCTTGGAAATGGCAGGCACACTTCTCGTCAGATAGTGCTAAGACAAATTTGCAGAGATAATGGGCGCGTTAGAGCATTTTCACGTCCGCTCTTAACAAAGGAAGAAAGCAGGACGCGGCTTTTTATCAAGAAAAGCCGCACTTGGCTGCCGTTGGATGTAGGCACTTAAAGTGAAAATGCTCTAGGGAGTGTCTAGGTCCGTTCGCTCCCGAACCACCTCAAGATGATCGCCGTCATCCTTCATCGCATAGATCTTCCCGCGCGCGTTACGGAAGGGTCTATGCAGAATGAGCATGAGAGAGCCATCAAAGGCATGGAACAGCATGCCATGGCCGCTGTCTTCATACACAAGCGGGGCAAGCTGTTCCCACGGACCCTCGATTGAACCGGACTTCGACCGCGCGATCGTCTGAATGTACTTGTCATCGTGGGAGTAGCTCGACCACAGCATCAGCAGATGCCCATCACGCGTGCGATACAGCTCCGGCCCGTCCGTCACATACTGCAATGACATCGTCGAAGGAGTCACTCCTTCATCCAGCCACGGAGCGTCCGACGCCTTGAATAGAAAGATCGGTTCGTCCACTCGCTTGGAGAGATCATCGATAAGCCGCACGGCCTCCATGGTGCCGTCCGTCTTCTGCAACCACTCATGCGCGTACACCAGCCACGGCTTCCCGGCGGGGTCGACGTAGAGGCTTCCGTCCAGCGTCATGAAGTCGTCAGGCGGCAGCGGACCTCCAGGATTGAGCGGGTGAAACGGTCCCAGCAGCGTGTCGCTCACCGCGCTGATCGTCCCCCGGCGATACGTCGGGCGCACCGCATTGCGGCCTGGCGGCAGCGGCTTCGCGTCGTCATGCACGGTGGTGAAGAGGTAGTATTTGCCCTTCCAGCAATGCACCTCGGGAGCCCACCCGCCCTTCTGCGCCCACTGCATCTCCGACGTGGTAAAGACCACCACTGGCCTCTCCCAGTGCTTCAGGTCGCGACTCCGATATACCATCGTTCCCACACCGCTCACACCGGACATGGCAGCGACGTTGGACGTGTAAAGGTAGTACGTCTTGTCCGCCTCGTTGGCCAGTATCCAAGGATCGTGCAGCGGCATGTTGGGCAGCGTCAGCGTTGCGGTGTCGGTCCCCTGCGCACGCGCTAGGCCTGCCATCATGAACAGAACGACCCACAGACCTACGATTATCCCCTGGCAAACTTGCCGGCCGGTTCGGTTCAACGCCTTCTGTGCTGATCTTGGCAAGCTATCTCTCTCGGTGTGGCACTCATCAGGAGTCGGTCGGCAGAGTCATGGCAGGTCGCCACCTCTTATTCATACTTCAGGCGTTTCCACATGGTCTAGCTACACCCGCCTCCTTTCATCGTACGAGCCTTTCGAGTCGGGCCTCGGCGGCGGCGCTGGCATCTCGCTATCCAGCGTCGCCATACAGATTTCATGAAAATCAGCTGATCCCCACGGACCTCTTCAACACCCACAGGCCGAGACACCCATTGAGTTGTTGCGCTTGAGATCGATCAACACTAGCGTGTTTCGCGGTATCTATCGAGATGTCAGGTGCGAAATCGCACTAGATGAGCGCTTTGCCCTGTTGGCAACAGTTGAACCAAGGGTCACTTAGCGGACAGGCGACTATTCGGCCAGGTGACGAGAAGCCCGAACTAAGCCGCCTCCCGCCACGCTTAGCTGTATCTCGGGCATGACGATCGTCAAAACGTCAACTTTCTATTTCGCCTGCGCCAGCTCCGCAACGACCTCAGCAACTTTGTCGAGTATCTGGATCCAGCCCTCCATTTGACCGCTATCTCTCGCGCTCTCCATGGGTTCATTTCCAATGAAGGTGAGTTTCGTCTGGCCGTTTCCGAGATCCTCAAAGATGGTCACGTCGTATGCACCGTCTATGGCTTCATGTTCTATTCCTAATGTCGCAGGGTCAACCTTGTTTCCCTTCGAGTCCGAAAAGTACATCAGGGAAACGATCTTCTCGTGCAGAACAATCTCGTGGTATTCAACCGCATTCCAGAACTCCTGCCCATCCGGCGCCTTCATGCAGCAGAGAAGTTTTCCTCCAACGCGAAAATCCATCTGACAAACGGGCGCAGTAAAGCCCTTCGGTCCCCACCACTGCATCACATATTTGGGGTCTGTCCACGCCTTCCAAACCAATTCGCGTGGGGCATCAAAAACTCTTGTGACAACCATCCGCTCAATTTCGCTAACCGTGTTTTCTGTCATCTCTGACCTCCTCTTTCTTCATTTGATTTACAACTACATCCAGTTTGCCGAAGCTCTCTTCCCA
>Ga0073928_10008740_pt1 | contig 12579 bp, 6 predicted proteins | sample PaiPotPPA55metaG_FD_76969 | JGI IMG/M metagenome (GOLD analysis project Ga0073928, IMG submission 76969) | Iron sulfur acid spring bacterial and archeal communities from Banff, Canada, to study Microbial Dark Matter (Phase II) - Paint Pots PPA... ...
CGAGAGTTGCGACCGCATCATCTACGGCGTCATCAGTCACTTAAACCGCTCCTGGGAAAGAAAACCGCTCTTCAAATTTACACAAACATGTTGACGCTACCCGGGACAAAAATCTTCTTGACAAGAGCTAACCGAGTGGTATAATATCCCATGAAATACCCCGCCAGCCACCTAACTCCTTTCCCTCCCACATTCGCGCGAAAACCATCCGCTAGTCATTCAACTCTCGCTCCTCGCTTTCTCGCTTGTCCATTTCCAGACTACGTCCGTAAGTCCTTTATCTACCGCTTTTACGCCAAATCGGCTTCTAAGTCCTTTATCTACCGTATTTACGTATCCGCACCCGGGTGGGGGGCTCCCTGTCACTTTCAAGTTCAAGAGTCATCCGCTACGCCACCTGCGCAGAAAGGAGCCTTGCGCTAAGATAGCGACGACCCGCACCGACCCATGACTGACGCCCCATGACCGACGCCTACATCTGCGACGCCATCCGCACTCCCATCGGCCGCTACGGCGGCGCCCTCGCCTCCGTCCGCGCCGACGATCTCGCCGCCATCCCCATCGCCGCGCTCGTTTCGCGAAACGCCAAGGTCGATTGGGCCGCGCTCGACGACGTGCTCTTCGGCTGCGCCAATCAAGCCGGCGAAGACAATCGCAACGTCGCCCGCATGGCCCTGCTCCTCGCGGGCCTGCCGAAAGAAGTGCCGGGCTCCACGGTCAATCGGCTCTGCGGCTCGAGCATGGACGCAGTGGCCAGCGCCGCGCGCGCAATAAAAAGCGGCGAACTCGATTTGGTAATCGCCGGCGGCGTGGAAAATATGTCGCGCGCGCCTTTCGTGGTAGGCAAAGCGGATGCGGCGTTTTCCCGCTCCATGCGATTGGAAGACACCACCATTGGCTGGCGTTTCGTCAATCCACGGATGAAAGAAATGTACGGCACCGATTCCATGCCGGAAACCGGCGAGATCGTCGCCGAGGAGTATCACATCTCGCGAGAAGATCAGGACGCCTTCGCGCTGCGCAGCCAACAGCGCGCCGCAGACGCGATGCGCGTTTGCCGCATGGGAGAAGAAATTGTCGCCGTGCCCGTCCCCGGCAAAAAGGGAGAGACAACGTCATTCTCCGTCGACGAACATCCCCGCCCGGACACAACCCTCGAAGCGCTCGCGAAACTAAAACCAATCGTGAAGCCCAGCGGAACAATCACGGCCGGCAACACCTCGGGCGTAAACGATGGCGCATGCGCGTTGCTGCTCGCCTCTGAATCCGCAGTGCGCAAGCACGGCCTAACGCCGAAAGCGCGGGTAGTAGCGGCCGCAGCAGCGGGCGTAGCACCGCGCGTAATGGGCATCGGCCCGGTTCCCGCCACGCGCAAAGTGTTAGTCAAAGCAAATCTCACCATCGAGCAGATGAACGTGATCGAATTGAACGAAGCCTTCGCCTCGCAAGCTCTCGCCGTATTGCGTGAGCTAGGCATTCCCGACGATGCCGCGCATGTAAATCCCAACGGCGGCGCAATCGCGCTCGGCCATCCGCTCGGAGCAAGCGGCGCGCGCCTGGTGACCACCGCCACCTATCAATTGCAGCGCACCAAAAGCCGCTATGCGCTGTGCACAATGTGCATCGGCGTCGGCCAAGGAATCGCGGTCATCTTGGAGCGCGTGTAATCACCATGCCGCTCGCGCCACCAGAAAAAAGTAACGTTGCTAAAGTAAATTGTACTCATATCAATTACGCATTTTCCGGCGCGGAAGACGCACCAGTTCTCTTGCTGTCGCACTCACTCGGCACAAACTTTACGATGTGGGCCGCGCAATTGCCGCAGCTCAACAAGAGCTTCCGAGTTCTGCGCTACGACACGCGCGGTCACGGCCAGAGCGAAATCAGTCGCGGCCCGTACGATTTCGACAAGCTCGGCCGCGATGTTCTCGGACTCGCCGACGAGCTGGGCATCGCCAAATTCTCCTTCTGCGGATTGTCCATGGGCGGCGTCACCGGAATGTGGCTCGGCATAAACGCCAGCTACCGCCTGCACAAGTTGGTGCTGTCCAGCACAGCAGCGAAAATCGGCAACGCAGAAACATGGAACGCGCGAATCGAAGCCGTGCGCAAAGGCGGAATGAAAGCAGTAGCCGCCGGAACAATGGAGCGCTGGTTCACAGCAAGTTTCCGCCAGCGCGAACCGCAAACCGTAGATCGCATCCAGAAAATGGTGGAAAGCACCGACCCCCAAGGTTTCATAGCCTGCTGCGAAGCCCTCCGCGAAGCAGACTTCCGCGAAAGCATCAAACAAATCCGCACACCAACGTTAGTAATCTCCGGCACGCACGACGCGGGAACCACCCCCGCCGACGGCAAATTCATAGCCAACCAAATCGCCGGCGCCCGTTACGTCGAACTCGACGCCGCGCATTTATCGAATATTGAGCAACGTGAAGCTTTTACGGAAGAGTTGAGCAAATTTCTGGAGGACTAAACTATTTTCCAGTCGGCGCGGACGAAGCGGCTTGCGGCGCCGCCTCTTTCACCAAAATCGGCGAACGCGGAAACGCAAAATTTCCAGAGACATCATCCACTACGTTGACCTGACAAACATAGAAACCAGGCTTCAGCGCTTGCAGTGGCAGATCGATCTGAAAAATCACAGCTTTGCGGTCCGGCGCAGTAACTTCATTCGCCACGATCGGCTTCGATTCGTAAATCTTCACGCTGCCTTGGAGAAACTCAATGCTAGTAAAAACGCGCACACTATCTTTCGGAGTTTTCGCAGGCGGAGTCTTGGCCTCAGCCGATGCAGCGTTCGCAGTGGAGCCCGCACCGGAATTTGCCGCGCCGTTCGCGCCGGGATTCGTCGCAGCGATCGCGCTGCCATTCGCCGCACTTGCTGCAGAGTTCGCGCTGCCGTTCGCCACCGCAGTTGCAGCCGAGTTCACGCCAGATTTCGCCGCGCCATTGCTGCCAGCGCTTGCCGCGGGATTTTTGCCGCGCGCAGCGTCATACACTTCGTATTGCAGATACAAGTGTTGATCTTGCGTGAAGACGTGCGTGACGTTGGGCACTAGCTCCGTCTGATTCTGCACCAGAGGATGCGGCCCGCTAGCCTTTTTCGTGCCGGCAGGAACTCGCTGACTACTGAGCACGACAGAACTCATGCGCAGCGGCGTTTTGCGCAGATCGGGAATTTGCACGTCGGTCTCGAACGAGCCCACACGCCCAGTCTGATTTTCGCGCACCACAAATTTTAAATGGTAGCTGCCGGGCGCGAGAAGGAAGCCAGTGTTGTACTGCACATTTTTCCGGCGCACCTGCTGCGCGCTATCCAGCGCCAGCTTCACGGTGTCGCGCTGATGGCCGACGGCAAACTTCCCGTCCGCGGTGCGCACTTCTCCGATCACATCGATGGTGGCGTTGTCTTTGTCTTTGGCTTGCACGAATGGAATTTGCGTGCCGGGAATTACGAGCGAAACGGAAAGATAATAGTGCGAATCATCCTGCCGGAAATAGGACGCGCCCGCATAGACGGAGACATCGGTCTGCGACAACTCCGAGGCCAGTTCGTCCTGAATTTGTTGCTCGCGGTCCGCGCGATTCAGGTGTTCGAAATCGCGGCCCGCGTAATAGCCCGAGCGATAATCGAGCTTTAGATCAGGGCGGTTGAGCTGCACTTTCAGATGGCGGAACTTTCCGTCTTTCTGCGCGTTTGTGCTGGTGAAACCTAGAACGTAATAGGCGGAGCTGTCTTTCTGGACTTGGGAAAATACAGCGCCGAAATCATTCGAATCGAAGAAAGCTTTCCCGCCAGTGTCGGAGGCCAGCGTTGAAAGGGTGTCCTGCGTTGACGCATTACTGCTGAGATCGTTCAGCACCGCAGCGCCGTTGTAAGCGGACTGCCCGTGCAGACTCGCGCTCTGCGCCTCGCCGCCTGGAGGAAATGCCTGCAAGCCGCGAATATCGACGGGATAAATGGAGACGTTGGCTTTCACCGCGGAAGCAGTGGCGGCACGCAACGCTGACTGGTTGTCGACACCGTTTTGACTGATGCCGTTGCTGAAATAAATGATCGCTTTCTTCTGCGAGATCTTTCCGAGCGATTGCATGATGGCTTGCAGCGCGAGCAGCTTCCGGTCCGCGTTGAACGTGTTGTAGTCGGTATCATCTGCGGTGAATGCGCCGCTGGTTTCCGCTGCGCCTTCGGAGCTGCCGGTCAAGCCATTATCAAAGCCCTGCCCTTGGCCGGAAGTATAGGAGTTCAGCACGCTGAGCACTTTCGTCTTGTCGTCGCTGAAGTCCAGATCGATTCGCATATTGGTAGCCAGTGAAACCAGCGCGATCAGATCTGCGGGTTGCATGCGCGTTTGCACAAATTTCTTCGCGGCGGCGACGGAGCGCTCGATATCCTCCGGTTCCATTCCTGAAAAGTCGAATAACAGCAGCATGAAGCGGCGATCACGCGCGTTTAGCGCGGCCGACTGGTCCGTAGAACGCAGCAGGCCTCGATCAGGCGCCGTGCCCGAGATGGTGGCTTCGGCAGCGCCGGCGGTGGCGAGCTCATCCACATTTTCGAAGTCGAAAGTGGAGATCGCTTGCCGCTTGCCTTCTTCGAGAAGTGTAAAGTCTTCTTTTTTTAGATCGCGAACAAGAGTGCCCTTCTTGTCGCGCACGACCACGTTGACCAGGACCAGTTCCGAGGTGACGCGCACGCGATACTGCGGCTGTTGCGCCGCCTGCGCTTGTTGCGATTGCGGATTCTGCGGCGCGCTCTGCGTAAACGCTGAGGGCGTAACGTTGAGCACCAGAAGCGCTGCCGTCAGAATCGCGCGAGCTTTCTTAGTTATTTCCATCGTCATTTCTCAAAACCGGAAGCGCGCGAGCATCGTGATGCGCCGCATGTTGCCCACCGAAGTCACTTCACCGTAAGTCAGCGAATTCACGATCGTGTTCAGTCCCGTGAAGTGCGCGGTATTGAAAACGTTTGCCGCCTGGATGCGCAATTCCAGAGCGCGCGATTCCCGCACGGTGATCGTTTTGCTGAGGTTCATGTCAAAGGTGATCTGCCCCGGCCCTTGGATGATGTCACGCCCAGCATCGCCAAAGGAACTGTTGGTGGGGTTCGCGCAAGTGCTGCCCGAACCGGGCGTGCTGGAACCAAAGGAAGAGACCGGCGAACAAAAGGCCGCCGTGTTGAACCATTCAAGAGTAGATGGCGAGCCCAGTGAAACGGGAGCGCCAGTCGCATTGGCGCGCAGCGAGCCGCTCACGCCACGGTTGATGTCCAGCGAATTACCGAGGACACGCGGAGAGAAGTAAAAACCCGAACCGACGGTGAAGTCGCCGCTCCATTGCCAGCCATCCAAAACGTGCGAAAGCGGCCCGCGCTGGACAAAACGGTGATTTTCGCCAAAGGGCAGCTCGTAAATCCAGTTGCCAGTAAATTTATGGCGCTGGTCAAAGCTGGAGAGCCCGCGGTCGGCGGCGATATTGAAGGGGTTCTGCGCAACAATCGTCGCCCCCCCACCGATCGAAGAAGCATCATCAATCGATTTGGAATACGCATAGGTGGCCGAAACAGCGATGCCGTGCGCCATGCGCCTGCGCAGACGAATCGATCCCGAATGAAAAACAGAATTGGCCGCGGAAGACTCGTAAATAAAGGGCTGCACTCCGGAGATCGTGATAGCGCGCTCGACATCAAGGCGCGTGCCCTTTGAGCCGTTGTAATCGAGGTTCATCACCAAGCCCGCGGGTAGCTGGCGCTGAATGTCGAGGTTCCAGATTTGCACGTAGCCGAGCCGATAGTTGGGGTCAACCGCGAAATTGTTGGTGACAGCATCGTTGACGGCCGGAAAACCGTTTTGCAGCGTAAGCAGGTTTGCGTGCGAGCTGATATTTGTGGAGGTAATCGCGAACGGCGGCTGAAACGCGAAATTTTGAATAATCGCGCCGTATTGCGCGAGGTTGTAGTTGATGCCGTATCCCACTCGCACAACGGTTTGCTTCATGGGCTTCCAGGCGATGCCGATGCGCGGCGCAAAATTGTTGCGGTCCGGATTGATCAGAGATCGCGTCGAAGATGGAACGGTGCCGCTGACAGAGCTCGGCAAGACGGCGCCAGCGGGAACTATGACCTGCGCGCCGCTAAATCCGGGAGCGACATTCAGGTTTGCGATCTGGTTGTTCGATTCCGTATACGGCCCGTTGTATTCATAGCGCAGGCCGAGGTTGAAAGAGAGGTTGGGCCGGAAACGGAAATCATCCTGCGCGTAAACGTCAAAGGCATTGGCGCGGAAATTATAGGAATTCGCGCCGGATTGCAGCGTGGTTTGTTGCGGCAAGCCGAGCAGGAAATCGGCGAAGTCGTACCCAGTGTTCGGAGCCGGCAGGCCGCCGCTTGCAAGTTGTGACGTGGCAAAGCCGGTGAACACAAAGCTCCCTTCGGCGTTCTTCGCCGAACGAAAACTTTGCAGGATTCGGCGATAGTCTCCCCCAAAACGCCAATTGTGTTTGCCGCGACTCCAAGAAAGAGTGTCGGAAAATGTAAAAGTCTGATCGAGCTCGCGCCGCGGCACAGGGTCCGTGAAGCCGGCAAAACTGGTGAAGCTTATTCCAGGCAGACCGAAATCGAATGGATTCGTTGAAACGCCGCCAATGCCCGCTTCCCCAGCAACATTTTGAACATTCGAGAATAAGTTCGTGGCGGAAACGTGATTGTGGTTGTAATTCACGCGGAAATTGTTTGTGGCGCGCCCGCGTCCATAAACCCAGCCTGCGGTGGCATTCAAGCCTTGCAAACTGTTGCCGCCGGCGAGCGAGGGGAACGGATTCACAAGAGTGGTCGAGCTGCGCGTCCAGTTCATGCCGAAGTTGATATTGTTTTGCGCGCGCCTGCGCCCGCCACCGCCCCCGCCGAAGTTCATGAAAGGCAAGCCGCCGGAGCCAAAGTTATGAATTAAACGAAAGTTAACCGAATCGCTGCTGCTGCTTCCCGAAGTGACGTAATGAAAGTTCTGCGTCGGACTATTCAGGTTAGGCAACGGAATGAACGCCAGCAGTGCCTTGGTCTGCGCGCTGATGAGCGTGGGATCGATTACGTTGAGTTGCCCGTTGCTTTGAAATTGCTGTCCGGTTGCAGGGTTAAAGATCTGCACCGGACTGCCATTCTTATAAGTCGCGGCCGAGAAATCCCCTGAGCGCTCGGCCAGCGTCGGCACCGTAGAAAACGCATCGTACGGAGTGCTGCCGCGGTTGGCGTTCCAGCCCGCGAAGAAAAAGGTTTTGTTGCCGCCGTTAAAAATTTTAGGAATGTTTAGCGGACCGCCGAGAAAAGCACCAAAGCGCGGCAGGTTGTAACTGGCTTTCGGAGTCGACAGCCCAATTAGTGAATACGATTTTGCGTCGAGCGTCCCAGAATCGTCAGAGACGTAGAGCATCCCGTGGGGCTGATTGATGTTCAAATTGCGCGGCAAGCGCATCATCATCGGTCCACCGCCGCCCGGACCACCAGGACCGCCGCCACCGGGCGAACCGCCTTGCAAACCGCCGCCTTCGCGTTGCGCGCGGTCTCGAAATTCCTGAATGCGTTCCTGGATGTCGTCTTCGCTGCCGGCGCCAAAATCCTGCGTGCGCCCTTGCGCTCCGGTGATGCTCACGGACTCCGTGGGGCCTTCTGCTCCGGCCCCATTCAAGGGCAGCGATGACATGTCGCCGCCATTTCCATTTTGCCCGCCACCCATCATTCCCGCAGATCCGCCGCTCGCCAGAGCGGAAAGCGTGCTGTCCAGCGCTAAGCTCTGAAATCCACGGCCCGCGGTGACGAGCGCAGCCAGATTACCCAGGCCGCCCTGGTCCTGCTGGCGAGATGCGAGAACCATTTCCGCATCGAATTTGCCCGCGGGAGTTTCCGGCTTCAGCACAATTTCCTGGGTCTGCGCCGAGAAACCCATAAACTCGACGCGCACCACGTAACGGCCGCGAGGCAACCCAGCAAACGTGTAAGTGCCATTGGCCGCGGTGGCGACGACAAATTTCTTTCCAGTGAGCGAATTGGACGCGGTGACCGTTACGCCCGGCAGCGGAGTTTTCCCTGCCCGCACTATTCCGGTGATTTCAAACGAAGCAGGCGCAGGAGGCGTGGTTTGCGGCGCCGGCGCGACAAGCGCGGGAGAGGTCACCTGGGTCGAGCCGCTAGCTGGAGAGGGCGCTGGAGTTTGCGCGCGCAGGAAATTACCGCAGGAAACACAGAAGAGAAAAAGCAGGGCCGGGATGGGCTTTTTCAATGAGGCGGCTCCGCAGGTTTTTGCGAGACGCCGCCAGCCCCGGAGCCTCCTACTGCGCCCGGACGCATTCCGCCCATTTCCTCCATACGTTTCCATTGCTCGGGTCCAATAACCATAACAAATTTGGGCACAAATACGTTGTCTTGCAGCGCACCGCGCGCCAAAAGGTGATCGCCCACTTGCACCTCAGCCATGGTGATCGCGTCGCGCCCCTTGCGCAGCGAAGAATCTTCATTGAGCTCGATCGTTTGCGTCACATTGTCGGAGCGCAGCACGGAAATTTTAGGCGCATCGACGGCCTTGACTTCCCCGGCGACGTAATCTTTGCCGAGCGTGCCAGCCTGCATGTTGGGTCCGCGGCCCTCGCCATTGGCGGAACGCGCGCCGACTGTCTGCGCGGTCCAGGTGTGATCGGGATTTTCCTCTCCGCGGACCGCGATCACGTCGCCCACTTTGAATTCACTCCGCTTAGCGGGCTGGCGATCCTTGCGAAATTCAGTTTGCGGCGTGAGCTTGACTGTCACCGTCTCGCCGTTGGCGTTGGAAATTTGAATTGTGGAACCATTAATCGCAGTGATCTTGCCGAACAGCGGCATGCGCCCTTCGTCCTGAGCTTGTTGACCTTGCTCTTTCTTATGGGCAGGAGCGTCCTGGCTCAGAACCACGTCGGACACCAAAAAGGATTGTGGAAGCGCCATCAGTACTGGAATGGCCAGCAAAAAAATGGCAATAGCGAACAGCTTCAAGTCAGGTTTCATTGCTCTCTTTCGTGGCGCGTCTCCATTGTTTGTTATACGCGCCGGTGGAGTGTAGGGTTACTCTCATGTGTGTTGGGTGCGAAGTGGTTCCCTCCCGTTACAAGTTCCGGTCACAAACTTTCAATTCTTGTCACAAACTTTCAACTTGATTTCCCGTCACAAAGGAACAAAGTTCCCGCAGGAACCTGCGGGTAGCATCTTGCGTATTCAGGGCAGGGCGTGACGACTGCAACGTACCGACGTCAATGAGCTTGTTCGCTCATGGGACGCTTTTTCCCATTTTCGGCCAATGCGGCCTATGTTCGACGGTGAGTTTTGGGTGTAAACTACTGAATTACCATACCTTACGCGGGATAGACCAGGGCAGGCTGCGTGCCATTTCAAGGTGAAACAAACACTATGGATATACAACGACCATCAAACGCCCGCGCCAAGAAAATTAAACGAATCGCCTACGTCACAGTTGCCGTGCTGGCCTGCGCCGGCGTCACTCTGGCATTGTCTCGGCTGAAGCCCGCGGCGCCATCTGTCGACGGCTCGACTATCTGGCCTGATACGGTGAAGCGCGGACCGATGCTGCGCGAGGTGCGCGGCCTGGGCACCCTCGTTCCCGAGGACATCCACTGGATTCCGGCACAGACCGCGGCGCGCGTGGACAAAATCGTAATTCGCCCCGGACACTTGGTGACGCCTGATACCGTAATCCTGGAAATGAGCAATCCGGAATTGCAGCGCGACGTGCTCGACGCAGAGTATGCGCTCAAGGCTGCCGAGGCCAATTTCGCCGCCCTCAAAGTGCAGGTTGATAGCGATCTAATGAGTCAGAAAGCGAACGAAGCATCCGTGCGCAGCGACTACGAGCAAGCGCACCTGCAGCACGATGTGGATGAAAAGCTATACAAAGAGGGCATCGCGTCTGTGAACACGAAGAACCTCTCTAAGGTGAAGGAAGATCAACTCGCCATTCGCCTGCAGTTGGAGACCGAGCGGACGAAGATTTCTCAGGAGTCGGCGCAGTCGCGGCTGCTTGCTTCGAGGTCCCAGGTGGACCAAGCGAAGGCAACGTACGGACTGCGCATCAGCCAATCGCAGTCGCTGCGCGTTCGCGCCGGCATCACTGGCGTGCTGCAACTGGTTCCCGTGGAAGAAGGTCAAAACGTGGCCATCGGGACGAACGTGGCGCGGGTGGCCGATCCCAAGAAGCTGAAGGCCGAAATCAAGATTGCGGAGACGCAAGCAAAGGACATTACGATCGGACAGAAGGCCACCATCGATACGCGGAACGGGATTGTAATCGGGCACGTGTCGCGCATCGATCCTTCCGTTCAGAATGGCACGGTCACCGTGGACGCTGTGTTCGATGAGGCGTTGCCGCCAGGCGCCCGAGCGGACCTGAGCGTCGATGGCACCATCGAGCTGGAAAACCTTAAAGACGTTCTTTACGTCGGGCGGCCGGTGCACGGCCAGCAGGACAGCACGATCAGCTTGTTCAAGATTACGCCGGATGGCTCGGAAGCCTCGCGCGTCAACGTAAAGTTGGGGCGCAGCTCGGTGACTACCATCGAGATCCTTTCGGGCTTGCAGGTGGGAGACAAGGTGATCTTGTCCGACATGTCGCAGTGGGACAACGTCGACCGTATACGGCTGAAATAACGGGTGTTGGGCGCAGTGCCTCGGGTTTCTAAAGATTTTTCGTTTCTGCAAAGACGGGAATGCAGGCTGCTACGTCTCAGTCAGCAGGGATTCGTCTAGTCGCAGAGGTGGCCTCGTGACGGTAGTGGCCCGAATCGCGCTCGCAAGCCCTTACGGTGGAACAAAGGTGGCGCTCGCAGCGTATATCCGTGACATAGAGGGATTCATGGCGTCCGCGATGTGGTTGCGGACAGCCTGGACGGGGAAATCCTGATGCGGGCGATCTGGCAAGACATTCGGTTTGGGGCGCGGATGCTGGCGAAGCATCCCGGGTTTACCGCCATTGCGGTGCTGACCTTGGCGCTCGGCATTGGCGCGAACACCGCTATCTTCTCCCTTATCAATCAGGTGATGCTGCGACGCTTGCCGGTGCAGAATCCGAGCGAGCTTGTCATTTTGCGCGCGCCGGGCCCGATGAACGGACATGTCTGGAGCGACGGCGACGAATGGCAGTCATTTTCCTTCCCGATGTACAAGCGGCTGCGCGAGACGAATCAGGCTTTCTCAGGCTTGCTGGCGCGCTTTGCGATTCCGGTCAGCGTGGCCAGCCACGGACAGACGGAGCGCGGCGGCGGCGAGCTGGTTTCCGGCAACTACTTTGAAGTCCTGGGCGTGCGGCCGGCTTTGGGCCGGCTGTTTACATTGGACGACGACAAAGTTCCTGGCGCGCAGCCGCTTGTTGTTTTGAGCCATTCGTATTGGACGCGGCACTTCGGCGGGGATCCATCGATCTTGAATCAGACTCTGCTGGTGAATAACACCCCACTGACCGTGGTGGGTGTCGCTCAGGCTGGATTCACCGGCGTTCAAGTGGGGCAGTCGGCGGATGTGTTTGTGCCTTTCATGATGAAGGGGCAAATGACGCCGGAACGCAACGGGCTGGACGATTGGAACGATCAATATCTTGCGATTATGGGGCGGCGCAAACCTGGAGTTTCGCTGGCGCAGACTGAGGCGGCGATTAATGCTGCCTATCGGCCGCTGCTGCAAGAGCAGCTGCTGACTATCCACACTTGGGACACGAAGAAAAGGGAGCAGTTTTTAAGCAAGAAAGTTTTGTTGATTCCTGGCGCGAAAGGCCGCACCACGCTGCAAAGTGATTCCGGGCAGCCACTTACCGCGTTATTCGTGATGGTTGTACTTGTGCTGCTTATTGCGTGCACGAATGTCGCGAATTTGCTGCTGGCGCAGGGCGCGGCGCGTCAGCGTGAGTTGGCGATTCGTTCGGCGATGGGCGCGAGCCGCGGGCGCATGATTCGGCAATTGTTGGCGGAGAGCTTGCTGTGCGCGCTGGCGGGTGGAACGCTCGGGTTAGTGCTTGGCGCTTGGCTGATGACTTTGCTGACTCCCTTCGTCGCGTCGAATCTGGGGATCAAAGGGCTGAGCACTAGCTTGGATTTGAGCGTATTGAGTTTCGCAGCTGGCGCCACACTGGCTTCCGGCATCTTCTTCGGGCTCATCCCGGCGTGGCGTGTGACCCGTAATGCCATCACGCAAACCTTAAAGGACCAGGCGAGCACCGGCTCCGCGAGCGCTTCTCACGTCGGTGCGCGCAAGATGCTGGTCGCGGGGCAGGTGGCATTCACGCTGTTGCTGCTGACGGGAGCGTTTCTGTTTACACGTACGCTGTCGAATTTGCGGAGGCAAAATCTCGGCATGCGCACGGAAAACGTGATCAGCTTCTCCATCGCACCGATTTTGAATGGTTACGATACGCCGCGCACGATTGCGCTGATTGACCAACTCCGTGCGCGCATGGCGTCGGTACCTGGCGTGCGCGCCGTTGGCACCTCTGAAGCGGGGACGCTGACGGGGACCGACATGGGCAGCAACGTCACGATTGAGGGAAGCAAGGA
>Ga0073928_10008741_pt1 | contig 12578 bp, 14 predicted proteins | sample PaiPotPPA55metaG_FD_76969 | JGI IMG/M metagenome (GOLD analysis project Ga0073928, IMG submission 76969) | Iron sulfur acid spring bacterial and archeal communities from Banff, Canada, to study Microbial Dark Matter (Phase II) - Paint Pots PPA... ...
GAGGGGGGTTTACCGGCATCTCTCGCCGCGGCAAACCGGGGGTATTGCCGCTCCCGGTGGCCGCGGTGGCACAGCTCGGCCCCGTTTTTTTCCATGGTGGTCTCCCCCCCCCCCGAGACCCGATCCGATCGGGGCATTTGAACTTGGATTTGTGACAAGAGTCTGGCGGGACCCCGCCGGCACTTTGCTTAATGCGGCTTGCCCAGGACGGTCGAGAAAGGAACCAGGAACAGCTCTTCCCCGTCGTCGTCGCTCACGTGCACACTCCAGTCGCGCCAGTCTTCCGGTCCTGCGGTGTGGACGATGGACTGGATGATCTGGTGCGCGCGGGCGCGGGCATCGAAAATGTCCTCGACCTCGCTGCCGCGACGGTCCACAAGGACCTCTTGCCTGCCTGCACAGTGGAAATACAGGGTTGCCATGTGCGCCTCCTTTTGCGCCTCATTGCGACTGGCACCGCCAGACTGGCATGTAACGCGACCAAAAGCTGTGACCCGCATCACACGATTGCGCTTTATCGCGTAGCGTGGCCGGCGGGACACGAGCTCGCAGGCTGAAATCCGTGAGAGTTGCAAAATGACCACGCTCGCCGCAGAGCCCCCCAGAGGCCTCTTGCAGTGGCACTATCTGGGGTACGCCGCTACCGCGATCGCCGTCATGGCCGCGGCGATCATTCTCGGCAATCTCTGGTTTCTCAATTTCATCCACGTTTTCTCGGCCTTGTTGTGGACCGGCATCGACCTGTTCATGGGCTTCGTGCTGGGACCGATTTTGCGAAAGGTCGATGTTTCCGTGCGGCGCGAGGTCGTCGGGCGGCTTACCCCCCGCACGCTCTTCCTCATGCCAACGATCTCGATCATTGCGGGCACGACCGGCTGGTTTCTGGCCGTGGACCTTGGCTACACCGCCTTGCCTTGGCCGCAATTCGGCTGGGTCGCGGCGGCGCTGGTGCTGGTGACCCTGATGACCATCCAGGGTCTGGGCTTTCTGACCCCCGTGAACGTGCTGGTCTGTCTTGAGCTGCAAAACAGCAAGCCTGATCTCGCGAAGGTAAGCCGCTGGATGCGGTGGTATTTCTATGCGGTCTCGCTGCAGGGATCGATGCAGCTCGCAATCATCATCGTGATGACCCGCTTCCGCATGGGCCTGTGAATCAGAAGTCGATGGGCGAGTGGTCCGAAGCGGCAAAAAGATTCAAGCTCCGGTCCGCCCGCACGCGGTTGCCCCGTGTGCAGGGTCGGGTTTTAGACCAGCGCGAGCTGGCGTGCGCGGCCTGGTGCGCTCGGCGTTACCCGCATGCCTGACCCTCCTGGCATCCGCCGTCCGTGCGATGGATTCTGATCCGTGCGCGTGCCAACATGCAGGGCAAGCCCGGAGTCCGAAGCGCCCGTCAATGGCCGAGCCCTGGGCAGTTCGCATGAAAAGGGAGCGCACCATGACAGCAAGGCGTCGATTCTATTTGAGTACCGCGGCGGTGGTCGGCTGCGCTGCGTTCTTCGGTACGTCGGAGATTATGCAAGCGCAGCAGGCTCCCGCAGCGGCCGTCAGCATAGACGGCGATGATATCGGTGGCGTTGTCACGGGGTCGAACGGGCCGGAGGCGGGCGTTTGGGTCATCGCTGAAACCAGCGATCTGCCGACCAAGTTTGCCAAGATCGTCGTCACCGACGACCAGGGCCGGTACGTCATTCCGGACCTTCCCAAGGCGAAATATCAGGTCTGGGTGCGCGGCTACGGTCTCGTCGATTCGCCCAAGGTCGAAAGCGAGCCCGGCAAGCAGCTCAATCTGCGCGCAGCGCCGGCTCCAAACGAAGCTGCTGCAGCGCAGTACTACCCCGCGATCTACTGGTACTCCATGCTCAAGATACCAGATGCCAAGGAGTTCGGCGCCAACAGCGAAATCCCTGAGAAGATTACCCAGACCGACTGGCTCAAGCAGGTGAAGAATATCGGCTGCATCGGCTGTCATCAGCTGGGGCAGCTCTCCACCCGCACCATCCCCGCGGCGTTCGGCGAGTTCAACTCAGGACGGGAAGCCTGGATGCGGCGCTTGCAGTCCGGGCAGTCCGGCGAGCAAATGACGAACCAGCTTGCCGGGACATTCGGCGGGGCGCCGTTCAAGTACTTTGGCGATTGGACCGACCGCATTGCGAAGGGCGAGCTTCCTCATGCCAAGCCGAGCCGCCCGCAAGGAGTCGAGCGCAATATCGTCGTCACCACCTGGGCGTGGGGGACCGAGAAGCAATACCTGCACGACCTCATTGCCTCGGACCGGCGCAATCCGACGGTCAACGCCAATGGCCCGCTCTACGGCTCGCCGGAATACAGCACCGACTCCTTGCCGATACTCGACCCCAAGACCAACACCGTCTCGTTCTTCAAGGCGCCGGTACGCGATGTGGAGATGCCGGAGTCGCTCGGCCCTGGACATGCTGCGAGCATCAAACCGCTCGCCCCTTCCGCTTATTGGGGGAATGAAAAGGTCTGGGACACTCGCGCCAACAACCACAATGACATGATCGACGAGAAGGGACGGGTCTGGCTCGCCGCTACCGTGCGCGGCGTGGACAATCCCGCATTCTGCAAGAAGGGCTCCGATCACCCTTCAGCCAAGATCTTCCCGCTGGAGAAATCCACCCGTCAGGCAGCCATGCTTGATCCGAAGACGAGAAAATACACTTTCGTCGACACCTGCTTTTCCACCCATCATCTGCAGTTTGGCTACGACGCCAATGACACCCTGTGGTTCAGCGGCACGGGTCCCGTTGCCGGTTGGGTCAACACCAAATTGTTTGATGAGACCGGCGATGCGGCCAAGGCGCAAGGCTGGACGCCGTACGTTCTCGACACCAACGGGAACGGCAAGCGCGACGACTATGTCGAGCCCAACGCGCCGGTGGATCCTGCCAAAGACAAACGAATCGTCCCCGGCTCGGGGCCCTACGCGGTCATGCCGAGCCCGGTGGACGGCTCGATCTGGTTCACAGTCGGCATCTTCGGCGGCACACCCGCGGTGCTGCGGCTCATGCCCGGGGCCAATCCGACCGAGACGGCGCTCGCCGAAATCTACAATGTCCCGAAGCCGGGATTCGGCATCCGTGGCGGCGACATCGATTCGAATGGCGTCGTGTGGGCTTCGCTTTCGAGCGGCCACCTCGCAAGCTTCGACCGGCGCAAGTGCAAGGTGCTCAATGGGCCGACCGCGACCGGCGATCATTGTCCGGAAGGCTGGACGCTTTATCAGTATCCCGGCCCCGGGTTTGAGGGCATCGGCGAGAACAGCGCCGAATCCAGCTATTACACCTGGGTCGATCAGCACAACACGTTTGGGCTGGGCGAGAACGTGCCGATGTCCACCGGTAACCTCAACGACGGCCTGATTGCGCTCAAGGACGGCAAGATGATCGTGCTGCGCGTACCCTATCCCATGGGCTTCTATGCCAAGGGATTCGACGGCCGCATCGATGACCCGAACGCGGGGTGGAAGGGCAGGGGCCTGTGGACCACGAGCGGGGACCGAACCCCCTGGCTCAAGGAAGGCGGCAAGGGAGCTAAGCCCATCGCCGTGCACTTCCAGCTGCGCCCCGATCCCTTGGCCGATTGAGTGCCACTGCCGCCGCGCAATCGTCTCCGCGTCATTGCGCATCTCGCCCGACAGCCACGGGCGGGGTGCGGCTATGGAAAACCTACCCTGTCGACTTTCCAGATTATGCAAACCATTGCCAAGACTATATATTTCGCAAACGAAAGATATATCTTGCGTTACCCCTCCATGTGTGCTATCTAACGATATATCTTTTGACACAAGGAGACCAAGATGTTTGGAATGAGATACTGCGGGCCGCGCAGTGGTGCGTATTTCGCCGGGATGCGCCACGGCCACGGCCGCGGTCGCTGGCGCGGCGGACATGGCTGGGGCGGAAGGCACGGGTTTGGGGGTGGGGACTTCATGCGGGCGGGCCGCATGCTGGCTCAGGGCGATCTCCGCCTCATCGCGCTGACCCTGATCGCAGAGCAACCGCGCCACGGCTACGACATCATCAAGCAACTCGAGGAGAGGACATCGGGGTGGTATTCGCCGAGTCCCGGCATTGTCTATCCGACGCTGACCTATCTCGAAGAGGCCGGCTATCTGACTTCTCAAGCCGATGGCGCCAAGAAGCTCTACACCATCACCGATGCAGGCCGCGGCTACCTCGAAGAGAACCGCGAGATTATAGAGGCCGTCATGAGCAGGCTCGCTTACATCGGCAAGAAGGCCGAGCACGTGCGCCGTCGGTTCGGCGAGGAAGAGAACAGCCGCGGCTCATCCCCGCTCGTGCAGGCTGCACTCGACAATCTGCGCGAGGTCGCCGTCAAGCGCCTGCGAGAAAATCCCGATTCAGAAGCACGGATCGTGGAGGTTCTGGCCCGCGCAGCAGGAGAGCTGCGCAAGGAGTAGCTGACCCGCCGCCTGCCACCTGCCTGACTGATCGTTCGCCGCAGGCAATCAGGCTAGCTGAAACTCAGCTCAGAAGACAGGCAGCCGGCGGCTAGGAGGTCCTCACACGCGTGCGTGAGCGTTGGGGCTTGCGTCGCGCGTAGGGGTTCTTCTTCTCGCGCAAGGTGAGTCGGATCGGGGTGCCGGGCAGGTCGAAGCTGTCGCGCAGGCTATTGACGAGGTAACGGCGGTACGCATCGGGGACCGCATCCGCCCGGCTGGTGAACAGCACGAAGCTGGGAGGGCGACTCTTCGGCTGGGTGATGTAATCGAGCCGGCTACGGCGACCCGCGCTGGCCGGAGGCGGATGGGCAGCCACCACGCCTGCAAGCCAGCGGTTGAGCGCGCTCGTCTCGATGCGCCGATTCCACACGGCGTGAGCGTCACTGACAGCCTGCATCAACGCCTCCAGTCCTTCGCCGCTCAATCCGGAGATCGGCACGACGGGAACCCCTCGCACCTGAGGAAGCCAATGATCCACCTCCTCGCGCAAGTTCCTGATCGCGCCGCGGCGTGGCTCCGCCAGGTCCCATTTGTTCATTCCGATGACCAGCGCACGTCCCTCGCGCTCAACCAGATCGGCAATGCGCAGATCCTGCTCCTCGAAGGGTCGTTGCGCATCCAGCAACAGGATCACCACTTCGGCGAAGCGCAGGGCATTGAGCGCGTCGGCCACGGAGAGCCTTTCGAGCTTCTCCTCGATTCGAGAGCGACGCCGCAGCCCGGCAGTATCGTGCAGGCGGAACTTGCGGCCGTGCCAGTCCACATCGACGGCAATGGCGTCGCGTGTGGTGCCCGCCTCGACCCCCGTGAGCAGGCGTTCCTCCCCCAGGATCCGGTTGATCAGGGTCGATTTGCCACTGTTCGGCCGGCCCACAACTGCAATCCGGATAGGAGCTTGCACCGCGGATGAGTGGGGGGCGGCGTTCCGGGCGGACAGGGTGTCCTTGTGCTCGGTCTCCTTGGGCAGCGTCGCGCGCAAGGCAGCGTAGAGGTCGGCAAGCCCCTCCCCGTGCTCGGCGGAGACCGCAACCGGCTCGCCAAGACCGAGCTCGAAGGCCTGCAGGATTCCTGCCTCGGCGGCGCGGCTCTCGCTCTTGTTCGCTACCAGGATGGCGCGCTTTGCCGACTTGCGCACAACATCGGCAAACGAACGATCGGCCGGCAATGGTCCTGCGCGCGCGTCGATCAAGAAGAGCACGACGTCGGCGGCGGCGATTGCAGCCTCGGTCTGCTGGCGCATGCGGCCGCTCAGCGTATCCGCAGGCGCTTCGTCCAAACCGGCCGTATCGAATACCCGGAATTCAAGGTCGCCAAGGCGGGCCTCGCCCTCGCGCCGGTCGCGGGTTACCCCGGGGGTGTCATCGACCAGCGCCAGACGCTTTCCAACCAGCCGATTGAACAGCGTGGATTTGCCGACATTCGGCCGTCCGACAATGGCGACCGTGAAGCTCATGCACTGAAGTTTTAGCAGCTGCCGGTCAGTTCCCCGGCACCCGACGACACGATCAACGCATCGGCGGCGGATCAGGCCAAGCCACCCCGCCAGAGGGTCTCGGCGAACCGCTCGCGGCGGGTGCCGCCTGCTGCGTCTGCGGCGGGTCGGGCCACGCGGATTGGGCAACGGGGGTTTGTGAGCCTTGCTCCGGCGCCGCGCCCGCTGTCCGGGTCGGCTGCTCCGCTGGCTTGGCCACGAGTTTCGGCTTCACCTTGGGTTTGAGCTTGGGCCTGGGTTTTGGCTCGGAGGGCTCCGCGGCGGCCTGCTTCGGCGTCGCGGTGGCTGTTGTCTGCGGCGCCTCCGCGGCTTCGACCGGAGGCTGATAGCCCTTGACCAATTCCGGCGGTACCCCCTGCGAGACCCCGGGCGTGCCTTCCGGGAATACGGGGACACGCTTTCCCGGCAGCGGCTTCTTGGTGTTGAAGATGTCAGCATCAAAGATCGCCGTGGGATCGAAATCCTCACATCCTGCGAGCGCAAGGGTGAGCCCCATAGCGCCGACGGTCAAACCAATGCGCACAAAACCCCTCATTGCGCGCGCTCCTCCTTTAGGTCTTGCCTGTGCCGGTCAAGGCGACCAGCATTTCGACACGGGTGCGGGTTGCGGGCGGAGTCTGCGCGTCCGTCATGACCATGTCGATCCAGTGCTTTGCCTGCGTCATATCGCCCGCGCGCCAAGCTGCAAGGACCAGGAATTCGCGCGCAGTATGGTGAAAGATGCGATCACTGCCGGTGAGGGGCTCGAGCTTTGCCCGCGCCTCGTCAAAAGCACCCGCGTCGATAAGCAGCCCGCCCGCGCGCAGCGAGGCGAGATCCGAAAGCACCGGGCCGACAGAGCCATCGCCGGCGATCTTCTCGTATGCGCCGGTGGCGGCCTTCGGGTCGATGTCGGTGAGTTCTGCGGCTGCTCGCAGACGCGCAAGATTGCGGTAGCCGGACGTGCCGCTGCCCGCGATCTTGGCGAATTCCGCCTCCGCCTCGCTATGCTTGCCGGTTTCGGAAAGTGACATTGCCGTCTGGAAAGCCGCGCCGCTTTCGGCGGCTCTTTTCGCTTCCCACCACCCATAGCCGCGCCAGCCCGCGATGCCGACCACCACGAGAACGGCAGCCGCAACCATCAGGTTTCCGTAGCGGTCCCACAGCTTCTTGAGCTGCTCGCGGCGGACTTCCTCGTCAACTTCGTGGAAGATATCTGACACGAACCGATCCTGCGGCAATTCCTGCCCCAGCCCCAATCCCAAGCCACGCGATTAACCTATCGATGTGGCGGTGGAAAGGCAAAAGATTAAGGACGGGTGTGCGGTCTTAAGTCACTGATGAAGCAATCCTACTTGCTCTTTGGTCGCATCGGATAGACGTGCTCGGGTCCGGGAAAGGCACGGGCGCGAACGTCGGCTGCATAGGCCGCGATCGCGGATTCGATCGATTGGGCGAGCTCGCCGTAGCGCCGCACGAATTTCGGCACGCGGGGCGAGAGCCCGAGCATGTCCTCAAGCACCAGGATCTGGCCATCGCAGGCAACGCTGCCGCCAATGCCGATCGTAGGGATCGCAACGGAGGCAGTGATGCGCCGGGCGAGCGGCTCGGCAACCGCCTCGATGACAACCGAGAAAGCTCCCGCATCGGCGACGGCGCGAGCATCTTCCTCGATCGGCCCCCAATGCGCCTCCTCGCGCCCCTGCGCGCGAAACGAGCCGATGGTGTTGATGGATTGCGGGGTGAGCCCGATATGGCCCATCACCGGCACCCCGCGCTCGACCAGAAACGCTATCGTCGCCGCCATGCGACGGCCGCCCTCGAGCTTGATCGCGCCGCAGCCCGTCTCTTTCATGACCCTTGCCGCCGACATGAAGGCCTGCTCCCAGGATACTTCGTAGGAGCCGAACGGCATGTCGACTACGACAAGGGCGCGCTTGGAGCCGCGCATCACCGCCAGTCCTTGCAAGATCATCATATCGAGAGTGACAGGGACGGTGGTCTCCAGCCCGTGCATCACCATGCCGAGCGAGTCGCCGACGAGGATGAGGTCGCAATGACGATCGAGTAGCCGGGCGGTATGCGCGTGATAAGATGTGAGACAGACGATCGGCTCGCCGCCTTTGCGCGCGCGAATGTCCGGCGCGGTCAAACGCTTGATCGCATCCTGTGCCGACATCGCGAGACCCTAGAAAGCGGGGCGGCCGAACACCGCGCGACCGACGACGAGGGGATGGAATACAAGGCCAAGCACGAGAAAAAGCACCGTTCCGACCACGATGGCGATGATGTCGTTGCGGTGCCCTCCTGCAGGGATCTTCGGCGCCGCCGCGTCGGTCCGATGCTTGAGCGTCATGCGGTCATAACCGGCCCAGAGCAGAAATGAGCCGAACAACAGAATCGAGCCGAGATCGCCGTTCGAGATGAGGTGCGCAACCGCCCAAGTCTTGACGCCGACGAGCATCGGATGCTTGAGCGTGCGCCAGATATTGCCGCGGATGTAGGCGGCGACGACAAAGATGCTCGCCGGCCACATCAGTGCCTGGGTGATGTAGAACGTCCAATGCGGCGGATGCCAGATATCGATCCAATCGGTCGCGCGATATTGTCCAAAGCCATAGCCGATCAGCACGAGGCCGATAACCGAGGCAATTGCCAGCAATCCCCTGTATGGCCACTCCCCGATCCGTTCAATCAGGGCGGCCCGTCCGGCGCGCATCGTCACAAACACATGCGAGCCGATAAACACAATCAATCCGACCACCAGGATGGCAAGGCCGCGCATGGATCATCCCTTCCCCGAAAGCGCGCAGTAGATGCTATCGCAGCTGCGGACGCAAGCGCTGGGAACCTGTGCGCGCTGAGCAAAGGGTTGCGCGCATCTCCAGCGATTTCTTTGGTGAGAGGTCAGGCTTCTGATCCGCCTCACATCAGACAACGGGTGAGCGGCCCCCGTCGACATTGATGGCGGTGCCGGTGATGTAGGATGCCGCATCGGACGCAAGGAAACACGCGATGTTGGCGAATTCCTCGGCCCGTCCGATACGGCCGAGCGGAACATCCTTGCTGCTCGCCTTATAGTACTCGTCCAGCGGGATCCCCGTCCTTTGCGCCCGACGCACATGCTGGTCGGCCTCGATCAAGCCGACCAGCAGGGCGTTCACCAGCACGTTATGCGGTGCGCCCTCGGCGGCGAGCACCTTGGTCAGTGCCATCCCGGCAGCGCGCGTAACCGAGGTCGGCGCGCTCTTCGGGCGCGGCGCTTTGGCCCCGACGTTGAGCACGTTGATGACCCTTCCCCAGCGCCGTTCCTTCAGCTGCGGCCATGCGAGGCGGGTGAGCCTGATGGCGGCAAACAGCTTCTCGTCGAAGTCCTTGTGCCAGATCTCGTCGGTGATCTCCTCGAATGCGGCGGTACGGGAGGTGCCGGCATTGTTCACCACGATGTCGATCTTGCCGAGCGCGGCCATCGCTTCGTCGTAAGCGCGCCGGATATCGGCACCGGCCCCCACATCGGCGACAATGCCGATGACTCGCGTTTTCGCCGTCGCGCCGATCGTGCGCACAGCCTGATCCAGCGCATCGCGCCCGCGGGCGACGATTGCGACCTCCGCGCCGGAGGCTGCAAATCGCGTCGCGACCGCAAGCCCGATCCCCTTGCTCCCCCCGGTCACGACGGCCACGCGGCCGGTCAGATTGACGTTCATGCAAAGGATTCCTTGTGCGTATCGATATTCACATTGTTATCAGCAAGTGATATCTCCGTTCAATGGCCGTTTCCGATCCAGGCCTGGACGTCTGAGGCAGGGAGCGAATGAAAACGAAGGTTCTCAGAGTGGCTATCGCACCGCGCGAAGCCATGATGCGTTACACAAAGGACATTGTAGCGGGCCGCCGCCGGCGCGCGGCTGACGACCCAGACGTCTGGTTCACATCATTGGAAAGCTTGGCCAAAGTGCTGTCCGATAGGAACCGTCAATTACTCACGTTGATCGCGCAGCGGAAGCCGGATTCGATAGACGCCCTCGCTGCTGCTAGCGGTCGCGCGAAGAGCAATCTCTCCCGTACCTTGCACACTATGGAGCGGTATGGGTTCGTGCGACTGGAGAAGGGCCAGGGCCGCAAGGTCAGGCCAGTCCTGACATTCGGGCGGGTGGAATTGAGCCTTAAGCTGGCGGCGTAAGCTCAAACCTCACGCAAAATCCAGCATCTCTCGAACCCGGCTTTGGGCCTTGTCGCCTTCAGGCGTCGGGATTTACCCACTGCTCACTCCCACTCGATTGTTCTGAGTTATGGTAACGCATTGAATTAAAATCATAAACTTTTCTGCGGACGACAAAGAACGGTCTCCTCGATCCGTCAGAAATCTGCGCTCTTGAATTCAAAAGAGGATTTCAACAGTTCGAAGTCTTCTCGATTTCAACCACTATCGGTATCAATCGGTCGGCTTTCGGAGTTTCCGCGAGAATGAGTAAGTCACCTCGATCAAAAGAAGACCGTCAGCGATGGCGGCGAAACCTCGAAAATGGCGCCCGCGTCGATCAGCCGTGTGCGGCCATGGCGCGTTTACAAGCCGGCCGCTCCTCAAGCCGCTCGCAATATGCCTGCAGCGTCGTTGGCAGATCTTGGCCGACGCCTCGTCTCCAAATTCGCAAGGCTGTAGCCACCGAAATGTCCGCGAGGGAGAGGCTAGAGCCCACAAGGAATTCGCGCTCACCGAGTTCGTCACCAATTCGGTCGACGGTGCCCTTAAGCCGGGACTCGATTCCTACCGCCCACCAATTGCGCTTTTGATCGTCCGGCGCACCGAAGCGGACCGCAAGAAGGGGTGTCATTAGCGATGATAATGAGGCTTCCCCGAGCAAGGTGAATTGAAGAACCTTGGTGAAGCGCTCGTTGTCAACCGGCGGCAAGGCGTCGGTTGGCCCATATTTCTGCGCGATGTAGAACATCATCGCGATCGATTCAGACATCGACACATTGCCGTCTTGGAGAAAAGGCACTGTGCCGAAGGGGTTGAGCGCGCGGTAGCTCCTATCCGGCGGGAAGCCAACGGGAACGAAGGTCTGGTCCAGCCCCATCTCTTCGCACAACCATGCCACCCGCAGCCCCCGCGCGCCGTGAGGAAAGTCGTATATTTTGATCACTGGCAAAATTCCTCTTGGGCTAGCCGCTCATTTCGAATGCGCGCGGAACATCGACGCGAGGCGGCTAGCCGACCGCCCAGCCAGACGCAGGGGATGGCCTCAACGGGGATCGAGATTGCGTACCAGGCAGGGTCGAGTTCCGCCCCGCCAATGGCGTAATAGGCGATCACGTCCAAGAGCGCACCCCCTTGCCCTGCAAGGCAAGCAAAGCGTCAAGTTTGCGCAACTGGCTCTCGTGCCCGGCACGGGCGCGTTCGGTCCAAATGTCGTCATGCATGGCATCAAAGGTGATGGTGAGCGTCACCCCGTCTGCCGTCGCCTTCAACTCAACGACAGTGGCAACCTCGTAGGGCGCGACGCTAGGCACGAAATCCGCTAAAGTCTTATAGGCCAGCCGGCTTGGCGGTGAAACCTCGGTGTAGGTGACCTTGCATTCACTTGTGAGCGGCATGCCCGTCCGCTTCATGAACGCCACCTGCTCCGGCGCCACAGCGGTCATCAGATAGATGAGATCGCCGCCAGGGCGCAGATCGAGCGAGGTGACAGTCACGTCGAACCCCTCCGGTCCCCACCAGGATTCGATGCCGGATTTGGTGGTCCAAAGCGCCCAGGCCTCATCGATCGAGGCGACATAGGTGCGCTGAATCGAAAATTTAGCCCTCGCGATCGCAGGTGCAGTGGTCATCAAGATTTCTCCCGAGAGGCGGTCTTCGCAGCCGCACGCTTTCGTTCGAGGGCTGCGCCAAATCGATCGAGCCGCGCCTCCCAGTGGCGGCGATATCCCGCCACCCATTCGTCAAGTTGATCGAAGGCTTCCTTCCGCAGCGAGTAGAGGCGCTTCTGCCCGTCGGGACGCATTTGCACGATCCCCGCCTCGGCCAAGATGCGCAGGTGTCGCGAAACACCGGACTGATGGATGTCCATTTGCTCCACAATGTCGCCGACGGCGCATTCGCGCGACCTCATCGCCTCGACGATGCGGAGGCGGGCTGGATCAGCGAGTGCATGGAACAAAGTAATTTGCAAGTTCATACATATACACTTACACACATATTTCATATAGTCAAGCGCCGAGCCCGACACGCCCGTTGACGGGTGTCGAGCCGCCGGCCGTGTCGCGGTCGCCCGTTCGTCGTAAAAAACGTGCCGAACGGGCCAGGAATTACCCCTTCCACCGCGTTTTCGGAAACAAGTCGGCCTTACGGAAAAGACCGTCAGCTGATGCGCTATGGAAGATCGGATCGCCACATGCTCGCAATGTTCATCTACAGCCGCCGATCGAAGGCACGATCTATCGCCAACTATCATGCACAACTACTACACTGGAGCATTCTAAAGCCGCGGACGGCCGCCCAGGTCAGTCCGCGACCAGATTCTCCGCCAGGAAATCGATGAACGTTCGCACACGCTGACTGGAGACGCTGCCTGCGGTGACAGCGTACAGATTGGCGTTGGAAGTCACGAACGTGTCGAGAGC
>Ga0073928_10008743_pt1 | contig 12577 bp, 12 predicted proteins | sample PaiPotPPA55metaG_FD_76969 | JGI IMG/M metagenome (GOLD analysis project Ga0073928, IMG submission 76969) | Iron sulfur acid spring bacterial and archeal communities from Banff, Canada, to study Microbial Dark Matter (Phase II) - Paint Pots PPA... ...
CTTCCGCCGTCAAGCAAATACCGGACGGCGCCGTAACCGAGCATTCGCGTATATTCCACATCGTACGGAACCGGTCTCGCGCAACGCAGTTCGTAGCCGATGTCCTTGTTGACCACAGTAGCGTCGACGCCGATTTCAGTTAGGCGCCTTCGAACCGCGTCGCGCAGCACGGCTCCGATCGGGATATCCGCCAGTCGGATATGCCCGTACGCATCGCGCGGGGCGCCTTCGAACGAGGCGAGCTGCTCCTGCGAAAGGCGTTCGGCGATACCTTCGGCGATGATCGCGACCCCATTGTTATGGTTCTGGGCTTTGCGTTTGACGATTGCGCCGGCGATCGTGTCGACGACTGCATTCAGATCGAGCTCGTCGCCGGGAAACTCTTCAGGGATAACCGCGAGATCGGCGCCGGCTGCGGTGCACATGCCCAGCGCAAGCGCGCCGGATTTGCGTCCCATGCTTACGACCAAATACCAGCGCGCGGTCGTGCGGGCATCTTCGATCAGGCTCTCGACGATGCCGGTCGCTACGGAGCGTGCAGTTTCGAAGCCGAAGGTCGGAGCGTTATCGGGAAGCGGCAGATCGTTATCGATCGTTTTGGGTACTGTCGCTACGCCCATGCGGCCTTGTGTCATTTCGGCGATACGCGTCGCGCCGTACGTCGTATCGTCGCCGCCGATGGCAATCAGATATCGCACACCTAGCACCGTAAGTGCCCGGATACAGTTCTGCAGGGTCGTCTCGTCCTTCGCCGGATTGGTGCGCGACGTGCGCAAAATCGATCCGCCGGTTGTGTGAATCCGCGAGACATCCTCGATGCCGAGCTCGATGACATGCGATGCGTCGCCTCGTGCGATGTGATAGTAACCGTCGTAAAGGCCCAGCACGCGCAGGCCGTTATTGGCGGCCTCGATGGTTGCCGAAGCGATGACGCCGTTAATGCCCGGCGCAGGACCGCCGCCCACCAGAATTGCAAGAGTATCGCCGTTCATGGTAACGGAGATGTACGATGCGGTGCTCTTCGACCTCTTCGGGACGCTGGTTTCGGATCGGGGCGAGCCGGCAGAGGGCGCCGCAGGTTTGCTCGACAAGCTGCCGTCTACCCGGTGGGCGATCGTGACCTCGTGCCCGGAGCAGCTGGCCCTCGCGCTGATTACACGCTCGCGACTGCCGCGACCGGGCGTCCTCGTTAGCTCCGATGACGTACGGCGAGGGAAACCGGCGCCCGACTGTTACTTGCTTGCAGCTCGCCGTTTGAATTTCGAAGCGGAGCACTGCCTCGTCATTGAAGACAGCTCGCACGGCATCGCTGCCGCGCAAGCTGCCGGAATGGACGTAATAAACGTGCGCGAGACTCCCTTAGGGAATCTCGCGCTCGATATTGCTGCCGATGGCCGGTTACGGCTGAGGCGTTGAGCCCGCTTGCGGCTCGTCGTTGTCGGGATGCTGACCCCGCTGTGCGCGCATCTGCTGCATCTGCTGCTGCAGCTGCGTGCGCTGCTGCGGGGTGAGCAGGTTCATGATCTGACCGCGCATTTGCTTGCGCGCCTGCGGATTCGGTTGACTGCCTTGCGGATGCGCTTGATGGTACTGCTGGACGATCTGCTGAATCTTGGACTTCTGTTGAGCGGAAAGATTCAGGTTGCGGAACATGCGCATGAAACCGCCCCGGTGTCCACCGTGGCCTTGCCACTGCCCGGCTGCGGGAGGGTTCTGATTAGGCGCCGTCGCTTGCTGAGCCAGCACGCCGGCGGGTAGGATAAGTGCAGCGGCCGCTGCCGCAGGAATGACCAGGTTTCGGAGGATCTTCACGTACAGGGACTCCTTAAATGCGGGTTACTGGCAATGTAACGCAGCCGAGTCCAAGAACGTCTGAGAAATCGATTAAGGAGTAGAGAGAAATCGATGAAAGGGCTCATTGCCTTCACCGAGCATTTGACCATTCGGACTCAGCAGCGCTACGAGATCCTGGATATCACCGATCGCGTTGAAGAAGTACGTAAGAAGGCGCACCTTTCGGATGGCTTTATCCTGGTGACCACCATGCATATCACGGCGAGCATTTTCGTGAACGACCATGAATCGGGACTCTGGCAAGACATCATGACATGGCTCGAAGATCTCGCGCCGCGCCGTCCGGAATACAAGCATCATCTGACGGGTGAGGACAATGCGGACGCGCATTTGAAGCGCATGCTGCTCGGTCATCAAGTCATCGTTCCCGTAACGGATTCGCAGTTGGATCTCGGCACGTGGGAGCGTGTGCATTATGGCGAGTTCGACGGCCAACGCCCAAAGCGCATACTGTTCAAGGCAATCGGTCTGGGCGACCAACCGTGATCGATGTTGACGTTCTCGTCGTCGGCGCCGGGCCGGTCGGATTGTTTCTTGCCGGCGAGCTGCTGCGCCGCGGCCATTCGTGCGCCATCGTCGAACGTAACGCGGCTCCATCGACGTATTCGAAGGCGCTCGCGATCATGCCGCGTACACTGGACTTATTCGAACGCGCCGGCGTTTGCGATGCCTTTCTCGGCGAAGTGAATCGCGTTCGGGGTGTGCGGTTTGTTACGCCGCACGGCGCCACATACGTTCCGTTTGCAAACGTTCCGGCGCGCTATCCATTTATTTCGATCGTCCCGCAGTGGAAGACGGAAGCGTTGCTCGCTGCGCGGCTACAACAGCTCGGCGGCCAGGTCCTATATGGCCACACCTTCGAAGGATTCGAGCCGTTCGAGTCCGGTTCGCGGGCGCGCATTCGTGACAAGGAGCGAACCTACCACATCGATGCGCGGTATGTTGCCGGCTGCGATGGTGTGCACAGCGCCGTACGCGAGAATGCAGGCATTGCCTTCCCGGGACGGTCCTACGCCGATCGCGCCGTCCTTGCGGACGTACCGGTGGAAACAACGGTGCCGAAAGATGAAGCGCGCGTACACATCGATCGAACTGCCGTCGTCACATTGTTTCCGATGAGCGCGCGCATGCGTCGGATCGTCGTGATCGCTCCACGCGAGCCGTTGCCGGAGGCTGCATCGCGCGAGTGGCTGCAAACGCGCCTCGAGCATGCTGGTTTGCGCGGCACGGTCGCCGGGGATCCGGTGTGGAGCAGTGCGTTCAGCGTGCATCGCCGCGTTGCCCGGCGCATGCGCGCGGGCAATGTATTTCTTGCCGGCGATGCGGCGCACGCACACAGCCCGGTGGGCGGCCAAGGGATGAACGTCGGTTTGGAGGACGCGTGGGTCCTGGCGGAAACGATCTCGCGTGTGTTGAGCGGACAGCTGCCGGAATCGACGATCGATCTCTACGAGGCGCGCCGCTTGCCTATCGCGCGGTCCGTCGTGCGCCGCACCGATCTCTTGATGCGCGCACTCGCGCACCCGAGTCCGGTTATGTCCGTAGGACGCGAGTTCCTTACGCCCTACGTCGTTCGAATACCGGTTTTGCGAAACCGCGTCGTGCGCGAGTTGCTTACGGCCTGATCGCGGCCGCTTTCACGCCCTCGGAAGCGTGTGATTCGAATTTCTCGAAGTTCTTGGCGAAGAGCCCCGCAAGTTTCTTAGCCTGCGCGTCGTAGGCGGCGCCATCGAGCCACACGTTGCGCGGATTGAGCACCTCGCTGGGCACCCCCTGCACCGAGCGTGGAATGGACAGGCCGAAGAACGGCTCCGTTTCAAACTCTGCGTCTGCGAGCGCGCCTTCGATTGCGGCGTTCACCATAGCGCGGGTATAGCCGATCGCCATGCGTTTACCTACGCCGTACGGTCCGCCGCTCCAGCCTGTGTTTACCAGCCAGCATTGCACGTTGTGCGAATCGACGCGCTTTCCGAGCAGTTTAGAATACACGGTCGGATGATGCACCATGAACGGTGCGCCAAAGCAGGTCGAAAAGGTTGCCTGCGGCTCGGTAATGCCGCGTTCCGTGCCCGCGACCTTGGCGGTGTATCCGGAAAGAAAGTGATACATGGCTTGCTCTTTGGTCAGCTTCGCAATGGGGGGAAGCACGCCGAACGCGTCAGCCGTGAGCATGACGATCGTCTTGGCAGGCCCGCCTTTGCTGCCGGGTACGATAATCGGAATGAATTCGATCGGATACGCCGAGCGCGTATTTTCCGTTATTGCATCGCTGTCGAGGTCGAGCTTGCGCGTGCGCTCGTCGTATACGACGTTCTCGAGCACCGCACCGAAGCGGTGGGAAGCCGCCCAAATCTCGGGCTCGGCGCTCTGCGAGAGATGAATAACTTTCGCATAACAGCCGCCTTCAAAGTTGAATACGCCGTCCGCCGACCAGCCGTGCTCGTCATCGCCGATCAGCGGGCGGTGACCGTCTGCAGAAAGCGTCGTCTTGCCGGTGCCCGAGAGACCGAAGAAGATGGCAACGTCGCCTTGCACGCCGACATTGGCCGAGCAGTGCATCGGCAGCGTCTCGCGCAGCGGCAGCAGGTAATTCATGATCGTGAACACAGACTTCTTGATCTCGCCGGCGTATTTCGTGCCGCCGATGAGGATCATTCGCTTGGCGAAGTTGACGATGATGAACGTGGGCGAAATTGTGCCGTCACGCTGCGGATCGGCTTGAAAGAGCGCCGCATCGACGACCGTAAACTCCGGAGTAAAATCTTGGGACGGCCGCTGCGGGATGATGAACAGATCGCGCGCGAACAGGTTGTGCCAGGCGAATTCGGTGATGACGCGTACCGGCAAGCGGTACCGTTCATCCGCACCTACGAAACAATCCATCGAGTAGATTTCACGTTCGGACAGATACGCGCTCACGCGATCCCAAAGCGCATCGAATCTCTCGGCCGAGATCGGACGGTTCGTTTCACCCCAGTCGATGTGGGACTCGCTGGAAGGCTCTTTCACGAAAAACTTGTCTTTGGGCGAGCGGCCCGTATGCGGGCGCGTGTCGACGATCAGCTGCCCGTCGTTGCCGAGAACGCCCTCGCCACGGCGCAGGGCGTGCTCCATCAGCTCGGCGGTCGAGAGATTCTCGTAGACGTGCACGGCCTTGATCTTCTCAGGAACGGTAAGTATCGTTGCACTCCCCACTAATGACAATTAAAGTAATGATTTAGGTATTCCCCGGCTATTGTCATCTCCGCCTTCCGGCGCACCGGAGGACTTGGACAACAAGGCCCTCTGCAGGGCCTTGTTAGCCGTTAGTCCTAATGTCGTGCCCGATGGGACGCGCCCTATTCGCCGTTTTCTGCCTACTGCTGCTGGCGGCCGGATCGCAGGCTTGGGCTGCGATACCGTTTCGCTTCGGATTTTACCAGCCCGGGCGCCTTGACGGTATTACCGATGTCCCCGGCGTGATGGTTGCTAATCTGACAAAAGTCGAGGGCAGCTCGATACGCACCGGCGCGACGGCGATTCTGCCCAACCCCGATCCGTGGAGTCACAAAGTCTCAGCCGCCGCGGTCACGTTCAACGGAAACGGTGAGATGACCGGCACGCATTGGGTCAACGAATCGGGATATTTGGAAGAACCGATCGTGTTGACGGACACGCTGGACGTCGGCCGCGCGGATGACGGCGTGGTGAGCTGGCAAATTCAGCGCCATCCGCAAATCGGCATAACGGATGACGTGCCGTTGCCCGTCGTTGCCGAATGTGACGATCAGCTGCTCAACGACATTCAATCTCGGGCAGTGAGCGCCGGCGACACCGCGAGTTTGCTGGACTCTGCGCGCACCGGGCAATTCGCGCGCGGCAGCGTCGGCGCCGGAACCGGGATGAAAGCGTTCGGCTTCAAAGCCGGCATCGGTTCGGCATCGCGCGTGCTCCCAAAGGAGCTCGGCGGATACACGGTAGGCGTGCTCGTGAACGATAACACCGGCTCGACGCGCGAGCAGCTCACCATCGACGGCGTTCATGTCGGTGAGAAGCTGCGCAACGAGTATCGCATCAAGTTTCCGCAGAAAGTCGCGCTGCATGGGCGAATGGCATCCGGAAGCATCATCATCGTCGTTGCGACCAATGCGCCGCTCGACTCGCGGCAACTGCACGCGCTCGCACTGCGAGCCGGTCTGGGCATGGGGCGAACGGGTTTGACGAGCGATGTGGGAAGCGGCGATCTGTTCATCGCATTCAGCACGGGGTTCGTGTTCAACCGTACCGGCAACTTCCAAATTCAGGCGCCTCGCAACTCGTTCATCGAGAACGACGCTACGCTCGACGCGCTCTATCAGGCGACCGCCGAGGCGAGCGAGGCCGCCATCTACGATGCATTGTTCAACGCAAAGACGATGGTGGGCCGAAATGGAATCACGGTCTACGGCCTTCCGGTTCCGCGCGTGCTGCAAATGCTGCGCAACGCGGGAGTATCCGTTTCGCCTTGAATTTTATCGAAACGCAGAGGCTTGCGATTCGGAAGTGGAATATCGAGAGCGATCTCGACGATGCGCAAGCGATCTACGGCGACGAGCAAACGATGCGTTTTATTCCTTGCGGAGCGCTAAGCCGCGAACGTACGCAGCAATTGCTGGAACGGATGATCGAGCGTGACGAGGAGTATGGTTTCGGCATTTGGCCCGTGGTCCACAAAAGCGGCCGGCGGGTCATCGGCGTGTGCGGCGTCACGTATATCCCCGGCCACGGCAAGGACGTCGAGATCGCGTGGATTTTCAATAAGGAATATCACGGAAGCGGTTACGCGACGGAGGCAGCCCAAGCCGTGACGGCGCTAGCGCTTGGCGAACTGAAGGTGCCGCGGCTGTATGCCCTCATCGAGCGCGAGAACGGGCCGTCTATCGGCGTGGCCAACCGGCTGGGCATGGAGTACGACAGGATCGTGCGCGCCTATAGCCGCGATCTGATGCGGTACCACAAGCTGCGTTGAGGTAGGCGCCGGCATGGGGATAGTGCTCCCATGAGCAGCGGTGTTGCCGTCGATTTGGCAGCTATCTTCGGCGCCATTCTCATGCTTGTTTTGATTGCAAACCGGCTTGGGGTTGCGTATCCGATCCTGCTGGTACTTGGCGGGATCGCGCTGGGTTATGTTCCGGGATTGCCGCAGCTCGCGATGCCGCCCGACTTGGTGCTCCTCATTTTTCTTCCGCCGCTTCTGTATTGGGAGAGCGTGACGGCGCCGACCAGCGAATTTTTTTCGGCCTCCGGACTCTGGTGGATTTTTCAGCTTGCCTTCGGCCTCGTGGTGGCGACGATGCTGGCCGTGGGCGCCGTCGCGCACGCGTTAATCCCGACGATGGCATGGGGCAGCGCCCTGGTGCTCGGCGCCATCGTCTCTTCAACAGACGAGGTCGCCTTTGCGCCGATCATCGAGCGAATTCGCATTCCGCGTCACGTTATCGCAACGATCGAAGGCGAAAGCTTGGTGAACGACGCGACCTCGCTCGTGCTCTACGGCCTTGGAATTACGGCCGTGGTGAGCGGATCGTTTTCGTTACCGCACGCATTGGGTTCGCTGGCGCTTTCGGTTGCCGGTGCGGTTGTGATTGGAGGAGCGGCGGCGCTGTTCGCCTTCGTGGGCTGGCACTTCACCAAGGACGATTCGCTGCAGGCGATCATCTCGCTTATGACCCCGTTTCTCGCTTACTTGCCGGCATGGTATCTGGGTTTTTCCGGTGTGCTAGCCGTCGTTATTGCAGGGTTGATCACCACGTTCTTCACGCCGACCGAGATCACGCCGCGCGCGCGCGAACGCGTCACGGGATTTTGGGTCACGATCGTGTTCATGGTCAACGCCTTCATCTTCGTGCTGGTCGGCATGCAATTTCACCACATCCTCTCCGCGCTGCACCGCTTAACCGGACTGCAGCTGGCTTTGTACGGGGTCGCAATCTCCGCCACCGTTATAATCGTGCGGCTGCTTTGGGTGTTCGCACAAGGGTTGCTGCCCTCGACCAACGAGCCCGAACACGCGGAAGGCAAAGCCGATTGGTCGCACGTCGCGGTTCTCGCGTGGTCCGGAATGCGCGGCGGGATTTCATTGGCGGCGGCTCTGGCCATTCCGCTCGAGACGGCCGCAGGACCGTTCCCCGAACGTAACCTTACGATTTTTCTCACCTTTTGCGTTTTGCTGGCAACGCTCATAGGCCAAGGTGGGACTCTGCCGTTTGTTTTGCGATGGCTGCATGTTCGCGATGACGGCGAAGACGAGCGTGAGGAACGCTTTGCCCTCGCGTACACGGCGAAGGCTGCGCTGCGGCATCTGGATGAAATCGCGCGCAGGGGCGACGTGCCGCCGCTGCTCGTCAAGGTTTTGCGCGCCCGCTTCACCAGCCGGTGGAGTGAGTTTTCAGCGACGGGCAATGACCCGGAAGCGGCGCGTGACGCGGATCTGTACCGCCATCTGACCGCAGAGCTGCTTCAGGTGGAACGCCGTGCGCTGATCGATCTGCTGCGCGCAGGCAAAGTCGACAACACCGTCATGCGGCGGATCCAGCGCCTCCTGGACCTGGAAATGGAAGAGATCGATCTGCTCGAGGCGACCGGCCATGCCGATATCGAAGGAGAGTAACGTACAGTGAGAATCAAACTGGGAGCCGTTGGACATTTTGCGATCGCGGTGAGCGAGGTTAAACGCAGCGAGAAGTTCTGGACGGAGAATTTCGATCTCAAAGAGATTTTTCGGTTCGACGAGGGTGTAGGGTTGAGCAATGATGCGGTAACGATCGTTCCGTTCAAAGGAGAACCGAACGCAAGTTATCGATCATATGTCGTTTCACTTGAAGTCGATGGACGAGCTGCGGTCTGCGCTCGAGGTGCTCAAGAAGAACGGCGTTGACCTTGAAGACCCCGGGGGCGAGATTGGACCCGAGGCCCCCGCCTCGCCGCACATGGGCCTGTGGTTTCACGATCCCGACGGATACCGCTGGGAGCTCTCTGTTCAGAACGGCGCTAAGGAAAAATAGATCAACGCCGAATCCGTACGGTATGCTGAATATTCAAGCCGGAGATGCGTTTTGAGCGCGCACAACGGACTAGCGCACCATCTACTGCAGCAGAATGCCATTCTGCACGGGCTGGAGCAGGCTGTGGGAGCGAGGATTCTCGCAGAGGGCGAGCTCGTTGATATTGCGCTGCGTCAACAAATCTACACGCCGGAACAGCTTATCGAAGACGTGTACTTTCCGCTTGACTGTGTGTTATCGGTCGTGACGCGAATGAAGGATGGCCACCAAATCGAGGTCGGAACGATCGGGCGCGAAGGAATGTCGGCTTTCCCGCTCTTGCTTGGCGCTTCGACTACTGCAAACGACAGTTACTGTCAAGTCCCCGGGCGCGCCGTCAGGATTACTGCGAGCTTATTCGGTGAATTACGCTTAAAAAGTCCGGCCCTTCGCCAACTGCTCGACCGTTACGTGCAAGCGTACGTCAACATGCTGGGACAACTTGCGGCGTGCAACCGCCTGCACAGCGTGTACGAACGATCTGCTCGCTGGCTCTTGATGACGCGCGATCGCGTCGATGGCGACGAGATTCCCCTGACCCACGAGTTCCTTGCGATGATGCTCGGCACCGGACGTTCCGACGTGACCATCGCGGCCGGAATCTTGCAGCAAGCCGGATTCATTCGTTACGCACATGGGAGCATAACCGTTCTCGATCGAGATGGCCTCAAAAATGCGGCATGCGAATGTTACGACGTCGCACACGAACAGTTCGGCGGATTGCTTCGGAGCGTGAGCGGTTCGGTCGAAGATCGGTAAATGAGTGCGCTAGCCGCGCAGCGCAAGTGAGGCGACCTTGAGCGCGCTGCCCGGCGTGCGCGCAATTTCAAAGTCGCAGAGCGCGCGGCCGACCTGGGCTGCCATAGCGTTCGTGACGAACCACGGCGGCCTAGGCAGCAGCGTGAACTCGCCGCTGAAGATGCTGCGCGGAAACGGCGTGAACGGCGCATACACGATGGACTTCTCGGTCTGCTCGAGCAAGTACGAATTATGCACGACGCCGATGCCGCTTCCGGCCGCTTCCAGGGTGTGGCCTGGGTACGCACCCCAGGGTGTTTCGGCCAGAAAGAATCCGACGCCGGTCCAGGCGTTTACGGCAATGCAGCCGTAGCGCAACGTTGCGATCGCGTCATCGATGAGTTCGGTATACCTGCGCATCGTCTGCGGATGTACGATGAGATTGGCACCAAGCGTGCCGTGCAGCCGATCGTTGGAAAAGCGGATCGCGTCACGCGTGTATTGCTCGATCGATCCCGGCATTTCGACACACGCGAGCACGCCGCAAAATGCTTCGGTCGAAAACGCGGGATTATCGACGTCACCCGGATCGACGTGCACGATCGTGCGCGCGGGCGTACCGGCGCCCGCCAAAGAGGTGCGGCGCTGCGTCGCGCCGGGATAATATTCGGGGCGCTGTTCCATTTTGGCGAAGACTTGCGCCACCCGCATGAGCAGCTCGGGCGTGTGCTCCCATTCTTGCGGCAACACGAGCACTTGCGATGCCACGCAGTTGAACCCGGCGTTGTGGGCTTTTTGGGTTGCGATGTTTTCGGCTTGAAACTGCAGATCGCGATCGGTCCATGGGCCGGGAACGACGATTGTTGGGCTCACGTTCCCCAATTCACTCGTGATCGGTTTGTGGAGAGCAGCGCCGAATGCGATCGCGTTGTGCGTCCCTTCGCTTCCGGTAATGTGAATCTCGTCAACCAATGAATGCCCGCACAGGTACGCGCCGGCATCCGCCCCGCCGCGGGCGAAGCGCAGAAAACCGGCTTCCACGAAAGGCGCCAGCGCGCGCTCGAAGATTGGAGTGAGGTAATCGTTGACGGGATTCATTTTGAGCATGCAGACGGCCCCGTCGCACACCATCTTATATAAAACGTCGAGCGGTGCGATGCTGGAGATGTTTCCTGCACCCAAGATGAGCGCTACCTTGCCGATGGGCGCCGTTCGCCGGTAGAAGCTTGCGGCGTTGCCTCGCACGTCTTCGGGCATTATGCTGGGCCGCATCCACACCTGCGCGCGCACCCCGCTCAGCAGCATCCGATCGTAGGCATCGTGCGGAAAGACGTCGAGTACGGTACGGCCGTCGGAGCGCACGCGCATCGCCGGCAATTCGACCTTCCCCGTGCGCTGGATGGCGCCGAGCGTACGCAGGTAGCGCGTGAGCGAATAGAGCACGGCCCACGGCCCCGAGAGCCACTCTTCGCCGGCGAGCGGGGAACCGGGCATTAGCCCTTTGGCGCGGGTTGCCGCATGCGCCCATTCCGGCGCAACCGCGTGCACGTTGCGTTGCACTGCTAGCAGCATGGCGATCTTGCGTTCCAGCGGCAACCCCGCCCACGAGGTTTTTGAAGCGCTCAGCGTCTCGAGGTCGCGGTCTAGTTGGCGGTCGAGCTGCTGCACGCTATGGAGTATACTACGGACGGAGGCTCGACATGAACAAGAAAAAACGCCGAAAGGCGAAGCTCATGCCGCGGCTGGGTCCGCCGGAAAATCTGCGACCGGCCGGCGCGCATGAGTCCAAGAAGCACTACAACCGGAAACGGCAAAAGGCCGCCCTGAATCGAGAAGACGAGGACGGCCTTTTCGTTTTGGATTCGCTAGGCGATCAGTTCGCGATCGACCATGATCCCGCGCGGATCGATGAGATGTTTGTTCAGGCCCAATTTCTCGGCCGGAACGCCGAGCGCGTACGCGACGAGCTGCGGCAGGTGGAAAACGGGCAGATCGGTGCGGCCCCATCGCGAGGCGGCATCCTGCTGGTAGCCGTCGAGCGCGAGATGGCAGAGCGGGCAAGGCGTGAGCACCGCTTCCGCGCCTTTGTCCTTTGCCATACGCATGTTCTGGCCGACCATCGATACGGCGGTTCCGTCTTTTTCGAGTTGGATGTGAAAACCGCAGCAGCGCGTCTTGCCGGCATAGTCGACGGCTTCGCCGCCGAGCGCGACGACCAGATCTTCGAGCGAATGCGGATTGCGTGCCGATTCCCATCCGTTGACCTTCTCCGGACGGATAATGTGGCAGCCGTAGAACGGCGCAACCTTTAGGCCGTTAAGGGGACGCACGACCATGTTCTTGAGCTCGTCCAGACCGATGTCGTCGATGAGCATCCACAGTAAATGCCGCACCATGACCCCGCCTTGGTACTTCGCGCCGAACTTGCCGAGGATCAAATTCGCTTGTCCCATGCGCTCTTCGCTCTCGAGCAGTTCTTTGTTCGCCGCCCGCATATGACCGGTGCAGGTCGAGCAAATCGTAATGACGTCGTCGAGCCCCAGCGCTTCGGCTTGCGCGTACGTGCGGGCGTTGAGCACCCGGGCGATGTCGCGGTTGGTATCGTTGACCACCGAAGCACCGCAGCACGAAGCAGCAGTTAGTTCGATGAGCTCGATGCCGAGCTTGTCGGCGAGGAGCATCGTCGAATTGAAGAGTTCTTTGCACGACTCTTTGGCAACGCAGCCGGGGAAGAAGCCGTACCGCTTGGTGTCCGCGCTATGCGAGCGCTTGTGCGAGTCTTCAGCTCGCTCTTCCGGTAATAGTGTGCTGCTCATTAGCTGACGGGGACCTCCAAAGCTTCGAAAATGGTGCGGATTTCGTCGACCTTCGGAATCGGTTTGAGGAACGGCGGAGGGAGTTTACCTCTTGCCGCCATCCGCAAA
>Ga0073928_10008745_pt1 | contig 12575 bp, 10 predicted proteins | sample PaiPotPPA55metaG_FD_76969 | JGI IMG/M metagenome (GOLD analysis project Ga0073928, IMG submission 76969) | Iron sulfur acid spring bacterial and archeal communities from Banff, Canada, to study Microbial Dark Matter (Phase II) - Paint Pots PPA... ...
ACAATCTCGTCATCTACGACCAGCACATCGGCCAGAACAGCCTCGATACGATCCGGCCCGACCTCGCCGAGACCTGGTCGTGGAGCGAGGATGGCAAGCAGCTGACGTTCAAGTTGCATCAGGGCGTCAAGTGGCATGACGGCGAGCCTTTCACTTCCGGCGACGTGAAATGCACGTTCGAGCTCTTGACCGGGCGGGCCAAGGAGCGGTTTCGCGCCAATCCGCGCAAGAGCTGGTGGAACAATATCGAGGACATCACCCCCAACGGCGATTTCGAGGCGACCTTCGTATTGAAGCGTCCGCAGCCGGCCTTGTTGACGCTGCTTGCTTCCGGTTACACGCCGATCTATCCCTGCCATGTCTCGCCGCAGCAAATGCGGCAGCACCCGATCGGCACCGGCCCGTTCAAGTTCGCCGAATTCAAGCCGAACGAGTCGATCAAGGTCGTGCGCAACCCGGATTACTGGAAGCCCGGGCTGCCCTATCTCGATGGCGTCGAATACACGATCATCCCGAACCGTTCGACCGCCGCTCTCGCCTTTATTGCCGGCAGGTTCGACCTGACCTTCCCCTACGAAGTCTCGATCCCGATGCTCAAGGACGTGCAGAGCCAGGCGCCGCGCGCAATGTGCGACCTGACGTCGGGTAACGCGAGCACCAACCTGATCATGAACCGCGACAAGCCGCCCTTCGACAATCCGGAGTTGCGCCGGGCGCTGATGCTGGCGCTCGACCGCAAATCGTTCATCGACATTCTTGCCGAGGGCAAGGGCGACATCGGCGGCGCGATGCTGCCGCCGCCGGCCGGATTGTGGGGCATGCCGCCCGAGGTGCTGAAGAGCGTGCCGGGCTACGGTCCCGATGTCGCGGCCAACCGGGTCGAGGCGCGCAATATCATGGAGCGGCTCGGCTACGGGCCCGAGAAGCGGCTCTCCGTGAAGGTCTCGGCCCGCAACATCCCGATCTTCCGCGACCCGGCCGTGATCCTGATCGACCAGCTGAAATCGATCTATATCGATGGCGAGCTCGATCCGGTCGACACCGCCAACTGGTTTCCCAAGGTGGCGCGCCATGATTACCAGATCGGCCAGAACAACACCGGCAGCGGCGTCGACGATCCGGACCAGCAATTCTTCGAGAACTACGGCTGCGGCTCGGAACGCAACTACACGGGCTACTGCAACCGCGAGCTGGAAAAGATGTTCGAGCAGCAATCGATGGAAGGCGACCAGCAGAAGCGCAAAAAGCTGGTCTGGGAGATCGACAGGCGGCTGCAGGAGGATGCGGCGCGTCCAATCGTCTATCACTTCCGCGCCGGCACCTGCTGGCAGCCGTGGCTCAAAGGCATCACGGTCATGGTCAACAGCCAGTACAACGGCTGGCGAATGGAGGATTGGTGGCTCGACCGGTAAGGCTTCTAGAGGTTTGCCTCAGCTTTCCGGTACTTCGATATCGAGCAGCGGACCGTATTGCTGGCTACCGAAGATGTCGGCATCGCCGGGGCTGCCGCTCGACATCCGGCGGTACATCGTGAACTTTATTGCCAATGCCGGGTCAAACTCGACGTGGTCGGTGATTTGCGCCGCACTGACGCCGAAGATCCGGCAGATGGCAGCGACCGAGAGGACATCGGTCGCGCGCACCCGGTCATAGGTGGCGCGGTCTGGGAAGATCACGTCAAACGTGATTTTGTCAACGCCGGCGTTCTTGCTGCGGATTGTCTTGGCGATCTCAGACAACCGGCGGCCAGCCATCACGCCCCCGCCTCGGTGAGGAAGGTCGGGAACAGCTCGAGCGGATCGTCGATCTGCATAGTGTGGTTGAGAGTCCAACGATAAGCCGGGCTCGCCCGCATCACCTCGTCGAGCAGAAAGGCGACGCCGCCAGCGGTACCCTTCACCTGCGGCAGACGGGCATAGAACATCTGCCGGGTGGCAATCATGCACACCTCTTCGGCCACCTCCTTGGTCGACGCCACCCCTTGCACGATGACGCCGACCTCATGCGCAGGCGTCGCCCTGAGCGGCTCGCGCTCGCCGAGAATGCCGTCGCGGCCGTACACCGTGAAATGCACTTCGTAGCCGCTGTTTCCGAAGCGTTCGGCGACCTGCTGCCGCGCCCAGGCGATGACGAGATCGATGTTGGCGATCGTGTAGGGATCGCGCACGCCGATGATGCCGACATAGCGTTCGCCGATCTTGCCCGCGCCTTCGAGCTTCACCCGCAATTCGGACGCGGGGACGTATCGGGGGCCGGTTAAACGAACGGTGCGCTCGTCATATTGCTCGTAGCGGCATTCGCCCATGTCGATATGGCCGCCGAGGAAATGTTCGAAAAACGGGTTGGCCCGCTCGTACATCGCATGCCCGGCGACCGACGCGACCGTGCAGCGCTGCTCGGGTAGGAGGGCAGTGATTTTAACATCATCCATCGTGATCTCGCCGAGCACCGACTCCTTGCCGGCATAAGGCTCAGCGCAGAACGAAGCACATTCGAGCACCTTGCCGTAAAAATAGGCGAGCGCCCTGGGGAAGCCGCGACGGATGGCCGGCGCGGCGAAGATGGCGCAATCGCTGCTGCGACCGCCGATAATCACATCTGCGCCCTGATCGAGAAGCTTGATATACGGGTGGATGCCGGCCATCGCGACGACGCGCTCGGTTGCGTCCAGCGTAGCGAGATCGAGCGGCGGTCGCCCGTCGAGCCCGGCGACGCTGGTGCCGGCGACAATGCGACGACGCAGCGCCTCCCTCTCCACCTCCGAATAGAAATAGCCGATGCGAAACCTGGCCAACCCATGCTTGTGAGCCAATTCCCGAATAATCCCGACAAACAGATCGACCCGGCTGTTCGTGCCGGTGTCCCCCGCTGACCCCACGATCATCGGCACGCCGAGGCGTCGTGACGCCAGGAGCATTTCCTCGAGGTCGTCCACCTGCCATTGCAACGGGCTCGAAGAGATATCCGCGCCGAGCGGCACCGGCCCGACATCGCACGACCCGGAATCGGCGCAGATCAGATCCGGCTCGCAGCGGCAGCCGATATGAAAGCTGCCGACCTTGATCGGCGCGAAACCGAGATGGCCGTTCGGGCAGACAATTCGCAGGCTCCGGTCGGCCGAACGTCCGTGCTGGATCGAAGCGGGCATGCAGAGCCGTCCTCGTCGACGTCGCAGATCATCCAACACGTGATGGCGATTAACCCGCCATGGTTGGACAGGCGACAACGGATTGTAGCTGATCGATGCTTGGATGGCCGGATTTTTTGCGCGACGCCTCCGGGACGGAAAGCGCTTTGGCATTTGACGCAACGGGACGAATGGTGGCACTCGACCCGATTCGGCGGCTTGCCCCTGCCGCCCTACGCCGCGTTTGTGCCGGATTAGCCGCTCAAGAACATCACACAACCTATCCGGATGTATCGGGTGCGAATGGGAAAGCTGGCGGCTCAGCCTGTCGGCGACCATCTCGTCGAAGAAGCAAGTTTCCGTCCGGCGAGGACCGCAGAAGGGCTCTTCGGTCGATTTGACTTGTGGCCGTGCATTTCCAGCGGCTCTTTGATCGGCGATGATCTGCTGCAGGCACCGATGCCGTATTCTGTGGATGCGGTCACGCCCATGACGTTGTGTACCCCCAAGAAAGCCTGTGACGGCTGCGACCCTTGCCGGTACGCCGAAGCTGCGATTTTTCTTAATTGTCGCAGCATGCGACAGGAACTCCTGGTATGCCAAGGATAGCGGAGCCGCAACGGCTGCTGCTGCTGGCGGCCCTGGAGGCACCGGATGTCGCCCTCGAACACTTTCTCGCTTGGCGCAAGCTCGCGGAACTGAACGATGTCACAGGCCCGGAACTCCGACTCCTTCCCCTGATCTATCAGAATATCGGCCCCCGCATTCCGGATGTACCGCTCAGGCAGCGGCTGCGCGGCATCGCACGGCATGCCTGGCTGCAGAATCGGACCCGGCTGGATCTCTGCCTGTCGATCATTGATTGTCTGAGCGCCCGGCACATCCCCGTTCTGCTGATGAAGGGGACGGCGATAATTCTGCTGCTTGGTGATGCGGGCGAGCTGCGGACGATGGCCGATTGCGATCTTCTGGTGCCGGAAGAGCGTGCGCCGGAAGCCTTTGCGACGCTGCTCGATCTCGGCTTCCGCTGCGAGCCGGGCTTTGCCGCCGATCGGGCCAGCCTGGGCGATTTTCGGCTGCGGCATGCCGTGGCCTTCGCCGGGCGAAACTGGCCGCAAACCCGGCATTTCGTCAGCCTGGTCGATCTTCATTGGCGCCCGCTTGCGGAAATCCGGGCCGAGGAGTTCGCCCGCGAGATCTTCGATCGGTCCGTTCCGGCGGGATTGGCGGGGCGCCCCGTGCAGGTGCCCAGCATCGAAGACCTGTTTTTGCAATCGGTTGTGCACGGCACGAAATGGGCGGCAAATAAGCGGTTCGACTGGATGGCGGACTGCCTGGTCGTCATGCAGCGAGTGGGAACACAGTTCGACTGGGCGCGGTTATGGGAGACGGCCGAACGCTTCGGCCTGGCCGCCATCTTGAACGAGGCGCTCGAATCCTTGGCCGAAACGGTAGCGGTGCCGATCGCGCCAGCGGTCTGGCGTCCACCGGCCGGCTGCAGAATTTCCTCGGTGGAGCACCGCGAAGCCAGGGTGCGCCAGGAAGATCCGTCGACACGCTCGCGCGCTGACTGGCTCGCCTTGGAACTGCACCGAGTGCGTCGCGAGGAGTTGCAGCTCAGCGCGAGCCGCTTTGAGACGGTGCTTCCCGCATTGCGCGATCGGATCCGAGTCCCGCGCCTCCCGCCGTCCTTCTACCGCATCGAAGCCTGGCGAGAACGATTTCCCGACACCTTCTGGTTCCTGAGCGGCTGGTCAGGCCCCGAGGCCGAAGGCCGATGGACCGAATGCTCGCTTGCCTCCCTGGCGGTGCGAATGCGGTGCAGCGAAAAATATCCGCGACTGCTTCTGTCGAGCCTGCCTTTCATGGCGCCGGGGCACCCCGCGCAACGCGCCGATTTTTACGCCGACGGACGGTTTATGGCGCGGCTGGACTGGCCGCTCGGCTCGGCGTTGCCGCATCGCCACATCCTCGACCTACCCCCGCTCGGCCGAGAGCAGGACCATGTGGTCCTGCAGTTTCGCATCGCTCACCCCGGCGTTCCGGCCCGATACGGGATCAACACCGACGACCGCTGGCTGGGCTTCTTTCTGATCGAGCTGTCGCGCGAATGGAGGCAGCGGCGGCTGACCGACGGCCCGATTGCGCTGGAGTCCGGCAGCGCCGACCTCGACCTGCTCCTGCATGGGTGGGGCGCGGCAGAGCGTACCGGGTGCTGGACAACCGGCCGCAGTGCGGCATTGCGCTGGGATGGGGACATCCCGCGGGGCACTCGGGTGGCGGTTACGATTGCCGCCTGCTTCGCGCCGAACCACAGGCAGACGACCGGCCGGGTCTTCATCAACAACCGGCTCGTCGGGCGCTTCCGCCTCGGTTCGAACAGCTCGATGCCGACCGATTTGCTGATGCGGCCGCCTCCGCGTCAGGGCTCGGACGTGACCGTATTGCGGTTCGAGATCGACAATCCGATCTCGCCGGCGGCATGCGGGCTTTCCGACGATGCGCGGGATCTGGGTCTGTTTATCAGCAAGATCTCGGTCGTCTAACGCGCGCGCAGAAGCTGCGCATCCTGCGGTCGCGACCAGAGCGACTGTTCTTAGCTTCTCCGCCGCCTCCGGCGATCCAGCGCGGCCTTGAACGCTTGCAGCAGGGAATCGCGCGAGGCGGCGACGTTCCGCGTCGTATTGGTGGAATGCAGACGATAGATCGTTGCAAATTCATCGATCTTCAAAAACCGGATTCCGGCGTCACGTGCGCGCATCATCCAGTCGGCGTCCTCGGCACGGCGCAGCTGTTCATCGAACCCGCCGATGCGGTCGAACACCGCTCGGCGGATCAACAGGGTCTGCAGGAGCCACGGTTGATAGACCGTCGCAAAGCGTGGATCATCGGCTGACAGCTGCGCCGCACCGGAGTCGACGACGGTCTGAACCTTGCCGATGACGATGTCGGCCGTCTCATCCGTGTGCAGCGCCTCCAGCATCGCTGTTTGGCGATGCGGCACCCAAAGATCGTCATGATCGAGAAATGCGATCACATTGCCGACGGCCTCGCGCAATCCACGATTCCGCGCCGCGGCGGGGCCCGCATTGTCCTGGCGAAACGATACCACCGCGGCGCCGAAGGAGGCGATCACCTCGGCCGTGTCGTCGGTCGAGCCGTCATCGACGATGATGATCTCGTCCCCGGGGCGGAGCTGTGGTCGCACGCTTGCCACTGCCTGGGCGAGCCGATCGGCGCCGTTGAACACCGGGATGATGACGCTGACTCGCATACGAGATCTTATTGGGTCCGGCGCGAGCCGTTCCACCTGCGTTCAGTCGGCTGCTGCGGGGTCCTGCCGCGCCGCAAATCGAGCGATCGCTTGAGCGAAAGCAGGTATTCCGCCCGCGCCTCGGCACGGTGCACCCGGCCGGTGTTGCTTGCGTGCAGACGGCGAAAGGCGACGATTTCTGGAAACGTCCTCGCGCGTAGCCCGAGTTTGATTGCCCGTGCGTACCAGTCCACAAAATCGACGAATTGGAATGCCGGGTCGAACTTCCCGATCCGCTCGAATGCGGATCGTCGAATGAGCATGCCGATCTTGCCGATAGCAGGCTGGGGAGCGGCCATCCCCGCGCCGTTCTCAAGCGATTCCCAATCGGGACTGACAAACTGCTGTCCGGCGCCAAAGACCGCGTCCAGCTGCGGTTCATTCGCCAGATGTTGCGACTGGATCGCCAACTTCTCAGGCGCCCAGAGATCGTCCGCATCGTTGAACGCCAAGACGTCGCCGGTGGCTGCGGTCACAGCAGCATTGAAGGCGGCGGGGGCGCCCCGGTGCGGCGCCTCGATCACGCGGATGCGGTCGCCAAAGCTGCGCAGCACCTCAACCGTGTTGTCGGTTGATCCATCGTCGAGCGCGATGACCTCGCAAGCCCGCACGGTTTGAGCCAGCATGCTTTCGATCGCAGCGGCGACATACCGATCGGTGTTGAACGCCGCGACCAGGGCAGAAATCCTCAACCTAGGCGCCTCCGGCGATCCGGCGCGGCGTTGAACGCCTGCAGCAGGAAATCGCGCGAGACGCCGACGTTCCGCGACATGTCGGTGGAATGCAGACGATTGACCGTCGCAAAATGATCGATCTGCACGAACCGGATTCCCGCGTCACGTGTGCGCTAGTCGGCGTCCTGGGCACGGCGCAGCCGCCGAGATCCTATCCGCCTGCCGCGAGCCGTTCCAGGGCGGCCGGAACGGCACCGAGCACCGGTCCGGGATCCACCGAGAAACACTGGACGCCGCGCAGCGCATGCGCCATGAATTCATAGCTTTCGGACGTGTCGCCGGGCAGGGCCACGAGCGTCGTCGCCGACAATTCCCGCAATGCGACGGACTGGCGCAACGGCGCAATCACAATGCCTGGCGATCCCATCCGGCGCGGCACGACGATGGCGCTGACGATCGCATCTCCGATCGCGGCAGATGGCAGGCGCCCGACATCGAGCTCGGCCTTAACCTCGCCGCTATCGGTCGAGATCGTATAGGTGGCGGTAAGGCTGTGCGGGAGCCGCGTAAACATGTCCTCGCGCAGCCGTGCCGAGCGGAACAGGTTGAACGCGCGTAGCGGCGCGCCGCCGATCAGGACGCCATCGTCGCCCACATAGCGCCAGCCCGCTTCAACGCAAGCAAGCGCCATGGTGGTCTTCCCAGCGCCACCGCCCCCGGCGATCAGGATGCCGTGCTCGCCCAACGCGACTGCCGCTCCGTGCACCGGCATGAGTCGGGAGGCGGGGAACAGCGCCTTAAAAGCATGAATTAACGGACGGGCCTTTTCCCAGGATGGAAGAGCAGTCGCCGCGGGATACCAGACGACACCCAGACATTTCTCCCGGTCGACGGCGGTCAACTTCCCGCCGCCCTCGGGGTCCCACAGGCAATAGACGGCCGCGGTGCTCAGAACGACGCGATCCCGGCCGGTGCGCGGGGACGGCTGCAGTGGCGCCAGCGCCGCATCCGGGCCATCGATGATATCGAGCAAAGCCGTTCTCGGCGTATCTCGTACCCGATGGTGATCGAACATCGTCGTCAGCTCGGCGATTGCTCTACCAAGCTGTGCCCGAACTCCCAGGACAAAATCGCCAAAGCGGAAATCGGCTATCGGCGTTCCGGACCGCGCCTGCTGATCATGAACGCGGCCGATGGCGCACTGGATCAGTTCGGTCAGGCCGTCCTGGGTCCCGCAATCACGGCGCGACGACATAGGGCCAGCCGGCGTCACTTGCGTCATGAACGGGATCCAGCAGCAACAGCTCCTGCATGTCGGAGAAGCTTTCGAATTCCGGCGCGCGCCAACCATCCGCAGGCGCTTTCGGCTCCCACACGCCCGTTGCATAGGGCTCGCTCGGCTTAATCAGTCCTTCCGTTTCCAGGCGCGCGGCAAAAGAAGCAACGGCACCCGCCACATCCTCGCTTTGATAGGGGCCAAGCGTCTCGGCGATCACGGCAACCGATATGCCGGCCATCAGCCCCGTCCACACCGCTGCGGCCGACCCCATCAGGCTGTAATAGAGGCCGGTATCGAAATTGGCGATGACGATCTCGTCGTCGAAAGCACGAGCGCTGATCCGGTTCGGATCGGCAAGAATAAAGTGCATGGGCAGACCTGCTCACTCGAACAATGGGGGTAGTGCGACTGGCGCCGGCACGGCCACGCGGAAAACCGTCGCTCCACGGCAAAAACCTGGCCGCCGCGCGGCTCGCGCAACGCTCTTCGGTCACGAGCGCCAATAGTGGATAAGCGTCCAACATTACCACAGCCATATCGTGCTGTCGAGAAATTCCGTCACCAGGGGTTGTTTCGATCCGAATGTTCCCATCGGCCTGAGGGCAGCCCGGCGGTGCAGGTTTGGCGGCGGGGTGATAGCCTAACCCGCCGAGGCGCGTGCATCATAGGAATGGCCGCCGCGGGCGGCGCACGATTTGGAAAGGAATGAAAATGGCTGACGACGACGCCCTGTTCCAGAAGGGCATGCCGATCCGGCGCGAGGTGCTGGGAACCGAATATGTCGACGCCTCGATGGCGCGGGCCGACGAATTCATGATGTCGTTTCAGCGCGCCACCACCGCCTGGGCGTGGGGCTGGGCATGGGGCAATCCGACGCTCGACCGGAAGACCCGCAGCCTGATGAACCTAGCGATGCTGACAGCCCTCAATCGCGCGCCCGAGATCAAGCTGCACGTCAAAGGTGCGCTCAACAACGGCGTCACCGTCGAGGAGATCAAGGCCGCGCTGCTGCACGCGACCGCCTATTGCGGCATCCCGGCAGGGCTCGACGCCTTCCGCGCCGCCCACGAAGTGCTGGTCAGCGAGGGCGCGCTATCGGATTCCGGAACACCGGCCAGGTGAGCGGCGCCGGCTCATCGGGGTTCAGCGGCGGCTGGAAGAGGCCCGTGCCCAAAATCTAGATCACGCGGTTCTCTGAAAGCATAGAAACCTGACCGAGCGACAACCCCAATTCGTCGCAGAAAATCTCCTTGTTGTGCTCGCCGATCAACGGAGCCCGCCTCGAGATCCGCCAGGGAGAGCCGTGATAGATCGCCGCTTCGCCCGGGTAGACAACGCTGCGCGCGAGTTCCGGGTGCTCCACCTCCTTCCAGAAGCCGCGGTCATGCAGGTGACCATCGCCAAACAGATCTTCGGGGGCGCGCACCGCGCCCCAGGTGAACCCGCGTTCCTGCGCCGCGTGGTAGGCCTCCTCAGCCGGCCGGCTGGCAATAAAGTTGGCGACGAGGTCGTCGATGATATGGGACGTGTTCGCCGCGATCACGGCCGGGTCCTGGTATTTGGGATCGTAGAGGTCGCCGGCCATGCCATTGGTGTCGAGCAGGTCGGCCAATTCCCCGATGTATTTGGGATTGAGCCGGCCCGCGACCAGCGCGCAGACATAATTGCCGTCCTTGGCGCGGAACTGGGTGCGGGGCGTCGGACCAGCTGCATGATGGCGGCCGGTCTGACGCCGCAACACCTCGCCGCGGTAGACGTAGTTGGCGATCGCCGCCTCGGTCGTCAGGGCACAGGCCTCGTGGATCGAGGCGTCGATATACTGCCCCTGCCCGGCGACGGTCCGGTGCACCAGAGCGGCCATGATGGCCATGTAAGCGAAATGACAACCCATGTGCCAGGCGTTGCCGCCGCCGGGAGCAATCGGCGGCGCATCCGGCACGTCGGCCTCGTCATAGCCGCAGGAGGCCATCTCGCCGCCCGCGGCCATATGGAGCAGATCGCTCGAGAGATAATCCCGCCACGGGCCGGTCTGGCCGAAGGGGGTCAGGGCGCACATGACGAGGCGGGGATTGTGTTGCCGCAGAGACTCGTAATCGAGCCCGAGCGACGCCAGAAACCCCGGCCGAAAGGTTTCGAGAATGACGTCTGCCGACCCGGCCAGGCGCCCGAACAGCTCGCCGCCGTCCGCGGTTTCGAGGTTTAGGGTGATGCCGCGCTTGGACGTGTTGTAGTACCAGAACGACAGACTGCGCTCCGGGTGGGGGATGTCGTCGAGAAACGGCCCGATGCGGCGGCACGGCTCGCCGCCAGGGGGTTCGATCTTGACCACATCGGCCCCGAGATCCCCGAGCAGCTTGCCACCGAAGTGGCCTGTATGATCCGCGAGCTCCAGGATCCGCAGGCCTGCCAGCGGGCCTGGCGGCTTCTCGGTGCCGCTCACCGGAGCATCTCCTCCATATAGGGAAAGCGCGGCCGCTGCACTGGCCAGAACGTGCCGTCCGCGAAGCCGGCGCGCAGCTCTTCCCGGTCGTAGCCGAGCAAGCCTTCGACAATTTCGCGAGTGTGCTGCCCGATCAGCGGGCTCGGCAGGTGGTTCGCTGCCGGGGTTTCCGACATCTTGAACGGGGCACCCTGCACCTTGTGCACCCCGAGCGCCGGATGCTCGATCGGCAGATACATCTGCCGGTGGCGCAGCTGCGGATCATGCTCCACCCGGTCCTCGGCGCTCTGCACCGGCAGGGCGCGCACCCCGGCCGCCTGGCAGCGTTCCGTCAGTTCGTACTTCCCCAATGTCAGGCTCCATGCTTCGATCTGCTGGTCCAGCTCCTCCTGGTGCTGCAAGCGTCCGCCGACCGTGTCGAATTTCGAGAAGGCGGTCCACGCCGGAGCGCCCATTACCCGCACCAGCCGCTGCCATTCCTCGTCGGAGTGGCAGACGATAACGCACCAGTCGTTATACCCGCCGGGATCGGTGCGATAGGCATTATGGGGCGCAACCGTCGGTCCACGGCAATTGCTGACCAAAGGGGCGCCGGGCCAGTGCGCGCGGTTTCCGGGAGGATAGCCGGCCCGGCGCGAGCCGCGCCCGTTCACCGTGAAATCCAACAGCGCCGGACCGTTGAGGGGAACGCTCGACACCATCTGCGACAGGTCGATGTGCTGGCCCTGCCCTGACATGTTGCGGTGATAGAGGCCGGTTAGAGCACACATCGCCCCGTACATGCCGCCGGTGTCGTCCATATACGACCAACCCCAGCCGGCCGGCGGCTTGTCGGGCAAGCCCGACAGCCAGGTCAGCCCCGAGACCGCCTGGGCTACCGGGCCAAAGGTCGTGTAATGGTGATTGCGGCCGGTATGCCCGTAGCCCGACATCGACACGTAGACGATGTCCGGCTTGATCTTGCACTGCTCCTCGTACCCGAGCCCCCAATTCTGGAGCACCCGCGAGCTGAAATTCTCGATCACGATGTCGGAGACGGCGATCAACCGCTTAACGATCTCCAGGCCTTTGGCGCTTCTGACGTTGAGACTGAGGCTCTTCTTGTTGACATTGGTGTCGTTGAAGTTCCCCGACGTGTTCAGATTGACCTCGAGGTTCTGGGGCGTCGTGGTGCTCGGCAGCCGGCCGCGCTCGTTTTCCGGCCACTCGATCTTGATGATCTCGGCCCCGAATGCCCCGAGCCAGCGCGTCGCCCAGGGCCCCGCCCGAACCCAGCTGAAATCCACGACGCGAATGTTTTGAAGGGCTCGCGGTCGAGACATGCGGCGTTGTTCCCAGAACAGCGGAGGGCGGCGATCATACCGGTCGACAAATGTAGACCAGGAAGCGTAGCTCGCCGCAATTGCTTCGACCCGAGCCTCCACCAGGCAGGCGCCGACGTCGATCCACTCGGCCGTTTTCGGTTTCGGCGTCAATCTGCTGCCAAAAGGCTGCTCGCCCTGGGAGGAGGACAGGAATGAAGCCTAAAGCGGCAGGCATGTCGTCGCCGCGGCGGGCGCGCCTGGACGAGGTGATGAAGCGATCACCATCATCGCGCACGGAACTTCGGGCTCGATAAGGGCGATCTCGCGAGCCAACGCGCAGGCCGACGCGCTTGAAAAGCTGTCGCTAAGAAAGAAGCGAGGAGCGGCGCAACTGCCGCTCCTCGCCCTCGTCACTCAAACATCGTACTTACAGGTGCC
>Ga0073928_10008748_pt1 | contig 12568 bp, 11 predicted proteins | sample PaiPotPPA55metaG_FD_76969 | JGI IMG/M metagenome (GOLD analysis project Ga0073928, IMG submission 76969) | Iron sulfur acid spring bacterial and archeal communities from Banff, Canada, to study Microbial Dark Matter (Phase II) - Paint Pots PPA... ...
TCAACGCCGGCGCGATTGCGGACGGGGACAGGTCGGTCGAGCAGGTGGGCCGCGAGATTTTTGAGATGCTGCTGCGGGTGGCGTCGGGGGAGAAGACGGCGGCGGAGCGGCTGGGGCACCAGGAGTTTGTGCCGTGGCGGATTGGGCCGGTTTTGTAATGGACGCGCGACCCATTCTCTTCAAGCTGGCCCACATACTCCACGAGCACGGGCTGGAGGCGATTCTGGTCGGCAACGCCGGTGCGGCGCTGCAAGGGGCTACGGTCACCACAATCGATTTCGATTTCCTCTTCAGGAAGACTCCGCGCAATATAGCGAAGTTAAAGGCGGTGGCGAAGAGCTTGGATGCCGTGGTCATGAAGCCTTTCTATCCAGCTTCAGATCTTTATCGCATCTCGCGCGATGTGGACGCGCTGCAGATTGATTTCATGACAAGAATTCACGGCGTGCGTTCTTTCTCGGCTTTGCGAAGCCGCGCCTCCAAGATCGATCTCGGGGGACATCCCTTGCTCGTGGCCGACCTAGCGGATATCATTGGAAGTAAGCGGGCCGCCAACCGGCCGCAGGATCGGGCTGTGCTGGAAATTCTGGAGAAGGCGCTCGATGAAAAAAAGGAAACCTAGACTAACGAAGCTGGAAGCGTTGAAGCTCGAAAGCGAGCGGCAACTGCGCGAACAGATCCGCCGGCAGCTCGCTAAGCCGCCCGAGCAGCGCACGCACTTTCTACGCAAACGGATCAGCTACGGAGCGTCATGCCTGTAGAGCTGCCGCTTTGATTCGGCTGGTGCGTTCCACCAGGGTTCCTGGCTCGATGGAGATCAGTTCGAAGCCGAGACTTCGGTAAGTCTGTTCGTGGATTTTCTCAAAACGCAGCGTATCCTCAAAGCTGATGCGCCGCGCTTCGGTCGGCGTGACGAAGCCGAGATTGCGAATGAAGAAGACCCGGTTTTCGTAGATCGATTCTTTTTGGATGCGCTCTAATTCGCTGGTCAGGAAGGGGGGGAAAGGGTAGCCGAGGTAGACTGCCAAGGCCGCGGTGCACACTACGCAACGGTCGTGGAACTGAACCTCATCCGATTGATAGGAGGCTCGGAGCTGACGGTCCTTTTGCAGGTGAGCGATGGCATCGATGAAGGACGGATGTCTCCACGGTTCGACGGTACCTTGCGCCTGCGCGGCGGCGATGATGTCAGTCGCCGCCTCTTCGACTACACTGGAGCCGTCGAGTTCCAACTGACGAATGATGGCTGTCTTGCCTGCACCGGGCGCACCGGTGATGATGAATCTTCTCACGTGACTCCGCTCCCTGACGGTCGCGGCTCGGTAACACGGGTAAGCGCGCTAGTGATCCCGCTCGACCACCAGCTCCGTTATGCTATAGAGCGCCCGCTGATAGGCCGACTCCGGGAACTCGCCGATGATGGCGCGGGCTTTCTCGGTGAACGCTTGCGCGCGGTCCTTTACGCGGCGTATGCCGTCGTAGCGCTCGACCATCGCCAGAACCTGGCGGAAAGGCACGCCATCGTAGCTGCGCTGGTGCAGGATGGTTTCGACGGCGCAGCGCTCTTCCGCCGACGCGCGTTCGAGCGCGTAGACGAGCGGCAGCGTGACTTTGCCTTCGCGCAGATCGTTGCCCACCGGCTTGCCGAGGGTTTGTTCGCTGGCGGTGAAGTCCAGCACGTCGTCCACTAATTGGAAGGCCATGCCGAGGTTCCAGGCGTAATCGCCGAGGCGCTCTTCGGTCGCGGTGTCGGCGCCGGAAACGAGTGCGCCCAGCTTGGCGCAGACGGAGAACAGGCAAGCGGTTTTGCGATCCACCAATTCCATGCAATCCGCCTCGGTCAGATGGATGCGGCCGATGCGTTCGAGCTGCAGGAGCTCACCTTCGACCATCATCTGGGTGAGGCCGATAAGCAGGTCGAGCACATGGAAATTGCGTTCGCGCAGGGCGGCTTGAAACGCCTGCATGTAGAGCCAGTCGCCCGCGAGCACGGAAGTGTGGTTGCCCCACTGCACGTTGGTGGAGGGGCGGCCGCGGCGGGTGCGCGCGTCGTCGATCACATCGTCGTGCACCAGTGTGGCGGTGTGGATGATCTCGACCACCGCGCCTAGCCGGATCGCGCTGTGGCCGCCATCGCCCAGGAGCCTCGAAGCCAGCAGCAGCAGCGCAGGCCGCAGCCGTTTGCCGCCACTAGCCTGCAAATGTTGCCCGATGTTGGTGACGACATCCACGGGCGCCACCGACTCGTTGGCGATCTCCTTTTCGACGCGCACCAGATCGTCGTGGATCAGGTCGAAAATTTCTTTACCGGTGATGGCTTGCCCGAGCTTGCCCAATTTCATGGGAGTTAAACCAGTGTACCGCATCGCCGCCGGGCTGCTGGCATTACGCGACACCCATCAGCCGCTCGAAATTGGCGGTGGTGAGGTCGGCGATGTGCTCGACCTCCGCGCCGCGAACGGCAGCCAAGCGGCGTGCGGTCTCCACCACGAAGGCCGGCTCATTGCGCTTGCCACGATTGGGCACCGGCGCGAGATAGGGAGCGTCGGTTTCGAGAAGCAGGCGATTTTCGGGCGCCAGCCGGGCGGCCTCGCGCACCGCCTCGGCTTTCGGAAATGTCAGCACGCCGCCGAACGCTAAATGGAACCCCAGATCCAACGCCTCGCGTGCTTCGGCCGGGCCGCCCGAAAAGCAGTGCATGATTCCGCCGCCGGTCCAGTGTTCGCGCAGCAGGCGCGCCGTATCTTCCCAGGCCTCGCGAGTGTGAATCACGATCGGCTTGGCCGCTGCAGCCGCCAGCTTTAATTGCGCTACGAACACGTCGCGCTGCACTTCGCGCGGCGAAAAATCGTAGTGATAATCCAGGCCGATTTCGCCCACTGCCAGCACCTTCGCTTCACCCACGAGAGACTGAAGCGCGACGAACGTCTCCGGCGTAGCTTTGGCCGCGTCGTGCGGATGCACGCCTACCGTGGCGTACATCGCCGCGTGCTTCCGCGCCAAGCGCAAGCCCGCTTCGAGATCCGGCGGACCGTTACCTGTACCGATCGCCATCATGCGCTCGACGCCCGCGGCCAGCGCGCGCTCGATCACCTGTTCACGGTCGCCGTCGAACTGCTTGTCATCCAAATGGCAATGCGAATCGATCAGCTTCACTTGAGGCGCGCCCCTACGGCGATGTCTTCCGCGAAGCCCGCCAGCACAGGCTGGCCACCCTCCACCGACGCTGCTACAATCATCCCGTCGGATTGGATGCCACGCAGCTTGCGCGGTTGTAGATTTGCGACGATCACGACTTTGCGGCCGATCAACTGGTCCGGTTGGTACGCTTCCGCGATGCCCGCCACGATGGTGCGCGGCTGCGGCTCGCCGATATCGACCTTCATGTGGAGCAGCTTGCTTGCGCCCTTCACCGGCTCGGCGGAGAGGATGCGGCCCACGCGCATATCCACCTTGGCAAAATCGTCTATCGGGATGCGCTCGGCGGCAGGCTCCGCGGGGGGGGCGGCGGTTTTGCCCATCATGATGTTCTGCTCGGCGGTGACCTGCGCTTCGAGCTCCCTCATGCGCTCGATGGCAGGCGCGGCCTCGATGCGCGGAAACACCGCTGCGACTTCGCCGATCTTCTGGCCGGGCGCGAGCTGGCCCCACGCGAGCCCAGCGAAGCGCACGGATTCAAGCGGCTCGGTCATGCCGAGCTGCGCCCAGATTTTCGGCGTTGACTCCGGCAGCACGGGCGCGAGCAGCACCGTCGCGATGCGGAGCGCTTCGGCCGCGGTATAGAGCGTGGCATCGAGGTCGCCCTGCGCCTCGGGCTGCTTGGCGAGCTTCCAGGGCGCGCGCTGCACGATAAACTTATCGAGCGTCGAGAGCAGGCTCCAGACGGCTTCGAGGCCGCGCGAAAATTCGAAAGCGTCGAAGGCGGCGATGACATCCGCGATGGTCTGCCGGGCGACCGCGGCCACCGCTTCGACCGTGCCCGCCGGCACCGCCCCATCGCGATACTGCCGGATCATGGTTAGAGTGCGGCTCACCAGATTGCCCAGCCCGTTCGCGAGTTCCGCGTTGTAGCGCCCGATGAGCGCGTCGTAGCTGAAGCTGCCATCCTGGCCGAACACCACCTCGCGCAGCAGGAAATAGCGCAGCGCATCGGCGCCCATCACCTGGCGGATGGGCTCGGAGCGCACGATGTTGCCGCGCGATTTGCTCATTTTGCTCTCTTCGAACAGCAGCCAGCCGTGCACGAAAACGCGCTTGGGCAGCGGAAACCCGGCGGCCATCAGGAAAGCGGGCCAATACACCGCGTGGAAGCGCACAATTTCTTTGCTCATCAGGTGCAGGTCGGCGGGCCACAGGCCGCGCTCTTCGACGGCTGTCTTATACGCGATGAGCGCCTCGAACCACACGTAGAAAACGTGCGGTGCTTCGCCCTCCACCGGAATTCCCCACTTGATATTCGTGCGGGTGATCGAGAGATCCTTGAGGCCCTGCTTCACAAACGAGATCACTTCATTGCGCCGCGTTTCGGGCCGAATGAAGTCAGGCTGTGATTCGTAAAGCTCCATCAGCTTATCGGTGAATGCGGATAGCTTGAAAAAGAAATTTTCTTCGGTGACGGTTTCCGTGGGACGGCCGCAATCCGGACACGGATCCCCGGGCTTGGCCTCGACGACATACAGGTTGTCGAAGATGCAATACTGGCCCGTGTACGAGCCTTTGTAGATGTATCCGTTCTTGCGGCAACGGTCGAACAAGTCCTGCACGCAGAGCGCGTGCTTGGGGTCGGAGGTGCGCTGGAAGTAATCGATCTGGAGGCCGAGCAGTTGCCATTGCCGCTCGAATTCCGCGGCCACCGCATCGCAGAATTCCTGGGGCGTTTTGCCTGCGCGCTGCGCGGCGCGCTCCACGTTGATACCGTGCTCGTCGCTGCCGGTGGTGAGCACGGCATCGTAGCCCTGCATGCGCTTGAAGCGCTTGATCAGGTCCGCCACGATGGTGGTGTATGCATGGCCGATGTGCGGCGCAGCATTCACGTAATAGATGGGAGTGGTGAGGTAGTATTTCATCTGGAATTTTTTAAGTACGCGAAATTGGCTTCGGCGATCACTTGCTTGAGCGGCACGCCGGAATCGCGCGCGATGCGCCGGCAGTCTTCGAATTCTGGCGCATAGGCGCTTTCGCCGGATACTTTCATGCGCACGTTGCCATGCGGCGTCTCGACTTCGACCCAATGGCGCGCCTGTACGCGGCGCTCGGCGGTGTAGGTGCGGAGGCCTAGCGTGGAGGTTTCTGCGAAGATGACCTGCGCCATAGTCTCGCGATCCTCCGGCTTCGCCAGCACGCGCAGCAGGGTGCCGGGCCTGCCTTTTTTCATTTCCACGGGTTGCAGGGTGACGTCGAGCGCGCCCTTCTCCAAGAGGCAGTCCATGGCGTACGCGAGCACCTGCGGGCTGAGATCGTCGATGTTGGCTTCGAGCACCGCGATGGTGGTGGCTTCGAGCGCGCCGGATTCTTCGCCGAGAATCACGCGGAGCACATTGGCGCGATCCGGAAAATCGTAGCCGCCGGCGCCGTAGCCGGTGTGCGCGATCTTCATGGGAGGCAGCACGCCGAAGCCGCGCGCCAGCGTGACGGCGAGCGCCGCACCGGTAGGGGTGGTCAGCTCGACCGCCGGGCCGTCGGAATAAATGGGCTTGCCGGCGAGCAGCGCCGCGGTCGCAGGAGCCGGCACCGGCAGCGTGCCGTGGGCGGTTTGCGCGGTGCCGCTGCCGACGTTGAGCGGCGAGCTCACGATGGCGGTGACGCCGAGCAGTTCGAAACCGAGGCAGGCGCCCACGATATCGGCGATCGAATCCGCCGCGCCCACTTCGTGGAAATGCACTTTTTCGATGGGTACCTGGTGCACGGCGGCTTCGGCCTCGCCCAGGCGCTGAAACACTGCGGCGGCATTTTGTTTCGCGCGTTCGGGGAGAGCTGCTTTTTCGATCATCTTCAGAATATGCGGCAGATGGCGGTGGGCGTGGGTCTCCTCGATCGCCACATGGAACTTAGTCGCACCGATGCCGCAGCGCTTCACGCGCTCGAACGACACTACGGCGCCAGTTTCAAGCGACTTGAGCGCGTCGACGATGGCCGCGTGATCGGCGCCGGCATCCGCCAGCGCGCCGACCAGCATGTCGCCGCTGATGCCGGAGAAGGCGTCGAGATAGCACACTAAGGGCACCTTTCCATTATGGAAGATGTGGCGGGCGGTTTGCGCCGGGAGCGGATCTTGGTACAGTTATAGAAGGATGTTAACGATGCCCACAGCAGAACTTGTAAGCGTGGAGGAGTACCTGAGTTCAAACTTTGAGCCAGACGCCGAATACGTGGAAGGGAGGATCATCCCGCGTTCCATGGCACAAAAAGCCCATAGCAAAATGCAGAGCTATCTGGACCGCACCTTGTACCAGATCGGCCACCCGCTCGGCTATGAAGTGTTTGTGGAGCAGCACTTGCTTACCCGCAGCGATCGACCCCATTATCGAATCCCTGACGTCTGTGTTACGTATGGTGAGCCGGATGAGGAGATCTTCACGGAGCCGCCGTTCTTGTGCGTGGAAATTCTCTCGCCTGACGATTCGGCCGTTGATCTGCGCGCCAAGGTGAGCGAATATTTGGCTTTCGGGGTCGCTTATGTGTGGATTATAGATCCGAAGACGTGCGCGGGCGAGATCCACACGCGCACGGCAATCGAGCGCGTCGAAAACGGCATCTTCCGCGCGGGCGATATCGAAGTCTCTACGATGCCCGCTTCGCGGTGAATTCCATGGGGTGACCTTGGCCACCTTCGCGCTGCCGCGTGAACTTGATCTCGTCGCCGGAAATGGTCCCCTTGTAGAGCAGCTTGACCTGGTTGCCGCCGAACTCCAGGGTGAGGCTGAACGAAACGTCGTCGCCAGCGATCTTGCCTTCCGAAATCGGCATGTCACCGCGCGGGGAAGTCACTGTGCCCGTCAAGGTATCGCCATCGGCTTTAAAATTAAAGGTGACTTCGCGAGTTTCTCCGTCGCGTCCCGGCACCTGTGCGGCCCATTTGCCGTCGATGCCGGCGGCTAGCGCGGTCAGGCTCAGGAGGGCGAGCAGAAAAGTCATGGTCAGTAGTTTACGCATGCAGGAGGGGCGTCCGGCGCGGCGCAAACGTTACGCGGGTAACGGTCGGCGCGCGCTGGGCGTCGTTGCAATTTGCGGTCATTGTGGCTAGTTGCGCTTTCGACGATGGGGGTGGCGCTCTGGGCGCAGAGCGGCTTCGTGAAGTCCGCCAATCAGCCGATTCCAGGCGCGACGGTCACCACGACCGTGCAAGGGCAGAAGCTCGAAACCACCACCGATGCCGGCGGCCACTACGCGTTTGCCGCCTCGCCCACCGGCGAATGCACGGTTGAAGTGCGGATGTTCGGATTTCAGCCGGCCACCAAAAAATCGAATTGCGCGGTGAACGACCGCATCGATATTACACTCGAATTGCAGGAATCACCGATCCTGGCGCGGCTGGCACGCGGGGGGGCTGGCACGCCCGGCAATCAACTTGAAGCCGAATTGCAGAATGAGATGAACGCACCTGAGAGCGCGCCCGCAGCGGCTCCGGCAGCGAGTGGCAGCGAGGCGTTTCAGGTATCCGGCAGCCTGAGCCAGGGCCTAGCGCCAAACGCCCAGCCCGATTTCGGCATGCTTTACGGGCCTCCAGGTGGCGGGCCCGGCGGACCGGGCGGACCAAGCGGCGATTTCGGCGGGCCGGGCGGCGGCGGTCCTCCAGGCGGCCCGTTCGGAGGCGGGACTGGTGGAGGCGGAGGTTTTGGAGGCAGGTTCGGCGGTCCCGGTGGTCCGCGCGGCGGCCGGAGCGCTCGTCCGGGAGGCGCGCAGTTCGGCAACCGGCGCGCCCCTTCGCAGATTCACGGGATGTTTTTCCTGACACTGGCCAATTCCGTGGCGAATGCCAAGCCATTCTCGGTGACCGGTCAAGTGTTGCCGCAACCGTCGTATGCCAGTGGGCGTTTCGGGTTCCTGGTGGGCGGGCCGCTGCTGATCCCCAAGCTGGTCAAAGACCCCAACACCTTTTTCTTTATCAACTATACCGGCACGCGCTCACGTCAGCAGTACTCTTCCGCCGCGGAAACAGTACCAACGGCAGAAGAGCGCACCGGCAATTTCTCACAAATCTTGACGCCGATCTACGCCCCTGGGACTAACGTTTCCTATCCCAACAATACGATTCCGTCGTCCAGCCTCAATTCCATCGCGCTGAAGCTACTCAGCTATTTTCCGATGCCCAATCAATCGGGCCTGGTGAATAACTATCAATACTTCGCGTCGCCTCCGAACAATACCGATAACCTGAATGCGCGCGTGATGCGGAATATAGGTAAGGATGACCGTCTGGCCTTCCATATCTCTTATCAGCGCCGCGACGGCGAGAATGCCAACCCATTTACCTTTTTGGATACGGTGAGCGGTTACGGGGTACAGACCGATCTCACATGGACGCATAACTTCACACCGACTACGATTCTGAGCTCGCGGGTGGATTTCAACCGCAACTACAGCCAGATCACTCCGTTTTTCGCGAATGGCCCTAATATCGCGGGGGAGCTTGGTATCCTGGGCACATCCAGCAGCCCGCTGGACTTCGGTCCACCTAACCTGAATTTCACGAACTTCGGCTCGCTGAGCGATGGCAATCCGACGCTGGCGCGCAATCAGGGCCAAGGCCTGACGGAAAGCGTTATTCTCTCTCGCGGGCGGCATACGCTCACACTGGGCGCCCAGTACAGCCGCAATGATTCGAGCACGAATACGCAACAGAATGGCCGGGGCGCGTTTAACTTCACCGGACAGGCGACCAGTTTAATAGGCTCGGATGGGCTGCCGGTGGCGGGTACCGGTTTCGATTTCGCGGATTTTCTTTTGGGCCTGCCGCAATCCGCCTCGATTCAGTACAGCCCGGCATTGTACTTCGTGCAGAACAACTGGAACGCTTACGCTTTGGATGACTTCAAAGTGACCGCCAACCTTTCTCTGAACCTCGGCCTGCGATGGGAGTTTTTCGCGCCACTGCAGGAAAAGTACAATGAGATAGCGAACCTGGATATCGCGCCGAGTTTTGCGAATGTCGCGCCGGTGGCGCCTTCCGTGCCTGGCCCGTACTCCGGCACTTTTCCTGCAGGCCTGATCAACCCGGATTACCGCGACGTTTCGCCGCGCCTGGGGCTGGCGTGGAAGGTGCCGTTCATCAAGCGTTCCACGATCGTACGGGCGGGCTATGGCATTTACTACAATGGCCAGGCTTACCTCCCATTTGGGTTGAAGCTCGCGCAGCAGCCGCAACCGCCGGGACTGCCGCAGTTTGCCGTATCAGAGAATGTGAATGCCAGCCCGACGATCCCTCTTGCTTTCGCTACCGCATTAGTGGCTGCTACGCCGGGCGAAATTAAGAATACCTTCGCGGTGGACAGGTCCTATCACACACCTTATGCGCAGAGCTGGAATCTCAGTGTTCAGCATGACATCGGTAAGGGCTTCTTTATGGAGCTGGGCTATCTGGGCACCAAGGGAACTCACTTGGATGTGTTCACATTGCCGGGTGAAACTTCTCCACTAGTGTCGGCATCGGGTAATCAGCTTGGCAACGCCACTGGTTTTATCTATGATTCTCCGGTGGGGAACTCCCTTTACAACGCGCTGCAGGTTCACGTGATGCGGCGCTTCCGCGGCGGATTTTCGATGAACGCGCGTTATACGTTTTCCAAATCGATCGACGACGCGTCTAACTTCGGCGCGGTGGGTGGGACGGTCGCGCAGTACTGGCTGGATCTGGCCGCCGAGCGCGGACTCTCGAGTTTCGACCGGCGCCACGTCCTCACTATGAGCTGGGTGTATACGTCACCGTTCGGCAATCCTAATTCGCGCTACGCCTCGAGCGGTTGGGCGGGCCGCCTGCTGCGTAACTGGTCGCTCAGCGGCGGCATTACGGCGGAAACCGGCACGCCGCTCACCGCATGTGTACTGGGCAACGAAGCGCACACGTTGGCGCAGACCGGCGGAGTGTGCAGCCTGCGGGCGGACGCCACCGGGGAGCCGCTCGAGTCGGGCAGCGGTTTCTTTAATCTGGGAGCGTTCACGCTTCCGCCGGTGGGCCAATTCGGTAATGTCGGACGCAATACGATTCCCGGCCCCGACCTGATAACTGTGAATGCGGCGTTTGGACGGTCTTTCCAGTTTGGTGATACCCGCCGGCGATTGGAACTTCGGGTGGAAGCAAATAATGTGCTGAACCAAGTGAATATTACGAATTTCGGCACGACCGTAGGATCGACGTACTATGGGCTGCCCCAAGCCGCATCCGGAATGCGTACGATGGATGTAGTGATGAGGTTCCGGTTTTGAAACGCACCGCAATCATTTTCGCCGCCGCACTGCTGGCTAGCCCGTTGAGCTCGCAGCAGCAACGCACGGCTAACTTCTCCACAACGGCGAATGTGGTAGTGGTGGATGTGACCGTGACGGGCCGCGACGGCAAAGCTATCTCTAACCTCACTAAAGACGACTTCCTGGTTTATGAAGACGGGAAGGTGCAGGCCTTGCAGAGCTGCGAAATACAGAAGCTGGAGACGAAACCGCTCGCGCCAGTCGAGCAGGTGAAGACGCTGGAAACACGTCCCGCGGCACCGACGGCGGCGACAAAGCCGGTGCCTACGCCCCCGACTAAGGAAGAACTTCGTGACAGGCGCCTGATCGTGATGCTATTCGACTTCTCGACCATGCAGCCACAGGAGCAGATTCGTTCGGTGGATGCAGCGATCAGGTTTCTCAGCACTCAGATGACTACCAGCGACCTGGTCTCCCTCATGACCTTTGGCAGTGAGTTGAAGACGGTGCTGACTTTCACGGCCGACCGCGATCTGCTGATTTCCACCCTGCGCGCCTTCCACGTGGGGGAATCCAGCGAGCTATCTACCATGGCGGATACGGGCGCGGATTCGCAGGATATAGGCGGATCGTTCGTGGCCGATGAGACGGAATTCAATATTTTCAATTCAGACCGGAAGCTCGCTGCGCTCGAAGATGCCGCGCGACAGCTTGTGCGCTATCCGGAGAAGAAAGCGCTGGTCTATATCTCGAGCGGAATTCAGAAAACGGGCGTGGACAACCAATCGCAGCTTCAGGCGACGGTGAATGCTGCGGTACGCGCCAATGTGGCGTTCTATCCGATTGACACGCGCGGGCTGATGGCTACTCCCCCTGGCGGCGACGCCAGCCAATCTGCCCCTGTTGGAAACAATCTGTACTCCGGCTCCGCGCAAACCTCATTGATGGATAACTTCCACAACACCCAGGAGACACTCGATACTCTGGCCGCGGATACGGGAGGCAAGGCGCTGCTCGATTCGAACGATCTGACGCTCGGGATGACTCAGATCCAGAAAGACATCAGCAGTTATTATATGCTGACTTACGCGAGCACAAACACCGCCGAAGACGGCAAGTACCGCCGCATACAGGTGAAGCTGGCGCCGCGACTGGCGGAACTGAAAGCCAAACTGGATTTTCGCCAGGGTTACTATGGGCCCACGTTGTTTGCGAAAATGTCCGGGACAAATAAGGAAGCGCAGTTACAGGAAGCACTTGATAGCGCGAATCCCGTTACGGATTTGCCGATTGCGGCAGAAGTAGATTACTTCCGGCTGGCGAAGTCTAAGTACTTCGTGCCGATTACGGTCCGCATTCCGGGCTCTGCGCTGACGTTTCATAACAAGGGCGCCAAAGCGGCGACCGAGCTGGATTTCATCGGCGAGATACGAGACGCGCGCGGCCGGCAGGTATCCGCCGTGCGAGACACGATCCCTTTGAAAGTAACCGCGACCACCGCCGGAGTAGTGCAGCAAAAGCAAGTTCAGTATGACACCGGCTTTACTCTTGGTCCCGGCAAGTATAGTCTGAAATTTGTGGCGAGAGAGAACGGCGAAGGCAAAGCGGGTACGTTTGAAACGCCGTTTACGGTGCCGGATCTGGCGTCAGGCAGCACGCTGCGGCTCAGTTCCGTGATTCTGAGCAACCAGGTGCAGGCGCTGAAGGAACAGATCGCCGGCGCCAAGAACAGCAAAAAGCTGATTGCCGAGGATCCGTTGGTGAATGAGGCTGGTGATAAGATCATGCCCAACGTGACCCGCGTGTTCCGTCCCAGCCAAAAGATGTTCGTGTATTTCGAGCTATACGATCCTGGCGCGCCAGCCGTCCAGGGCGCCCCCCCCAACCTGGCCAGCGTGACGGCGAGCGTGGCGTTTTATCTGGATGGCAAGAAGGTGCTGGAGACGGCGCCGGTGCGCGTGAACCGGCTGAATGCCAAGCGTCCCGGCGTGGTCCCGCTGCGCCTCGAAACCCAGCTTCAAGGGCTCGCCGCGGGTCAGTATACCTGCCAGGTCAACGTGATCGATCAGCTAGGCCGCAAATTCGCCTTTCCGCGCAGCACGGTGGTGATGCTCGGAAGCTAAACTATTAGGGTGCTCACGCTGCTGCACCCGGATGTCCGCGA
>Ga0073928_10008752_pt1 | contig 12564 bp, 16 predicted proteins | sample PaiPotPPA55metaG_FD_76969 | JGI IMG/M metagenome (GOLD analysis project Ga0073928, IMG submission 76969) | Iron sulfur acid spring bacterial and archeal communities from Banff, Canada, to study Microbial Dark Matter (Phase II) - Paint Pots PPA... ...
TCCAGCGATCCCATAACTCCGTCTTCTCTGCCGCAGTAAAACCTCTATGAAATCTTCGTTCCATCCCACACTCCATCTTTTCCCTCTAAGATAAAGTGTTGCATCGACCGGTTGAGACCACCCTCCAACAGCGGACATTCACCAAGGCGGCGATTACGTCCGCGATGTGCCCAACAACAGACATACCGCCACAGGACCTATCGCCTATTACGAACTTCAGGTCGATGCCGAAGCCAACTCTCGTTGGCTGGTCGACCGGCAACGCGCGCGGATTACAGGCCGGTCACGTTTCCTCCCGGTCGTGCTAAGCTTGCAACATGTTGCGACCGGATTGGCGCAGTTTTCCGGATATCCGTTCAGCGAATTCAGTACCGGAGGCTTGCATGCCCGCATATTACATTGGCGAACACATCGTTACCAACCCAACCTTATTTAACGCTTACCTTGCCAAGGTGGTGCCGATGATCGAACGTTTCGGCGGCAGGTATCTTACCAGGCCGGGCACGCACGAGATTCTGGAAGGCGACTGGAAGCCAAACAGGGTGGTCATCATCGAGTTTCCCGACACGGAATCGATAAGAGCGTGGTACAGCGCGCCCGAATATCAACCGATGATCGCGATGCGCCGGCGTGCCGCGACTGACGTGATGATCTTGCTCGACGGACTTTGAGCCACGACGCCGGCCGCGCGAACTTCGGATATATTGTCACTTGCTACCCTGAGCGTCCGAAGCGCATTGAGGCCTTGATCATACCGGCATCTCCGACAGATTATGCCGAAGCGGCATGTTCTTGGCGAGTTCCTCCTTCGGGATTCGCTTCTTAACCTCAAGCTTTCCATTTTCCACACGACTGATGTAGCAGTCGATGATGCCGCAGTGGTCCTCCTTGCGGATGATCTTGTCGCCTTGCGGGTGCGCTAGCGAATTCGACATTTGCATCCCTTCCAATGCCTGGATCACTCCTTCGACGTCCTTGCGTGTTTTGTAGCCGGAAGCTTCGATCGCCTGCTTCAGTGCAAAGATGTCTTCCCAAGCCTGCCAGCCATGGCTCTTGTCCATCACGCGCTGACCGCCGACTTCGCGCGCATCGACATCGTCGATCCCAACAAGCCTGTTGAACTCCTTGTGAAAACTGTCGTCCTTGGCGCTCAGCTGACGTGGGAAGTTTTCGAAGAAATAAACTCCCTCCGCCGCGCCTTTGATGTCGTCAGGCGCGATCGCTTCGATGCTGGCCGACGACGAATACATCTTCATCTTTTTGTCGAGCCCCATGCTTTTGGCCTGGGTATAGAACGCAACTGAGAGCGAGCCGATGAATGCCGGCAACAGTACCTCGGTCTCTGCGGATATCTGCGCAAGATAAGGCACGAAATCCTTGGCATCGAGTGGAACGGGTATGGCGTTGAGAACCTTGCCGCCGGCGCGCTCGATGTAGACCTTGGATTCTTGGGACGTGCTCTGCCCCCAGGCGTAGTCCGCGTAGATGATCGTCCAGGCCTTGCCAAAGCTCTCGACACACCAGGGAAGGCTGGCTGCCGCAATCGAGTAGGTATCGGTGCCGGTGCGGAACGAAAAGCGTGTTCCCTTGCTGCCGGTCGCTTCGGTCGCCTCGCCGGTCGAGAAGTAGATCGTCTTGAGTTCGGTCGCGATCGGGATCGCCGCCAGCATCACGCCGGAATGAACCGAGCCGACGATGAATTCGGCATTGGTGCGCTGGATCAGGTTGCGCAGCTTGCGCGCACCACTGGCCGGATTCGATTCGGTATCCTCTGTCGCCAGTTCTACCTTGCGCCCGGCAATCCCGCCCCCCTGGTTGATCAGGTCCACCGCGGCCTTGGCTGCCTTGTCGTGCCACACCCCCCACGACGATATCGCGCCGGTGAGGTCGCAGTGATGTCCGATGACGATCGGGCCGGATGCCTGGGCGAATGCTCCTCGCATGATCGTGAGATTGGCGGCGCCGGCTGCAGCACCCCCCGCCAGCGCGCATTCCAGGAAGCTACGACGTGAAAGCTTCTTTGCCATGGTCAAACCCCTCCGTTAGAATGAGTTGAAATTATTGCGACAATCCAAGATAGCGATGCACGATTTCCGGCTGAGCCTTCAGGTTGTGAGATGCGCCCGAATAGACAATGGTGCCCTTTTCCATCAGAAACACGTTGGGACAAAGCTTGAGTGCGGTTTCGACATTTTGTTCGACCAGCAGGATGGATACACCGCTCTGGTTGATGCGGTAGATTTCGCGTCTGATCTGCGAGACCAGCCGCGGCATGATGCCCTCCGTCGGCTCATCGAGTATGATGAGCTTGGGGCGCATCATTAGGCAACGCCCAATCGCAAGCATTTGCTGCTCGCCGCCCGAGAGCGTATTGCCGGCCTGCTTCAGCCGCTCCTTGAGTCTCGGAAAGCATGTGAAGACGTAATCCTCGCGCTCGGTATCGCGCTTGCCGGTGACGCCGATATTGAGGTTCTCTAGTACTGAAAGGTTCGGGAAAATGCCCCGCCCCTGCGGAACGTAGCCGATCCCCTTCCGCGGAATTTCATGCGCCGGATAGTCTGAGAGATCGAAATCGTCGAACTTGATCGCGCCGCCACTCCTCGACACCAGTCCCATGATCGCCCGCAGTGTCGTCGTCTTGCCGACGCCGTTGCGCCCGAGCAATGCGGTGGCTTCGCCGGCTTTTACCTCGAAATTGACGCTCTGGAGAATATGCAACTTGCCGATATGCACGTGAACGTCCCGAAGGCTAAGCATGAGCCGCCTCCTCGACAAAATCCTCGTCTTCGGGGCGGCCGAGATAGGCTTCGCGGACGCGCTCGTCGTTGGCGATCTCGGCCGGGCTGCCGCTGGCCAAGATCGCCCCTTGGGCAAGAACGGTGATGTCGTCGGCGATCCCGAAGACGACGTCCATGTCGTGTTCGATGATGACAATGTCGATGGTTCGCGCTAGATCGCGGATCTTCGCGACGGCGCGGCTGGTCTCCGCGGGGCTCATGCCGCAGGTCGGCTCATCCAGCAAAAGCAGGATCGGCTCGGAGATGAGCGCCATTCCAATCTCAAGCATCGCGACATCACCATAGGAAAGTGTGCCTGCCGGGCGCGTGGCCAGATCGGCCAGGCCGATTTGCTCCAGCGTCTGCACGACCCTCATTTTAGCATCCAGATCGCTCGCGGCACGACGAAACGGATGCAGAAACCGATCCCGCGCTTGCCTCGTAATCCAGAGATTGTCGGCAACGCTGAGCTCCGGAAACACACTCTTGACCTGAAGGGTCCGCTTGATTCCCAACCGGCTGATCACGTGCGGCCTACAGCCGGTAATGTCGCGGCCGCGAAAGAATATTCGCCCGCTGCCAGGACTGAGCAGACCTGTTACGAGATTGAAGAAGGTCGTTTTTCCCGCGCCGTTCGGTCCAATGATGGCATGGATCCGGCCACCGGGAAGACTAATGCTGAGATTGTCGACCGCGGTCAGGCCACCAAACCGCTTTGTCAGATTCTCGGTTCGCAAAACAGCGTGGCTCATGGGTCGGCCTGCAGCGTCAATCGCGGCGAAGCGGCAGCGCGCTCATCCAGCCGCGTGATCCAGCCGTTCCACAGGCCGACGATCCCCTTGGGTGCGAAGATCACCGCCAGAATTGCCAACAGTCCAACGAGCAGCGAATGATGTTCCCAATGGCTGGAGACGATTTCGCGGATGACGATGAACAAGGCCGTGCCGACTAAGGGCCCGAACAGCGTGCCGGCGCCACCGACAATGGTCCAGACCACGGCTTCGCCTGATACTTGATAGAACATATAGCTGGCCGAGGCGTACCGGCCAAAGAACGCAAACAGCGCCCCGGATACGCCAGCCAGAAAGCCGGCCATCACAAATGCTATCAGTCGCAACACATAGACATTGAGACCGATCAGCGAAGCTCGGAGGTCGTTGTCGCGGATGGCCAGAAAGCCCTTGCCAAGCGGGCTGTTGATCACGCGAAACTTCAGGAACAGACAAAGCGATACCACCACCAGTACAAAGAAATACTGGAAAGTCGGATCGGTGAGGCCAAAGGCCTTGCCGCCGAGCCTAAGAACCGGCGGCAGCGAGAAATTGATTCCATCGTCGCCGCCGGTCAAAGGCTTCATTGACACCGCGAGGAAATAGAAAATCAAGGAGAATACGACTGTGATGATCGCGAAATAATGCCAGGTCAGGCGTACCGCGAGTACCCCCGACACCAGCGCCATCGCCATCGCCGACACAATCCCCAGCCCGAACGCCGGCCAGAAGGACAGGGCGAGGTGGTCGATGCCGAGCGCCGTGCCATACATGCCGAAACCGAAGTAGAGCGCCTGGCCAAACGACAGCAGTCCGACATAGCCGAACAGCAGGTTGACGCTGGATGCGAACAGCGACCAGATCAGAATCTCCGTAATCACGCTGACCCAAAAACTGTCGATCAGCGCCGGGATCAACCAGGGCACCGTAATCAGGAACACAGCCGTACCGACCGCCAGCCCGATTGCCAAGGGCCGCCCGGTCATTTGGCGTATCCTTTAAACAAGCCTTGGGGACGCAGCAACAGCACCGCGCTCATCAGCACCAGCGAAGAAATTCGCGCGATGGTCGGATCGGCGACGCTCTGTATCAGTCCTTCAAGAAATGCGAGCAGAACTGCCGCCGCTACCGTCCCCGGCAGGTTGCCTAGCCCTCCGATGATGACCGCCATGAAACAGAACGGCAACACGTCCACGCCGCCGCGAAAATCCACCGTGGTAATCGGCGCTGCGACCGCCCCGCCAAACGCCGCCAACGCAAACCCGATGCCGAAAGTCAGCACGTAGACGCTTTTCGCCGGAATGCCCATCGCCACCGCAGTCTCTCGGTCGTGCCGCACCGCCCGCATCCAGATCCCGAGCTTGGTGTGGTGTAAGAACAGAAAGAAGCCGGCAAGTGCCAGCAGGGCGACGAACGCCGCGAGTAATCGATAGATATCGTATTCTACGCCGAACAGAGGAACGGTCCCCTGGATCGGCGCCAGCATACGACGTGGCGTCGGCCCGAAGGTGATCCGCACGATTTCCTGAAGGATGAGCGAGAGGCCGAAAGTTGCGACGATCGACAGCGCCGCTGCGCCATGAATTGGCTGAATGACGAGACGTTGAATGATGGCCCCGAGGATGAAGCCTGCCAGCGGCGCGACAAGAAAGCCGATCCAGAAATTGCCAGTCGCCGAAAGGCTGAACCACGCCAACACAGTGCCGACCATGAAGAAATCGCCATGGGCGATATTGATGATGTCGAGCAAGCCGAAAATAACCGAAAGCCCGAGCGCAATGAGCGCAATGATCAGCCCCCAGATCAGCCCGTTCATCGCCAGTAGAAGAACAGTATCCTTCATGATCAACCGCAATCCGGGGAAATAGCCCAAAATCCCGATTTTCCTCAAGCCGGGCAAAAATCGCGCCAAGAAATCGAACCGAGACTAGCATTTTGCGGCGAGACGGCGAGAGAGAAATGGCACACAATCCAACTTGAACGTCGACTGGGTTGGATGGTCGTTATGGATCAATCTGCCCCCGCAGGGCGCTTCCCTGCTTGCCTGTGATGGCACGATAGCGGTCAAGCAGCTGTACGGCGGATGCGATAGTGCCCGAATTTATCCCATTCCACCACGAAGAAGGCGCGGAAGATGGTTGAATCTGAAACCCCGGACGCGATCCAATACGTCGGCGTTCCCGGATATCCCGCGGCGCATTCTCCCTATTCACACGCCGTCATTGCCAACGGCTTTGTGTTTGTGTCGGGACAGATACCCGTGAAGCCGGGGGGAGGGCCAACCGAGATCGTCGGTGACACGATGCAGGAGCAGACACGTCAGGCCCTGCGCAATGTCGAGACCATCCTCAAAGCTGCGGGGAGTTCGCTTGATCGCGTCGTTAAAGTCACCGTGCTACTGGCGCGGACTGATCTCTACAGGGAAATGAACGAAGCCTACGCGGAGTTTTTTCCGGGGAAGAAGCCGGCGCGGGCAATGGCGTGTTTCGGAGCCGACATTCCTGGCGTACTCGTCGCTATCGAAGCAATTGCTCTCGTTTGAAGTCAGCTTTGGGTCTTGGCTGTGTAACGCAGCGGCGCTGCGATGGCGTAGAATAAGCATTCCACCAAGTGTCGTTTCTGGTCGTCGAAACTTCGTTGGCTTGTTCGGTTGCAATTGATTTCGTAAAATTATTCTCGTTGTCTCTCTATTTTTCGGTTTTTTACACAGCCAGGGTCATAAGCGGAAGTACCCGAATCTCCGCGTGATGTCCGCTTCAGCCCGGAAAGCAGACATCGGTTGGTGGACTTGCCGGCCGCGGCGCGTATTAGGTGTTATGGAAGAGACGGGCCAATGGCCGACCAGAGGTCGGCGTAGTCGACGATACTTGCTCTCAATTCGTCACCAGTTGCCGCAGCTTCGAAATGGCTAATCGGCGCTGTCGGTTTGGTCCGGGCTTGCCTGCGAAGCCCGAGCGCCAAGGCCTGGTGATACAAAGCCAAGGACGACGAGATGATTGCAATCGCCCCGAAAAGCGACGATATAACCCGCAGTGACTTTAACTTCCACGCCGCCGCGAGTTTTTGCGGCCGCCGGTCGCCATATTTTCGTCTCCTAGTCTGCTAGTAATTGCGCGATTTCGCTTACTTGCGGAGAGCAGACGAATGTCTCATCGCCGACACCACATTGCGTTTCTTATTGCGCTTGGGCTTTTGCTCGGGTTTTGCGATGGGGCCGCTGCCCAGGCTGCAACCCCGGCAGAGTTGATCTCCAGCTTTCGGCTTCAGCACGGCGAGGGCAAAGTGAGGATCGATCCAACGCTCAATCGCATTGCTCATGAACAAGCCGCAGCAATGGCGGCCAAGGACGTGCTCGACCACGGCGTGCTCGGCCCGTTCGGTTCGCGCGTGGCCCCCTTTGGCTCAAAACGAGCCGCCGAAAACATTGCGTTCGGCTACGACAGCTTTCCGAAAACCCTCGACCAGTGGGTTGGGTCAAGTGGACACCGCAGCAATCTTCTAATGCACGGCGCAACGCAAGTTGGTGTCGCACATGCAAAAAGCGCGAAGACTGGTCGGACCTATTGGGCGATGGTGATTGCGGAAGGGCGTGCCAAGCAAGCCAAACAAGGGGCCACGAAGCTCACGAATGAGATGGATGAAACCTGCCAAGTGAAACTTGTCAGTCTCTGTCTTTATTGACCGTAAGCGGCGAAGATTCGAACAGGCGAATCGCTCGCCCAATAAGCTGAGCGACACTTGCTTACTGTTTTCTTGAAACCGCCATTAGGACTACTCGACCTTGAAGGTTGCCCGCAGATGGCGTAGAGATTCGAATACCCCCATCCCCTACCGAATTTCGCGACATTTTTTTTAGCGCGCCGGTGACGGCGCGGGCTGGTAACAGCACACGAGGTTCCATTCGGCAGGAGAAGGCAGCAGGTGAATTGCTCTCGCGGCCCGCACAAATCAGATGTTATGGAACGCCGATGTCCGCTTTGCACCTCAACAGCGGACATTCACCAAGGCGGCGATTACGTCCGCGATGTGACCGATAACGGACTAATACGAAGCAGCATGGAAAATGCGCCGAACGCGGCTAGCCGAATAGGCGTGCCACTCCTTTGCTTGCAACCATTATCGTGACGACACCAAGCGCAAAAAAGACCAGCAAAGCAGTCAGCATCAATATGAACCCTGGCCATCTGCCGAATGCGGCAGATACTGCGGGAGCTTGGGCAAGAATACTCGCAAGCCCGCCAAGTTTGGGCCGTAGAGAGCCGTAAACCGCAGGCCGCGCTTTCCCCATGACCTGGCCTCATAAATTGGTGATAACCGGATTTAGATCACTGATTTGCCCGACGGGGTGAGTCCAATTTTTTGGCTTTTCAGAATGTGGAAAGAACTCCCGATGGGACCGAAGAACGGCGCAAAAATCCTGCCATGTGGCGGGCCGCTGCTTCCGCGCATAACGACGGTGATGTTGATCGCGTCGACTGGCCCAGCCAATCCATCGATCTGACCGGCCACGGATCGCCGGCCACATTGTCCACACCCGCGACTGGAGGTGGTAAGGGCGCGCGGCGAACCCAATTCGTAGCGGCTTGCCGGCATCAGTCCATCGGGCGCATTCTCCTTGCCGATGGGCACCAAGTTGCGAGAGACAATCTACGGCAGTTCGATCCGAGCATCGGCGGAGCGCGCGGCCGAGGCGCGCAAGGAAGCAGACCGGCTCGCCTGTGAAGCCTGGAACCAACGCATGCTCGGTTACAAGGAACCGGCTCAACCTTCGCCTGCTCTGGGCGACGCGCTCAATGCTGGATACCGATATCTCGAAGTCCGATGCCTCGGTTGCGATACCCACCAGACTGTCGCCCTCGACATCGTGCGTAGGCCGAAGACGACGCCTATGCATGAGCTGGAGCGATACATGCGATGCAAGGACTGCTCACTAGTCCGAGGTTATCCATATAAGCGCAGCCACCTCGTGGCGTTGCGGCCGAACAAAATTTCCGCGAGCGACCCGCCGTCGACTTGGTGGCCCGGCGAACGATGATTCTTACCCCCGTACAGGATCAGGCGATCACAGCGCGCATGGCGCTCATTGTCGGCGGCACCACATTCGACCGGTTATTTTCCGGCGTCAGATTTGATGAGGTGGAGGGGGACGTTCTGTACGTCTACGCCAAGAATGAAGAGACCGCAGCCGAGATGGAGGACAGTTTCGCCCTTCACATCTCGATCATCGCGACGGACATTCTACGGCGGGAAGTCGGCATCGTGTTGGTGTTGCCGCAACAGCTAGCCCGGTAACGCTGCGGCATGAAGTTGGTCGTCAGCGGCCACTTCGCCGATCCCGACGCCGTCGCCCGCAAGCTGGTGGAGATCGCCAACGCGGTTGAGACTGTGCAAGACGGCCGCATTTTCATCCAGTTGATCAACGGGGCGTTCCTCGAAGCTGGCGGCACACCAGACCAATACCGCGCAGCCCGCGCGCCCGCGACTACGCTGGGCTGGCTGTCGCTGCACGAATCCGGGACCTATGTGAAGGTCACCCACGCCGGTGCCGAGCTGTTTGCCTGAGATGGGGATGGATGCCGCTAAAACCAATCCGTCGGATTGATCGCTACACCTTTCAAGAAGCGTCACCCGCGCCCTGAACATGATTCGTGAACATGCGAACGACGTACCCTCTGATGCGCGGGCTTTATCGTACAAGTCCGAGACTATTCGTTCGATGGTGTCGCGATGGGTCACAAACTGCGCGTGCCTCGCGATGCTTGGCGTACCCTTTGTCTCTGCCAGTTCATCCATCGCGGCATCGCTGATCTGGCATTGGACTGTTTCGCCGTCGCTCATCATCGAAAATGCGAACGCTAACCGCTCGTTGTCGTGTCCTATAATTTGGCCACGCACCAGGGGCATAGAAATTCCCATCCGTTTGAAACTATAATGCGTCGCCCTGTCGTTTCTGTCGACCAACGTGAGAACACTGCATGCGCGGTTACACCACGAAAGAGAAGGCCAAAATCACTGCCGGGGCAGTCGCCTCGTTGGTTATCGTAGGATGGCTTGTCGTGCTGGCCATCGTACTTTTGTCGGTGCGCTGATGTGCAATCTCTACAGCATCACCACGAACCAAGCCGCGATCATCGCGCTCTTTCGCGCGATCAACCACGACGTCGGCAACCTGCCGCCGATGCCGGGCGTGTTCCCCGACTATCCGGTTCCAGTGGTGCGTAACGCTGGTTCTGAGCGCGAGTTGGCGATGATGCGGTGGGGCATGCCGCCACCCCCGCGCACGGGCGGCCCGGCTGTCACCAACAGCCGGAACACCGCGTCGCCGCACTGGCGGGGATGGCTGAAACCGGAAAACCGATGCCTCGTCCCGTTCAACAGCTTCGCCGAGTATGCCCCGGAGCCGAACCCCGAGACCAAGAAAAAAGATGTCGTCTGGTTGGCGCTCAACGACGACAGACCGCTGACCGCATTCGCTGGCATCTGGACCGAGTTCAAGGGCGACCGTGGCACCAAGTCCAAGCCGATCCCCGGCCCTCACCCCGTCTACGGGTTTCTGACGACCCCCCGAATGCCGTTGTCGAGCCGATCCATCCGAAGGCAACGCCCGTGATCTTGACCACCGATGAGGAGCGCGACGTTTGGATACGCGCGTCGTGGGATGAGGCAAAGGCGCTGCAACGGCCGTTGCCGGACGATGCGCTCATGATCGTGCCGCGGGGTGCGGACAAAGAGGACCGGGCGGCGGCGTGAGGGCTGATCGCGGATGGAAACGACCGCTCGAAGACCCGATCCCGCTGCCGCGCGGTCGCCAGCTCATCACGCTCAAAGACGCCGCCGACTACATCCCCCGGTTGCCGAGGGCCGAACACGAGCGCCCGGAATGGCCGGCCGCCATTGCGGCGCTGATGATGGCGGCTGAGGATCGCGGGCCGCTGATGCATGCGCGGATCGGCGTCATGCGGGCACCGTCACGTCGAGCGGGTGTTCGATCCCGACCGGAAGGGCACGCATTAGGGACGCCGGAAGCTGACGCGGGATCGGCGACGCAAGGCAAAACCCAGATCATTTCTAAAGATTTTCTCATTTCTGAATAGAAATTATCGTGCTAAGGATGTGGGCTGATGGACCCGCAACTTGGCCGGATTGAATTATGCGGACTGCGTCCGACTTCGACGCGTATTATGTGGATGCCGATCCATGGCGTATTTCGCTAAAGCATTCGCGCGACGAGGTTTTGCGGCGAAGCGTGGCGCCGTTCGTCGCCGGAAAAAAGGTCTTGGAACTCGGTTGCGGTGAAGGCCATCTGACGCAGGCGCTGTTTTGGGATGCGGCGAGCGTCAAAGGTATCGACATCAGCGGTATTGCGATTGGCCGTGCGATCTCAAAGGGACTGCCGAACGCGAGTTTTGAAAAATCGGATTTCCTGAACGTGTCATTTGAAGGATATGGCGTCATCGTCGCCATCGAATGCCTGTACTACCTGACCCCAGAGGAACAGGAAGCCTTCTTCGCGAAAGTCGGCCGCGAACATCGCGGTAAACCGTTGATCATTTCCGGGCCGATCATTGGATCAAACGAGTACCGCAAATATTTCACCGACGTATCGCTTCGCGAGACGTTCGCGCGCCACGGCCTGTCGGTGCTGACCTCGCACAACCTCAATGTCTATCGACGGGGTATCTTGGCCAACTTCGCGGCCGTCTTTGTTAGGTTGCCGCTCGGCAGCGGGCTCTTGGATTATCTGCCAACCGGGTTGATCTATCAGCGCCTCTACGCTGTCGCCTAACAACGGTATTGGCTTATTCATTATTGTGATTGGAATTGATCCGTCATGAGGCAACTGATCAGAGAGAATACCGCACTTCGCAGGCTTTATTATCGGCTCAGGTTGCTGAACTCGACGGGGCAATCGAACGAAGGCCAAATCCTTGCCGATCTGGCGAAGGATGGACCGCGAACATTTATTGAATTTGGGCTTCACCCTATAGAATTTAACTGCGCAACTCTTGCAAAAGATGCTGACTGGTCTGGACTTTTGATCGACGGAAGCTCGCGACAAGTTGAGGACGCGCGCGCGATTCTGCCGAGCCGCATCGACCTGGCAGAGTCCTTTCTCACCCTAAATAACCTCGATCTTATCCGGTCCAAGTACTCACAGCTTGGCGTGCTGTCCATCGACGTCGACGGTAACGATTATTGGTTTCTCAAAGCCCTTATCGATATCAATCCAACCGTGATCTGCGTCGAATACAATGCGAGCTTCGGAATTGAACCGGTGTCGGTCCCCTAGGATCCGACGTTCGACCGTCACGAAAAGCATCCGAGCGGCTGGTACCATGGCGCTTCGCTTATTGCGCTCTCCAAGCTATGCGCTTCAAATGGCTATGGACTGGCAGCAATTTCTGACGCCGGTGCAAACGCATTCTTCACGCGGACCGGCGAACTCGATCCGACAATAAGTTGGAAGCCGAACACGTTGCGCGATGAATGGTCAGGAAAAAGCGCACAGCAACAATTTCTGTCGATTGGGGGCATGCCACTGGTCGACGTTTAAACCAGTTTGCTCTCCTTCGCGCCTTATGGCTCAAGGTTTACCAAAGCGGTCCGATATCCCTTAACCTCTCTTGGCTAATTGGATAGTTATCCTGATGCCACCTCGATGATTGCAAGGGATACAGACGTGACCCGTTGGCTCAGCCGCGCCACGAAGCGACGGACAATCAAATGCCTGGCCGATGACAGCCGGCAAAACGTCAATGGCCCGGGACGAGCCCGGCCATGACGATTTCAAGGCGTGGTGTCGACCAAGGGACTGCCGGTCAGGCGACGTCCTGGACCTGACGGTCCGGCCGCATGACCAGACACATCGCGGCACCCACCAGCAGCAGGCACAGCGACGCGCTGAACGGCGTCGAATAATTGCCGGTGAGGTCGGCGATGAAGCCGAAGGCCAGCGGCGCGCAGATCGACGAAATGGCGGAGCCGGTATTGAGCATGCCGCCGGCCGAACCTGCCCA
>Ga0073928_10008753_pt1 | contig 12563 bp, 7 predicted proteins | sample PaiPotPPA55metaG_FD_76969 | JGI IMG/M metagenome (GOLD analysis project Ga0073928, IMG submission 76969) | Iron sulfur acid spring bacterial and archeal communities from Banff, Canada, to study Microbial Dark Matter (Phase II) - Paint Pots PPA... ...
GGCGCGTCGAAAGTGGCGGCAAGGCCGATCGGCTCAGGATACTCGGTTACGCCTTCGTTGATGACGCCGTGAAGGGCCTCGCTCCACCATTGATAAGCGGGAATTTTCAGCCGCGGCACTGCGGCGGAGTTATTCTGCATCTCTGAAGCTTTCTCAGCGAGCGTCATGCGTCGCACAAGGTCGGTCGCTCGCTGCTCGGGTGAAAGCTGGGGATTCAAGTAGGGCAGATGCGCGGAGTCCTGCGCAACTGCAATTTGTAGAGACGAGCCAAAGAAGAGCACTCCCGCACAAGCAAAGATGCACTCGACAATTCGCGTCACGCGGTTTTTCATACTTTTCTCCAGGGTTGAAATTTGAATGTCGTACATCACCATGAATGTGGGACGAATGCCAGCATATGGATAGTGGCCCGCGGCCGTAGCCACCATCGAACTGACGAGAAACCTTCGTCGATTTATGTTTGACTGAAAGCCAATCGGCGTCACCATGGGTCGCCTTCGCTAGTGGGAAGAAAGCTTGTTGAATATCTCGAAACGGCTCGCGTCAATGGCCGATGCAAGTCGCCTTGAAGCAGAGGTTCTTGCTGAAAAATGGCATGACATGATTCTGAAAACGATCGGCGACCGCACTCGTATGGGTTCCTTCGTAAATCTCGAAGCTATTCTGTAGACCATATTGATCGAATATTTCGTGGAGCTTGGTGGCATCAACCTTGAGACCATCCTTGTCGCCCACGTCCATCGAGATGCCTTTGTATTGCCGCAGATTGCCGATGTATTGATCGGCAAAAGCGAGGGGGGCATTCGCCGTCCACTTCGCGAGAATGTCGGGCTGTGGCTCACCATCTTTTACAGGAAGATCGAGATAGAGAGGAGGATTCTTCGGATTTGGTGACCATGCAGCTGCCGATGCCAACTGCGCTCGTGTCCCAAATGGTAGAGAGGACAAGTCTGCAGGCGTATTCATATTCTGCACGGCCTTCTCCAACTCCGACGCCGCTGGGCCTATCTTACGAACCGACAGACAGCATGGGCTCATGATGTACAGGCTACCGAAGACACCGGGGTACTTCATGCCAATGCGGGCCGCACCGTAGCCGCCCATGGAGTGACCAACAAGCCCGCGGCTCGCGCGGTTCGGGATTGTTCTGTAATGTGCATCGATGTAAGCGACTACATCTTTCGCAATGAACTGTTCAAAGTCGCAGGTTGTAATCGAACTGGAGTACATCGAACCATTGTGAACAGTCTTGGAGTCTGGCAGGACAACAATCATCTCCTGTGCGCCCTGGGCAAACGCGCCTTCAACGGTCTGCGGTGCGTGAATCTCCTTACTCCACTGTTCGGCTCCGATAGAGTAACCATGCAAGGCATACACAACGGGATAGCGCCGCTTCTTGTCAGTCGAATAAGTCGGAGGCAGGTAGACAATAACCGGCCGATCAACAGCATCGCCTTCCAGATTGCCTTCGAGCGAGGTGCCATGGACCGTTATCTGCTCCACTTTCGCTGGCTTTGCTCCCGGAACAACGGCCGGTACCAGAGTCTTAACTTGGGCATGCAGGCCGCTGGCGCATACAAGGCCAAGTTGCATAAGGAACATCAACGCGAATCGTTGTTTCCGCATCGCTTCTCCGATTAGGTTTGTTTAGCTCAGCAGTATCTTGCGGACACTTCCGTCCGGATCGTCGGCCATGTGGCATGTATTGTCGAAGACCATCGTCTGGCACCTCAAGGGGTCACTTGGTGTCCATGTAAGTCCGGGTTGGCTTGGATCTCCGCTGCGAGCAAAATTAGCCCACGCCGTACTCATCTTTTTGGCAAGCGCCTGGGCTTCTGGTGTATTGCCGGTGCCCTGCTCGCAGCGCTTCGTATTGTCGAAGCAGAATGCGAGTTCAGCTGTATGCCACGCGCCACACTCGCCGTCGAGCATAGGCGACTGCCAAGTAAACCAGTATTGATAGGCGGGTGCTCCTCCCTGCCCTTGCTTCAGCTTCACCATGCGCTGCACGTTGTTGCGTGCATTCAAACCCTGAACACCATACGACAAGGTGCGGATACTCTTTTCAGGATGAGCCTTCTTCATCGCGGCAATCAGTGCTACCGCCCTCTCGTTGCCATAGGCTTTTGTAAGCGTCTCCTGCCACTCGGCTTCTGTTGGATTCAACTTGTACTGCATGCCTTCTTCGCTCACTGAGCCTACAAGCATCGGAACATTCTTTGAGACCTCAGGAGCCGTGTCGTAGAACGATCGAACCGATACGGTGCGACCGTCTACCGTTGGCGACCAGCCGACTCTCGGGGTAGAAGGCGGAGCCGAGCCCGGCCCACTCAGACCTCTTGTCGCAGGATTGATCTTGGCAATAGCAGCGTTGCCGGCAGCGAAGAGCCGCGACCATTCCATTTTTTTCAATGAGTCGATATCGGTCGGCGCGAGTCCAAGCTCTTTCATCACCTGACGTGCCAACTCCTTCGACTGTCCTGCGCTTGGGATATTTCCCCCTCCGCCCGACTGCACGCCAGCTCGATGGATGAGGCCTCCAGCCGAAGGCATCCCCATTAGGCAGGTGACCTTCGATCCGCCGCCCGACTGGCCATAGATCATGACCTTGTCGGGATCGCCACCGAAATTGGCAATATTTTCGCGGATCCAGCGGAGCGAGGCTACCAGGTCTGTCATACCTACGTTCACAGAATCTTCGTAAGCCGAACCGCCAATCTCGGAAAGATCGAAAAAGCCCAGGATATTGAGCCTGTGGTTCACAGACACCTGTACGACGTCCTGATTGCGGGCCATCTGAGCGCCTTCATGCGAGGGCAGTTCGTAAGCTGAACCGAAGCTGAATCCGCCGCCGTGCAAGTACACCATCACGGGACGATTCCCGGTAAGACTGGGCGTCCAGATATTCAGCTTGAGCATGTCCTCGCTCATGTAGCCGTCATCCCAGTCGTAGAGGAACGACATCTCGATCGATTTGTAGTTATGCAGCGTCTGAGGGCAGTTCGCTCCGTAGACCAGCGCCGGATACTCGTCCTTCCAGGGAGTGGGCGCTTTGGCCGGTAGCCAGCGATTTTCTCCAGCCGTGTCCTGGCCGTAGGGAACACCTTTGAAGGTGTACACGCCACCGCTGACATAGCCGCGAACTTTACCAAATTGCGTCTTCGCGACTGCGCTCTGTGGAGTGGTGGAACTCCCCGCCTGCTGATGCACGGCCCTTTTGGTGCTATCGAGGCCGTGCAGTTGTTTAGGTAATGTAAGGCCCACACCTGCCGAAGAGGATAAGAGTAGTGCGTCACGCCGAGTCATACGAACGCCACGCAGCAAGTCCTTCCTCACTCTAACCTCCAAGAAAACGTTATCTTCAGCAAACTTTCGACATCACCGATTAGTTAAGCGCTCACATTGTTTACCAAACGCGTATAGGCCAACATACTACGTCGAAATACTAGTATTTATTTCGGTATTCAAAATAATGCGCCGAGGAGGGTGTCCCTCCGCTGATTCCCACTTCGCCGGGATTGATGTCATTCCACGCGAGCAAAGCAAAACTTATATCTCAACGATCTGGTTTCCAAGCAACCTCGCCGTGGCAGTTCGGGTTGGCCGTCCCGAGCGGGCGTATCTCCTGAGTGGACTGGCATCGAGCTCCGCGCCTAAGCTGTCCACGCTACTTCAGCGATGCCTTGGGGTGATCCAGCTGCGGGGAACTGCCAACCACTCGATTTAGCGTTACCGATTGGAACAAGATCCCAGCCAAGTGGTATACGTATTCCCAACCTCAAGTTCGAATAATTGCGCCTCAAACTGAGAAGGTTCCGTCCCCCTATGCAGCAGATCAGGATAAGAATGAATAAGAGAATCGATTTTGTGTTTACGCTCGCACTCGTTCTTACGATTGTTGGCACCACCTTCACGATGGCGCAACAGTCTCCCACGGAAGACGCCGTTCCTCTGCACAGGCTTCAAGGTCCATGCGACATTTACGCGGCTGCCGGTGACCCATGTGTTGCGGCACATAGCACGACACGCGCGTTATACGCGACCTATAAAGGTCCTCTCTACCAGGTCTTGCGCCAATCGGACGGTAAGACTCTGAACATTGGCGTTGTTCAGGCTGCTGCGACCCCACTTCAGGATCCCGGTGGATACGCGGACGCAGCCGCACAGGATAAGTTCTGCGCCGGCACCTATTGCTGGATCAGCATCATCTATGACCAATCTCCCAAGCACAACGACTTAACTCAGGCTCCCCGTGGCGGATTCAGTGGTCCGGCATTGGGAGGTTTCAACACTCTTCCGATTGCGGACATGGCCCCGATCACGATCATGGGGCACAAGGCCTACGGCGTGTTCATCGAACCGGGAATGGGTCTTCGCCAGAACGATGTGAAAGGCACCGCGGTCGACGACCAGGGCGAGGGGCAATACTGGGTCGTCAATGGGAAGCATTTCAACGCCGGTTGCTGTTTCGACTACGGCAATGCTGAGATTGACAGTCGCGATGATGATAACGGCACCATGGAGACCCTCTACTTCGGTAACGCCACGCCGTGGTACAGCGGGGCTGGTGACGGGCCGTGGATTATGACCGATCAGGAAAATAATCTTGTCGGGTGCGTCAACGAGGATGGGACCAAAGGCTGTCCCAATTTGCCCAGCATCCCCTGGAGCTTTGTGACCGCCATCGGCAAAGGAGAACCACACCATTGGACATCGATGGGTGGCGACGCGCAAAAGGGCGCTCTGTTGGTCATGTTCGATGGACACCGTGTGAATCCAACCTACGACCCAATGCGGAAGCAGGGGGCGATTCTCTTAGGCAACGGTGGAGACAACAGTATCGGTTCGCAAGGAACGTTCTATGAAGGAGCGATGACTGCCGCCGGTACGTTTCCAGCGAACGCCACCGACCAGCTTGTTCAGGCGAATATTGTCGCAGCACGATACGATGTAGCTCCGCTTAGTTTGGTTCCGACTGCGACGACAGGAATGCATGGTGGCCCGCAGACGTTCACTCCAGCATCTTCGCGAGACTTCACCGTGACATTCACGAATACAACTGGGGCGCCTGCAGCGGACGTTACGTTGAGCATTGCCGTACCCAACAAGCAGTGGACCGCTGTCGTTTCAGGCACGACTGAGACGTCGAAGACCTTCGCTCAACAGGTCGTACCGGGTGCGAGCGTGAGCGTGACCTTCAAAGTCACCTCTGCACCTGCATCATTCAACGGCGATCTCGTCGGTCATGCATCGTGGACAAACACTACCAGCAGCAGAAAGCAAGTTGAGACGGCAGTAGAAAAGATTCGTAACGCCAGACCTGTCAAAATTAACGAGTTTCGAGTCATTTCGGCCCCTCCCGGCAACCCGACCGATTCATTTATCGAGCTCTACAACGCAAGTTCTCAAAGCGTCGATCTCTCCAACTGGACATTAACCGAGCACCCAGCCCACCAGGCAATCTTTTCGACGGTAAAGATCCCGGCCGGAACGAAGCTTGCAACTGGCGGCTTTTACCTGCTCGGCCTCTCCAACTCGGGGCTGGCGGTTCCCGCACACGCAGATGGCAGCACCATTTATGTCAGAAACACCGATGGAATGTCGGTCGGCGACACGATCACCATCGGGACCGGCTCCAGTATGGAAGTGCGCAAGATTGCAAGTCTCGGGACGGCTGCCAGCAACCATACAACGTTGTGGCAATCGCTTCCCGAAGAACTGGTGATCACAGTTCCTCCCGGCTCGACCAATGTGCCGGTTGAGGATGTATCTGGATTTGTTGTTGGTCAGAAGATTGCGCTTGGCTATGGCTCGACCTATCCGATCGTTGCAAATACCGTGGAACAATATGAGATTGCGACGGTGACCGCGGTCGGCAAGCGGGGCACACAAGCGTATCTTGCGATGGAAGCGCCAGCGGGAGCCACCAACATTCAGGTGACATCTCTCTCAGACATCTCCGTAGGTGATAAGGTCAGGTTGGATATCGATAGCGTTGGTCATGGAATCGAAACGGTAACGGTGACGCATGTCGGCACGGCGGCAAGCCAGACCAATCTCTCAGCTCCTGCGAACGCCGGAGCGACCCGGATCAGCGTGCGCCGTGGGGAGGGTTTCGCTGCAGGCAACAAGATCACGGTCGGCACGCCGGCAAGCCAGCAGGTCGTCACCGTCATCGCCGTGGGCACACCAGGGCCGGATGGTACCCCCATCGACTTCACACCCGCCCTTGCCAAAGCTCATGTGGTCAGTGAATGGGTGGTCACTCCTGGCACAGGCCTGAATCTGGCAGCTCCCTTACGATTCGATCATGCGGCCAACCTGCCGTTCAGCGATCGCGGAACAGGAGTCAGCTTCCAGCCGGCGACTGCTTTTGCCCATTCAAGCAATGAGCCAGTCCAGGCGCTTGGGACAGGCATAACACTCGATAGACCACTGGCCAACAACCACGCGATCCACGCGGCTGTACGCGATGCCGCAGTCAAGACAGCGGGATACCAGGGCACGCCCGAGCCCAACCAGTGGTTTGGCGGGCCGGAATTAACCACAAAATCCCCGCAGTTCGGTCGTACACTCACCGTCGAAGAAGGTAGCATCGTGCTACGCGACGCTTCGGGAGTGGTTGCCGACAGCCTTAACTATGGAGGCCTTGTCGATCCATGGGCCGCCGAGGGCGATCAGGCCGTCTCAGGGGCTCAGATAAGCGGTTGCTACACCCCAGCGCCCGGTTCAGTGTTCAACCCCTGGTCCACAGTTGTGGCGCCTGTTGCCATCAATACTAGCGCAGGACGGTTCCCTGACGGCGCCGATACCGACAGCAACTGTAGCGACTTTTCAACGCAGGCCGCTGCCTCTTTGTCGGCTACGTCGGCCGCGGGTGCAACGAACATCAAGGTCGCCAGTACGGAGGGCTTCCGCCCTGGCCAGACAGTCCATATTGATTCTGGTGCAAATACTGAAACCGCCGTCATCGCAATGGTTGGAACAGCAGGTGCCACAACGGTACGCACTTCCATTGATGCTGGAGCAACTCTTCTGCCTGCCATAAACGTGACTGGCTTTGGTAAAGGCCAAACAATCACGATCGACGAAGGAGCAAATTCCGAAACGGCTGTTGTTTCCTCGAGTAGAGCCCGTGGCGTCGCCACCATCACAGTTGTCGCACCCCTCGCTCGTGGTCACGCGGCTGGCGCACAGATCTCGGGTAGCGGCATCACCCTCACCACTCCACTAACCCGGACTCATACCAATGGAGCGCAGGTCTCCGACAGCGTTCCAACTCCTGGCGCGCCGAACCAATATAACGGTAGAAATCATTGAGCGGTAGGAACTGGGACCCCTTAAGAATGGCTCCGGTCCCGTTGCCGGAACATTGGCTGATCAGGGATCGTCACATAATGCTTGGACAGCTTCAGGTGAATGAGTGTCCATCGCGTTAACTCACGATTGATGACTTTAGGGCTTTAGCGCTCATCGAGCCATCCAGATGGACCTATGTCTTCGGCAAGTGGATGAAAACCGGCCTCTCGGACAAGTGATCGCTACTGATTGGTTCGCTGCGGATTTCTTCATGACGCTCATCCATCAACGATGGCATCATAGTGATAAGTGTGGGGCTCTATTCAGTGTTCATCCCTTTTGCGGAGCGGTTCATTCTATTGAATGCTCCAGAATCTTAGCGTCGGGGTCACACGACCAATACACGACCATCGTACGGTCGAAACCATCCCAAATGGTCCTAAAACCATCCTAAAGTAGGAGGCTACAAGGCTAATCGTCTCAATGATATGCGCTGATTCCAGACCACTTAGTTAGCTTGCTAGTCGGCCCTGAAAAGGCCGGCGTCGGCGGTTCAATCCCGTCTCTGGCCACCATTTAGAGTCAATAACTTACGATGTTTCTAATCATTAGCCTCCCGTTCGGGAGGCTTTCACGTGTTTTCGATAAGCAATCCGTTTCGAATAACACGTCGCTTATCGGGTGTGGTCGCGTATTGGTCGTGCGCTGCCCTTGCCGACAAAAGGCCGCCTCCAAGTCTACGGGATTGTGATAGCTGTTAAGGAATAAGGACGCTCGACGCCAACCTCCTCCAGGTCGATCCCCTTATTTGTTGGCTGCTTTAGACGAGGCGGGTAAGTGAGCGGGCGTCTGTCCGCTCCACAAATGACGCGCATGTTGAAAGCAGAGCGCAGCAGGTGAATCCAGATTCATGCGCGCAAGCCCGTATCGCTAACAGTGAAGTAATAGGCGAAAAGGAGTAGCGGTCGGCTTCTGGGAAGGTCACCTGTCCGGAAAGCGAGTTTTCCGTTATTAATCACCGCCGCGAAAATTTTCTGCATCGTTAGACCGACTGGTCTACTCTACTCAGGTGCGAGGCGAAAGACCTCGAGAATTTTGGAGGATTCACACCATGTCAACACGTACATCCAAAGGCACTGCTCTTATTACTGGCGCTTCCACCGGCATCGGCGCAGTCTACGCCGATCGCCTTGCCAAACGCGGTTACGATCTCATTCTCGTTGCTCGCAGCCAGGAGAAGCTCTCTGAAGTTGCCGCACGGTTGAAGTCCACCGGTCGCAGCATCGAGACGATCTCTGCCGACCTGACGAAAAAAGAAGACGTTCGGGGCGTAGCCGAGCGACTGAGCACCGATTCCACCATCACTGCGCTGGTCAACAACGCCGGCTTGGGCAGCGCAGGAAAACTTCTCGATTCGAACATCGATGATCTCGAAGCCATGATCTATTTAAATGTCACTGCGCTTACGCGTCTAGCTCTAGCTGCCTTGCCTGGATTCGTGGCGCGCAAAAACGGTCTGCTAATCAATATTGCCTCCGTCGTTGCCCTTGCGCCCGACCTTCTAAACGGCACATATAGCGGTACCAAGGCGTATGTCGTGAACTTTACGCAAGCGCTCAAGAACGAAGTCGAAGACAAGGGCGTCATTGTCCAGGCTGTGCTACCCGGCGCCACTGCTACGCCCTTCTGGGCAAAGGCCGGCCGTCCGGTGGAGGACCTGCCAAGCGAGATTGTGATGACGGCTGAGGACATGGTCGATGCTTCGCTCGCCGGTCTAGATCAGCATGAGCTGGTTACGATTCCCGCTCTTCCTGATCTCGCCGACTGGGAGAGGTACGACGCGGCGCGCAAAGCTCTGGGTCCGAACCTTTCCCGTCAGCAGCCGGCCGCTCGTTATGGGATTCAGAGCTGAGCCTAGTCAATGAAGAGCGCGAGGAGACTTGTATGGCGACAAAATCGACGCGCGATCACTTGATCGACACAGGCCTGAAGCTGATGCACCAACACGGCTACAACGCTACCGGTCTGACAGAAATTTTGAAGGCGGCAGATGTACCGAAGGGTTCGTTCTATCACCACTTCGGCAGCAAGGAAGATTTTGCCGCGGCTGCGCTTGAGAGATATACCACCCGCGAGGCGGACCACGCCGCAGCAGTTCTGAGCGATTCGAAGGTCCCGCCGCTTAAGCGTCTGAAGCGTTACTTCATGGATCTCGTAAAGTTCTATGGCCAGAAAGGAGCAATTCCCGGATGCATGATGGGTCGCTTCAGTTTGGAGATAGCGGCCGCGAATCCGCAGTTGCGTAAGCAGATCAGCGCTACATTCACGCACTGGCAGCAGACGATCGCGACTGTCATCGAGCAGGCAGTCGCGCAGAAAGAATTGCCTGCAGATACAGATCCGAAATCGCTGGCGGGTTTCCTACTCAACGGCTGGGAGGGAGCGCTGTTGCGCTCGCAGGCGGAAGCGAGCGACTCCCCGCTTGAAGTCTTCATGCAGATCGTATTCGATCAATTGCTGAGGAAAAGCTCAAATGCCTGACCTCCCGCCATAATCCCAGGCAATACAAAGCCGCCGGGTATAAGCGGCTTTGAGCCTGGCCAGTGGTGACCGGCTGTAAAGCCGGGGCGGAGTCTTGCGCCAAAACAGGGCGAGCACCCCTCGTCAAAAGCTACTCAAAGGAGAACGCTGTTATGGAACAATTAAGCAACGACTCGCGCCGTCGTTTTCTCAAGACGGGCACAGTGCTGGGTCTGGGAGCAGCATTTGGCCAAGGGACGATCGGGCAGGCATTTGCAAGCTCCCAACCCATCGCTATCGACAAGGGGCAGATTGGGCAAAATTCAATCCGTCCATTTCATGTGAATATTCCAGAAGTGGAGCTTACTGAACTGCGCAGACGCATTCGCGCGGCTCGGTGGCCTGAGCGGGAACTGGTCGCGGATGCAGCGCAAGGCGTCCAACTCAACACAATGCAAAAGGTCGCCCAGTATTGGGCAGAGGAGTACGACTGGCGCAAGGTGGAAGCGAGATTGAACGCTCTTCCGCAATTCACTACGAAGCTCGATGGCCTCGACATTCATTTCATTCACGTTCGCTCGAAACATGAAAATGCATTACCGCTCATTGTCACGCACGGGTGGCCCGGCTCGATCATCGAGCAGCTAAAGATCATCGATCCGCTTACGAATCCCACTGCCCATGGCGGCGACGCATCGGATGCCTTCGACGTCGTTATTCCATCGCTGCCGGGCTACGGATTCTCGGACAAGCCCACCACCACCGGCTGGGACATTCCCCATATCGCACGCGCGTGGGTGACGCTGATGAAGCGCCTTGGATACACGCGTTTTGTAGCGGCGGGCGGCGATGTAGGTGCACAGGTCGTCGACGAATTGGGCGTGCAGGCGCCTCCGGAACTGCTTGGCATTCACTCAAACATGCCGGGAACCGTTCCGGCCGACGTTTCCAGGGCACTCACTAGCCACGAACCGGCGCCGTCCGGACTATCCACCGATGAACGGCACGCTTGGGATCAGCTCGACTTCTTCTATAAGAAAGGACTCGGTTACGCCATCGAAATGAGCACCCGTCCCCAGACGCTTTACGGTCTTATGGATTCGCCTGTCGGGCTGGCGGCTTGGATGATTGATCACGATGCACGCAGCGAGGAGCTGATTAGGCGTGCCCTCGACGGAAAAAGCGAAGGTCTGACGCGAGACGATGTCCTCGATAACATCACACTTTATTGGCTGACGAACACGGCGGTATCTGCGGCGCGCTCGTATTGGGACTACAGCGCCACGGCCAGGAAAGGATTTTTCGACGTCAAAGGCGCTACCGTCCCGGTGGCCGTAAGCGCCTTTCCGGATGAAATTTATACTGCTCCGCGCAGCTGGGCCGAGAAAGCTTACCCCAACCTGATTCACTACAACAAACTGCCGAAAGGCGGGCACTTCGCGGCTTGGGAACAGCCGCAATTCTACTCAGAAGAGCTACGCGCGGGCTTTAGACCATCGCGAAGCAAAGCGTAAGGACCGCCGGACGCGCGGCCGTATAACAAACAGAATTGACGCAAAGGAGAGATACATGTCCACGATCCATCTTCACCAGACAACCACACTGACGCCCGAGCAATACATCGCCGGACTTACAGATTTCGGGCCGGGCAGGTCGAAGCTGTTCGGTAACAGCGCCGACGAGTATCTTCAAGTGCATCGGCGGGACAGCACGCAGGCCGACGTCACGGAGGGCTCTGGCGGCATCTGGGAGCGGCTCCACTATGATTGGTCAGATCCTCATCATGTCGTCCTCACGACGACGGACTCCAATGTGTGGGGCGGCGACTCCGGCTACACCTATCACTTCGCGCGCCGTCATGACGGGACCACAGATATTGATGTGGTTGTCGTTCGCGACGGGAAGAACCTCAAGGGACGGCTGTTGGGTCTCGTGCTGGGGACGATCGGCAGGAGCGTTTTGGAAAAGGCGTTTGTGAACAGCGTTAAGGCTATCGAAACGCGGAACGCCTCGACGAAAGCGCAAGACGTAGCGGGCGGAATGTCAGCGACATTGTCAGCCGGCATGTAAACGGCTAATTCATGAAGGAGGGAAGACAAGCACATGAGCGCGGTGTCAGGAGTTGAGATTCGACCTGGGAGAATCGCTAAACATTGGCCATAGTCAGGCGAGCTTTCGACAGATTAATCGGATAAATCTAGCAAGACCTTTTCCTGTCCTGCCTCACCATCGGCCAGGCGTACTGCCTCCTGGAAATCCTTAAGTGGATACCGCACAATCGCTGGCGGTGTAAGTGATCCGTTCGACAACATGGTGAGAAGATCGCTCGTCGCTGCCCGCACTGCGGCGAGCGGCTGGGAAGGCACCCAGCGCGGAAGCCACCAGCCACGAACCGTCGCTGTCGAATAAATCAAACGCGGAGCGAATAGCGGCATGGTAAATTTCGCTGGGTCCGTCTGCCGATGACTGGAAAGGGCTCCATACACAAGCATGGTTCCCGCGGGAGAGAGGTTGCGCGCAATCTCAGCGCCGATCTCCCCTGCAACGCAGTCAATCGCTCGTTCAACGCCTTTGCCTGCGGTTAATTCCTGCAGGCGTGCCCTGAGATCTTCGTCGGCTGTGCAGATGACCTCATTGCCCCCGAGGTTGCGAATGATTGACTCCTGCTCGCGCCGCCGGATGACGTTGATTGTCTTGAATCGATACTGCTGCGCCAATTGAAGCACCAACTTCCCGACGCTGGA
>Ga0073928_10008754_pt1 | contig 12562 bp, 16 predicted proteins | sample PaiPotPPA55metaG_FD_76969 | JGI IMG/M metagenome (GOLD analysis project Ga0073928, IMG submission 76969) | Iron sulfur acid spring bacterial and archeal communities from Banff, Canada, to study Microbial Dark Matter (Phase II) - Paint Pots PPA... ...
AGCAGCGCGCTCTCCCACTTGCGGGCCAGCAGCGTGGCTGAGGTGCCCGCCATCGCGATGTCGAGAATGCCGCCCGCGTCGATCTGCGTCATATTCGCGCCGTCGTAGGCGAGCACGGGCAGGAACGACACAAGGTCCTTGACCGCGTTCTCCGGGTTCAGTTCATTGGGCGACAAGCCGATTCCGTACTCGGAGAGCTGCCGCAGCGCGCGCGTGGGCGCGAAGTCAAACACGAAGCAGATAGGCTTGAGGATCTCCTCGTCGTTCGGGTTGTCGCCACTGGGGTTTCTGATGGACCATGGCGACTGCACGCGGAACGCGGCTTAAAAATAGGTCTCTGGAGACTTGAGATTGCGCAGCATGAGTATAGAAGACCACTGTGGAACGGTTACGCCGGTAGTGAGCTTGCCGCACGAGAGCGTGATGGTCTTGGTCTCGAATCCGCTTCCTATGGCCTTGCGCACGGGTGGCAATGCCTCCAGTCCAATTCCCGCCGAGGCGCCAGCGGCGACGACCACCTCGTAGTCGTGCCAGAAGGTGTTGTGCTTCTCGGCCAGCAGGTTTGACATCGCATGGCAGGCCGCGACGTTGGGGAGGAACCAGAACGAGTGCTGCAGGTAGGGCAGCAGGCGGACATCCGAATACGGAAACGGCGGCCGCGTGCCCGTCTTCAGATGCTCGATCACCTGGGGCGTGTACCCACCGCGGATGATGTCCAGCCACTTCTGCACGTCGCTCTTATGTTTGAACTTCGCCTTGGCGTCCCTGCCTGATGCCTCGAAGAACTCGTTGAGATCAAACTCGTCGAACTCCCCGGCGCTCGCGATTGCCAGCAGCTCGTCCGGCATCTGGTAGGTCAGCAGGCGCATCTGCGGCAGCGCGCCGTAGGGGTTCCACTTGCCAGGGCTCTTCGCCGCGAACTCCTCCTTGGCGCGCTGCTCATCGGTGTACGTCCAGTTGAAGATCTGCTCCTCAATGAATTCACCCGTTGCTAGCGCTCTGAACGGCGTGCCCGAGAGGTAGAGGTATGCCTTGGTCGTGATAGGCAGAAACTGAGTCTCCTTCTCCGAAAGTTCAGTGAGATCCTCGTTCACGTCCTCCAGGCCGGCGGTGTACTCCAGCTTGGTCTCCTTTTTGGCGACCGCTTCTTCCTCACCCTCGAAAAGCTCCTTGGCGGTATCCCGCCACGCACCGAAGTGGTATTCGTCGAAGACCACGAGGTCCCAGTTCACAGTGTGAATCCATTCGTTCTTCGGCTTGATGTTCCCCGCCCCATCGCGGCCGAGAAGGTCCTGGAAAGAGCCGAAATAGACAACCGGCTTCTTAGAATCGATGTCCCTTGGGTCCTGGTTGGAGTTGCGGGAAAGGTACTGCCACCCGTCGAAGTCCACGTGGGACTCGAGGTCCGTCTGCCACGCATCCTCGACGGCGGGCTTGAAGGTTACCACGAGGACGCGTTTAGCGCCGAGCTTCTTGGCGAGCTGATACGCGGTGAAGGTTTTACCGAAGCGCATCTTGGCGTTCCAGAGGAAGCGCGGGACGGCGTGCATATCCTCCTTCCAGATGGAGTGGAAGTAGGCGTGCGTCTTGTTCACGGCTTCGGCCTGTTCCCGGCGCATCGCGAACGTTTCGTGATGCGAACCGGTGAACCGCTGGCCTCTACGCAGCTCGGTGAGCATGGTTTTCACGTCAATGACCGAGCAGCGCATCCACTCCAGATCGGCGTTCTCAAAGCCCTTCTTAATGAGCGCCACGCGCACTTCGTAGTCGGTAAAGATGGTACCATCGTCGCGCTCGGCGGATTCGTCCAGTTCGATGGTGTAGTTTTTGATGGCGGCGGTTTTAACCTGTTCGGCCACTCGCTGCTTCACGCCGCGTGTCGTCTGCCCAACCTTGAGGAGACCCTTGTGCGGCTCATCGGCGATCGAGTAGGCGTAGATGCGCGGCCGGGCTTCCGGTTTTGGCGCAAGGATCTCCTCGATGGTCTTACTCACCGTTTACTTCCATCGGCCGAATCAACTTCTCAATATAGGCGATCTCGTCATCCGTAAGCTCGTACTTCGCGTACAGCTTCTTGTCCCTCCACGCCTTCGAAAAGTCTTGGAGCGGCACGAACGAGTAGGCTGAGCGTGCGAGGTCCTGCGCAGATGACCGCGCAGCAATGAGAAACCGGAAGAATCTCGTGACAACATACGAAAAACAGTTCCGCGCTTCCGTCTCAGTGTCGTAGGCGCCTAGTAGTATGTATGTCTCGGTCACAACAGATCCAGGTGGAATGACACCAGACAGTGAGAGCACACGCCGCTGCCCGTTCTTGTCAACCTGACCAGCGTGCTCCGATGACGACTTGGACGTGAAGACCTTCCACTTATCAATCAGATCCTGGCCGGCTGTTACTTCGGATCTGGACGTCCAGGCGCGCCCTCTACTTTGGAGGACAAGCACGTCGTGCTTTGACGACCTCTTATCAGATCCTCGAAAGAAGGTCCGCAATCCAAAGGGCTTCTGCGAACTGACCTGCCTTTCGAAGCGCTTCGCCTCGGGGAGGCACAGTGACGTTGAGCCGGTCTCCACGGCCATCACTTTTCGCAGAATTGAAAGCACGCGGTTGCTCCGAATGAATACTTCGGCACCTTCCTCCAGGAGCGGACGCACGGTTTCTGACGATTCTAGCCCGTGCTCAAATTCAACTACGCGGCAATCGCCAGGATTGTCTCTGTCCCACAGGAAGTAGCAGATACCGCCTGCAACATCCACGCTTGGGAAACCTGCCGGCTGTCCGGGTAGTCAACGAGCTTTCTAATCCGGTTGTCAGTAAGCATCGTCTCGCGGAACTCGTCCAGGCCGCGGCCACCAAAGAGCCAGCGAGACGGGATAACCATCGTCAAGAAGCGTGGCTCAAGCGCCTTCGCTTGCTCCACAAATCTGTTGTAGATGGGAATGGCGCTCGCGCCAAATCCGCCGTCATCCAACTGATACGGCGGGTTCCCGATGATCACATCAAACTGCATATCGTCTCCAAACAAGTTCGGTTACCCGAATTTTGATGTCGTCGGTGTGGATGAACGCATACGCGTGGGTTTCGAGACCTCCGCCGCGGTTAAGGGTTTTCTTGCTGGCGCCGCAGTACTCGCACCTGTCATCAATCCACGCATGCTCGATGCGCTCGAACCAGATGTTGCCACTATCGTTGGCGAAGGACTTAGCAACGGAGTGCTTGCCTTTTGCATGCTTCGAGCAATACAGACTTCGGCGTGCAAGCAGGCTAGTGAGATGTGTGATACCGATCCCGAACACTTGCCGTGTCATTATGTGATCGACCCGCTCTTCGAGATCTGGAATCTTGGCCGCTAGTCCCTTGGTGAGACGGCTGGTGATCTCGCGCAGGAACACGCCCGATTTTGTGCACGGATCGAGGAACCTCACCGTCTTGTCCGCCCAGAGATCCGCGCCGCCGTTGTCGGCCGCCCACACCTCGGCCAGCGTGTCTAACATCCGGTTCGCGAACTCGGGCGGCGTGAAAACCTCATCATTGGAGAGGTTGGCGATACACGTCAGAACATCCGGGTTCCGGCTGCGCAGCGCAAAACTAGCCTGAACGCTCATACCGCCTCTTTCGGGGCGTCGCCGAGCGTGGTGGCGGCCAGCTCGCTCACGGTCACCGGGGGGTAGGACTTCGTCGGCCTGAAGATCTCGTGCTTCCCGAGGTGGGCGAAGAGCGAGCCCTCCGCGCTGAAGGCCGACGATTGGGTGAGGGTGTCGAGGCGGAAGTCGCGCCGCTGGAATTTGCCCTTACCAAGATAGCCCCACTCAGCAAACGTGATCGGCTGGTCGTCGCTGGTGCGCATCTTGAGCGCGTCGCCGTGGACGAGGTTCTGCAAGAGCACGTCGGAGGCAGCCCGGAAGAGGTCGTCTGATTCCCTGAGGTTCAGGTAGTCGGCGAGAATCTCCAGCATGTTCGCGCGGCACTCGGCGATGTTGTCTCTAAAAGCTCAATACCGTAAATGCACATCACAGCGAGAAGGGCGTAATGTCGCCTTTCAAAATCGGACTTTCCGAACTTGAGTTCGACGACGGCGAGCTTTCGCTGCAGGACGCGAACGAGGAAGTTCCCGCTCCCGCAAGCAGGCTCCAGGAAGCGGGAATCAACGCGCTCCGTCTCGTGCTTCACGAGGTCGAGCATCGCTTCGACCATCCAAGGAGGAGTGAACACCTCCCCATGGTCGGCGACGCGTTTCTTTGACTTGATCTGGCTCATGGGTCAAATGTCTCGCTACATTTGCCTTTTTCGCGAAAGATCATTTCGTTCCGCGCTCGCCGAGCCAGTGCACCCAGCGAAGGTCGCGTTTGACGGAATTCCACAGCCGCTCGTCGGCGGTCCAGAATTCACACTGTTGGAATTCCGCCAAGGCGAGATAGTGCGCGTCGTAAGCAGTGGGTAATCGAAATCGATCGGCCAATTCTAGCGCGCGCGAATGAACAGCTCCGATTTGTTGCAGAAGCGGCCCGCTTTCAAGGAAGAAGCCAAGTCGCTCCTGCCCTTGCGCGAGTGTCAATTGCTTGCGCTGGATTCGCTTGGTGAGAGCATTTGCAATCTCATAAAGGAAAAGTGCGGGTGCCAGAAGTTTGTTTCGATGCTCCCGCCAATTCTCCAGCAGGTCATTGGCTTCGACAGTATAAGGCTCGTCCAGCACCCATTTGAGTGCAAGGCTAGCGTCGACGACAATTTCGTCGCTCATACTTCAGCGTGACGCTGTTCGCGAGCCTCGCGAATAAGATCAGCTGAGTCTTCAGGAAAAGGACGGCTTTGTGCGGCTCGGAGCCCTTTTGCGCGTCGAATCATCCGGGAAGCAATTGTGCCGTCCGGGCCCTTACCAACGATTTCAGCGGCAGGCACTACGCGTTCGAGTACGTTCGCTATGTATGCCGATACAGGTACGTCCTGAGCAGCGGCGGCGACCTTGATCCGGCGTTTGAGCGCGGGGCTAATGTCTACAGTGAGACGGGGCCTAGAACGAACTGATTTCTTGGTTGCGTTTCTCATCGCAGCATTACCCTCTTCGTGGCCACAAAGGCGTCATGACACCATTTTAGCATAGGTCGCCGGGCGCCAACAGCCGCGATGCCGCTGTTCTTGGTGAGCGCTTCATTTGGGAAAGCGCAGCACCTGAGAGCGCGCACTGACATCGTAGTTTACGGGACTCCCCTACCCTGCCTGTGAAATGCCCCGACACCATCTTGTTGAGCCAATCAGTCCGGCGTCGCAGCCTCGCTAAACTCAAGCAGCGCAGGACCCTCGTTTTTTACGCTGTTCACCAGCGGCGAGGCCGGCCGCATGACGAGCTCATCTTGCGATGGCGGCACGAGCAACCGTTTCAGTGATACCGGGTCGCGTTCTCGCGGGTTCATCCAATCCTCCGCAGCACGCTCGTCCAACACCACCGCGCTCTCCCCTGCCCGCCCTTACCATTATCCGTAGTACCGCATTTACGATTTTACGATTAGCCGGAAACACGACGACCGTCTGCTCCTCGTGCAAATTACGAGGTTCAGAACCGTGGCGGCGGACCCTCTTCACCTCGCATCCGAACGTCACGCCGCTGATGCGATCGTCACCAGGACCAGGCAACTCGCCCTCTCCCAGTATCCCATAGCGGCTGAACTGGCTTGCCGCACCGATCGCATCGTCCGGCGAAAAATAGACATAGACGCGACCATGTACGCCAGAATCCAGCCAAGAAATCCGCCGGTTAACCTCTTCGTCGGCACACTGGCACTCCGTGCGCACATGCCTCAACGTCGCCATCTCAAAATCTCCTACGTAAACCGTTTCCACGCCAGCCTTTACCGCCGATAGTGCCACGCTCGATGGGCACCGGCGACATTCCGCTCTATTTGTCTCGTGCGCGTAGTGCGTGCGCGGTATCGATCTCCCTCTTAAAGGCCCAGCACCGCTAGCCCCCTACCCTCCCCGTCCCCGCCTTGCGCCGCTCCGCTCAAGTCCGCCGCGCCAGTCCGTTGGACCGCCAAGCTCTGGCACGGCGGCCGTGAATTGCTCCGCGCCGCTCATTGGTTAGCTCCGCTTGCGCTCCGCATCGGGTCTCTTTCCTCCCTCGCCTCTCAAGTGGGGTGAAGAGGACGAGGGGGAAAGAAAGGTTCGGGTTTTTAACGAACCAAACCGCCCTGCCCTTCGGGAAGCGGGCGCAGCAAAGGAGATGGAGCGATGGATACCTACGCGATCGTGACCGAGAAGATCGGCAACCTGCTGGAGCAAGGAATAGTGCCCTGGCGTCGGCCGTGGAGCGCAACCGGACTGCCGCGCAACTTAGTATCGAAAAAACCGTATCGAGGGATCAATGTTTTTCTGCTTTCGGCGACCAAATACGTTTCGCCTTTTTGGCTGACCATGAAGCAAGCGAACGAGCTTGGCGGATCGGTGCACAAGGGCGAGCACAGTCAAATCGTGGTGTTCTGGAAGGTCGATCGAATCCCTAATGCTGACAGCGAGAGTCAGTCCGAGGAGCACGAGGCCGACGAGCAGAAGCGCCGGCGTTTCGTCCTTAGATACTATCGGCTTTTCAATCTTGAGCAGTGCGAGCTTCCGCAAGCAGTCCTCGATAGGCTGCCAAAGGTCGAGACGCATCAGCACGATCCCATCGAGGCCGCCGAGCGGATCATCTCCGGAATGCCCAACCCGCCCGAAATTCAGTACGCTGGATCAAAGGCGTTCTACAGCCCAATCACGGATCGCATCACCCTACCCCCGCGTGAGCTTTTCGCCAGCACCGAAGAAATTTATGCCTGCCTTTTCCACGAGGCATCTCACGCGTCAGGTTCGCCGAAGCGGCTCAACCGCAAATCGATCACGGAAGCCGCGCCGTTCGGTTCGTCCACGTATTCGTTTGAGGAGCTCATTGCGGAATTGTCAGCTGCTTACCTTTGCGCCGAAGCCGGAATCTCGCCGGCGGTCCTAAACAATCAAGCGGCTTACATTCAGGGCTGGCTCGCGAAGCTGCGCAGCGAAAGGCGCATGGTAGTGATCGCCGCAGCGGAGGCCCAGAAGGCAGCGGATTACATCCTAAACCGTGAAAGCGCTGCCGAGTAAATCGCACGCCGCCGAGGCTACAAGGGCCTCGGCGGCGTGCGCACCATGGCGAAATCTGGGATTTGGCCCTTGATTTCAAGCGAACGCGCATGAATTGACGCAGTTTCGCGCCTGCGGCGCCCTCACTCCCTATTCGCTTGCAAATCTGAGCGTCACGGGCGTTTGATGTATGCGAGCGTGACAACAGGCCGTGGTTCGAGAGCGGCCACAAATGGCGGCATCAGCGACAGACTTTCACCGGCGATGGATCGGACTCGCCAACGCGCTGCAGTATCTGGTTGGGGAAAAGCTCCTGCATTTCGTTGAGGCAAGCGACCAGCATTCCGATTTTGCGCTGGAACTGCCATTTTTCTTGGCCGAGATTAAATGCGTATTCAGCCTCACGAAGATCGGCAACTACGCCGTTCACCTTGAGCGAGCGAGGCCGCTGACTCGCCCTCAGCGAGCGGCTGTCCGCGCCGTTTCATCGATCTCCACGGAAATCCATTAATCCGTTATGGACAACGTTGCCCCCGCCAACACGCGTGGTTGGGGACCGCCCTGCTCTGCTCTTCAGGTGTGTGCGGCGGACCTGCGTGCTTTCACAAAAACACGATTGCACGCGTCCCGTACCGCCGCCGCCCTACCCTCTTTTCCGTTTCGAGGGTGTCGGCATGAGAGCCGACGACACGCTACCGCCGGACCCAGAGGCTCTAGCGTGCAAGCACGCAAACACGTTTGCAAGCATCGCAGTGCGATAGGACGCACCGATTTGACAGACCGTGAATGTTTAGCCATTTCGTTAAGCACAGACAACGGGCGGGCGGGAATATATGAATGCGTTTAAACACGAAAGCGTGCAAAGACGAAAACGTGGAAAGCAGATTGCGTGCAGGGACGCTTGGCGGCGCCTGGCGCACGAAAGCGTGTTAGCGTGCTAACGGGTTTGCGAGTTTGCGTGCTCACGGCGCGCAGGGGGAGTAAGGGCGCCGGAATACTGGCGGCAAATAAGGCAGAGTTGGCGCAGCATCTATGGGCGGTTGGCACGATAGCGTGCATTCACAAAAGCGTGAATGCACAAAAAATAGCAAACACGTAAGCGTGTGTTCGTGCTTTCTACCAAGCACGATAGATTAGAAAGGTTGGAAACGATGTTGTGTTTTCGTGCTGGCGTGCTAGTGTGTTAGCACGCAAAGTATGGTGCGGAGGTGGGTGGGATGGCGGCTCTCATTGGCTTGGTCTCCCAGAAAGGCGGTGTAGGTAAGAGCACGCTCGCGCGCCTCATAGCGCGGGAGTACGCGGCGGCGGGCTGGCAGGTCAAAATCGCCGACCTCGATATATCGCAAGGCACGAGTACTGATTGGAAACAGCGGCGGGAGCGCGGCGGTATTAAACCCGACATTGCCGTTGAACCCTTTGGTACGGTTGCGCAGGCGCTGAAGGTGACCCGACTTTACGACCTGGTCGTTTTCGATGGGCCGCCACATTCGATGGCGGGAACGTTGGAAATTGCCGAGGTTAGCGACGCGATTATACTGCCCACCGGCCTCAGCCTTGACGATCTCAAACCATCAGTGTTGCTCGCCCACGAGCTCATACAGAACCGCATACCGCCAGACCGCATAATATTCGGCCTCTGCCGAGTGGGAGATCGGGAGAACGAGATCGCCGAGGCCCGCGCGTATATCACGCGGGCTGGATATCGGGTGCTTGAAGGCGAATTGCCTGAAAGAACCGGCTACCGGAGAGCGAGCGATCAGGGTAGGGCGGCTTCCGAAACAACACATCCAAGTTTACGGGAGCGCGCCGAACGCCTCGCACAAAGCGTGATCAATTTTGTAAGTAAATCTTCAAATGCGGAAGTTCATGAAGCAGAGGTGAGATGAGATGCCGACTTCAGTTCCGGCTCCATTGAGGAGCACTAAGGGAGAACCACCGGCGCTTGAGGAGACTCGCGACAACGTCCAGAAGCCCGAGCTTGCGAGGATGGTTGCGCTTAATTTTAGAGTTCCTGCGGAGTTCAAAAGAAATTTCAAGATAGCCGCTGCTACGTATGGCGTTAAGCAATCGGAGCTTCTCCAACAGGCCTTCACTGAGTGGCTGCAGCGGCATGGATTGGCGGCCGCGTAGGTGATTCCGGCATCGGGCGAAGCGTCGATGTAATCTTCGGCGATCGACCCGAGGGGACTGGTCGTGGTTTAGGAAGTCAAGCAAGCTGCGGAAGGGTAGGGTGATCGGAGGGGTGGAAAAGCTATCTGACGTTCTGGCTCGGTTTCAGCGCGTCGGCGAACGAGCGCGGAAGGACGAGTCGTCTTCCCTCGCATCAGGTAATGAGACGCGGGGGCATATGCTTCCAAACCGGCATCCCAATCGCGATTTCTTTGTCGCCGATCTCGTGGAATGGGCGGTAAAGGACGACAGGCATTCCATGGAGCATCCCATGTTCAGCCTGTCGAAAAAGCCCGACCGGAAAATCCGACGCTACGAGCATAACGGAAATACCGTAGTTATAGCTCCGGGCGCCTACGGGCTGGCTACTATCTGGGACAAAGACGTTCTTATTTACGCGGTGAGTCAACTGACCGCGGCGGTGAATCAAGATCGACAGGATGTGAGTCCGACCGTACGGATCACGGCCTACGACTTGTTGGTAAACACTAACCGTCACACGGGCGGCGGCGATTATGATCAACTGCAAAAGGCTTTCGAGCGACTCTCTGGCACGCGGATAACGACGGACATACGGACTAATGGTGTCCGTCAGCGCGAGGGGTTCGGCATTTTAGATTCCTGGAAGATCGTCGAGAAGAATTCGGCAGACGGACGGATGGTCGCGATCGAACTTCGGCTGTCAGACTGGCTCTACAATGCCATCGTTGGGCTGGAAGTATTGACTATAAACCGCGACTACTTCCGGCTTTCACGCGCTCTCGAGCGGCGACTGTATGAGCTGGCTCGCAAGCATTGCGGACATCAAATCAAGTGGGTTGTAGGCTTGGAGGTACTTTACAAAAAAAGTGGCTCAAACAGCCCTCTCAAGCGCTTTCGGTTAGAAGTCAAGAATATAGCCAAAGCCGACAATCTTCCTGATTATTGGGTTCGCTATGACGCGAAGGCGGACCAGGTGATGTTCTCCACGAAAGAGCCGAAAAAGCTGGCTGCGAGCGCCATGAAACCTGAGGTAAGCCAGCCTGGCGGCGATCTAAAGTGACAGGTGAAGTCGGGTTTTCAGGAACCCCAGTAGCCGCTTGGGCCCTTTAACGCAAAGCGCAGCCTTTTTCACGGGTTATCAGGAACCGGCTGTTGAGACGGTCAGTATCTTTCGCAAAGTGTCGGGTTATCAGGAACCAACTTCGGGTTATTAGGAATCAATTTTCGGGTTATTGGGAACGAAAACACGGGTTATCAGGAACTTGCAACACGGGGTTTCGGGAACTATTTCATCGGGTTATCAGGAACCCGTCATTCGATTAAACCCGCAAAATTACACACAAATTTCATCGCGGTTACGAGCGTAACACGCGCGCGCGATCTTAACTCAAAAACTAACCTCTTTAACGACAGACAAACACGCCGCCTCAATAAGGGGCTTCGCCCCTAGCCGGCTCAAACCCACCCAAACCCGGCTTACCCCATAAGGAGCGCCCTCCGGGACGAACATCCCAAAACAAATACCGCGCCGCCGCCGTTGGCGTCGGGATAAAAGGGCGCTTCGCGCCCGCAAGACATTAAAACGGAAGTCCCAGTTGAGCAGTGCGTCGCTGGGCCAGGCGACCGTATTCAGCTAGCAGGTCAATTCCGATCCAACGCCGGGCCAGTCTTTCGCTGACCTCACCAATGGTTCCCGCGCCGGCGAAGGGATCGAGAACCAGGTCACCGTGCCGGGCGCCGGCAAGAACACAAAGACGGGCGAGCTTGGCCGGGAGCGTTGCATAGTGCGCCTCGGTGGTCGGCTCGCTCTTGAGCTGCCAGACATCGCGACGATTACGCTGACCGCCGACATCCCTCCAGAAAGTGTTGTTACCGCGATTGCCGTGAGTGCGGCCAGGCCGTCGAACTAAACGATTCGCGCTCGGATGATCGCTGACCGCGGGCTCGGCGATCGCGCCGGTGTCGTAATAATAACGCCGGCTCTTGCTGAGCAAAAAAACATATTCGTGCGAGCGGGTAGGGCGGTCGCGGACCGGTTCAGGCATCGGGTTGGGCTTGGCCCAAATCACATCGGCGCGCAGATACCAGCCGTCAGCCTGCAGGGCGAGGGCGACCCGCCAGGGAATGCCGATCAGATCCTTGGGCTTGAGAGTCGGGTGGTGCAGGCTGCGCTGGCTTGAAGTCGTGCCCCAGTAGGAATCTCCCAGGACGAGCCAAAAAACGCCGTCGCGGCGGAGCACGCGGCGAACTTCACGGAAGACCTCGACCAGTGCCGCGATATAAGCCTCTGGCGTCGCTTCGAGTCCGATCTGACGCTCGCTACACTGATAATCGCGCAGCTGAAAATAGGGCGGGCTGGTTACTACGCACTGGACCGTCTCATCGCGCAGTGGAATTCTTCGCGCATCGCCACGAATGACCATCGGTTCCCCTCCCGCTTTGCGCGCCCGCGAGGGCGCTTTTTCCCGCCCCTTGCGGGCGGCACGGCGCGAAATGTGCGCCGCAATCTGTTTGGTTTGAGAGGAGGAAAGCGTCGAGTCATGGATGCGGAGGAGGGCGTGGTGGGGAAAAAAGGAACCGTGGGATGTCTGGCACTTCAGTGGCTAAAGGTGGGGGAACAAAAGGGTGAAGAGCTTCGGCGAGCTCATCGCGCGCCGGCGTGAGGAGCTCGGTTTGACGCAGACAGAGCTCGCAGCGCGGATCAAAGGCCGGAGCGGGGAGACGGTCTCGCAGCAACGGATCACCGACATCGAGCACGATCGCTTCGGCGTGCCGCGGCGGCCGATATTGAATCAGCTTGCGCGCGCGCTGAAGCTCGACCTCGATGTGCTTTATCTGTGGGGCCGGGTGGTCCCGCCGGACATTCGCGCCGAAGGGTTGCGGGAAGAAACGATAAAAGCAGCGTGGCAGGCATTTCGCGCGGTCATCAAGCAGGCGCGGAAGACTTCACGAGCGCGCGGTTGACTCGATAAATACTGTGGTGTTAACGGTGTTGGCGTCTTCCATCGAGTAGCACAGGCATGCCGGGCGGTTTAATGCGACGGCGCCGACCGTTTCGCGCCGCCGGCAAAGTCCAGGGAGGGCGTGCGAGATGAAGTTGTACGTTGGAGCGTGGAGCGGCGGCGACGGCGGCGTATTCGTGGCAAGCGGGCACGGGAAGGCGGAGTTCGCGCCGTATCAGCTGCCTGGTAGTGGCGAAGCGGGGGATCTGCGGCGGGTCGCGTTTGCGATTCTGGTCGATCACCTGAAAGATGCCGGGCGCGCGCTGGCGCTGCGCGGGGGCTTTGAGCGCACGGTCGGTGCTCGTTTATGCGGCAGTTTCTGGAC
>Ga0073928_10008755_pt1 | contig 12561 bp, 10 predicted proteins | sample PaiPotPPA55metaG_FD_76969 | JGI IMG/M metagenome (GOLD analysis project Ga0073928, IMG submission 76969) | Iron sulfur acid spring bacterial and archeal communities from Banff, Canada, to study Microbial Dark Matter (Phase II) - Paint Pots PPA... ...
CGAACCGCTATGCGATCTACATCCAGCACCAGCAGAACTTCGGTGGCGGTTTCGGCGCCTACATCAACTACAACAAGGTCTCGGACAATCAGTATCCGGAAGACCTCGGCAACGCCGCGAACCAGATCATCAACGGTACGCAGGTGCTGTATCAGCAGGAAGTCGGGGTCACGTACAACAACGGACCGTGGTCCATTCTCGCGCACGAGCAGCGCTGGCAGGTGTTGCCGCCGGCGACCTCGCCGTACGCGCGCGAACCGCAGTTGAACGTGCTGTACAACAAGTACAACGTCGGCGGGTTCGACTACGGCGCGGAAGCGGACTACACGCGCTTTACGACCACCATTGCGGATTCCACGGAAGGCCAGCGCGTTGTTTTTAATCCGTACCTGAGCTACAGCGTCACCGGGCCGGGTTATTTCGTCACGCCGAAGATCCAGTATCACTTCGCGTCGTATGACCTGAGCCAGCTGGGAAGTGGGGCCAACGCCGTACCCACGGGTCAGCCGAAGAACCTGACGGAATCCATTCCCACGGTCAGCTTCGACACCGGTCTCGTGTTCGACCGCTCGGTGCGCATCTTCGGGGAAGACTACATCCAGACGCTCGAGCCGCGCCTGTATTACGTTTACACGCCGTACCGCAATCAGGAATTCGCGCCCATTTTCGACACCGGCCAGTCGGACTTCAGCCTCGCTGAAATCTACACGCCGAACACGTATGCGGGTAACGACCGTATTGCCGACGCGAACCGTGTGACGGTAGGCCTGACCTCGCGTTTCATCAACCCGGCAACGGGCGACGAGCGCGCGCGTTTTGTGATCGCGCAGCAGTATTATTTCCAGCCGCAGCGCGTCACGATCACAGAAGGGCAGGCGCTCGACCAGGCGAAGCACTCGGACCTGATCCTGGGCGCATCCTTCAAGCTGGGTGCTGGTTTTTCACAGGAAACCGCGTTCCAATATAATGCCGATAACAACCAGCTGGTGCGTTCGAGCATCGGTTTCGGGTTCAGCCCGGCGGCGCGCGAAGTCATCAATATTGGCTATCGGTACACGCGGGCGAACGAGACCACGCTGTCCACTTCGCCGATCAACCAGATTCTCGTTTCGGCACAATGGCCACTGTCGCGACACATTTATAGCGTCGCCCGGGTGAACTACGATCTGGCAGGCCATCGTCTCGTCGACGGGCTGCTGGGCTTCCAGTACGATGCCGACTGCTGGACGCTCGGCATCGGCGTGCAGCGTTACGCAAACGGTATCACCAGCACCGGAGCTAACACTGCCGGGACCCGCATTCTCGCCCAAATGACGTTCAAAGGCCTGGCGAACGTCGATAATGGCCTGACCTCGGCGTTCCGCGCCGGCGTCAACGGGTACACGCCGCCACCGCCGCCGGCCCCGCCGCTCGCGCGTTACACGAATTACGAATGAGCGTGCGGATGTGTGCCGGAATGTGTGAAGCACGCCGCAGGTAATAGGGCAACAGGCAATAGGGTCGGTCACCGGCCGCAATCGATGGAGTATCTGTGTCAAACATGATTAAGTTGAAGTGCGCAATGTTCGCGGCAGGTGTTTTCGCCGCAGCTTTACTGGCCGGCCCGGTCGCGCACGCTCAGGCGCTGTCGCCCGCGACAGCGGCGGGCGGCGCGCAGATTGCGGACTCTGTCGTCGCGGTGGTGAACAACGATGTGATCACGGAACGCGAACTCGCCGACCGCACGGGTCTGATCGTGCGCCGCCTGCAACAGCAGAACGCGCCGGTTCCGCCCGCGGATCAGTTGCAACGCCAGGTGCTCGACCAGATGGTGATCGAGCGGATTCAGTTGCAGAAGGCGAAGGAAGACAACATCACTGTTGACGACGCCACCGTGCAACGCACGCTCGAGCGTCTCGCGCAGCAAAACAACATGACGCTTGACGTGTACCGCGCGCGCATTGAGGCGCAAGGGGTGCCCTGGACGACCTTCCAGCGCGATGCCCGCACCGAGCTGACGCTGTCGAAACTGCGTGAGAAAGAGGTGGACAGCAAGATCACGGTGTCGGACGGCGAAGTGGCCAACTACGTTGCCAGCCAGCGTGGACCGAACGCCCGCCAGTCCAACGACCTGCATCTCCAGCACATCATGTTCAAGGTGCCGGACAACGCGTCGCAGGCTGATATTGCCGCTATCCAGGCGAAGGCCGAGGCCGTGCTGAAAGATGCGCAAAGCGGAACGGATTTCACCAAGCTGGCGAAAAACAATTCGCAGGATACCGACGCGCCCAAGGGTGGGGACCTCGGTTTCCGCACGCAGGCTTCGTTGCCGGCGTCCATCGTGAGCGCGGTTGCTTCGCTCCGTCCGAACGAGGTGAATCCGGAACTGATTCGCACCGATGGCGGCTTTGAGATCATCAAGCTGGTGGAGCGCCGCACAGGCCAGGGCCAGGCCGCTGATGCACCCAAGCTCGTGCAAACCCACGTCAGGCACATTTTGCTGCGCGTAGCCGACGGCGTGTCCGAGGCGGCCGCCCGTCAGAAGCTGCTCGATATCAAGAGTGACGTTGAGAAGGGCGGCGATTTCGCCAACTTCGCGCGGACTTATTCGCAGGACGGTTCGGCGTCGCAGGGCGGGGATCTCGGCTGGATCAGCCCGGGTGAAACCGTGCCGGAATTCGAGCGCGCCATGAACAACCTGAAAGACGGTCAGGTCAGCGATCCGGTTCGCAGCGAGTACGGTTATCACTTGATCCAGGTGCTGGGACGCCGCGACGCGGAAGGTTCCGTGCAGCAGCAACTGGACACTGCGCGTCAGGCGATTGGCCAGCGCAAGGCCGAGCAAGCGTATTCCGACTGGCTGCGTGAACTGCGCGACACCGCTTACGTGCAGTACAAGGGTGTTGCAGCTCAGCAAGCGCTGAACCAGTAAGGTTTGGCGAGATGAACGCAGCGAGCCAGTCCCCATTGTCGATTGCAATTACCACCGGGGAACCGGCGGGCGTGGGGCCTGAGTTGACCGTGGCGGCGCTGGCTGAGGCAGCGCAGCGCTGGCCGTCGGTGAGGTTTACCGTGCTCGGCGACCGTGGGTTGATGGCTGAGCGGGCCGGTTCGTCGGCGTGGCTTTCTACTGGCGCTGCGATCGAGATCGAGCATCACGCGCTGGGTGTTCCGGTGACCGCGGGCAAGCTGAACGCCGCCAACGGCCGTTACGTGCTTGGCCTGCTCGATGCAGCCATAGACGGGGCGATGAGCGGGCGTTTCGACGCTATCGTCACCGCACCGCTGCAAAAGAGCACCATCAACGACGCCGGCGTTCCCTTCACCGGCCACACCGAATATCTCGCCGAACGCACCCATACACCGCGCGTTGTCATGATGCTCGCGGGCATGGGCGACCGACCGCTGCGCGTCGCGCTCGCCACTACGCATCTGCCGCTGAAGGACGTGTCGGCAGCGTTGACCGTGGAAGGCATTGTCGAGACGCTGAGCATTATCGATTCCGATCTGAAAGCGCTGTTCGGTCTACCGAAGCCGCGCATCCTGGTCACCGGGCTCAACCCGCACGCGGGCGAAAACGGTTACCTCGGCCGCGAGGAAATCGATGTCATCACGCCCGCGCTTCTGCAAGCGCGCGCGCTGGGCATTGATGCTCCCGGTCCCTATCCGGCGGATACCTTGTTCCAGCCGCGTTATCTCAAAGACGCCGACTGCGTGCTCGCGATGTTCCACGACCAGGGTTTGCCGGTCCTGAAATTCGCGACGTTCGGTGAAGGCATCAACATCACGCTGGGGCTGCCGATCATCCGCACGTCGGTCGATCACGGCACCGCGCTCGATCTGGCCGGCACGGGCCGCGCGGATCCGGGTAGCCTGATGGTGGCTATCGATACAGCCGTCGCCATGGCGCGCCATCGTCGCGCAGCCTGATTGCTTTTGCCTCATTCCTTGTCTGTTCCCTTTTCATTGCGGTTTTAATCGGCTTCTCCGATGTCCATCAAGCACCAGGGCCACTTCGCGCGCAAGCGCTTCGGGCAGAACTTCCTCGTCGATCAAGGCGTGATCGATTCGATCGTGGACACTATTGCGCCAAAGCGCGGCGAACGCATGGTCGAGATCGGGCCGGGCCTCGCCGCGCTCACCGCGCCGCTGGTCGAACGGCTCTCCACGCCGGAGTCGCCGCTGCATGCAGTCGAGCTGGATCGCGACCTGATCGGGCGGCTTGAGAAGCGATTTGGCAACCTGCTGGCGCTGCATGCCGGCGATGCGCTCGCGTTCGACTTTGGTTCGCTCGCGCTGGAAGGTGAAAAGCCATCGCTGCGGATTGTCGGGAATTTGCCGTACAACATTTCCAGTCCGCTGCTGTTTCACCTGGCCACGTTCGCGCCGAAAGTCATCGACCAGCATTTCATGCTGCAGGATGAAGTGGTGGACCGGATGATCGCCGAGCCGGGCAACAAGGATTTTGGCCGGCTGACGGTGATGCTGCAGTACCGGTATTCCATCGACAAACTGATCGATGTCCCGCCCGAATCGTTCAATCCGCCGCCGAAGGTGAATTCGGCCATCGTGCGGATGATTCCGTATGCGCCGCATGAGCTGCCTGACGTTGATGACAAGGTGCTCGGCGAAGTCGTGCTGGCGGCGTTTTCGCAACGTCGCAAGATGATGCGTAATACGCTGGGTGTATACCGTGATCGCGTGGATTTCGATGCGCTGGGATTCGATCTTTCGCGACGTGCGGAAGAAGTGCCTGTGGCCGAATTCGTGAAACTGGCGCAGGTGGTGAAGGCGGCGCAGTAGCTGCTTCTCAGGCTGCAGGCGGGTTTTATGGTGCATGCTGGCGACGGGCGGGGGCTTGCCGCGCCGGTCGCGCCAGGGCGGCTCTATCCGGCTGCTATCGCGCCTGCTGCCGCTCTCCTCATCTTTTCTATCTCTAAATTCCGGGTTCGTTGACGCGAACGCCGCGATCTCTTTTCTCCTTTCTCCCATGCGGCTTTTGCATCTTTACGATGCAAGGAATGCACTGGAGTTAATCCCCTCGTTAGTCTCAAATTAGCGGCTCAAAAGCGCAGCAGACCCTCACTAAGGGCGGCCGCTTCAGCGGCATGACGCGGGTGTAATCGGAGACACACAACGGCTTCTTTGATTCGTGGCGATACAGGCGAAGCCTGATCGCCGCATGACGACATCACGAGGAGACGTATGAACAAGTCGGGACAACGGAGAACCCATGGCAAGCCGGGAAAATGGTGGAAGGTCAGTTGCGCATTGCTGCCCGCCGCTTTTGCCTGCGAAACCAGCGAAGCACAATCCAGCGTCACGCTCTACGGCATTGCCGACACGAGCGTGCGTTATCTGTCGAAGGCCGACACCGCCGGCAACGGCCGCTTCCTGATGGGCCCGGGCGGCTTGAGCGAGAGCCGTTGGGGTATCAAGGGTGTGGAAGACCTCGGCGGCGGCTGGTCGACCACCTTCAAGCTTGAAAACCGTTTCCTCCTGAACAATGGCCAGAGCGACCCGTCCATGCCCTTCTTCAATGAAGCGCAGATCGGGCTGCAATCATCCACTTATGGATATCTCGTATTGGGCCGTCAGTACAACGTGATGATCGAAGGGGTTGTGATGGGCGGATACTCCAGCAATCCGTGGATTCCCTCCGACTTCAACTTCCAGCCCGAAGTCACCATGACCGGCGGTATCTGGAGCAGCAACCAGGTCCAGTATCACGGCAGGTACAAGGACTTCCGCATCTCGACAGCCTATTCGTTCAGCGGCAACGCCGGCCGTATGGCGTACGGCTCTCAATACGGCGTAGCCGCGACCTACGCACCTGCAAACGGCCCGTTCACGCTCGGCGGAGCGTTCAAAGAGACCAAGGACTCCATCAACGGCAGCAACGGAAAAGCATGGACCTTCGGCGGTTCGTACACGTGGGACAAGACACGCTTTGCGCTGGGTTATCTCGTCAATCAGAACGACAAGGGGTACTCCACTTTCGCCAACGGACCGTTCACCGCGCAGGGACTCGCCGCGCTGAAATACTCGGACTTCAAGCGGCGCACGATGATACTCGGTGGTGTTACGCAGCAAGTCGGATTCTGGCATTTGGCCGGGAACGTGTGGCGCACGCTTCAGGCCGGCAAGACCCAGTCGCAGGACGGCGCGGCCTGGCAATTTCAGCTGGTTGCCGACTACGACTTGTCCAAGCGCACCGACGTGTATCTGGAAACCGACTATTCGCTTCACAGAGCCGGTTTGATTGGCTCGCAGTTGCAAGGGGTCAACGCAGTCAGTCTCGCGCAGAAAAGCACGCAGCTTGGTGTGATGGCCGGGATCCGGCACAAGTTTTGAAGCGGGACCGACGGCATCCGGCGCGGGATGTCATGGGTCTTTTGTGAACATCTGGCGCGGTTGTGTGTGCCGCCTGGTGGCAGCCGGAGATGATATAAACACCCGGCCTCGCCACCCGTGATCAATTATTTAGGATTCCATTTTAAATCATGCATGAGATCAATTCGCGGCGCCTCGCGGATCTGGTCGCCCTCGCCGAGGAGGGCAGTTTCGCGCGTGCGGCCGAGCGGGTTCACCTGAGCCAGCCGGCGCTGAGCCGCAGCATCCAGGCACTGGAAGACGAGTTCGACATCAAGCTCTTCGACCGCGCGGCATGCGGCGTTGCAACGACTGCCGCCGGCCGGATGCTGGTCGAACGTGCCCGGCGCGTGCTGTTCGAAGCGCGCTGTCTTTTTCGCGATGTCGAGTTGATCCGCACGGATGCGCTGGGCGAGATGAGAATTGGCATGGGGCCTTATGCCGCTGCCACCTTGTTTCCGGATCTGCTGGTCGAATGCGCGCGGCAGTTTCCCGCCACCAAGGTCTCCGTGCAAATAGCCGAATCCAGTGTGCTGATGCAAACCCTGCGCTCGGAGGGCGTGGATTTCGTGGTGATCGATCGTCGTGAAACGCAGGCTGCGCCAGATATCACCACGCATCGCCTGCTCAGTCACGACGGCGGCTGGTTCGTGCGCCCCGGCCATCCGTTGCTTGCGCGTGCGCCGGTGCCGCTCGCGGCGGTGCGCGAATTTCCGCTGGTGTCCGTGCCGCTGTCCGGCTTTATGGAAGACGCGTTGCGCAGGCTGCTGAAATTTCGCGCGCACGAGGCCGTTCCCGTGCAGTTGGAATGTAACGATGTCGCCGTGCTGAAGGATGTGGTCGCGCGCTCGGATGCCGTGATGTTCTCCACGGCTTCATTGCTGCAACGAGATCCCGATGGCCAGCGCCTTGTGCGCGTGTCGATTGTTCACCCGCGTAAGCTGGGATTGCAGTTCGCGCTTGTTTGTCTTGCGGATCGCACGCAATCCGCGGCGGTTGACGTGGCGCTCGCGCTGGCCGGGCAGATCATGAACGACGCCAGCCGCGCCGCGCAAACGGGCGGCCGTGTGCGCTAGCGGGTGTGATCAGGTGCGCCGCCGTCCGGCGGGTGCATTGACCAGCGCAATGCCGGCCACAACCAGCGCCGATGCAATCATGAAGCGGTTAGTCAGCGTTTCGCCCAGCAGTGCGACGCCGAACGCAACACCAAAGATGGGCGTGAGAAACGAGAACACGGAGAGCCGGGACGCCATGTAGCGCGTGAGCAACCAGAACCACATGAGATAGCTCAGGAACGCGACCACGATTGCCTGATACGCGAGGCTGGCGACGGCCGTCAGCGTGATCGTGCTCACATGCGTTTGCCCGAGCGCGAAGGCGAGCCCGAGCAAAACAATGGCCGATACCGCGAGCTGATAGAGGAGCGTCTTGCTCGCGCTCGCACGAGCGAGCGGTGATGCGCGGATGACGACCGTTGTCGCTGCCCAGAACACGCCGCCGAGCACGCCGAGGGCATCGCCCGCCGTGCCTTGCCAGGTTGATGCGCTACCCGTGGCCGGGCGCAGGAAACCATCGGCGAAAGCGAGTGCGATACCTCCGAACGCGAGCGCTATTCCCACCCACTGTATCCGCTTCAGTTTTTCTCCCGCGACAAACCAGTGCAGGCCAAGCGCCATGAAACACGGAGCGGTGTAGAGAAAGACGACCATGCGTGTGGCGCTGGTCAACGTCAGTCCCAGGAAAATGCAGACGAACTCGCCGCCGAACAGCACACCGGCGAGTAGGCCGGATGCGAGGGTATCGTCACTGCGAAACAGCGCGATGCCACGTGAACGTGTCCATAGCCAGACGAGAATTGTCGCTATGCTTGAGCGGATGCCCGCTTGAAGCAGCGGCGGGAAAGAGGCGTTCGCACCCTTGATGGCGACTTGCTGGAAACCCCACACCGCGCATAGCGCGATCATCAGCAGGATGGCGGTGGCGTCGGGCGCGCGGCGCACAGGCAGGGCAGTGGTGCTCATTGATTATTGTGTTTTAACTGGTTGCTGAATCATGTCTCTGGCACATTCTGCCATTGATGGCGTCAGGCTGTCAGGCTGTCAGGCTGTCAGGCGGGCTTGCGGCGAGTGGTCGTGGTGGTGGATGTTGTCGCTGCTTTGCTTAATTGAGGATGTCTAATTAATTGATCTGGTATTGGTGAGGCGACAAGGTGCGATGCAGGGTGGTAGAAGCTTAAAAAGAATGAGGCTCCCGAAGGAGCCTCAAACACTGCGGGAGCTCTTGACTGGAAACCAGCAAACCGTCTCAGGAATGCTTCTCGATCAACTCGACCTTGTACCCGTCCGGGTCTTCAACAAAAGCGATCACCGTCGTTCCGCCTTTCACCGGACCGGCTTCGCGCGAAACCTTGCCGCCTGCTTCGCGGATGCGGTTACAAGCCGCTGCCGCGTCGTCCACTTCCAGCGCGATGTGGCCATAAGCCGTGCCCAGGTCGTACTTGTCGACGCCCCAGTTGTAGGTCAGTTCGAGCACGCTGTTTTCGCTTTCATCGCCGTAACCGACGAACGCCAGCGTGTACTTGTACTCGGTGTTTTCGCTCTGGCGCAGCACTTTCATGCCGAGGATGCGCGTGTAGAAATCGATGGATCGCTGCAAGTCGCCGACGCGCAGCATGGTGTGAAGAAGTCGCATGATGGGTTCCTGTGGGGAATGTCGATGGAGCGGATGGTCCGCTTCGCCGCGTCTTTTACTGCGTCTCAGTGAACAGCGCGCGCGACAAAAACGGCCACATCCAAAATTGTACTGCTCACCGCGAACGCTCGCAGCGCGCTGCTCCGTGCCGGTTGGCGCAGCGGAGGCGTCAAAGCAGCGGCAGCAACTCGGGCGGATGATGCTTGAGCGTATGCCGCGCTTCGCGGAAGTCCGGGAAGATCGACTCGACCGTGGCCCAGAACCGCGGACTGTGATTCATCTCGCGAAGATGCGCGAGTTCGTGCGCGACCACATAGTCAATGACGTGCACAGGGAAATGAATCAGCCTCCAGTTCAGGCGGATCTTGCCGTCGCTGGAACAGCTGCCCCAGCGCGTGGCAGCAGAAGACAACGCATAAGCCCTGAACTCCACACCCAATTTGGCCGCATACACCGGCAGCCGTTCGCCAAAAACCTGCAGGGCCTGAACATGCAGCCAGCGCTGCACCCGCTCGCGAATGAGCTGAGCATCTGCCAGTGCGGGGACGCCCAGCCATAGCACGCCGCTGTCGGTATCGAAGGCCGGTTGAGTCGCGCTCTTGCCCGTCGTACCCGGTGCCGAGGTCATCATCACGGTGACGGTCTGCCCAAGATACGGAAGCTGCGCGCCATCCTTCCATTCAATGCGGGGCACCACGCGTTGTTCCACCCGCGTTTGCCATTCGGTGAGCTTCTTGAAGATCCACTTCTCTTTCTCGGCAATCGCGCTTTCTATTGCACCGATAGTCACCCAGCGCGGCGCGGTAATGGCAAGACCGGTGCCGTCGATAGTGAAGCCAATCGTCCGGCGCGACGAACGCTTCAAGCGGTAATCGAGCATTTGCGAACCGAGCATGAGGTGCCGGTTGCGCGCGCCGTCGGGCGCACTGGGCGCACGTAAGGGCGGCGCGGGTGTGCTCGCGGTCTCGGTCGTATCAGCCGGCGCGATATCGCCACGCAAGGTTGCGGGCATGGCGGGGCCAAGCGCGGCAGGAGTGCCCGACATGGCAGGCGATGGTGCCGCACTCGACGGCCTTGGCTCACTGGGAAGGTTGAGCGGCAGGTCGAGTTGCGGGTTGTCGAGCGCGGCAGCGGGACGCTGTCGCGAGGGAGTCTTCTGCATCGGCTCAGCTTGGCGCACGCGGCGCGGGAATGACGGGAAGAACGAAAGTAATGAAACTAACGATAGAAACGGTCGAAACGGTCGAAACGATAACGACACCCGGGTCTACAGGCCGGTAGCCGCGCCGTGAGACTTGGATTCTGATTCAGTCTCAGCAGCGACACGATCGGCGGGACCGTAGGAGTCTGGATCAATACGACGCATTTCCGTTTCGATCCAACGCTCCACACGCAGGTTGACTTCTTCCGGCGTGAGGCCTGTCGTGTCGATCGGACGACCGATCGACATTGTGACTATACCCGCATATTTGAGAAACGATTTCCGCGGCCAGACGTGCCCGGCATTGTGGGCAATAGGGACAACCGGCGCGCCCGCCGCACACGCGAACCGCGCACCGCCTGACTTGTACTTGCCCTGCTGGCCCACGCGCGTACGCGTGCCTTCCGGGAACATGATGACCCACGCACCCTCGGCCATGCGTTCGCGCCCCTGCCGCGCCACTGATGCAAACGCGTCCTTGCCCTGACGCCGGTCGATATGCACCATCTTCAACATGCCCATGGTCCAGCCGAAGAACGGTACGAACAGCAGCTCGCGCTTGAACACATAGCAGAGCGGCCGCGGCATCAACGCGGGGAACGCCAGCGTTTCCCATGCGGACTGATGCTTGGACAACAACACGGCCGGACCGTCGGGGAGGTTCTCCATACCTTCGATCTGGTAGCGAATATTGTTCAGGTAGCGCATCACCACGACGCACGACTTGCACCAGTACGCCGCCATCCAGTAACGCTTTTCAGCGCGCATGAACGGGAACACGATGAAGCACGCGCACGCGTACGGCACCGTATATACCGCGAAAAAAACCATCAGCAACAGCGAACGAATGAAGCGCATGGGCTTGGACAAGTCTTATGTGATGTGACGAAAAACCCCTGCGTCAGGTATCAGGCGTCAAGTGTCAGGTCAGTCGTGATGTGCGGCGAGGAAGTCGAGCGCGAAGTGGCGCAAGTCGTCGTGTACTTTCGTATTCGGCGGAAGATTGCCTGCTGCCAGCGTTTTTTGCCCCTTGCCGGTCAGCACCAGATGCAACTCGAAGCCGAGCGCCGCGCCTGCCTGCAGATCGCGCAGCGAGTCGCCGACCATGGGCGTCTCGGCAGGATCGATCTCGAAGCGCTCCACAATCTGCTGCAACATGCCGGGCTTCGGCTTGCGGCACTCGCACTCGTCTTCCTGCGTATGCGGACAGAAAAATACGGCGTCTATGCGGCCACCCACTGCCGCCGCCGTCCGGTTCATCTTTTCGTGCATGGCGTTGAGCGCGGCCATGTCGAACAGACCACGGCCTATACCCGATTGATTCGATGCAATCGCCACCCGATAGCCGGCCTGGTTCAAACGCGCGATCGCTTCCAGGCTGCCCGGGATGGCAACCCATTCGTCGGGCGACTTGATGAACGCGTCGGAGTCGACGTTGATCACGCCGTCACGATCGAGAATCACCAGTTTCTTGTTTGCGTTGGTCGGCATGGTGTGGCGCATCAGGCGGCAAGCTTTGAAATGTCCGCGACGCAATTCATCTGCTGATGCAGTGCGCCGAGAAGAGCCAGACGGTTGTTTCGCAGCGCGGGATCTTCCGCGTTCACCATCACGTCGTTGAAGAAAGTATCTACGGCATCGCGCAAGGCGGACAGCGCCGACAGCGCTTCTGTGTAATTGCGCTCGGCCAGTTGCTGTTGCACGCGCGGCGCGACTTGCTCGAGTTGAGCATACAACGCTTTCTCGGCCGCCTCTTGAAGCAGCGCAGGCTGCACGCTGGCCGGCACGCCTTCAGCCGACTTCTTCAGGATATTCGAGATGCGTTTGTTCGCCGCGGCAAGCGACGCGGCTTCCGGCAGCGCAGCGAATTCGCGCACGGCGTCCAGCCGCGCGACGATATCGTCCAGGCGCGTGGGGTTCAGGCTCAGCACCGCGTCGATTTCAATGGCGTTGAAGCCGCGCTCACGCAGCACGCCGCGCAGCCGGTCCATGAAAAACGCGTAGATGGCGTCGGTTGAGTCCGCGACTTGCGGCATGTCGGCGAATTGCTTGTACGCGGTACGCAGCAAGTCGAACAAGTCGATGGCAAGCCGCTTTTCCAGCAGGATGCGCAACACGCCGAGCGCGTGACGGCGCAGCGCGAACGGATCTTTTTCGCCGGTTGGCTGCAGGCCAATGCCCCAGATGCCGACGATCGTTTCCAGCTTGTCGGCCAAAGCGACGGCGCTGCTCACGCCGGTTGACGGGGTTTCATCGCCGGAGAAACGCGGCTGATAATGTTCCGAACATGCGAGCGCGACTTCTTCCGGCTCACCGTC
>Ga0073928_10008757_pt1 | contig 12558 bp, 8 predicted proteins | sample PaiPotPPA55metaG_FD_76969 | JGI IMG/M metagenome (GOLD analysis project Ga0073928, IMG submission 76969) | Iron sulfur acid spring bacterial and archeal communities from Banff, Canada, to study Microbial Dark Matter (Phase II) - Paint Pots PPA... ...
CGAACCGCGATAATACGAGTCGCCTGTCGGCTCGGGACGTCCAAAGAAATGCCAGTCCGGCCCGTTGGTCGCCGCGACCTGCGGAATCTGTACATCATCCATCAGGCGCAGCGTGAGCTGGCTTTCGCCCTTCAGCGTGGGACGCGGCCCCCGTGCCGGCAGCATAATGATCTTCCACGGCCAAAGCGGCGGCAGCATCCATTCGACGATGTCGCGCTTGGCGTGCCCTTTGCCCCGGATGTCGCCGTCTTTATTGACCTTGTAGCCGCGGGTCGCGATCACTTTCGCGTCCAAAGGCATATCGCCGTTCGGCATGCCGATCCGATCAAACATCAGTTTCATGTTGCCCTTGCCCCAGAAATGGCCTGGGTCCCGGGCCGATTCCAGATGTCCGACAAGGTAGCTTCCGCGCGGGAACGCCTGCTGGCCGAATTCGGTTACCGAGTGCAGATGACAGAGCACGGGATCGCCGACCGCAACCGTGGCAGAAGAAAGGTTCGGTTCATTCAATGTGCATTTCAGAAGGGTACCGGCGGGCAGGACCATCTCCCGCGCACTGGCACTCAGAGTCAAAGTCAGGGTCAAAGTTAGAAGGGATACCGCCAGAACTGCATACGAGCTGGACTTCATAACGCACCTCGGTCTCACGCCCCGGAATTTTTGGTTCGTATTACCAAACTACCGCGTTGAGCCAGCCCCGATTCACAGGAGTTAATCACAAGTTCATTCTGAGGTCAATCGAACTTTGGGATCAGAGCGTGTCTTTGTTGCAACAGGGAGTCTGTCTTTCCGAGTCGACTGGCAGAGTTGCCACATTTCCGCCAGCAACTTCTTGCCTGGTTTTCTGGACGTGTTTACTCTTAAGTAATCGGTGTTTCCTACTTCTCCCGATCTTTTGGAATCATAGGGTTAGGAAGAAAATCCCGCAAAACGAGATTATCCCTTTCATAAACCCAAGTAGAACTTCCGTCTCGCGCCGCATTTGGAGATACACATTCTCCTGTATGGAGTACTAGGGGATCGCTTCGCTAAACTGTTGAACGGAGACTCTTGGAAGGCGGGCGGTCGGTGCGCCGTAAGGTTTTTATACCCGACACGCCACAGCCGAGTAGGGTTAAGTCCCGAAAAAGGCCGATTGCCCGCATTTGCTCTATTTCGCTAGCTTTTTCTTTGGACGGTTTCGGCTTTCCAGGGGCGTTTCCAGCGCTGACCGTCGCGTTCTGCTTCAACGCTCAGCGGAATCTTACTTTCCCCCGTCTTTCTCTTTGACATTCGCATTCACACCCCCTCAGACATCAATCGCCCAAGTGCCATCCCTGCGAGACTCGATTTGGCCACTTCCGCTTTCCCGGCACTCACGTGCCGGGCTTTCCTGTGCCGTCGCTTCGTGGCTGGATGCCACGAACATGCGGAACACAACAACTAGACAATCGCAAAAGCCCGCACGGGGAACGTTCCAAACCCCTTTACTTTCACGGACACGGCGAAAAACCTGAAATCCACTTGCGGGAGCGCTGCCAGGTTCGTCATGTGCTCGACGATGGGAATTTCGTTTTTCAGAAGAATGCTGTGAACCGGGCGCCGCAAGTCCTCGACATCATCGATGTTGTGCGAATCGATTCCAACGAGGGCCACGCCAGAGTGTGCCAGAAAGCGCGCCGCGTCCTCGGTCAGGAACGGATGCCCATCGAAATACTGAGGCGTGTTCCAGTGTCGCGACCAGCCAGTCTCGACCAGCGCGGCTTTGCCCGTGAGATCCTCGCTACGCGGAAAACACGAGATATCGACCGCTTGCTTGTGCTGGGCCGGTATTTTGAGGGCGGGGAGGTTCGCGAGTTTTTGCAGATCGAGTTGCGACAAATCTTTGCCATCGGCGTAGCGGTGAAATGGAGAATCCAGATAGGTCCCGGTATTCGCCACCATCTCGATCTTCCCAATCTGGAACTCAGTTCCGGGGGCGTAGAGCTTCCGCGACGCTTCGCGGCTCAGGTAGTCGCAGATGATCGGGGCGGGCAGGCCTTTGTAGGTCACCAGGCCATGCTCGACGGTGTGACTGAGGTCGATTAAAGTTCCGGGGAATCTGGGCAGATCAGCCATCGGGATGGATCATTCTGCCACAATTGAGGTTGCTGATATCGCATGAGCCGCTGACCGCCAAAAACCCTGCCGAGCTTCGCTCGGCTTGGACGGGCGGGGCGCCCGTCCCCACACTATCAAAACAAAAGCCGCCAGCTTTTCGCTAACGGCTGAGTGCTGAACGCTGATGGCTTTTTGCTAGCTCTCGTACAGCAGCACGCCTTCGGTCTTCTCCGCGTCCACTGGGCGGTAGTACAGCTTATTCGCTTCGAGGAAGACCTCGATGAACGCCGGCCTTGTGGTGATGGTGCCCTGGATCAGGGCTTCCGACAGCGGATCTTCTATGTACTTCTGCAACGCGCGCCGCAGCGGACGCGCTCCGTAACTGCGGTCGGTCAGGGTCTGATTCAGAATCCACTTCTTCGCTTCGTCGGCCACGGTCACTGTGATCGAACGCTGGGCGAGATTTTGGTTCAACTGGCTGACCATGAGTTCGAGAATCTGGATCAGGTCGGCTTCGCTGAGCGCCATGAACAGGATGATTTCGTCGACCCTGTTCAGGAATTCCGGATTGAAGGTGCGCTTGACCTCGCTCCTCACCAGGTCTTCGACCTTCTCGGAAACCATCTCGTCTTTCGACGACTGGAAGCCCAGGCCCTCGCGCTTCATAAGGTGTCGGGCGCCGATGTTGGACGTCATGATGATGATGGTGTTCTTGAAGTCGACGGTGTTGCCGAGGCCGTCGGTTAATTGCCCGTCTTCAAAAACCTGCAGCAGAATGTTGAACACGTCGGGGTGCGCCTTCTCGATTTCGTCGAGCAGAACGACAGAATATGGCGCCCGCTTGACGCGTTCTGTCAGCTGTCCACCCTCTTCATATCCCACGTATCCTGGAGGCGAGCCGATCAGCTTCGAAACGGAGTGCTTCTCCATGAACTCCGACATATCGAAACGGACGAGAGCTTTGTCGCTGCCGAACATGAAGTGTGCCAGAGTGCGAGCGACTTCAGTTTTGCCAACGCCGGTCGGTCCGAGGAACAGGAACGAACCAATCGGACGGTTCGGGCTCTTCAACCCGGCACGCGAGCGGCGGATGGCGCGAGCCAGTGCGCTGATCGCTTTTTCCTGCGAGATGATGCGCTTGTGCAGCTCTTCTTCTATGCGCAGCAGCTTCTGGGTTTCTTCTTCTTTAATTGAGGTGATGGGAACGCCGGTCCAACGCGATACCACATCCTCGATGTCCTCCCGACCGACTACGCCGGTGGAGGATTCATCGAGGTGGTATTTTTCGCGAAGGGCGCGCAGGTTCTCGCGCTCTTTGCGTTCTTCATCCGAGTAGAAGCGCGCCTTCTCGAACTCGTGGTTCGCGATGGCATTCTCCATACGATGGACGATGAACTTGATCCGCTTCTGGACTTCCGTCAATTCTTCCGGCAGCGTGGTCTGGCGCAGTTTCACGCGCGCACCGGCCTCGTCGATCAGGTCGATAGCTTTATCCGGCAGAAAACGGTCGGGAATATAGCGATTCGAATGCGACACGGAAAAATTGATGGCGTCGTCGGTATAAGTGACGGCGTGGAATTTTTCGTAGCGTTCTTTAATTCCAAAAAGAATCTTGATGGCGTCGGCTTCGTTCGGCGGCGGAACTTTTACCGCCTGGAAGCGGCGCTCCAGCGACCGGTCTTTCTCGATCGACTTGCGATATTCAGCGGGCGTGGTTGCGCCGATGCACTGAATCTCGCCGCGCGACAGGGCCGGCTTCAGGATGTTGGCGGCGTCCAGCGAGCCTTCCGCTGATCCCGCGCCCACCAGCGTGTGCAGCTCGTCGATGAAGATGATGGAATTCTGCGACTCCATCAGCTCTTTCATGATGGTCTTCAGCCGCTCTTCAAATTGTCCGCGATACTTGGTGCCGGCTACGATTAGAGAAAGATCAAGCGCCAGAATACGTTTGTCGGCGAGGAATGAAGGAACCTCACCGTCCGCGATGCGTTGCGCCAGGCCTTCTACGATGGCGGTCTTGCCTACTCCGGGCTCGCCGATCAGCACAGGATTATTCTTGGTGCGGCGACACAGAATCTGCACCACGCGCTCCACTTCGCCGTCGCGGCCGACCAGCGGATCGAGTTGGCTATCCATGGCGGACTGCGTCAGGTCGCGGGAAAACTCGCTCAGTAATGAGGACTCGCGCTGTCCGCGTTGCGGCGCAGCTTTTTCCTGGCTCGTACGCGCCAATTCTTCGCGGATGGTGGAAAGCCGCAATCCCCGTTCGTGCAAAATCTCAGCCGCAAAACACTTTTCTTCGCGCAACAATCCCAATAGCAGGTGCTCGGTTCCGATGTGCTTATGCGAAAGCCGCTCCGCCTCTTCGGCGGCATAGGCCAGAACGCGTTTGCATTCGTTGCTCAGCGGTAAATCGACCGAAGTGGAAACCTTTTCCCGAATAGTGGTGTGACCCTCAATTTGTTTCCGGATCGATTCCACCGAGGCATGAGAGCGCAGAAAACGATTGGTCAGGGCCTTGTCTTCGCGGAGCAGTCCGAGCAGCAGGTGTTCGGTCTCAATATATGGAGATCCGAACTGGCTGGCTTCGTACCGCGCAAAAAAGATTACGCGCCTGGCTTTCTCCGTGTAGCGTTCGAACATATACCCATTCCCCCCCGAGTCTGCGCGGAACGCCTCGCCCTCCGCCAAACCCCTGACCCCAACCCTTTATTATGCATTTATATCGCCTAATCCCCCAAGCGATATCCGTCTTGAGTAACCCATACCGTCTTACTTTGGGAATTCCGAATTTTTCAACTTCAAGTCTTTTTGTTCCCCTGTCTTTAATTGTGGTTCTGTTCTGCATTTCGTTACTCCGGAAGCGACTCCGGCGCCACTTCTTCCATTTTGCCCTGATCCAACCGTAAAACGCGATGGCACCGTCGTGCAAATGCCAAATTATGCGTGGCGATCAAAGACGTCAACTGATGCTCGCGATGCAACCGCGCGACCAGTTCAAAAACCAATTCCCCGGTGCGCCCGTCGAGATCGCCGGTCGGCTCATCGGCCAGCAGTACTTGCGGCTGGGTGATGAGCGCCCGTGCCAGCGCCAACCTTTGCTGCTCGCCTCCGGAAAGTTCGCCCGAACGATGATGCCCGCGTGATTCCAGTCCTACCTCGCGTAACCAACGCGAAGCCTCCTGTTCGGCTGAAGACAGCGCTTGCCCGCGCGTCAGCAGGGGCATGGCGACATTCTCCAAAGCGGTGAATTCCGGCAGCAGGTAATGGAATTGCCACACGTAGCCGATCTGGCGGTTACGGAACTCGGCGGCATCGTCCTCGGAGAGCGCATTCACTTGAGAGTTGGCGCAGTATACGGCACCCGCGGAGGGACGATCAAGGGCCGCGAGGATGTGCAACAAGGTACTCTTTCCGGCACCTGATTGTCCGACGATGGCCAGCATCGTTCCTTTCCTGACTTCGAAAGACAGATTCTCAAAGAGCACGAGCTCCGCTTCGCCTGAGCGAAACACCTTACTTAACCCTTCGACCCGCAACAGAGGGTCTTGAGCTATTTGATGCAAATTCCCCCTCCTAAGTATCAAGCTAGCTGGCCGTCTCCAACTGCAACGCAGTAGAAAACGATCTGTGATCCATTAGATCATGAGGAAGAACAACCCGATCCCGGGATTCCGTTTTTGGGAACGAGGTATGCGAAAGACTGTATACCTCTGGAAAACAAATGCAATGTGACCGTGGTCACAACGTGGCGGCGCGGGAACATTCCTCGGATGAGAGCGCGTCGGCAGCGATTTCGACAGCTTCAGAGCGGCGCAATACCTGGGTAGCTGCGCGATGGCGTGAGAAGAAAAGACAAAAAGTTTACAAGGGCGGATGCTGAGAAGAGGCCCGCAAAGAAATGGCGTCAGCCGGCGAGAAGCTTTTGCCGGTTGACGCCAATCAGGCTGAGACTCAGTTACCTGGACTCTACGAAACCAGTGCTACTTCCCGTGGTGGTCGTCAAAGCTGAACAAGTCCATCAGATCGCCGATCGCTGGACGATTCAAAGGAACGTAAGGGTTGTGCGGGTTCGTTACCGGATTGTGCAGATTGTCGCGGCTGCGGTCGGTTAGCGGAGCCAGTCCCCAGTTGGCCTCGATGAACTTCAGGATCGAAACGTGGTCGCTGTAGGTGTGGGAGATGTGCCCGGGCTTGGTGTAGGGAGAGACGACCAGCGTGGGGATTCTGGTGCCGTCGCCAAAGAAGTCGAGGGGTTGGATGTAGCCGGAGTCGTAGTACCCGCCGCCCTCGTCGAACGTGACGATAATGGCTGTGCTGGCCCACAGTTGCGGGTTGGCCTGGACGCCGTCGACGATTTTCTTTACGAAGCCCTCGAACAGGTTCAGCTTCGAAGAAGACGGGTGCCCGTCGAGCCAGCCATCAGGCTTCACGTAAGACACGGCCGGCAGCGTTCCGTCATGGATCGCTTTATAAAGGACGGTGGTGTCCTGGTTGTGGGCCCGGCCTGATGCGCTCGTCATGATCGAGGTTGAGTACTGGAACCAGTTGCAGATGTTGCAGTACGTGTTGTCAGGGGTCACATAGTTGTTGTCCGGATTGGCCAGGTAGGCGTTCCACTGGTCTCCGTAGTATGCCCACGAGATGCTCTTTTCGTTTAACTCGTCGCCGATGTTGCGGAGGGGAGATGGCGGAATGGTGAAGACGGTCTCGTTGGGATTGCCGATGTCGGCATAGGCGTTTCTGCCGTCACCGTAGTATCCGGGGTTGTAGTTGTTAAGCAGATAGTAGTGTCCCGGATCGCAATTGGGATGGATGGGGCGGCGGAGCGAATGTAGATAGCTCACCACTTGGCCAACGCCCGGCGCAGTTGTGTCAGAGCAGTTGCTGTAGGTTCCGCCACCGTAGGAGGGGGAGCCATAGGAGCCGCCGCCGTAGCCATCCTCGGTATACCAATCGTTGGTGCCAGGCTGCGGGTTGGGGTTTTCGATTTCGTCCACTACTCCGGCGTTGGGGCTGCCGGCAGCGACCAGTTGATTGTGCGGTGGCGTGGCGGCGTTGCCATTGCCGTCGCTGAACCAGATCCCGTCACCGGTGCCGAGCATGACGTGATTGGCGCCGGTTCCACCCATGACGGATTGATGGAAATTGTCGCTCATGGCGTAGTTGTCGGCGAGAGACTTGAAGTAAGGCGCATCGCCTTGCAGCATGTTGTAGAAGCCCATCGACGTACTGCCTTCTTTGGTGCTGTAGACGTCGAAGCCGGAAGGTTGCGGACTTCCATTGGTGCCGGCCCCGACCGAGACTTCGACCCAGGGCCACAGGTCATTGCGGCATCCGCTGGGGTTACTTCTTGTGGCGTTGGCGGCGTTGCAATCGAACTGCTGCCACATCTGGTAGAAGCGATGGACGGGACTGTTCGCGTAGGAGTCGTAGGGCAGGGTTGCCGAGGTCAGCTGGAACGGACCGGAAGGAAGAGACGTCGCGTTCGGGACGCGGGTATCGACCGCTCCGTGCGCCAGTCCGGTGCCGCCGGTGGTCAGGTAGACGTAATAGTCGTCCGGAAGCCCGTTCTCATATTTCTTAGCCGTTGCGACATCCGGGAACGGCCCACTGGAATATCCGCCTGCGAGCACTGGTGGCAGGATCGAATACGGGACGTTTCCGGATGGACTCAGCTGATAACCGTCGGTGCTGGAGTCGGTGGCCGACGACTGGCTGGCCAGAGAAAAGTTGGGTCCCGGCGTTCCATCTTCGTTGACGATGCCTTTGGAGAGCAGATTCCAGACGCTCTCGCCCTGGCTTGGTTTGTAGGTGGCGAACACATGGTCAAAGGTGCGATTTTCTCCGATGATGACGATCACGTGCTGGATCGGAGTCTGGGTTTTGTGTCCTTTGTCCTTGGCAACTGCAAAAACGGGTGCGATCAACTGAATCGACAAGGCAACGACGCTGAGCAAAGATGCGGAGCGCCACTTGAGCGGAGATTGCTGGGGACAGTTCATGGTCAGCTTCCTCACAAAGTTAAAGATAGGGAAAGGCTACTGGGTGTTTGTTGCGGATATGTGAAACGCAGATTAAAGCAAAGCGAATTTACGGTGCAAAAACTCTAAGGTAATTGCCTGACACTAAAATGCTATTCGTACCTTAGCGCTTCGGCCGGCAAGATCCGCGCCGCGGACCACGACGGATAAATCGTTGCCACAAACGAAATCCCGATGGAAACCAGCGCCACGATCACTCCATCGATCAGACGCGGCGCGAACGGGACATAGTCAATCGAATAGACCTCAGGCGAGAGCGAAATGAAGTGGTAGTGTCCGCCTGCCCACGAGATCCCGTAGCCGAGCACGAGACCGATCACTGTCCCGATCACGCCAATCAACACGCCCTGCGCGATGAAGACGCGGCGGATTTGCGCCTTCTTCGTCCCCAGGGACATGAGGACGGCAATGTCTTTCGTCTTTTCCATGACCATCATGATCAGCGAGATCAAAATGTTGAGCGCGGCCACGAACACGATCAGGCCGATGGTGATAAACGTTACGACGCGCTCCAGGCGCAACGCGCGGAAAAGAGGCTTGTTCTGTTCCATCCAACTGGTGGCCATAAAGCCGTGGCTTCCTGAGTAAAGATCGGCGGCCTGTTCGAGAGCGTGCGCCACGTCGCCAGCGAGGTAGATATCGTCGAGCTTGAATTGGATGACTGAGATCACGTCGCCCAACCCGAATAACTCCTGCGCGTCAGAAAGCCGGATAAACGCCCAGGAAGAGTCGTAGTCGAAAAAACCGGAATTGAAGATGCCCGCGACGTGGAAACGGATGTACTTCGGCACCATTCCAAACGGAGTCAGCTCGCCCTGCGGAGAAGTGACCAGCACCACCGACCCGACGGTGGCGCCAATCTCCTCCGCCAGGTCTTTGCCGAGAATGATGGGAGGCATCGCGGCAACGCGCTGCTGCACGCCGCTCAAATCGTCGGGCGATTCTGTTTGTGTAGAGCGGGCGCCCTCGCCCGCTGCCGTTGAAGCTGCATTTGAATTTGACGTTGACCTTGCTCCCGAGGGAGGCTCCGCCATCCCGCCGGAGGGTGCTTCCTCCAGCGCCGCCGCCGATCCGAGTGTGACAGTTTGCAGTAGATCGCTGACCTTGCGCTCATACTGCGGCAGCATCCCTTTCAGCACCGCGCCGCGCGCCCGCGGTCCGCGCGAAATCAGCACCTGCTCGTAAATCGCCGGAGCGGCTGCTACCACGTGCGGCTGCTTCGATAGCTTATCGAGCAGCGGACGCCAATCGCGGATGCCGTCGCTTTCCACCCGCAGCAGGCTGATGTGCGCGGTCGAACCCAGCAGCCGCGCCTGCAAATCCTGCCGAAAGCCGTTGTTGATGGCGAGCGCCACGATCAGTGAAGCCACTCCCGCCGCAACGCCTAAGACGGAGATTCCCGTGATGACGCCGATGAACGCCTGGCGGCGTTTGGCGCGAAGGTAGCGAGTTGCGACGAAGAGTTCGAAGCGCATGAGAGGCAGCTGTCAGCTATCAGCCATCAGCTTTCAGTTACTGCGGATTATAGCTGGCGCGCTTCCCCTACTCGCGGCAGAACCGCCGGCACGGATCGGCGATAGGCGCGGTAGGAGTCGCCAAACCTCTCCTCCAACTCCGCATCCTCCAGTCGGATCATCACGACTCCCGTTACCATTGCGAACGCCGTCAACCCCCAGCAGACGGCTAGTCCGGTTCCGACACTCCATGCCAGCATCTCGCACAGATGCGCCAGGTACACGGGATGCCGCACGTGCGCCCGGATTCCATCCGTTACCAGTTGCTGATCGCGATTTCCACCCTGAACTTCCGGCAGTCCGGCGAGTTGCTTCGCGCTGAAATTTTTCCCGGATTGCGAATACACATACAACCCGCATACGAACAGCAATGCCGATACTCCCCACAGCCAGTCTGCTCGATAGAGTAGTACTTCTCGCCAGGGCCGGGTGACCAGCGCGACCGCTACCCACATCGCCATCCACGCGGGCAACAGCACCGCGTATGGCGAGCGACGATATGAGCGACGCCGTGCGCGCCAGCGTTCAGCAAACGGATGAATCATCAGCCAGAAGGCGGGGATGGTCGAATACAGTACGCAGACTAGCCATCCGATGATTTGTAGCCAGTGAAGCACGTGAGTGTCGTTCGGTCTCTCGCTTCTGACAAGAATCTTAGCAACGCGGCATTGAGGTTCGTATCAGGGTATCGCTTCAGCGATACCATAAGCTCATCGAAATAGCCGCCCCTTTAGGGACCAGTGGCGAATTCAATCGCTGGCCCGCAGCGCCTGAAGGCGCTTTCATGAGGTCATATTTACGGCACGCCTGAAGGCGTGCCCTGATACGAAACGCACTCTCGCCACGGTTTGTCGTGGCTGTGAAATTTCATCGCAGGCGATCGGCATCTGGCAACTGACCGCGGGCCACAGCTTCCTGTTATTCTTCTTCCTCATGTCCCCCATCCTGACCAGTGTGCTGCTGGGGCTGACCGCGGCGGGCGCGAATGTGTTCGGCGGCGCCATCATCGTTCAGAAGCATTGGGAGCGTTCCTACCTCCGCTACTTCGTCGCGCTCGGCGCAGGTTTCATGCTGGCGACGGCGCTGGTCGAAATGGTGCCGGAGAGCATTCATCTGCGTGGCGCGTATGCCGGATTTCTAATCCTCGCGGGATACCTGCTCGTGCATTTTTTTGAGCACACGGTCACGCCGCATTTCCACTTTGGAGAAGAAACCCATGCTGACCAGTTTGTGCATTCTCATAAGGGATACTCGGTCCTGATCGGGTTGCTGATTCACACATTTTTCGATGGCATCGCGATCGCCTCGGGATTCCTCGTTTCCCCAGCGCTCGGCTGGATCATCTTCCTGGCGGTTTTCCTGCACAAGATTCCGGAAGGATTCACCATCTCATCGGTGATGCTGGCGAGCGGTCGAAGCCGCGCGTTCGCCTGGGGAGCGTCCGTGCTTTTGGGCGTTGCCACTGTGGCGGGAGTGATGACGATGGCAATTTTCCGTCAGGAAGTAAGCTTCGGCTTGCCCTTGTCGGCGGGCGTTACGATTTACGTGGCCGCGTCGGACCTGATTCCCGAGGTGAATAAAGAGCCTGGGGTGAAAATGGCCCTACTCGTCTTCGTCGGGACGGCGTGCATGTTTTTGCTGGATCGATTCTTTCACGTGCACTAGCAGTTCTCAGTTCCCGGTTCTCAGTTCTCAGTTCTCGGTTCTCAGTATGACCCCCCTGATTTGTTCTGAGAACTGAGAACCGAGAACTGAGAACTTGCTTACCCGCTATGCCTGATGTGCATCACGTCGCCGTCCTGCACAATGTAGTCTTTCCCTTCGAGGCGCAGAGTTCCTTTGGCTCGCGCATTCGCTTCGGAACCTGCCTCTAACAGCTGATCCCAGCGAATAGTCTCGGCGCGGATGAAGTGCTTTTCCAGGTCTGAGTGAATCGCGCCAGCGCCGTTCTGGGCGCGCGTGTTCAGCGGGATCGTCCATGCGCGGCATTCGTCTTCGCCGGCTGTGAAAAACGAAATCAGTCCCAACAGGTGATAGCTTTTGCGGATCAGCCGCGAGAGCCCGCTTTCGGTCAGTCCATAGCTGCCGAGAAATTCTGCCGCGTCTTCGTCGCTCATTTCCGCCAGTTCGGCTTCCACTTTGCCGCAGATGGCGCTGGCCCCGGCATTCGGACGCGCGGCTACTTCGGTCAGCTTATATTTTCCCACCGCCGCTTCCAGGTCTTTGCCGAGTTCGGTGCTCTCGCCGATATTGAGCACGTAGAGCATTGGCTTCTCACTCAGAAACATGAAGCCGCGGATGCGCTTCTTGTCTTCGGCTGACATCTCCATTTCGCGCAGCGGCTTTTCGGTTTCGAGAAACGCTTTGGCTTTGATCAGCAACTCGTTTTCTTTTTCGAGTTCCGGTGTCTTCATCTTCTTCAAATCTTTTTCCAGACGGTCCAGGCGTTTTTCGATCTGGCCGAGATCGCTGACCATGAGATCGAAATCAACGTTCTTGATGTCGCGCAGCGGATCGAGGGGGCCGACGTGCGGGATGGCATCGTTTTCAAACGCCCGGAGCACGTGAATGAGCGCGTCTACCTGGCGCAGATGGCCGATGTAGGCCGTCTCTTTGAGCGCGTCCTGGCCGATAGCGCCGACGTCCACATACTCGACCGAGGCGTGCGTCAGCTTCTTTGGATGGTAGAGCGCGGCCAGCTTGTCGAGGCGCTCGTCAGGCACCTTGGCGACTCCGATGTGCGCCTCGCGCGGATTTGAATACGCCTGCTCGGAAAGATGAACCTTCGTCAGAATGCTAAATAGAGATGTCTTGCCGACTTGCGGCAGACCGATGATGCCGGTTTTCATGGGGAAGTCTCAGCTCTCAGCTATCAGTTGTCAGCTATCAGTTCAGTCAAAAGAATAAATCATCGGGATCGA
>Ga0073928_10008764_pt1 | contig 12553 bp, 12 predicted proteins | sample PaiPotPPA55metaG_FD_76969 | JGI IMG/M metagenome (GOLD analysis project Ga0073928, IMG submission 76969) | Iron sulfur acid spring bacterial and archeal communities from Banff, Canada, to study Microbial Dark Matter (Phase II) - Paint Pots PPA... ...
CGTACCATCGTTTTTATCGACGAAATTCATCGCTTCAACAAAGCGCAGCAGGATGCGTTTCTTCCTCACGTGGAAAAAGGCAACATCCGGCTGATTGGCGCGACTACTGAAAATCCTTCGTTTGAAATCATTTCCGCCCTTTTGTCTCGAAGCCGGGTGTATGTCCTTAAACCGCTGGCGGAAGAAAAGATTATTTTGCTCCTGAGGCGGGCAATTGAGGACGAGCCCCGCGGCCTCCGTGCTCTGAAACTGCGCGCCTCGGATGAAGTGCTGACTAGAATCGCATCGTATTCGAGCGGCGATGCGCGCAGCGCCTACAACGTTCTAGAAGTGGCCGCGACCCTGGCGCGTGAACATGACGGCAAAGAAGTGGGCGCCGAGATCACCACCGAGATTGTTCAGGATGCCGTCCAAAAACGCGTCCTGCTCTACGACAAAGGCGGCGAAGAACATTACAACCTGATTTCCGCCTTGCACAAATCAGTTCGGAATAGCGATGCGGACGCCGCCCTTTATTGGCTGGGCCGAATGCTGGAGGCGGGTGAAGACCCCCTTTACATCGCACGCCGCGTAGTGCGAATGGCGGTTGAAGACATCGGGCTGGCTGATCCGAATGCACTCGGGCTTTGCATGGCCGCGCGGGACGCGGTGGATTTTATCGGCATGCCGGAAGGCAATCTCGCTCTGGCACAAGCCGTGGTTTACCTCTCTGTCGCACCGAAGTCAAACGCGTTGTACAGCGCGTACTCCGCCGTCCTGGAGGATGTCGAGCGCACCGCCGCCGAATCAGTTCCCCTCCACTTGCGAAATGCTCCGACAGGATTGATGAAGGGGATGGGGTACGGAGCAGGCTATCAGTATGCCCACGATTTAGACGGCAAAGTCGCGGACATGCAATGCCTGCCGGACAATTTGCGTGATCGCGTTTATTACCGTCCAACCGAAGAAGGGATCGAGAAGAGAATTCGCGAACGGTTGGACGAAATCAGGCGGAAGCGGGCTGCGATTGACGAGGTCAAATAAAAGCAGATTCCTCGCGTGAGGATCCTTGCGGCTTGCCGATGCCATGGCTCGGAATGACGGTGTTTATTGAATTTAGCGAAATCGCGCTCGATGTTCTTTCAGAATGCACAAGTCCATCCCTACAAAGATTCCGGCCTTTCGCGCTTTCTCTGCCGCTCTTTCGTGAATGATTCGCTCCTGCATCCAAATCGCAAGAACCTTCAGTTGGATGGCCTGATCGACAATCTCCTCGACGAACTCTGGCCGCCGAAAGATATTCACGATATCAATCTTCTCGGGGACGTCCAGCAGTGACGCATAAGCCTTCTCGCCTAACGCCTCACCAATTTTCGGGTTCACCGGAATAATTCTGTAGCCCTGGGTCTGCATGTACGCGGAAACTCCATGGCTCGGACGAAGCGGGCTGTCGGAGAGTCCCACAACGGCAATGGTCTTCGACTTCTTCAAGAGCTCAGTGATGGGATCGGAAGATGGCAACGACGCCATGGCGTCAGTATTGTAGCGGTTCCTACTTATCAACCACTAGTTTTTGGCGGTACATTCTGAGCGCAAGTTTCCGTACGGTATCCGAAACCTCTTTATTGCCAGACAGATTCTTCAGATCGGCGACGAGGATGTTTTTCATCAGACCGAGCGAGACATCGATCGGGGTGCGCGGATTGAAAACCAGGTTGCGAACTATGTTGTATAGCTTCATGTAGCGCCGCTTCAGTGGAATGGCTCGAAGTACAGCCTCAAGAACGTTTTTCTGACTGGCGAATTTTTCCACTTCGCTGTCGCTGATCTTGGGCGAGTCCAGGACTGCCAAGGCCACAATTTTCGTGCCGTCGCGGACCAGCAACGCCCTCTCTTCTTTGCTGCCTTTCATCGCGAGTTGAATTCGTCCCTTGACGTCGAGGACGGAAATCCGCTGTAGAGCACTGCCGCGTTTCTGCGACTCGACAGCCGCCGGAGCCATTTTTTTTACGACGGCAGCCGCGGCCCCTGCGCCTCCTCCGTGATGTGCGCCAGCTTCAGCAGTCGATGCAGCATGCGTTTCGGCTTCTGTTGCGGAGACGTCTAACTCCCCCGCCTCTGCCGCCGTGGCAGGGAGGCTTTCGATTCCTCCCACCGGCTGAAATGGCTTTTCGCCGTCAGCCGCGATTTCAGCTGTGTGAGCGGTGATATATTTTGCGACTTCCTCGTCAGCTTCTTTATCTTCTTGCGAAAGCTCCATTGCCGCCTCCAGGTCAGGCGCGGGCTGTTGCGATGAAACTCCAGCTTCCGCTTTCGTTGCTTCTGGAATCACTTCGGCTTGCTTATTAGAAGATGTGAACAAGGCCAGTCGCTCCTCTATCGTTCCGGACTGGATTCCATTCAGGTTAGTGTTGGAAGCCAGAGCCGATAAGATTTTCTTGGAGTGGATGACGCGATTATTGTTCAACGCCGTCTCCGCCAATTCTCGCGACAGTGACGGCACCAGCGCGGCCACGCACGCTTCATCTACCGATGGATTCGCCAGCAAGGACTCAAACAGCGCTGGTCGAAAATTCTCGCGATCCGAAAAATATGAGAGAACCGCTTCCGGAGTCTGCGGATTAGCAGCCGCAGCCCGGCACGAAGCTTCATCCCATCCGGCCAGCGTCAACCGCGCCTGCTCGCCGAAAGGCTTGCTCTCGGTGGCGAGATACACGAGGATCTCCAGCATCTCCTGCGGCGGCAAGGCGAGGCCTCCGCGCGCGGCAGACTGCACTAGAGTCGCTGGCACAGCCGACGCACGTATGAGGTCAATCATCCGCGGCATTTGTTTGCATTGTCCATTGCGTAATTCTCGAAACTATAGAATCACGTATCGGGAGCCTGTTTGCCACTGTTTTTGCAGTAACAGAGGTTACTGAAGAGACTAAAAGTTCGTTTCTGGGTCACCGATGAGTTCTAGCTCGCAGCCGACTTTTCCCCCCGCCGCATCTGCAGGTAGGCTCGAATGAATGGCTGAAGGTCACCGTCAATGACACGATCTACATCGCCAATTTCCAGTTTCGTTCGATGGTCCTTTATAAGCCGGTAAGGTTGGAGAACGTAGGAACGGATTTGCGAACCGAAATCAATATCTAACTTGGAGTCCTCGATTTTCCGCGTCACCTCGCGTTTCTTCTCCAGTTCATGCTCGTAGATTTTCGATCGCAGCATACTCATGGCACGCTCCTTATTTTTATGCTGCGAGCGCTCGTTCTGGCATCCCGCGACAATGCCGGTTGGCAGGTGGGTTATCCGCACCGCGGAATCGGTAGTATTCACGTGCTGTCCACCCTTGCCGCTCGAGCGGTAAGTGTCGATGCGCAAATCTTCAGGCTTGATTACGACTTCGATACTGTCATCAATCTCCGGCGAAACGTACACGCTCGCAAAAGAAGTATGCCGTCTCTTGGCCTGATCGAACGGGGAAATTCGAACGAGCCGGTGCACTCCGATTTCGCTGGTGAGAAGTCCGAACGCATATTCGCCATTCACCGCGAAAGTGGCGGACTTCAATCCCGCTTCTTCCCCTGCCTGGTAGTCGTACAGCACAGTCTCGAATCCTTGGCGCTCAGCCCATCGCAGATAAAGGCGCAAAAGCATGTCCGCCCAGTCTTGCGACTCGGTTCCACCCGCCCCCGGGTGAATAGTAACGATTGCGTTGCGAGCGTCATTTTCACCCGAGAGCAAAGTTTCGGTTTCGAGACGATCAACAAGCTGCCTGAGCGAATCGATTTCGCGGCGCAAATCCGCGTCGACATTCTCCCCCTCGCGCGATAAATCGAAATAAGCGGAAATGTCACTGTCCCGGCGAATCAGGTCGGCTTCATGCGCGAGTAAATTCTCCAGGCGCTTCTTCTCGCGCATTACCTGTTGAGACTTTTGGGGATTCGACCAGAGATTCGGATCGGCTGCCTGTTTGTCGATCTCGGCTAGCCGAGGACGCAGATTGCCACCGTCAAAGGTACTCCCGAAGTTCGTTCGCTTTGGCTTTTAAAGCAGAATATTCGTGCTCTAACTCGACGTTCATCTTTACTTTGCCTTTTTGAGAAATGGGAGGCGCAGAAACAGCGCCACTGCAGAAATTATCGCACACAAGTAAGCGAGCCAATCTCCGTGTCGAGTATAGAAAGTGGTTACATCCGACAACGCGTAGGGCCCTTGCAAGGCAATTCGAATTTTGCGATCAACGCTTGCGACGACGCGCCCATAAGGATCGATGGCAGCCGTCACTCCGGTATTCGTATCTCGAAGCAGCCAGCGCTGGTTTTCAATTGCCCTCATTCGTGCCTGCTTTAAGTGTTGCGCGTAGGCGCCGCTGTCTCCATACCAACCGTCGTTAGAGATGTTTACGAATATTTGGGCGCCGTTGGCGGCGAGCTGCCGGATCTCATCGGGAAAGATTGACTCGTAGCAGATGAACACGCCTAACTTCTTGCCGCCCGCATCCAGTGGATCTCGAGATTTGCCCGCCGAAAAGTCACCGACTTCTTTAGTGAGACCTCCGGCGAAGGAAAAGACGTTTTTGAAAGGAACGTATTCGCCAAAGGGCACCAGATGGATTTTGTCATAGCGGCCAACCAGATTTCCATTCGGATCGATAAGCGCTGCCGAGTTGAATATCTGCGTCGGCCTGGAAGTGAACGGGTTTGCGTTTTTGATTCCAACGCTCCCGGCGAGGATCCATGCGTGAGTTTCGCGGGCAAATTTTGCGAGGGTGTCACGAAAAGCGGGATCACTGGTATAGAACGGCGCGGGATTTTCCGGCCAGACGATCAGCCTTGAGTCCGAATCTTGCGGCAAGCTCGGAGACTTGCTCAAAGTTAACAAGTCTTGCAGCGTGGTATCGAAATATTCTTTCGTCCAGTCTGCGCCTTCCACTACAGGAATGTTCGTCTGTACCAGGGTCGCAACGTAGTCAGAGGTAAATGACGGCGCCGGTATAAGACGTCCGGCTTGCAGGACGACAGCCGCGCAGACCGCTGCCAGCAGAAGTGTCTTGCGCTTCTCGCGATGCACAAGAAAGCTGGCGGCGAATGCGGCATTCACAATCATGATCTCCAGAGATAAGCCATAGACCCCGGTGAAGGTGGTCATTCGCGCGAGTGGTATGTTGTCGACTTGGGCGATCCCAAGAAGGTCCCACGGAAATCCAGTGATGCGAGTCCGCGCAAGCTCGACGCTGACCCACACCACAGGCGACAAGAGCAATGCTCGTGGATTGAACGATTTCTTGCCGGCGAGCACGGTCATCAGCAGGCCGAAGGCGCCGTGATACAAGCCGAGGTACAGGCAAAAAAGAATAAGGATTCCGATGGCGGCAGGCGTATTTACGCCTCCATATTGCCGCATCGTGCTGAAAATCCAATAGCAACTCCCCGCATACCAAAGAATGCCGCAGACGTACCCCATCACGAAACCTTGCAGTGGCGAGGCCGGAAGCAACTTCACGCCTTCAGTAAGTTGCAGCGTGTCAGGTTGACGTGTACGGGAGAGCGCCACCAACAAAGGCGCCACAGCAACCCAGCAGAGCACGTATAGATTCGCAAGCGGGAAAATTATGATCTGAAGAACTGCCGAGAGAAGAACTAAAAGCCACGCGCTCTTATGGATGCGAAACACATGGAGAGGATAACAAACTGTTGTCTGGTGACTGCGATCGACGGGTTTGGGGCGATCCCAATTATTTCTTCTTCGCGAGACGCTCAAGAACGCCCAACTGTTTCAAATACTCACGAACGGGACGTGCCGGGGTCCCCCAAAATGCCACGCCCTTCCCTCGCAGCACTTTATTGGGAAGAACGCCACCCTGTCCGCCGAGCATGACTCCTTCTTCGATTCGGGCATGTTCCCCAATTCCCACCTGCCCGCCGAGGACAACATCATCTTCGATGGTGATGCTGCCGGAGAGGCCTGTCTGCGCAGCGATAACAACGTCCTCGCCAATCTGGCAGTTGTGGCCGATGTGGACGAGGTTGTCGATCTTCGTGCCCCGGCCAATGCGGGTCGTATCCAGCGCTCCGCGATCGATCGTGGTATTGGCGCCGATCTCGACGTCATCCTCAATTTCAAGTTTGCCGATCTGCGGAAATTTTTCGTGGTGGCCGGTTGCTTCACCGCGAACATACCCGAAGCCGTCGCTGCCCAAAACCGCCCCAGCATGGACGATTACACGATCTCCAAGCCAAGCGCCGGAATAGATCGTCACGTTGGGATATAGCACGCAATCACGGCCGACCCGCACACCTTCGCCGATAACGCATCCCGCCCCAAGAAACGATCCGTCACCGATCTCAACATCTTCTCCAATGACGACGCGTGCCTCGACCGTAACGTTTTCAGCCAGCCGCGCGGACGAATGCACAACAGCAGTGGAATGAATTCCCGATTGCTGAGCAGGTTTGCGACGAAGCAGCCTCGCGGCATGAGCGAAAGTGAGGCGAGGCTGTTTCGATATCAGCAAAGGCTTCGCATACGTCTTCTTAGCAGCGAAACTGCCCGCAATCACCGCGGAAGCGCTGGACTCGAGGGCGAGCCGAAGATTCTTTTCGTCCTCTACAAAAACCAAATTCCCCGCCGAGGCCGACCGGATACTCGAAATGCCGCTCACTTCGATGCTTCCGTCCCCGAGGACCTGAGCTCCGACCGATTCGGCAAGTGCGCTTACTTTCATTGCACCTTTTTATACGTTTGTCCGGTGAAAGAGAAGCCGAGGACTAGAATGTTGCTAGGGACCACCCAGTTCTCGTATGGAAAAGAAGATATTTTGGATCACATTCACGCTTCTGGGACTAGTAGCAGATTTTACGCTCCCGCTCTGGTGGGCTTTGGGAGCAACCATCCCAATTGTGTTCCTAAGCTGGTGGATCGCCTATCGTAGCGACTGGTTCTGAATCGGGAGGATTGCCTCCACTCTGTCATCCCGACCGAAGTGGAGGGACCTGCTTCTTCAATTCTTCAATATAAGGACTGCTGGCCCTCAGGCCGCGTCTTCCAACGCCGATGCACCCATAACCATTGGTCTGGATATCGCCGCACATAATCTTCAATAATCTTTGTAAATAATGATGTGTTCGCGATGATGTCGGCGTCATCGTCCCCGGTGCGAATCAACTTAGCAGGCGGATCAAAGCGCAGACGGTATTTTCTCAATACCGGATCCCAAATGGTGAACCCTGGCACGACCGCCGCATCGGTTCGCAATGCGATGCGCGCCAGGCCGCTTGCCGTACATGCGGGTATACCAAAGAAATCCACGAAGACGCCCTGAGGCGGAGTCATGTTGGTATCCATGAGAATGCCAACAGTCTCTCCGGCTTTCATCGCGGAAAGAAGCCCTCGAACGAAGTCGTCTTTATCGACGGTCGAATTGCCATGCATGGTGCGGTAGCGGCGCGCCAGGCGATCAATGTAGACGTTGTCCAAAGATCGCATCACGATGTGAAGAGGATGGCCATAGAGCGAGTGCGCGAACGCGGAAAGCTCCCACGCCCCAAGATGCGCAGTCAGAAACAACACACCCTTGCCACGCTGCAAGGCGCGTTCGAAGTTCTCGAAGCCGTCATACACCACAACCTTGCTGACGTTCTCGACAGTATATTTGGGGAACAAACACAGTTCGGCTAACTGGCGTCCCAGGGAAGTGAACACTCCCCGCAGAATTGTCGCGCGTTGATGGCGGCTTTTTTCCGGGATGGCGAGCTCCAGGTTCCGCATTCCCACCCGCCGCAGGCGTACGTGCAGCACGTAAACCACCCATGCCAGGGCGATTCCTAACATTCGTGCGAGTGGACGAGGCAGTACCCCAATTGTCTTAACGATCAACCAGACCAGCGCGTACTCAAGTCGCTGACGCATTCCCCGGGGAAAACGGGCGGCAAGGGGCTTCGCCGCTGGTATTGAGTGTAAATAGTTATTGTCTTTGTGAGCGAGGTTCTTCACTCGAGAGAAACGAGCGGAGGAATGAGGCATTCAAACGCGAGCTCCGGAGGAGCGGGATATGTTAGCCCTGAACGTAAGTCCGGGGTAAGCGCTAAACTCGACCACGCTCCCGCAGGGGGAACCTCTGAAACACCTGACAAGTGGGCCTCTGTGGGGGCGACTGATGTCTTACTTGCTCGCCGTTTTCGCCCATTTCGCCAGAGTTTGCAAGAATGGATAAGCTCCAGCAGGCGCATCCGCTTTCTCAAGCGAAGTGCTGAAGGGCACCGCGCTCCCATAAAATTCCCTGGTGCTGTCCTGATCCTGCTTGATCACGGCTCCGTCCAATTCCAAACCCGCAAAAACGCCACGTGCCCGCGAATAGCTGAGCACTTGAGCGCGCATTTTCCAATCCGTGTCCGCAGTCGCGGCTCGCCCCACAGGGCCGGCGGCAACGCTGGCATCCGCGCCAAGCTTGAATTTGCTGGATAGCAGATGGTTCATGCCCTGCTGATTCATGATGAGCATCACCAGGTCGACGGCCTGTCCTCCGATTTGTAGCCCAAAACTCCCGCCCTCAATCGTCAAGAACGCTGGGTCGCTCCAACCCGTGGATGTCCGGCAACTGGCGACACCTTTGCCGTATCGCGCGCCAACAACAAATCCTGCTTTTAACATGGAGGGAATAACCGCCACGCATTCGGCGGATCCCAAAACATCTTCTGGAATTCCCCGGTCCGGAGTCTTCTGGATATCATCCAGCACTGCGGCTGCAGCCTGGATACGGTCGCCAGCTTTAGTTTGGTCGACGTCGGCGGCAAAGACCGCCGCCACGAGGCAGAACACAACACCCACCAACGCAACTCTCTTCATTGCCATCACTCCTCATTCCTGGTTATTCGGTTATGCCTACAGCGAGCACTCGTCACAGATGAATTCAGTGCCCTGATTTTAGAGGATTAACCCGAAGGAAACCGAAGAGTTGTTACGAAACAGACAGATGTGTTGCCTACCTAGGCACCGCACAAAAAATCGGGGCCAGAAATGGTGACCCTAAATCTCCATTCCCAACCCCGTCTCCCAGGTTCTGTGGTAGGTGAAAGGAGTATGCGTGACGCCGAAAAACCCGACAAGATGACTAAAGGGAATTGTCCCGAAGTAATAACAAAGGCCGGCTCGCAGGCCGGCCAGTTATCATTTCGCAAAGAAACTATGCCTTCTTAGGGGCGATGGCGTCCTTCGCGGCCTTGGCTACGCGGAATTTCACCACAGTCTTGGCCTTGATCTGAATAGGCTCGCCGGTTTGCGGATTGCGTCCCACGCGGGCTTTGCGATGCGCCTTTACCAGGCGTCCAATGCCGGGCACGACGAAGATTCCGTTCTTCTTCGTCTCTTTGATAGCCGTATCGGCGAGGGTCTCGAGGAAAGCCGACGCTGCCTTGTTATTTGTTTCCAGTGTCTCGGCGAGGTGCCGGACGAGTTGAGTCTTGGTCATGCCTGAAGCCATGAATCCTCCATAATCTGAATTTTTCGAGCGAGGTTGCATCTTATACCCGCTGGTTGTGGAAAAGAAGCGCTTTGGGCCATATTCCATGCGGTTTTTTCATCTTGGAACCAGAAAAGGCCACAAAAATCGCAGTTATCCACAGGTTTGTGTTAAAAAACCCCTGATCTGATGCCTCTCTGGCATGGTTTGGTCGACTGTTCTGTGAGTCGGAGCAACGGCTCTTACATGTCATAATGCAGTTCCGAGGATGCCGACCTTGAGTTGTTCTATCTGCGAAAAGCGCAAGGAGAAACGATTTTGTCCGGCAGTGCATGGACGTATTTGTCCGCAATGCTGCGGAGAAAATCGCGAGATCACGCTGGATTGTCCGAGCGACTGCGTGTATCTACAGCAGGCCCGGCAGCATGAGGGACCCCGTTCGCTGCAAGACCTGGATCAGGCGGCATTATTTCCCGAGGTTGAGATTGGCGACCAATTCCTCTATGAACATCAACATCTGTTGCTGGGGATTAATTATGCGCTGGTGAAGAGTGCGCGCGCCGATCGTATCCTCGTGGATGAGGATTTGATTGCCGCGCTCACGGCGTCAGCTCGGACCTATGAGACGCTGGTTAATTCCGGACTGTACTATGAGGTTCCCATCGCCAGCATCGCGCGGCAATCCGTTGTGGCGGAAATTCAAAATATGATCAAAGAGTTTAGGGAGGCGGAGCTAAAACATACTGGATCCGCGAGACTCAGAGATTCAGAGGTCTTGACCGCGCTCGTGTTCTTAACTCGCATGGCGTACAGCCGAACTTCGGGACGGCCGAAGTCGCGCGCATTCATCGATTTTCTTGGGGCACAGTTTCAGGAGAAAGAGTCGACAATTGCCGCACCGGATGAAGTCGGAAGCAGAATCATTACACCGTAGATCCGTCGTTAGCTTAATCTCTTTACGACTTGCCCGGCGGGGAGCTTTTCAAGCAGCGATTGCATTCTCTGCTTCAATACTGGATGCCGGACGTCGGGGGCGATTTCTGACATCGGTTCCAGTACGAAGCGACGTTCGTGCATCGATATATGGGGAATTGTCAGTCCCTGCGTTTCGACTACTGACTTTCCGAACAGCAGGATATCGATATCAATTGTGCGCGGACCTTTTTTCTGTCGGCGGTGACGGCCCATTTCTTTCTCAATGGAAAGAATTGAAGCCAGCAGTTGTTTAGGCATCTTGTCTGTGTCGAGCTTGACAACGCAATTCAAGAACCACGGTTGAACGAGGAATTCGACTGGCTCCGTCTCATATATGGACGATGTGGCAATCACCTCGCCAAGACTTCGGATGCGCTCGATCGCACCTTTCAGATTGGCGACCCGGTCACCGACGTTCGATCCCAAGGAGAGGAAGGCGATTTTGTGCACCGGTTGAGGCTCCTTCTTTTCGTAGGGACGTTCCTAGAGAAGAGTACCGGAATATCAGGCGCCTGTGCCGGTGTTGGAATTCCTGATTTCTACTTCGTCTGAACGTTACAATAATTGTAGTGAGCGCAGCGACCACCCCCACCGTCCCATCCGCGCAGCTGGTCCAACGACAGCGATTCACGCTTAAACAGAGAATTTCGCTATGGCTGATCACGTGGTCGGGCACGCTGGTGATCAGGCTGATCGCGCCAACGTTGAAATTTTCGGTTTCCTTCGAAGAGGGAGGCCCCGCTGGCCTCGACACGCGCCCCATGGTGCTTTCGTTCTGGCACAATTGCGTTTTCCCAGCGATTTACATCTGGCGCGATCTTGGCATCCGTGTGATGTCGAGCGATAGCTTTGATGGCGAGTACACGGGCCGGATCATCCGTAAGTTCGGGTTCGTGAAGATCCGCGGTTCGAGCAGCCGAGGAGCTGTTCGCGCTTTTCTTGGAATGCGTCGCGATCTTGAAAAAGGCTGGACGGTTGCGTTTACCATTGACGGTCCAAAAGGGCCGAGATATGTGGCGAAGCCTGGACCTGTGCTTTTGGCTAAAGCGACGGCCGCCCCAATGGTCGCGTTTCATATCGCGGTCGAGAAAGCTTGGATTTTAAAAACGTGGGATGGCTGCATGATTCCGAAGCCATTCTCGCGAGCCCTGATGCGGGTAAGCCGCCAAATCGCGGTGCCGTCGAATGCGGATGAGCACGCGATGGAAGGGTTTCATGCGGATCTTCAATCGGCATTGGACCGTATGCGCGAATTTGCCGAGATGCATGTCTGCGAAGTTGGAAGCGGTGCGTTCCCTAAGTTCGCGCGAAAATTTGTGCCGAGTATTTCAAGAAATGAGGCTGAATGAGTGCTACGGTTCTAGATGGAAATAAGATCGCCGCCGAAATTCGGGCGGAAGTTACATCGGAAGTAGAAAAGCTAATGGAGATCGGAATGCGGCCAGGATTGGCGGTGATTCTGGTCGGGCACAATCCTGCGTCCGAAATCTACGTGCGCGGAAAGGTGAAAAGCTCCGAGGAAGTAGGTATCTACAGCGAGAAGCACACACCTGCGGAAAACGTAACCACCGAGGAATTGCTTGAACTGGTCAACGGACTCAACCTGCGTGACGAGATTGATGGAATTCTGGTGCAGTTGCCGCTGCCTCCGCAAGTCGATTCGAAGAAAATTCTGATGGCGGTGGACCCCGCAAAAGATGTTGATGGATTTCATCCCATGAACGTCGGCTTTTTGTCGACGCAACGTCTAGGATTGGTGCCTTGTACGCCGGCGGGCGTTATGGAAATCTTAAAGAGGAGCAATATTCCGGTCGCTGGTCGGGAAGCAGTTGTCGTAGGCAGAAGCGATATTGTGGGAAAGCCGGTGGCAATGCTGCTGATCAACGGGAATGCTACGGTCACGGTTTGTCATTCCAAGAGCCACGATTTGCCTGCTGTCTGCCGCCGTGCGGATATTCTGGTTGCAGCTATCGGGCGCGCGGGTATGATCACGCCCGATTTCGTGAAACCCGGCGCTACGGTCATCGACGTGGGAATGAACAAGCTAACGGACCCCGGAGAGTTCAGGAGACTGTTTGCAGGCAACGCGAAACGCGAAGAGGGGTTCAAGCTGAAGGGATCTACGCTAGTGGGGGATGTTCACCCGCGGGTTGC
>Ga0073928_10008765_pt1 | contig 12552 bp, 9 predicted proteins | sample PaiPotPPA55metaG_FD_76969 | JGI IMG/M metagenome (GOLD analysis project Ga0073928, IMG submission 76969) | Iron sulfur acid spring bacterial and archeal communities from Banff, Canada, to study Microbial Dark Matter (Phase II) - Paint Pots PPA... ...
GAATGGTGGGTTCGACTCCCTCACGCCTCCGCCAACTTGGTGTGACTCATGAGCCAAGTTTTCTGGTAGGAATTTCAATGCGACATCACGGTCGAGTCGGGTGTCTTGAGCTTTATAGACGACACCCATACCGCCGCCGCCGATCTTCTCGATAATTTTGTAATGGGCGAACCTCTGTCCGATCAGTGGTTGCTCCGGGTCCGGCATGTTGCACGCATCTTAGTTGGTCAGTGCAAATCTAGTCAACGCGGTTAGTTTCTCGAGGACCTATCTACCGAGCCAGGCCGTTTCAAAAGTGCGTTACCGTAGTCTGACGTTTAGGGCTAAAAAAGAGAGGGGAACCCGTTCGCGATTACTGAACGGACGACCCGGAATCGCGCAACAGCACAACGTCACCTTCGTTGTGGAATCGAAGAACGCCAAGATTCTTGCCGTCAGGAGAAAACTGAAACTCATTGATCGAGTCGGTTAAGAAGTTTGTTATCTGGTTTCCTTTGGACCCGTCAAGTGGCTGGAGCCACAGATTATCAGCGCCGTTTTCGCGAATGGGATACACCACGGCGGTCCCATCGCGAGTAAACTCGAGCGAACTAACAGCGCGCTCATCGCAGGTAAGCATCCTGACGTCCGGTTTGGGACCGGCGTCGACGGGGACTAGCGCAATTTTCGTGTCAACCGGACCGGTAGTAGTATTTCCGGTTACGAAGAACGCCAATACTTTGCCGTCAGGAGAAAGAACGGGAGCTCCGATCAGCACATTCGGGATCACGGTTCCTGGCAAGATTTCAGGTATTCCGCCTCCAGGCGATATTCGCTTAATTTGTTGCGCGTCAAACTCTACGTAGTACACCCACTTTCCGTCTGGCGAACATACGGGCGAAGTGTCGCGTTTCCCGTTCGTTAGTTGCTTCAGGTTTGAGCCATCGGCGTCCGAACGCCAAATATTGACACTGTTGCCCCCGTGTGCGCCCCACGTCACAATGTATTGCCTCCCGGGACATTTTCCATTCCAAATCGCCGCGTTCGGATCGCCAAAGAGCGTCGTCCTGTTATTACCGTCGACAGAAATACGTATGAGGCTGGTGACGTCACTGACATACAGCTCTCCAGCGCTGGCCCAAGCAAAGCTGAATGGATTATGGATTTGTGGAAGTGATGGGTTGGGCGGGGTTCCTGTGAAGCCCTTGGCCGGCAGAATATACAAAGTCTGTGTGAATTTCTGTTGTACGGCGGCCAGTGTTTTTCCATCGGAGGACAGCGTAAGCGCCTGGTAGTTATTTGTGTCTTTGGTCGTAGGGTGAAATTGACCATCAGTTGTAGAGATTAAGCCAATCTGACTTTGTGTCGACCCTTTGGCCCAGTAGCTGATTATTAGACTTTTCGCATCTGGCATCCACACTGTATCGTTTATCCCCCAATCTTTGAATTTGGAAAGCACGCGAGACTTGAACGATATAGCGTCTAACAGTCGCACCGAGAAGAACACCTCCCCATTGTCGTAAATTACTTCCGCGATCTGCCTGCCATCTGGGGACCAAGACACCACCAACGGCGCTTCAGCTATCGGCCCGTTTACGCTCACTTTCTCGCCCGAACCGTCAGCGCCGGATATGAGCAGTTGGAATTTCCCCACGTCTGGATCGTTATCGCGCACGTACGCTAGGTGTTTGCCATCCGGCGAAAACGTAACGCCGGTATCGACGTCATGGGCCACTACCTGCGGGCTTCCCCCCAATACTGGGGCTCGATATAGATTGAAAAAAGTATTGTCCTTGTCGACGGCTTTGCGGAAATAGATGTAATTGCCATCCGGCGAAAATACGAGGTTCCGAATGGAAGCGTCTGCCGGAGGAATCACTTCAGTGTCGCTGTTCGTCGCGACATGGCGGAGCCGCAGGCTCTGCTTTCCGCCTTCACTTACTACCCTGAGCAAATATTTTCCGTCTGGCGAAATGGCTGCAAGTAACGAATTGCCACCGTTCGTGACTTGCGAAATATTGAAGTTTTCAAATGGCACCGTGCGATGGCCATTCAGAAGAGAATAAACACCATAGCTGGCCGCTGCGATGAGCACGAGGGCAAGTGTGATAGCTGAGGCCGATCCCAATTTGTGCTGTCTGACGACTTCAATCACTGAAGAGGAGGTAGTCGACAAATGCGGGCTGGCGCCATCGACAGTCCGCTGCGTCGTAGTTGGGACATTTGGCGCTGGAGAGGACCCGATTGCCGCCGCCGAAGGGAAATGAGTCGCGGATCGACCGGAATCGGTGTCACGCTTCAGCCGTTGCAAGTCCGCGCGTATGTCAGCAGAATGTTGGTAACGTAGATTTCGATCTTTCTCAAGAGCTTTGCTGATTATCTCTTCTAATTTTGTCGGAATATCGGGATTCAGTCGCACGGGAGAGACGAGCGAACGATTAAGAATTGCCTCAAAAATTACGCCGCTGCTTTCACCTCGAAACGGTAGCGTCCCGGTCGACATCTCATAAAGCACAACACCAAACGAGAATAGATCGGTACGAAGATCGAGTTCCTTGCCGCGAACTTGCTCTGGCGACATGTAAGCAACCGTGCCGAGCGTGGATCCGGGGCTTGTCAGATATTCTTCATCTAATGCAAACGTGTCCATTGTTTGTGTTTTGCCAGAAGGACTTTCTTCTCCGACGTCAATTTTGCCAAACCGAAGTCGAGAATCTTCGCGTGCCCCCGTTCGGTGACAAAGATGTTGGCGGGCTTGATGTCCCGATGGACGATGCCTCTGGCGTGAGCCGCATCGAGAGCATCGGCAATCTCGATACTCAAATTTACGATCGATTCAAGTTCCATGGGGCGCCGGTCGATTCGATGCTTCAAGGTCGAACCGTCGAGATACTCCATAGCTATGAATGCTTTTCCGTCCTGCTCGCCGATGTCGTAGATAGTGCAAATGTTTGGATGGTTTAGAGCGGAAGCCGCCTGTGCCTCGCGTTCGCAGCGTGCTAACGATTGGGGATCTCTCGAGACGGCCTCAGGTAGGAATTTCAGGGCTACAAAACGGTGGAGTCGAGTATCTTCTGCTTTGAAGACTATTCCCATTCCACCGCCTCCAAGTTTTTCGGTGATGAAATAGTGGGAAAAGGTCTGGCCGATGAGGGAGACATCCACAGGACGCTATCTTAAGTTTTTAACAGACGGCCGGTCAATACTGTAAGCAGACTGGAAATACCCGCTTCGATCAGGGCGAAGGCGACGCATCTATTCAAAGCCCTGCACGGCCTCAGCCAGGGTCGGGAAAAGCCGGACAATTTTGTTCGCACTCGTTATCTCCAGCGTTTCTCCAACCATCCCTCGCGCCCCGGCGATATGCAATGGCACATCATCAGAATGCCAAGGCCAGAGCTGTCCAGGAAAGTAACCTGCGTCAAATCAAAAATCACCTTGTTATGATTTTCGTTGAGCAACTCTGCAAGTCCCCATTCAATTTTCTGGTTGTCGCTACCCATCGCAATGCGACCAACCATTTCAAGTACAGCAATACCCGGTTCGACGTTCTTGCGAAGGACGTTGAGAATCATGAAAGTCTTCCTTGAATCGCAAACTGGAATAGGTGAAATGTGCACTCCGACCTTTATGGTCGCGGAGTTGGCGGCGCTCGGGGCTAAATCTCGAACGCCTGTTCCGAAGACGTCAACGCGTCTTTGAACAAGGTGCGTCCTGTTTACAGAACCTTTCGCCAAAAAAGTCGTTTGGATTCCATACGGGACGCTGGAGATCATTCGCTGTGAAGTACACCAGTAGTGCCGCGAATCGCGCAAATCGCGCACTCGTCTCATAATCAATGGGCTGGCCAACATCGTCCTTTGGTGAATGGTATGTCGTTACCAACCATTTCTTCATCACTGCCAGTGGGTCGACACCTGGTTTTTCTGTCTTAAAACCCAGATCGATATACAGTGAGGGAACGCCAGTTTGGACGAACGAATATTGATCAGAACGAAGGAAGAATCCCTCGTCCGGAAAGTAATCGGGACTAACTTCAAATCCCGTTTCCGCAGCAGCCCGTCTTGCAACGCTGCTTAGCGAGGAATGCTCCTCTCCTAACGCCGTTACGTCCTTCACAGGGAAAAAAAATGCTCCGCCGTCAACATTAATATCCGCCAGGATTGGCCCATTCAATGGTGAGAGTCGGGCAAAGCATTCGGAGCCAAACAAAAATTGTTCCTCCCCGGTCAGCGCGACAAACGCTACACTTCGCCGGGGCGGGGCGGCGAGCCTGGCGAAGAACTTGGAGACCTCTAACAGAGGTGAAGATCCGGCCGCGTTGTCGAGGGCTCCGTTATAGATGTTGTCGCCATCTACGGCAGGGCCGATACCCAGGTGGTCGAGATGAGCGGTGAAAACGACATATTCGTTGCGAAGTTTCGGGTCGGACCCCGGCACGACTCCTACAACGTTCACGCTGTTCACGGGGGTGTGGCGGGCGCGATACGACATGCTTACGGTCTTCGTCAATGAGAACGAGGCGGGCTTACCAGACGTGGCCGACGCGAAGACCTCCTGCAAAGAGTGTCGCTCACCGGCGAAGAGCGCATCCGCCCCAGAGTGACTCAAAAGGGCTGTTGCCTTGATCTGCTCGTCAAGCCCAAATGGTTTGTCGGTTGAGCTAATCCAGCGCAGGGAGTTGTACCCGATCTTGACTTCGCGCAGCATGAATTCCCAAGGAAATTTCGCTTCGATCACTGGAGTACTGAATTCGAGAATGCCAACAGCTCCGTGGACGACTGCGATTTCCCGCTTCGTTTGCGGATCCATGTAATAAGCGCGCTCTGTTCCAGGAAAAGAGGCGGGTGCCTCAAAGAAAAAAACCGCCACGATCTTGCCATGCACATCGACTCCCGCATAATCGTCGTAACCCAGTTCAGGTGCAGTGATACCATAGCCGACGAATACCACCGGCGCTAACACCGAGCCTGTTGTGTGGAGGTGCGTATCCATCAAAATGAAATCCTTATTGTACGTGAGATGGTTCGTCTTGCCATTGGCTTCGAGCGCCAGATTACTTGCATTCGGCTCGACCTCTGCGCGACGGAGCGCGACGTTTTGAAAATACTTGCCGTCTTTCGTGCCGCTGGTAAGACCTTCTGCTTGAAATCGAGCTCTGACATACTTGGCAGCCAAGTCATAGCCGCGCGAACCCGTTGCCCGTCCTTCCAGGGCATCGTCGGCCAAAAATTCAAGATTTGCGCGAAGAGCCTGCGGGGTAATACTCCGGAGAGTTTGAGATATGTCCTGTCCGAAGTGAGATTGTCCCAATGATGTTCGTACGATTAGCAACATTAGTGTGAGAAGAAAGAACTTCTTTCTGAATTGGCAGCGCATGCCGACGATTCTATATCGGGCGCAGTCGAACAAGCGAGAGAAAAGCCTCAACCGGTTTGGCCGTCGGCCAAATAAACCCTAACGGCTGCGGATGCGGATGCGGAAATCGGCAGTTAGGGAGGGGTCGAAATGCCTGACACCTCAACCACCGCGCCACACCTCGACTCCACACATGTGGCCGGTCGTTCCAGTGGGCCGTCCGGCGCTGTTTTTGTATGCCTCGCCACCACTGTGGTTAGTCGAATCGACCCAGCGTAGCGAGTTCAAACGATCTTCACTTCTCGCAGCAGGAATTCCCAAGGAAATTTCGCTTCAGTTTGTGGCGTACTTATCTCGAAACGCCGACAGCTCCGTGGGCGCGTGCGATTTCCCGTTTCGTTTGCGGATCCGCGCTCTGTGCCAGGAAAAGAAGCGATAAGGTCCTTGAGCGTCGATCCTTCAAGATATTCCATTGCGATAAATGCTGTGCTCTGTCGTACTCTTCGCCGATGTCATAGACAACTTTGGAGACTGCGGCTGCGCGATCCTCCTAAATTCACGGAATCTATCGCCGGAAGATGACTCCGAACAAAACACGATGTGTCAGTTCTCTCCAGTTAAAGTAAAGGCCGTATTGGATTGGTGACAGGACACACCAGTGCGCTCCAAGAAACGACGCACCTCGCAACCAAAGCAAGGTGAACAACAAATTAATCATTCAAGCGGGAGAGATTATCTAGACGACCAGAAAAAGGCTCAAAGATCAATCGATACCGGTGTTAGCGGCGGTGGCGCCAAGAAACAGATTTCCCAAAACGGCAGGCGACGTTAAGCAAAAGCTCTCGGCCTTGGGTTAATTCTTTTTAAAATTCTATTTGACACGGAGAGAGAAGAGAGTGACAGAAAAAGAAGGCCGCCGGCCGGGCCGGGCTTCCTGTGCTGCTTAGCGCATAGCCTTTTCGATTTCGTCGGCAGAGTATGGCACGCCCGGGGTGAGCAACTCTGCTCCGTCCTTTGTAATGAGAAACATATCTTCGAGATAAAAGCCCTGTCCATCAATTGACGCAATCGGCTCGAATGCGATTGTCATTCCGGCACGCAGGGGGCCATCGATAAAACCGGCGTCCAGATTGATAGTGTGTGGTCCCCAAAATGGAAGGTTCTCCCGTTTCGACCAGTCATCAATCGCCCGTTGTGCCATCGACGTTTTCGCTGAAGCACGCTGACGAAGGAGTTCGCCTCGCCAGGCATCGAAGACTTGGTCTACAGTAGTGCCTTCGCGTAAAGATTGAACGCCAGTCTTATACGCGGCGACAAAGATATTCCAAGTTTCACGCTGATCATCGGTATAACGCCCCGACACTGGAACGGTGCGACCAAGATCACCCTGATAATGGTTCGACTCACAACCCACATCGAGCCGAACTAAATCCCCAGATTTCATAACGCTATCCAAATGATCGTAACGAATGAGGGAAGCCCATGGATGAGGAAACACCCCATTCTGCCCCGCCATGACCCACGGCCAGAACGAAACCCCATGCGCACCTTGCCGCCAGCACGTATTCTCAATGGAGACTTCAACGCTACGCTGAAATATGCCAGGTCGAATCGCCCGCATTCCCGCCATGACTGCCGACACGGTCGCTTTTGCCGCATTGCGCAACTCATTTATTTCAGACTCACTTTGCACTGCCATGAGCGCGAATATCTTCCCGCCCACATCCTTGACCTGAAATGACGGTTGCTGGTTCGCGATTGCCGTAACCCACAAAGGCGCTTCGGGAGCCTTTCCTGCCGCTATGTTGGGTGGCACCTCTTCGAGCGAAAACCTCTGCGGCACGTAATAAAGTGTCGAGTTGCCGTGTTGTTTCAGAAATTCTTGGAGTCCAGACCATTCTTCGACGTGCTCGATACCGAGTCGCTTCGCAGCTTCGGGACCCGGAGATACTTCGGGCTGAAGACTCTTGACTGACAACGGGTCCATTGATTCCGCTAATAGAGCTGATTTTGAGAGCAAACCCAGGAAAAGCCACGATTGGCCCGACCGGCCATCAATCGCTAGGATTGCGCTAGGGGTGTTTTCCAGGCCAGTAAAATAATAAAACACCGGGTCTTGTCGAAATCCATCGCCTGTTAACTCAAACCTTGCGTGAACGAGAAGGACACCGTCGTGGAACGCGGCCGCGGTCCGCTGTCGGCGCTCTTGTAACTCCGATTTGTCCGCGGCACAAAGTGGTAATGTACCGATGACAAAGAACAAGACCAGTCTCGCGCAATAGCTGGTTTCCATTTCGCGGAAACATACCACACATCAAACCTGGGCTTCAATATGGTGCGAATTATCATGCGAATCCTTAAGCTCGGGATTCTTCGCCATGGTTATAGAATTTTTTTTATCATCATGTCTTTTGAGACGCTGTTCAGTTTACTGAACTGGTGAGGCTAAGTTATTTAAACCACCGTGGTGTCACCGATGTTCCCGTTAGCCGTCGAGCTACGATGAGCGGCAAGTGATTCGTTCAGAAATCCGGGGAAAACCTGATCGCAACCGAGCAAGTGGATTACGACAGATGTCCCGGGCAGCCTACTGCGTACACCGCGATCAGAATTTTTTGTCAGCGCAGTTTCCGCGTTGGGCGCTTCAACACTTGGATTGGCGCACCATCAAGACGAGCAATTCGAATCCTGATGCAGGATTTACGTTCATGGCGTATGAAGGTGAGTCTCAGAACGGTACCCTCGCAAAGGGACCATTCGAGCCTACAGGATTCACCACAGATGGTATTTCCGCGTTTCAGAGCTGGACTGTTGGGTCCAATCACAGGTAAATTCTGAATGCCATCGTGCCGCGTGAACTAGGAGGTTTCAATGTTCAGGCGGGCACGGTATCAGTTCGGATGGTTAGAGTTACGAAAGAGAAAGAGAGGAGCAAACGTCTGGATTTGGCGTTGCCGAAGCACCGATCCGAAGGGCCGTAGGGAAAAGGATTCGGTGATTATCGGCGATGTCAGGCGGTATCCGACGAAGGCCCTGGCGTGGAAAGCCGCCGAAGGATTACGTCTCACGGTCAACCGGGATAACCCTGGTGCCCAAGTGACCTTTGCGGCTCTCGTCGATAGGTACATCAGGGAAAAGCTTCCAGAGCGGTATGTAACGGCAAGTAAATACTGTTCGTGGATAACTCATCACATCAAACCGCAATGGGGCGACTATCCCATAGCGAAGGTGAAACCAGTCCTTGTCGAGGAATGGATCAGCGGGCTCGATTTAGCACCGAAGAGCAAGGGGCACATCCGTAGCATGATGCACATACTCTTTCAGTGGGCGATGAGATGGGAACTGATTGATCTTCAAATCAATCCCATGAGTCTCGTTCATGTGAAGGGATCGTCGAAAAGACTGCGGGAACCGATCACACTGACTGTAGAGCAGTTCCACCACCTGCTTAAATTTGTGGCCGAGCCGTTTCGCAGGATGTGCGTGGTCGCAATGTGCCTCGGGCTTCGGGCCAGCGAGCTCGTTGGTTTGCAATGGGGCGACTTCGACTGGAAGCACCGTTACGTGATGATTCAACGCGGAGTTGTCATTGGGAGAGTCGGCGACGTGAAAACACGCAGCTCGAACAAGGCGATTCCGCTCGATCCCGATCTGGCATCGATGCTTTTGTCCTATAAGCGAGACAACGCACCCGACGCAGGTGAAAAGGATTGGGTCTTTCCCAGCACACGAACGGGCAACCCGTGGTGGCCGTGGACACTTCAGCGCGACCACCTACTTCCGGCCGGGATTAGGGCCGGACTAGGTAGAATCGGGTGGCACACGTTCCGGCACACCTATTCGACGATGCTACGAGCTTTGCAGGTTGATTTGAAAGTTCAGCAAGAGCTCATGCGCCACGCTGACATACGTACGACGATGAACATCTACACACAGGCTGTTCCAGAAGCGTTGAGGGAAGCGAATAGCAAGGTCGTTCAGATGGTGCTACCACAGAGGAAAACTGCGTGAAAACACGTGGGCAACAAGGGGGCAATAGCAGTTACCAAGTGCTCCTTGGCGCTTCTTTACGGGGCATCGCATTTCTTGCAACTCTCTGAAAATACGATCAGAAGTTAATTCGACTCCCACACGCCTCCGCCAAATGTTGATAACTAAACAGTTTGGCGAAGTCAAAGTCTTGAGGAGCCCACTGCAAAAAGGGGTTTAGACATATTAAGAAGAATGCGCTTGATGGTCGGCACTCTGAACATTTCAAGGCCTGCCTAATCAGTTTGTAATCGATGAAAATCTTGGCTTTTTGGTTCCCACAGTGGTAATCGTTTTCACAGTTGGTCTCCTTTTATCTTGTGCCTCAAGGACCTTGATTATTGCGAGCTAACTCCCGCGGAGACCGGCCTTCTTATCCCACCTTACAAGTCGCAACACCAGAATTTGGTGATCGAGACTCCGGTTAGCGCATTCATAAAGACCTATCCTTGACTCAAGATTATTTTCACGACAGAGTGTTCTTCGCTTCAGCTTTTCCTCGTTATCGCACTTGAAGTGATTCAGCTGATTGCTTGATGGTATCGTCGCCGTCGTCGGTGAGATTCGTTGATAGCTCCAGAAAAAAACATTTCGAGCATGCCAACCGACAGCAATCGTTTTACGGCAATCGTTCTGGCGGGAAGCGCAATATATCTGTACGTTAACGTGTTTACGTTTGGGGGAGTACCTTTCCTTCTCGGTGGGGATCAAGTTTATTTCTGGACGTACGGTTTGCGGATGCTGCATGGCGAGCGCATCTATCACGATTTTTTTACGATGCATCCGCCGGTACCGGCTTGTTTTATTCCACTTTGTTCGCGCTGTTTGGGGAACGGGTGTGGGTCACCAACTTAGCGGTGCTCCTGCTTGGAGTGCTTTTGTGTTGGGTGTGCTTCCGAATTGCGTGCCAGATTATGGAGGAGCATTTGGCGTTGCTGGCCACCTGGCTATTCCTGGTGCTGGTATACGGCAAAATGCTGAATGGAACACATCACTGGTTCAGTGTTTTGGCAGTTATGGGAGCAGTGGCCGCGATTTTGCCGGGCGCGACGTTTTGGCGAATCGTACTCGCGGGATCACTCCTGGGTGCGGCTTCTTTTTTTACGCAGACGCGCGGACCGTTTGCGCTGATGGGCTTCGCCGCATTTCTTGTGTGGGACTGGCGCCTTACGAAAGGACAGTGGCGAGAACTTCTGACGCGTCAGATGCTGTTGTTGGTTTCGTTTGCAGGGACGCTGACCTTGCTTAGTTCTTACTTCATCGCAACAACAGGATTGGGGACGCTCTGGTATTTTCAAATCACATACGTGCGCCAGCATTTAGCGAGAACGGGGTTGTTGGGCCTTCCTGGACCTTTGTCATGGAGAAGTTTGCCGCTTGTCGCGCCGTATCTATGCATTTACGTCGCATTGCCCATTGCTTATTCAGTTGCGCTTTACAGATGTTGGCGCGGCCCTGCCACAAGAAATGCGAGGGCGGTGATGTTGTTAGCGCTCGTCGGTTTTGGTTTGTTAGCGGAAGTGGCTTTGAACGTGAACTGGGTGCGCGTGTTTGTGGTGTCGATGCCGGGCATTGTCCTGTTGGTTTGGATGGTGGCCGAAAGTCGAAGAGCGCGGCGTTTTGTGGTACCGATAGCGTGGGTCGCGCTGGTTTGCTTCGGTCTCACACAGACGTGGGTGAGACATGCTCATGCTGAGGTTTTAGCTGAACTGCCTGGCGGGCGTGTCGCGCTGCGGGCGGAAGCATTTGAGAAGTTAAATTGGTTAGCTGAGCGGACGAGGCCAGGAGACTTTTTTTTCCAGGCTGCATGGACGAGCTTTTATCTTCCTTTGAGATTGCTCAATCCGGCGTTCCTGGATTTACTGGAAAGCAGCGCCTTAACCGGTCCTGAATACGTAGAATTAACTATTCAACAATTGGAGGCTAAACGCGTGCGCTATGTTCTCTGGCCACCGCGACTGGACGGTGCAGACCCCTCCTATGGTCAGAATCAGTACCATCTTGGGGCCTTCCGCGACTATCTCCACGAACATTACCATGTAGCGCGGCGCTTCTCGGACAATGAAGAAATTTGGGAGAGGGATTCACCTGCAGGTTGACCCCGGTTGTACTCTTCTGAAGTCCGTTGCAGATCGTGGCGGCGCAAGCTAATGCCGCTCCTTCCCACCATTGAATTTGCATAGCGCCCGCGTCCACCGCACCCACGGGCGGCCACGTCCAAACGGCTTTACCGAACGCGCGCAGAACTCCCCTCATCCGTTCACTCCTCACCGAGAACGCGCATCCGGTAAAGCGCAACAGCGGATTACCTTGTTTCGTCAGTCCACCGAGCCGCTGCCGCCCTCCGCTGGAATATTCACGCGGGATCATCCCTAGGTAACTAGCCAGAGCCTTACTGTCAGCAAATCGTGCTGGATCGCCCAGGAACACGTCCGTCGCCAATGCCGTGACCGTCCCCACTCCAGGGTGGGGTCATCAGTAGCCGTGCTCCCGCTCGTTTACAAGCTTGCTCCTCGACTCGCTGATTTAGTTTCTCAATCTCCGTCTCGAACTTTGTGTACACCGCCTGCAACTCGTTCCGCCGATATGCGGTATGTGGCGCCAGCGGCAACGATGCGATCGTGTTCTGTCCGTCATGACTCCACAGCGAGGGTCCTCGTCGAAAACCATTCGCCAGGGCTATCGACTGCAGCGCATTCTGTATGCGTGTCCGCATGCGTACCCACTGATGACGGTGCCGTAACAAAGCCCGTAAGTCTTGAAGCTCCTTCGAAGGCAGCCAGATCGCCGGAAAGCGGTTTCTACCAGCAGCTTCAGAATTAAATCCGCATCTCGCCGATCATGTTTCTGTTTCCGTGGCTCGGCTGCCCGAATCTCTCCCGGATGGCCGACCAGGCATTCGATTCCCAGTTCTTCCATGAGGTTCACGAACCACTGCATCGATCCCGTCGCTTCGATCCCCACACGCACCGGGCGTGGAAGCCTGGAATAAAACTCCCGCACGTTGTTGCCTTCGTGCGTCAGGGTCATTTCCATGAGCTCCCCCGTTTCGGTGTCCAGCATTGCCACTGCTTGCTGGCGAGCGTGCAAATCACATCCTATAATTCTCATCTCGGCCTCCTTCGGTCCGAGCACTGTTAGGGCGAACACCGAACAGTTTACTCGGGCCGTTGCGAGGCCGGCGTC
>Ga0073928_10008766_pt1 | contig 12551 bp, 9 predicted proteins | sample PaiPotPPA55metaG_FD_76969 | JGI IMG/M metagenome (GOLD analysis project Ga0073928, IMG submission 76969) | Iron sulfur acid spring bacterial and archeal communities from Banff, Canada, to study Microbial Dark Matter (Phase II) - Paint Pots PPA... ...
AGCCAGATGCACATTTTGCTCGACCAACAAAATCGTCAAGCCGGCTTGCTTGAGCCGCTTCAAGGTGGCGAGGAGCTGATAAACGACGACGGGAGCCAGCCCGAGCGAAAGTTCATCGATGATCAGAATTTGCGGATCCGACATCAGCCCGCGCGCGATCGCGACCATCTGCTGCTCGCCACCCGACAGCGTGCCGGCGCGCTGGCGCCGCCGTTCGGCCAAGCGCGGAAATAATTTAAACACCTCGTCGAGGCGCTCGGCATAGGAACGTGACGCGCGCGGCGAAAAGGCGCCGAGTTCGAGATTTTCGGCGACGCTCATGGCGGAAAACAATTGGCGGCCTTCCGGCACCAAAGCGAGCCCGCGCGCCGCTTTGACATGGCTCGGCACGCGGGTGACGTCCGCGCCATCGAGCATTATCCGCCCGCCCCAGGGTGTGAGCGTGCCGGCAATCGCACGCAGCGTCGTGGTCTTACCGGCGCCGTTGGCGCCGACGATTGCCGTGAGCTTGCCGCGACGCGCTTTGAGCGACAGCCCCCACAGCACCTGCACTTCGCCGTAGCCGGCTTCCAGCCCTTCGACCGAAAGGAGCGTGTCGGACGTCGTTGCAGCGCTCGCTCCAGACGGCGTTTGCGGCATCGCATCAACCATGGGCGCCGCTTCCTTGGTTGCCTTCCAATTCGGCGGCAAGCTTCGGATCGCCGAGATAGGCTTCGATGACTTGCGGATCGCGCGCGACCTCGGCCGGCAGGCCTTCGGCGAGCTTCTCGCCGTAATTGAGCACCACGATGCGATCGGACAGGCTCATGATCGCTTGCATCAGGTGTTCGATGATCAGGATGGTCACGCCGCTATCGCGAATGCGGCGGATCACGGCGATCATGTGCTCGATCTCGGTCGGATTTAATCCGGCGAGCACCTCGTCGAGCAGCAACAGTTTCGGCTGCGCGGCAAGCGCGCGCGCGAGCTCGAGCCGCTTTTTGCCGGCAATGGTGAGATGAAGCGCCAAGACATTGAGCCGATCTTCCAGGCCGACCACGACGGCAGCCATACGCGCCGCCTCGGTGGCGCGGCTAAGCGGCAGGTTCTCGCGGCCGAAACAGGCGCCGACCGTGCAGTTCTCCAGCACGGTCATATTGGTAAGCGGCTGCACAATCTGATGGGTGCGGGCGATGCCGTGGCGCGCGACCAGAAACGGCCGCTCCCCGGTTATGTCGGCACCGGCAAAGACGATGCGGCCGGAATTGGGCGGGAACACGCCATTGATCAGATTGAACAAGGTCGACTTGCCGGCGCCGTTCGGCCCGATCAGCCCAAGAATTTCGCCCTCGCGGATGGCGAAGCTCAAATTGTGCACGGCAAGGAGCCCGCCGAAGCGCCTGGTGACACGGTCGAGTTCGAGCAGCGCCGTCATTCCAGCACCTTTTGCAGGCGCGGAAAGCGGCTATAGATGAAGCCCATCAGGCCGGAGGGAAAAAACGACACTATCATGAGCAACAGCGCGCCGGCGATCACCAGCTGAAAACTCGAGAAGGTCGATGAGGTGAGGAGATAACCGCGCAGCTCCTCATAGAGATAGGCGCCGAGCGCGACACCGGTCACGGTGCCCTGCCCGCCCAGCATGCAGATGACGATCGCCTCGGTGGACAAGGTCAGATCGAACGCGTCGGTCGGCTGGATGAAGGCGCCCTTAAAAAAATAAAGCCCGCCAGCGATCGCGGGCAGGAATGCAGACGCGCTGTAACATAGTGCTTTGTAGCGCGGCGTCGGCACGCCGAGGATCGCGGCGGCATCTTCGTTCTGGCCGATGGCAAGCAGCCCTAAGCCGAATTTCGAAATCTTGATGCCGTAGCTCAGATAGAGCGAGGCCGCCATCACCGCGACGAACAGAAAATAGATCGCCCACAACGCCGGTCCCGGTCCGCCCAGCGGCTGGAACACTTCCGGCGAAATATAAATGCCGGACGAGCCGCCCCATGGTTTGAAATTCTCTACGAAAGCCTGCACGCCCTCGACGATGCCGATGGTCGAGAGAGCGAAGAACGGGCCGCGCAGGCGCAAAATGCCAAAGCCGAAAACCAGCGCGAGCGCACTCACGCCAACGCCGGCGGCAGCGAGGCTCAAGGCCAGCGGCCATTGATGCGCATCGACGAGCCAGACGCAGATATAGCCGCCGAGCCCGAAGAATACGATGCTGCCGAAATTGATATAGCCGGTATAGCCGAGCATCAGGTTGAGATTGCTGGCGAGCGTGATGTAAACGGCGGCAAGCGCCAGGCTCTCGCGTAACTCGACGTTGTTGCCGATCGGCGGCAACACGACGAAGGCGGCGACCACCAGCGCGATGATCCAGAAGAACGGGCGGCGCAACATTTACGCTTGCGGGAATGGGTTGGGTGTCATCGCAACGCATCGCTTCTCCCCTCCCCCCGCTTGCGGTGGGGAGGGGTCGGGGGTGGGGGGCTCTTATGTGCTACGAGCGAACTGAAAATTACGGTCAACACTCCTTCGATATTTTGGCGTATGTCGCTGTTCCAAAACCGCAGCACACGGTATCCATTTCGCTTGAGATATGCGTCACGTTTGAGATCGCGCTTGAACTGCACGGCTTGACCATGTTGACCGCCATCGATCTCGATGACCAGCTTTGTCGAGTGACAAGCAAAGTCGGCGAAGTACGGTCCGATTGTCGCCTGACGCCTAAAATGTGCACCTATTGGAGCAAGTTCGCGCAAACGCCACCATAATTTTCGCTCCGAGAGCGTCATATCGCGACGCAGTTGCCGTGCGCGCGGAATTCTCATGTCTTTGCCGCGATCAGTTCGCGACAGACCCCCACCCCTGACCCCTCCCCACCACGTCGTGGGGGGAGGGGAATTCGATTCGTGCCCCGGCGGACTTTCATGCGCTAGAGCGCTCCGCGCCGCGAGACGAAAACTCCACCGGGGAAAGCAATCAGCACCAGTACGAACAGCGCGAATTCGATCACCAGCGTCCAGCTCACCGGCACAAACGGCGTCACCGCGCCCTCCAGGAGACCGAGCGCAACGCCGCCCAAGAGCGCGCCGACCGGATTGCCGAAGCCGCCGAGAACGGTGACGACGAAACTTTTAAGCTGATAACCGTCGCCCGAGAGGATGGTGAAGGGAAACAGCGTGCCGATCAGCATTCCCGAAACGCCGGCGAGCGCGACGCCGCAACCGACAGCGATAGCGAGAACTCGCGTGGTCGGAATGCCGACCAGCTCCGCGGCTTCGCGGTTATTGGCAACCGCGCGCAAGGCTTTGCCGAGCCGCGTATAGTGCAGAAAGAGGTAAAGCGCGCCGGCGATCACCGCCGCCAAAGTCGCGGTAAGAATATGCGCGCCGGGAAACGTGTAACGGTCGATGGTCACGCCGGGCAGCGACACATTGACGTTAAAGAGCGCGGTGCCCCAAATCGCGGTGCCCAGCCCAACCAGAATCAAATTCACCGAAAAGGTCGACAATAGACTCATCAGCGGCGGCCGACCCATCATCCGGTGCACGGCGATCCAATAAAGCGCAACGCCGACAAAAAAACCGCCGATCAGGACCGGCGGCAAAGTGAAATAGGGCGAGATGTCGAATGCGCCGGCCAACAGGTAAAGCCCCATCATCCCGGCGACAATCATCATGCCATGGGTCAGGTTGATCACGTCCATGACGCCCCAGATCAGCGTCAAGCCCATGGCCGCGAGGCCGTAGACCAGCCCCACCAGGACGCCGTCGATGATCGAAGCGAGAATGCCGAACATGCGCGATTAGCTTTCGAAAAAGAATGTCACGGGCACAATCCAGAGCGATTGCATATTATTTTTCCCTCCCCTGAAAGGGGAGGGTCAGGCAGGGGTCAAATTGAATCACAAGCTTCGTGGTCTTGACCCCCACCCGGCGGCCTGCGGCCGCCGACCTCCCCCTTTCAGGGGGAGGAGAAATTTCAGCCACAGCCCCCGCTTCGCCTACTGACTGGCCGACAACGGGTAGATCAGATCGGCGGATTTCCCCGCGTCCGGCCAAACCACCTGACGGCCGGGCTTGCCGTTCACTTTTTGCCACTGCGCCAGCACCATCTCGTGCGCCGTCTGCAAGCCATGATGCCCGGGATCGGTGGCAAACTTGATATGCCCGAAGAACGTCGTGACGTCGGTCGCATTGAGCGCCGCCGCGACTTTGTCCGGCTCGATCGAATTCGCTTGCTCGATCGCGTGCTGCAGGATGGCACCGCTGGTGTAGCCCGAGGCCGCGTGATAATCGGCCTTGGCGTTGTATTTGGCCTGGAATGCCTTGGCGAATTCTTCCGTGGTCGGTCCGAATTGCGGCTTGTAGGAGACCTGAACCTCCCACTGCGACGGCACGGTCACGCCCATCGCGCCGGGTCCGAGCTCGGCGAATTTATCGTCGCCCGGCGCGACCAGAATCGAGACCCATTTCATATTGGCCTTCTGGTCGTACATCTGCCGCGCCAGCGTGGCGCCGTCGGAATAATGACCGCCGCCCAAAAATGCGTCGGCGTTTGACGAGATGATCTTGTTGACGATCGGACCGAAATCAGTGGTCGACGGCGCGTAGGATTCATCCATCACCACTTGCAGTCCGGCGGCCTCGGCCTGCTGCTTGGCGGCGGTCAGCACGGTCTTGGAGAACGGATCGTCGGAGTAGACGATCGCGATCTTGGCACGCGGATTTTTCGATTTGAGCGCCTCGACCGCGCCGGAGAGGTAATGGGTGGCCGAACTGATCACCATGAACAGATATTTGTTGCCGAGCTGGAACGGCTTCTCCTCGGCGCCGCCGCTGATCACCATGATCTTGCCGTACTGCTCGCTGATCACGGCCGCCGGCGCAGTCAGCCCCGACGAATACGGGCCGAACAGAAACTGCGCGCGATCTTGGTTGACGAGGCGCGTGTAAAGCTGCTGCACGCGGCCGCCGACCGACTGATCGTCGTAGCTGACGAATTTCACCTGATAGCTTTTGCCATCGGCTTTGATGCCGCCGGCGGCGTTGACCTCATCGCGCCAGAATTCATAGCCGCGCTGCTGCCCGAGCGAGTCGACATTGAGCGGGCCGGTCTGCGATGCGGTGAAGCCGATGGTGATCGTGTCCTCGGCCGATGCTGGCATTATAAAGGCTGGCGCCGCGAAGGCCGCGGCCACGGCGGCCGCTGAGCAAAACGAAATGAGCGAAAACCGTTTCATCGTGTTCCTCCCAATTCTCCCCAGGCGATAGCGTGACGCTATCGGCGCGGCCCCGCTTTCTCGAGAGGGGCCTTATTTCAGAACGCTAGACTAGCAAAAAAAGTCTCGCACAAGGGAACCGCAAAGGGCCATCCGCGACAATTTCGCGCGAGCACAACGCCACACGCAATGCGGCGAAGCCGAGGGTCACAAAGAATATTCTGCGGGGAAATGGTCGGAGTGGCAGGATTTGTGGTCGTTACCTTTTGCCATTGAATTTTCTTCTGTTTTAGAAACGCGAGCTAGAATCTGACACATGCGCCGCATGCAGCGCATGTCGCTTTACGCGGTGACTGAATTCAGGGCTCGCGACCCCATGGTCTGAATATGTAGGATGCTTGGATGAAGGCACCGGCTTGTTGAAAGCTACCTCTGAAATTAGTGGGTATGGTATTCTGAGTAGCATTCTGATCCGAGCCGTTTGTAGTCCACGCAGCCCAGTATCGCCCGCCGACGCCGACACTGAAGTCAGGTGTGAAGTAATAGGATAGAACACCCTCAAGCTGCACGCCCTGCCCCCCGCTGGAGCCTTCAGGAAAAATCACGCGGCGAAGCCAGTGGGTGTCCAGACCGTTGAAGTTCACGTAAGGCAAATACGCCACGTCAGCGGTAACCTTGACCCGATCAGTCACCATCGCTTCGCCACTCATGCCGATACGCAATGCTTTCCACGTGTCGTTTTCGGTGATGCCCAAAGTGCCTAAGGGGAAGACCAACGCGCCGACGCAGTCTGAATTCGAATTGGCGATCTGCGCGCAGCCGTAAGCGTTCATTACCTGATGAAATTGCGTGTAGCCTATAAATCCTCCAGCCTTGTAGGTTGGCCCGCGTAAGAAATTGTAGCCGGCATCGACTACGCCGTAGCCGGTGTTGCCGGTAACGTTCCCGGATATCGTATTCGAGTAGGGGATGTACGGAGGAAATGGGAAATTGGGAACTAAACCAAAGTCTTCGTCATTCATGTGGCCGCTGTTGGTCCGACCACCGCCGATAAATCCCTTGATGAAAACATCCCAAGGCGTATCGAGGCGAGCGAAGAACTCGCCCGAGTTCGTCAGCATATCATCGTAAGTCAGTCTCGAAATGCTTGAGATACTGGGCGACGCACTAGCAACCGGCTGCCCGAGGTCTTTGTGGAATTGTCCCCAACTATACATATAGCGCACGCCGGTCTCTAATTCCCAACCTGGTGCCCAAGAGTAGGCGCCCACGCGATATAGGGGTGCAGGTGGTCCCAGCGACCATGGCTCTACGCCTAATTTGTAATTCACTCCCAGTTTGAATTCTTGGATGTTTTGTGTGACGCCGGAGGAGCTCGGAGGAATGACGCTCGTGAACACGCCGATCGGCGACACGGTTACGCTACCGAGGTTCGCGACGTTGGTGCTTGTGAAGCCCAGGTAATCGTACTCGGCGAAAACTGACCAAGCAGGCGTCAGAGCGTATTCCACCCCCGCGCCCACAGTGCCACCCCACACGCCGAAGCTAGAGCTATTTGACGTGATTGCGGGCCCGACGAAGCCTGCCGCCAAGTTGTTAAGCGCCATATCCACATGGCTTTCGGCCCACGCGAAGCCACCTTTCACGTACACGAGCGTGCGACCATCAGGGCCAGCAGCGTACGCAACCCGCCCCGTAACCGTCCCCGCCACTTGCGGGCCGACACGGCAGGTGGTGTTGATTGCGCTGCCGGAATAGGCGAAGCACGTATTGGCGCCTTCAGAAGCAAAACCGCTGATGTCAGCTTGAATGCCGAACACCCACTGCGAGTTTGGCACTTGCCAGTTGAAGCCGATCTGGGTCCCGCCGAGGAACCCGGGCGTTCTCACGGTGTCGCCGAAGATCGACGGGCCGAACGGATCGGCGAAGTTTGCTGTTCCCGCGGCGCCCCCGACATGGAAACCGACATAAAGGCCAGTCCAAAACCAAGCTGGCGGAGGCGGGGCCGGCACTATCGGCGCCTTAAATACGGGCGGTGCAGCGACTGCACCGGTAGAATACAGGGAAGTGGCTTCCTTCGGCACCCGATGCGCCGAATTCGGGGAAGCGGCTACCTTCTGCGCCTGATGCGCCGGCTCAATCGCCTCATAAAGACCCAGCCCGGGCAAGTAAGCGGGCGATTGCTCGGGTTCATCCGTTACGGGCCGCTGCCATGGCAGCGCTGCTTGATCGGCCGCGAATGCGGACGTTGTAAGGAGGCACGCGATTGCGATGGTACTCGGTAAATGTTTTGGTACCGGCACCGTGTACCCCGATGATCGGAGTTATTTTCAAATCGTCTGCCTTCCTTTACTGACGGGGAAAATCCTTAGAATTTATTAAGAACTAATTTTGAGATCGTACTTTTTCCCTCATCGCCTCTTTTCAGCTGGGACGCGGATGAAGCCAAGCCTCGTCTCACCAGTTGCACGGGGCGATGCGAGAAAAAACGCTGCGGGATAAATGGAGGGAATTGGTCGGAGTGGCAGGATTTGAACCTGCGACCCCCTCGTCCCGAACGAGGTGCTCTACCAGGCTGAGCCACACTCCGACTGACGACGCGGCTTATACAAGCGCGATTTCGGGTCGGCAAGCGGCCGTCTATTCCACGCCCTGCCGGCCGCGCGTCCATGCTATTTAGGCGCAAAGGTACGGCAATGACAGCCCAATGACCGCCCCGGTAATGACCCAGGCGAAAACGCGCGTGCGCACGGCGGATGCCGAGGCAATTGCCGAGGCGGCGCGCCGCCTCGCCGCCGGCGGGCTGGTCGCGTTTCCGACCGAGACGGTCTATGGGCTTGGCGCCGACGCCAGCGACGGCGCCGCCGTTGCGCGGCTCTATGCGGCGAAAGGGCGGCCATCCTTCAATCCGCTGATCGCGCATGTGGCGAGCGCCGCGGCGGCGCGAAAGCTGGCACGGTTCGATGCCGTGGCGGCGCGGCTCGTGGACGCATTCTGGCCGGGGCCGCTGACGCTCGTTTTGCCCAAGGCGGCGGGCTGCCCGGTCGCCGACCTCGCCACCGCTGGGCTCGACAGCATCGCGGTGCGAGTACCGGCGCATCCGATCGCGCAGGACATTCTCCGCAGCTTCGGCGGAGCGGTGGTGGCGCCGTCGGCCAATCGCTCCGGTCATGTCTCGCCGACGACGGCTGCGCATGTGCTCGCCGATCTCGATGGCCGCATCAATTTCATCGTCGATGGCGGCGCGACCCCGGTCGGCGTGGAGTCGACCATCGTCGCCTGCCTAGACACGCCGGCGCTGTTGCGGCCGGGCGGCATCGCGCGCGAGGCGATTGAGCGCGTGTTGGGAGAGCCGCTCGCCGACGCGCCGGCATCTATCGACAGCAAAAATACGGTCGGTAAAAATGCGCCGCGCGCGCCAGGCATGCTGGCGTCGCACTATGCGCCGCGCACGCCGTTGCGGCTCGACGCCAAAGCCGTCGCGCCCGGCGAAGCCTTGCTCGCCTTCGGCCCGGCGCTCGCCGAAGGCGCCGCGGGCGCAATGAAAGTGCTGAACCTTTCCGCGCGCGGCGATCTGATCGAAGCGGCGGCAAATCTGTTTTCACATCTACGCGCGCTCGACACGCTCGGCGCCACAGCAATCGCGGTGATGCCGACCCCCGACGCTGGGCTAGGTGAAGCGATCAACGATCGGCTGCGCCGCGCGGCGCGGTGAAATTGTAGAGAATAGGACGGGATTGGATGAATCGGTCCATTTCAATGTTCCCCTCCCCCACCCGGGCCGCGCTTCCGCGCGCCCGAGTGCAAGCTTTGTGGGGAGGGGTTAGGGGTGGGGGTAGAAAGGTAAGATCGCGAGCGTCTTCGCCTAATCGTCTTCCAGACACCCTCCTCCCTTCCCTCCCCCACAAGGGGGGAGGGAACACAAATTGGTTTGGCTGCCGCGCGTTTATCCCGCTGCTGGTTGGCGCTGTGCTGCTGTTTTGCGCTAACTCCGCCCGCGCGGAAGTGCAGAAATTTCTGAACCCATGCGGCCAGCAGTTTTGCGCGTCCTATCAGCTCGCGCTGACCCCGCCGGACGGTTGGACGGTCGACAAGCAAGCCAGCCGGCAAAATAAAATCCAGGTCATGGTGCCAAACGGAACGAGCTTCGCCACTGCCGACCCGCTGATCTATGTGGAGGTGTTTTATCATCGCGATAAGCAGCAGACGCTTGCCGACTTCGCGCGTGTCAGCAATGCGCGCTGGGTGGCGGCGAATGCCAAGGCGAAAATCTCCGAGCTCGCCGCCGTCGAACGCAGCAATGGCAAGCCGCCGTTCATGCGCTTCGCCTTCGATAATCCGGACAAGGCGCAACAGGCCTATGAGATCGGCGCGTTCGGCATCGATTCCGACAAAGACGGTAACGAGTTCGTTCTCGACGTGGTGATGAGCGGCAGTAGCAAGGAGGCGCTGGAGCGCGCCGATGCCGCTTATATGTCCTTTCTCAAGGCGCATTGAAGAGCGAAAGCCGCGCTTGCGCCGGCTCGGGCCGGCTGTCATTTATCCTGAGTAGAACACGCTCCGCCGGAAACGCCCGATGCTCGATAAGCCGCCAGTGAGTTCAGACAAGAAACTCGACCAGAAGCTGCTCGCCCGCTTTGCCGCGATTGTCGGCGACAAATACGCCATCACCGATCCGCAGGCGCAGGCGCCTTATCTCGTCGAAATGCGCGACCTGTTTCGCGGCCACTCGCCGATGGTGCTGCGGCCGGGTTCGGTCGCCGAAGTCTCGGCAATTTTGCAGCTTGCCAACGAGACCGCGACCCCGATCGTGCCGCAGGGCGGCAATACCGGCCTCGTCGGTGGCCAGATCCCGCATCACAACGAGATCGTGCTGTCGCTCAACCGGCTCGACCGCATCCGTGAGGTCGATCCGACCTCCTACACCATCACTTGCGAGGCCGGCGTCACGTTGCAGCGCGCGCGCGAAGCGGCCGCTGCGGCCGACCGGCTCTATCCGCAGCTTCTTCCCTCCGAAGGAACCTGCACCATCGGCGGTAACCTTTCCACCAATGCCGGCGGCACCGCGGCGATTGCGCACGGCATTGCCCGCGCGCACGCGCTCGGCGTCGAAGTGGTGCTGGCCGACGGCCGCGTGCTCAATGACCTCAACAAGCTGAAGAAAGATAACACCGGCTACGATCTGAAAAACCTGTTCATCGGCGCCGAAGGCACGCTCGGCGTGATCACCGCCGCGGTGTTGCGCCTGGTGCCGCGGCCGCATTCGGTCGAGACGGCATTTGCCGGCGTCGCCTCGGCGCAAGCCGCGCTCGTGCTCCTCGGCATCGCCCAAGAGCGCACTGGCGGCGACGTCACGAGCTTCGAGATCATGACGCGGGCCGGCATCGAGCTCGTTTTGCGTCATGCGCAAGGCTGCCGCGATCCGCTCGCTTCGCCGCATGCCTGGTACGTGCTGATGGAGCTCTCGTCGCAGCAGCGCGAGGGCCTGCGCGCGCTCCTCGAAGCGGTATTGGCCGAGGGCATGGAGCGCGGCCTCGTGCTCGACGCGACGATCGCCGAGAGCATCGAGCAGAGCAAGGCGTTCTGGCGGGTGCGCGAAATGTTCGGCGAGGTGCAGCGCTACGCCGGCGGCTCGATCAAGCACGACATTTCTGTGCCGGTCGCCGCCGTACCGGCTTTCATCAGCGAAGCCGACGCTGCGGTAACCGCGCTCATTCCCGGAGCGCGGCCGCTGCCGTTCGGCCACCTCGGCGACGGCAACATTCACTACAACGTCAATCAGCCGGCCGGCGCCGATAAGGGCGAATTCCTCAAACGCTGGGACGAGGTCAACGCCGCGGTATTCGCGGTGGTGAAGAAATACGGCGGCTCGATTTCGGCCGAGCACGGCGTTGGCGTGATGAAACGCGACCTGTTGCCGTCGGTAAAAGACCCGGTGGCGCTCGACCTGATGCGCAGCCTCAAGCGCATGCTTGATCCGAAGGGAATTTTAAATCCCGGAAAGGTGCTTTAAGAGATCGTTTTCCGTCACCCTGAGGCGCGACCCCCGACTTGATCGGGGGAGCCTCGAAGGGCGACGGCCCGGGCGCCGCGGCCGCATCCTTCGAGGCCCGCCTGCGGCGGGCACCTCAGGATGACGTTGGCAGAATGCGCAAGTGCGATTCAAGCGAGACTAAGTAACTATGGAACAACAAACGCAAGCCTCCCAAGACATTCTCTACGAGCTGCGCGACGGCATCGGTCGCATCACGTTCAATCGTCCGCAGGCGCGCAATGCGTTTACGTTTGCGATGTATGAGCGGCTTGCCGAAATCTGCGACGAGGCCAATCGCGATCGTTCGATCAAGGTGCTGGTATTGCAGGGCGCCGGCGACAAAGCGTTCGCGTCGGGCACCGATATCAATCAATTTCGCGCGTTCACCACGCCGCAGCACGCGCTTGAATATGAATCGCGTATCGACCGCGTACTCACCCAGCTCGAACAATGCCGCGTGCCGACGATCGCCGCCATTACCGGCGCCTGCACCGGCGGCGGCGCCGGTATTGCCGCCTGCTGCGATCTGCGCATCGGCACCAAGACGACCAAGATCGGCTTTCCGATCGCGCGCACGCTCGGCAATTGTCTGTCGATGTCGAGCATCAGCCGGCTCACCGCTCTGGTCGGACCGGCGCGGGTTAAAGACTTGATCTTCACCGCGCGCCTGGTCGGCGCCGAGGAAGCGGCAAGCCTCGGCTTGCTCAACGAAGTGGTCGAGGACACAGCGGCCTTGCAACAGCGCGCCGGCGAGCTTGCGACGCTGATCGCCGGCCATGCGCCGCTCACGCTCAATGCCACCAAACAGGCCCTGGTCCGATTGGCGCGGCGGCTGTCCCGCGAGGAAGGCGAGGACCTGATCCTGATGTGCTATATGAGCCGCGATTTCCGCGAAGGCTTGGATGCATTTCTCAACAAGCGCCCGCCGCAATGGCGCGGCGAATAACACATTGTTCCCCTCCCCCTTGTGGGGAGGGGTTAGGGGGTGGGGGTTGGAAGGTACGGTCGTGACCGTCCTCGCCTCAACATTTTCCAATCACCCCCCTCCCTACCCTCCCCCACAAGGGGGAGGGAAGCTAATTATCCCCGTTCAGGAATTTCCTCCTCATTCGATCTGCGGAATCTTTGCATCGGCGATAAGCTGCTTGAAGAAGGGCACGTTTCTGGCGATGCGCTCCTTCACCGCGTCAGGACCGCCGGCGACCGGCGCATAGCCAAGTTGGACGACGCGGTTTTTGATGTCGTCCTGTGAAAGCACCGCCAACGCCGCCTTGGTGTAGCGCTCGAGGATCGGAGCCGGCGTGCCGGCCGGCGCGAGCA